>Ga0208565_1000515_pt1 | contig 28126 bp, 25 predicted proteins | sample Sb_taG_7_FD_187706 | JGI IMG/M metagenome (GOLD analysis project Ga0208565, IMG submission 187706) | Peat soil microbial communities from Weissenstadt, Germany - Sb_50d_2_FS metaG (SPAdes) (version 2) | ecosystem: Environmental > Terrestrial > Soil > Wetlands > Peat | place: Germany...
TCATGTTGCGCCCGCCTTCAAGGGAATACTCCCTGGAAGAATTGGTCGCGGGCATCACACCGGAGAACCGGCATGGCGAAACGGACTGGGGCCAGGCCCTCGGGCGGGAGTCGTGGTAGCTCGGGCTACGTCCCGGACGCCGGACATTTAGTCTGGCTCTCTTTCTCACCGCAAGCGGGTCGCGAGCAGGCGAGACGAACGCCAGCATTGGTGCTGTCGCCGGCTTATTACAATGCCAAGGCCGGGCTCTGCGTCGTATGTCCCATCACCTCTCAGATCAAGAACTATCCATTCGAGGTAACGCTACCGGAGGGCTTGGGCGTCGCGGGCGTTATCTTGAGCGACCACATTCGAAGCGCCGACTGGCAAGTTCGTGCCGTCGATTACGCAGGTGTCGCACCCCCCGAAGTTGTCGCCGAGGTGAGAGCCAAGGTCAAACCGCTGCTGGGAATTTGACCTAAAGACCCCAGGAATGGAAGAGGCCGTAGCTTGCCTGGAAACGAGCCGCGTTCTCCTTGCTTCCGCACCACATTCCAAGAGTCACTGACACCGCTCCGGTGCGACGCCCGTGATCGCCAAAGTTTGTGCCCCCGAGGCTAAGAAAAGCACAACCCGGGAGTTTACAAGGGGCATCAGCCTATCCTTCGTGTTATGATCGACCATCGAGAAGCCTCTTACCATTTGCAAGGCACCGTCCTTGTGGAGTCCGAGGCACCATGGATTTTTTAGGAGGTCTCCCACATGAAGCTGTTCGTTTTCAGCCTGGCGGCCTGCGTGGCCGTTGGGCTGTCCGGCCTGTCGCCCGGCGCACGGGCGGACGAGCCGGGCAAGCAAGCCAACGCCGACCCGGCCAAGGAGTTTGCCGCCATCAAGAAGGACTGGTCGGATGCACAACAAGCCTTTTCCAAAGCCTATCAAGAGGCCAAACCGGCTGAACAGGAGGCCCTGCTCGACAAGCAGCCCCAACCGGCTGCGTATGCCGACCGCTGCCTGAAACTGGCCGAGACCCATCCGGATAGCCCGGTTGCCGTCGAGGCGTGGGCGTGGGTTGTCGCCAATGCTCCCGGCACCCCGCAGGCTAAGAAAGCCATACCCGGGCTGAACAAGAAAGTGGCCGCCATCACCGACCTGGGCCAGCTCCAAAAGACCCTGACGCAGTTTCCACCCTACGGCGTAGCCGAACTCGCGCCCCAGGTCGCCCAGAAAGTCCGGCAGAATCTCGATCATCCCCAGGCTCTGGCGCTGCTCCTGTGGGTCGGCTCTGCGACACAGTACGGCGGCACGCCGGAGCTCGCCAAACTGTACAACGATACCGTAGACCTCCTTATGGAGCGCTTCGTCGATCGCCGGCAGCTCGCGCCGCTGGCAGACTGGCTAAGGCGAGATGACGATCCGTCTTGGGCGGAAAAGCATCTCCGCCGGCTAGCCGACAAGAACCCGTCCGAGCAAATCAAGAGCCAGGCCCGCTACGCCTTGGCGATGGTGCTCAAGAACAAGGACGAGGAATCGCAGCCCGAGGCCGAAAAACTGCTGGAAGCCGCAATCGCCGACCTGAGCAAGCCGACGCAGCAGGGTCCGGCGGAGAAACGACGCCTTACCGAGGCTCGGAAAGAACTGGCAGACATGAAGTTGCACGGCCTGGGCAAACCTGCGCCCGAGATCAGCGCCCTCGACCTCGAAGGCAAGGGATTCAAGCTGTCCGACTATAAGGGCAAGGTGGTGCTCCTCGACTTCTGGGGGAATTGGTGACCGCCTTGCCGGGCCATGTACCCCCACGAGCGGTCGCTCGTGAAAAAGATGGAAGGCAAATCGTTTGTACTGCTTGGCGTCAACAGCGATAAGGATAAGACCAAGCTGAAAAAGGCACTCGAACAAGAGCACATTACCTGGCGTTCCTTCTGGAACGGCGGCAGCACAGTCGGACCCATCTCAACCGACTGGAATATTCAAGGCTGGCCGACCTTGTATCTGATCGATCACAAAGGGATTATCAAGAAAAAATGGCTGGGCAGCCCTCGCCCCGAGGTTCTCGATAAAGAAATCGAGAAACTCCTGCGGGCCGCAAGCACCGAGGGTTGATGCATCCGGGACTGCTCCCAGCCAGGGGGCAGTCCCCTTTCCTTTTCTCCGCTACTCAGGCCGCCGAGCGGCAGCACGCCCCGCTGCTCTCGGCGGCTACACCCCCAACATGCGGACAAATTCCGAGAATGACGTGGCCACCTCTCGCCAGATGCATCCACCAGCCCCCTCATCCCAATCACTCGCAACAACTCGCGGATCCAAAACGCCAGTCCGGTAATCCAACGCGATGCCCAAATCGTCGCCGGGGACTCTGTTCACGGCGACAAACACCGCCAACTCGACATCAAGCCAAGGCAGGCAGAGCGGCTCAGCACTTTTTGACCCCCGGGCCTCGTGAAACACCTTGGCGATTCTTGGTTCATCAGCAAGAAAGCCGGAGGACTCACGCCGCATTGCTGGGACCGCCGTCAAGAAATCCACCGATTCTCGGAAGAACGGGATCAGTCGCCGCAGCACTTCATCGCCAGGATGCTGCCAACGTCCCTGCTGGAGCAGTGCAACGAGAAGCGGCGGAAGTTGCAAACCATTGACGACATATTCTTCCATATGATGCCATCCCGTGTCGCCGAGTGAATAAGCTCAGTTGCGGCCGTCGCGCTGAGCGACGTTGAATTCCGGGAAACCGTTGAACGCGGCTGCAGCGGCTCGTTCGGCCGAGGGACTTCATGTAGCTCACTGCCAGGTCCGCGCCTACTCCCATCTCGATATTATCGCGCCGGGTGAAACTATGAAGGAGGCCGAAGCCGACTGGCGAAATCCACTGAACTCCCGGTAAACGGACATAGTTTCGCCCGGCGACGGGGCACGGAGGTTGTCGAGCCGAGGTCTCCATACAATAGGTGGCAAGCACGTCCGTGAAATTCAGGAGGCTCCGCATCGTAGTTAATGTTCAGTTCGCCGGTTTCGCTCGAGTGTGAAATTGTCCTCGAACCAGCAACATCTACTTTGTGTCCAAACCTCCATCCGCGTTGTGCGGCTCGGCCTCCGCTACTACCTCAGATTCGTTCCGAGGCGTTGCGTAATAGCGGATAGAATCAAGGAGCCAGCATGATCCAACAACACTGGATTCTGAATAGGCCGACGTATGAGCGGTATCTTCAATCCTCTGACATCGGTGAGCCCGACTATCTATCTGCCATGGAGGAGATTGCAACCGCCTTTCCACGGAAAACTGCGTTGGAGTACTATGAGGCCACAGCCACGCGATTGGGAGCTATTGGTCACTTCGATCTGCTACCGTATCCAAATGAACGGCTGCCCTACAATCCGATTCCGATCCTGCTTAGCCTGCCGCCGTCAGAAGAAAGCATGAGCCAGCTCTTATATCTTGGCATGGCCCTTCGTGACTTCAAGAAGGAAATGGGCCGGACCGACGCCTTTAACGATCTTATCTCTTCGGACGAAACGCTCTACAGAGGGGCCCTCTTCGAGATTGAGGTTGGTGCAGCTCTGGTGCGCGGTGCCTTGAAGCCAATTTACAGCACGACTTCACCAGATTTCACCCTGAGGGAATTGCCGCTGGGCATTGAAGCCACGATGCGCGAGGTACCGCTCCGGCGCGCGGTGGCCGAGCGCCTGCGGCTACGGCTCGCGCTTTTGGACTTCCAGCATCTATCAATCGTGATCTCCGCAAAAGGAGAGCGTGATATCGACGAATTGGCGGAGAGGATCGCCAAGGACGTTAAGATTCTGCTTGATACAAAGTGCGTCAAATCAACCCAGCCAGATTATTGCATCTCGTGCAGCGTCGGCGATTTGAGAGACTCTGGCCACAAGACGGTGGAAATCCAATTCGAGGAGTATCCATATGGGGAAACTCTGTCGCTCTTGATACACTCGCTTCTCAAGAAAAAGGAAGAAAAGATCGAAAAGGCCACTGCGGGAAAGCCACAAATCAAGTGTGTAGCTGCTCTCGATGCGCGTTCTTTGCTAGCATGGCCTTCGCTGCTGGCATTGTCCCGAGACTCAGAGAATGACTATGAACGACGAATGGCTGAACGCCACAGGCACTATTTCGACTGGCTGCGAGCATTAAGGCAGGATGTCTTAGCAGCGTGCCAAAAGTTCGTCGCCCAATCGCACTTGATCAAAGGAGTAATGCTGTGGGAGCGGAAGAGCACAAAGAGCCTCGCGGACAAGGTACATAGGAGATACGCAATTCGGTTTCTGACTGCTCGACAGAATATTGAATTAAACCAGGAGAATCTATCGGCTGAACTGGCTAGGATCGTCGATGGCTAATCACGCATATGCCACGCGAATCGGGAAAAGTTGTTCGGACCCTTTCCTTGTGTTCACTTTCCACCCTCTTGGCCGGCCGACCCCGCAACCGCAACGTCCTTTCCAGACCGAGGCGCTTGGCCGCTCGTTTCGACCAACTCTCCGGACCGTACGGCTGCCCGTGCTGCACGCAGCTCCGCAGTGCCTGTCTGGTGAGGCAACACGAAAGGGGAAAAGACAATTGTCCCTGTACACGCGGTCAATCCTGCAGCGGATTTCTCCTGTTTTCTGGAATTCGCCTTTCTTAGAATTGGCGCAGATGAACTCCATGAGCATCGTCGACGAAATCCTCAATCGCGCCCTGGAGCTTTCGCAGCCAAAGCGCGCCGCGCTGGCCCATCGCTTCCATTTCCAAAGGAAAATCGATCATGGCCGCCTGTAACCGCCATACCAAGTTTTTCCTCATCGCGCTCGCCGCGTTCCTAACGCTCGGCCGCGCCCGCGCCGAGGAGCGTGTCGATCCGCGACTTGAAAAAGTGTTCGCCGATTGGCAGAAGCGTCAGAAGCGGATTCAGACTGTCCGCTATCGGATCAGCGGCGAGCACATCGTTGCCAAGGAATCGATGTTCGATCCGCTGCACCCCGAGCTGCCCGCCATGCCCAAGAAAGACGTCAAGCTGCGCATCCAGCGCATGATGCTGCTGGATTTCCCGAAAAACCGCTACCGCCAGGAGCATGACGAAGAAGAGTACGACAGCCTGGGGGATAAGCGCAACCGCCGAGTGCAGGCAGGTTCTTAAAGAAGGATTGAAAAAAGGCCGGCGAGACAGCACGTCTGCCGGCCTTGATTCGCCGTCGCGTCCTTTTAGTACGCCGATCCGTCGATCACCTCGCCGCCGGCGCGGGTGACCAGGGCCGCCAGTACGCCGGGGGCAATACTCTGTTGCATGAAATGCACGGAGCCGTCGCCAAACACCGCGTTCACGCCGCCGGTGTGGAACCCATAGAAATTCATCCGATTGTTGCAATTGATCACGCAGCAGTCGGTCGAAGGCATGGTCAGGCCGTCGTTGCTCATTGCCTGAGAACAAAGGTGTCAGGACCCTTTTCTCCGTTCACTTTCCGCTCTCTTGCCGGCCGGCCCCGTGGCCGCAACGTGCCCATCAGACCGAGGCACTCAGACACCCGTTTCGACCAACTCTACGGGGTCGTACGGCTGCCCGCGCTCCAGGCACCGTTCCGGTGGGTGCTCCTGTCAAGCCTAAAAGGGTCCTGACACCTTTTCGCTCACCCAATCTATGAATAGGGGGCAAGGTAGTTCCGTCGTCGGCATTTATCCTGCCACCGGGTCGATTTTGGTAGGACAAACTTCGTTGACCGCGGTTCCTATTGTGCCTGGCCGGATCTAGAATTGAGTTGTCGGGATGGCCGGCGTCATCGTCTTCTGGCGGTCCTCCTGGTGATCCGTGGTTTCAGCCGCCCAAATGCGCGAACGCGGCCGCATGCAGAGGACCAGCCTGGACTGGAACGATGCCCGGACCGAAGACGGTCAGTTGCTCTGTCCCCGCCTCTTTGATGAGGAGCAGGTGCGCACCATGGAGAAGTCGCTAGGCTCTTACGGGGCGGCAGTCCAACTCCAGCAGCAGCCGGTCCCAAGGGAAGGAGGGATGTTTCAGCACGACTGGTTCACGCAGATCGTCGGGGCACCACCCGCCCGCGCCCAGCAGGTGCGCTACTGGGACCGGGCCGCTACCGCAGGGGGCGGCTGCTACTATGTCGAGGATGTGGTCCGGGGACAGTGGAGTAGCTGGCAGCGCGACCAGATCATGCTCCATACCGCCCAGGCGGATCGGGCCCGGTACCCAGACATGCAGCCGGAAATTGTCGTCGAACGTTGTGCTACAACTTTCCTTGCAATGTTTGCCTTTCCCCCCTCAAAAAATGCGTCCTATTTGCGTCCTATTTGCGTCCTAATACTGCGGACGATTGGCGGGCAGAGAGAGAGTCCAGGAGAGAGTTTGAGGTAGTCGCGAGTGGCGAGCAGCATGGCACGACCACGAAAAGCGCAACCCGGGAGTTTACAACAACCCCAGCCGAGGAGACCCACCAATGCTTGACGCTTTCCGAGGTTTTTGCAGGGAATTCCGCCGCTTCGCTCGTTTTAACAGAGAACAGCCAAGCTCCAGAAGGTGCCGAGAACGCGACGGACGGAATTTTTCATGGGCCCGGCACTCCCTCCTCTGCCAACGAGGACCAACCCGGCAGTATACCGGTACAGGTCGAGCGTCATGTTACTTCGTCTTCTCCAACCCTTCGATTGCGTCAAGTTCCAGGTCGCCTTGGGAAGATTGTGGACAACTTTCTGGCCAATTCTCGCCTCGATTCACCTTCGTTTTTCTAGTGAGTCCAGGCGCTTTTCAAGGCCCTCCAGCCGGTCAAGGATCCGGTCCAACTTTTCGTCCGCGGAGGGACCCGCACGCTTCGTCCTCTCGTCACGAACTTCCGGAGCCGTTGTCGGTCCACCGGCACGAACCGACCGTTTTAATACGTCCATCGTCTCGGACCGAAACCCGGCTTGCGCCTCCACGAGACTCATTTGTGCGTTCAGCAGTTGGGTCTGGCGTATGACGTATCTTCTGGTCTGCTCCCTCTGCCTGTTCAGTTGGCTTTGCAACTGCTGGATTTGCCTGTGCGCCTCTCCCTTCACCTGCTCGACCTGTTCCCTAGTCAGCTCTTCGAGCTGCTCGATTTGTTCTTTGCCTTGCTCCTCGAGCTGCCGTTTTTGCACGTCCATGAGGCGGAGCTGGGCCTGCACCTGCGCCTCGATACGTTGCCTTGCTTCATCTGGCCGCGTGGCTCCAGGCGAAGCCTCGCCCTTTTCCCTCACTGCTTGGGTTCTCTGCGCGGTTGCCCTGTCGGGCTGTTGTGCCCGAAGTCCCTGAGCGGATCCCAGCGCGCTGTAAAAAAAGACCGACACCAACCCAGGAGCGATAAGAATTGATTTCAACTGCATGAGATGCGTCCTCCGAACTGGAAGTAACCAACACAAACTGCCCGAACTGGTCATCGAATCAGCGCTGGACGAACGAAGCGTTAAAGGCAGGAACGGCCCGCTGCTTCGAGTATCGTTCCGAGTTCCCTTCGTTGGGAGTGCTACGATGTTTTTGCCGAAATGTTATTCATCTCAGCGGCCGTGAAAGTTCGGAATGTTTCCTAAGCGACGTAGGCGAGCGAACTCAGGGACAGCATTCCGGCCGTCGCTACCTCGAGGCTTCCCGCGGAACTGTGGGACGGATTGCCAGCACCGGGCATGGTGCGGTGCGGAGGACTTTCTCAACGATGCTGCCGAGCCACAAATGGCTGAGCCCGGTGCGCCCGTGCGTTGCCATGACAATTAAGTCGATCTTCTTGGCCTGAGCGTAGTGTACGATTTTCTCAGCCACGTCCTTGCCGACTTGCACGGCCTCCACGCGGCGAACAGTGCCCGTTTCTCCAAGGAGTTTCCCCAACCACTCTTGTCGCTCATCCGGCAAATTCGACGGATCGAAAGTGCCAGCGACGCCATGCTCGGCAACGGCCTTGGAACTGTCTTCCGTCACATGCAACACATGCAACTCCGCTCCCGATCGTTCCGCAAGCGCGTGCGCGTACTGGACGGCTGTATCGGCAAACGGACTGAAATCCGTCGTGGCTAAAATGCGCTCCCAGTTTGCGAGCTCCATGCTGCGTCCCTTGAATCAAATGGCAGTTCCCATCATCGTCGAGATATCCAACAGTCGCGGACGATCAAATGGTTTTCACAAGAATCTTGCTCATCTCGGCAGCCGTGAATGAGCGCAAGCACTGCGTAGTTACATTGTTCAAGGAGCCCAGCGACAGCAATCCCGCGGCTGCGGTTTCGTCGTCTGGGGCATCGAAAATGAGCACTCCATCATAAGCGCCCATGCACCAGTAGGTGTCTTTGACTTCGATAGCCAGTTTCTTGGCTCTTGCCTTGAAGTCGGCTGCCCGCTTACAGGTGTCCTTGAAATCCTTGATGCCGCGTTCGGTCAGTTTGATCAGGGTCACGTAAGTAGCCATCACCGATCTCCCTTGGGAAGGCGCGAAATCCTCGACCGCTGATTGGAGCTTTCTCAAAAGATGCATGGCCGGTTCGTGGGCGTGCAGAGCCGTTCCCATCCTCTAGCAGTTCTGATGCCGACAGGCAGACAACTTCCTCGAATGGCTGCTTCCCCAAGCGTTTCAGTCGCTTACGCGTTTCGATGTGTCAGCCGCGCTTTGAAAGCGGGCCAAAACCGCGCGTTGGGCGGGCTACCGCGCCAGCGGTGGACCGCGCGATTCGACACATCTTGTAAAGTAATATCGAAGGAGAGCGGGGATAAGACGCCTCGGAGCGAAGTTGACGCTTCGCTCCGAGACTTGAACAGCGGGAGTCAACTCTCCCGTGGACCAGAGTCATTTTCTTTGGCACATCGGCAAGCGGCCAGAGGGCTGTCATCATCGGCCTCGGCAGTGTTTGCTCAAAGGATGCGAACGGCTGTTCTGGCCGCGGCATTGGCGATCCCATTTTTGCAGTAAAGCATGTCAACAAAAAGCTCAGCGCTGGCGGCGTTGGAAGGCAAGTCAGCAGTATCGCGCGACCGATCATGGCAAGGAGCGGCGGCGCGAACAGTCACGGCGCCATCGACAGCGGCAGCGTGAACGGCAAGCAGCGTCAGCTGACGTGGATTCGTCGCGCGAGGGCCAGCGCATACAGCCTTCAGGCGAAGATTTTTCGGGCGAGCCGTGCCATCGGCCGGGTTGCTACGAACTTTTCTCCCTTCCCCATGAACATTCGCGCAAGCGTTTTTGTAGCGTGGCGTGCCGACTGGCGTTGCGTCGTGTCCTGGATCGGGAAGCGCGCTATCAGGCGCGGCGTCGGCCCATGTGTTGTGAGCGTGTGACCAAACGAGCGAGCCCGCCCGACACGTCGTGACGATGTCTTTGCAGATTTATTTCTGCGTCAAGCCCGGATAAAGTTCCTCGACCCCAAAGCGGAGAGAGGAGCGGGTGGTCGTGAAAGCGATTTTGCGTCCCCCGTTTCCTTTCTTCGATAGGGGGAATCGTGGAGGGTACGCGCATGGGATGGAACGATGGCCTCACACGGCCTGTAACGCTCGGCGAACTGGGGCAGCGCTATCGACATTATCGGCTGGCGGACCCCGACGCGGAAGAGGCGATGGCCGGATCCCTGCGGCGTTGGGGACAGCTTTCGCCGGTCGTGGCCTGCGTGCGCCAGGGGAAGTTTGAATTGATTGACGGCTTCAAGCGTTATGCGGCGGCAGGGCAGGTTCGCGAGTTGACGAGCCTGAGCGTGCGCGTGCTGGAGGTAGATGAACCGACGGCAAAGGCGGCGATCTTGAGCCTCAACCGCGATCAACGTCCGGTGCGGGAGTTGGAGGAAGCATGGGTCGTGCAAGGCCTGGTGCGTGACGATGGCATGACGCAAGTGGAGGCGGCGCATCTGTTGGGCCGGCACAAGAGTTGGGTCTGCCGGCGGCTGGCGCTCTTGGAGAAGTTAAGTGTGGCGGTGAAAGAGGATTTGCGTTTGGGCCTGGTGGGTCCGTCGTTGGCGCGGCAGTTGACGCGGTTGCCGGTGGGCAACCAGCAAGCGCTGTTGGCGCTGGCGCGGCGCGCCACCTTGACTACGCCGGAAGTGAGCGGCGTCATCGATCTGCTCGTCGGGGCGAGTGCCGAGCAGGCGGCGTTTGTCTTGGCCAAGCCGCGTGAGGCGTTGGCGCAGGTGCATGGCATGCCTGTGGCATTGTCTGATCCACGTCTGAGCCGAGCGGGAAACTGGTTGGCCAGGCATCTGCGGCAGGCGCAAGAAGCACTCGTACGCGTGGAGAACTGGCTACGCACGCCGAACGAACGCGAGTTGCACAAGAGTGATCGGGAGATTTTGGGCCCCCTGCTGGCACGCGTCGGCGATCAGGCGAGCGTGGTGGCGGAGTTGGTGCTGGGGCCCCAACTGAAACAGGAGAGACCATCATGAACGAAGCCGTGCGGTTGGAGATCGTGCAGCGGCGTCAGACCGGGATGTCGCAGCGGGCGATTGCCGAAGAGTTGGGCATCGCGCGTGGCGCCGTGCGGCGTGCGCTGGCGTGTGTGCAGGCCCAGCGTGACGGGCATGCCAGGCCCGCGCCGAGGCCTCGGCCGCGCCAAAGCATCATCGATCCATTCGAGCCGATCCTGCGTGAACTGCTCGCCAAGTATCCGAACATCACGACCGAGCGCGCCGTGCAGGAACTGCAAGCCCGCGGCTTCACCGGCAAGTACACGGTCGTGCATCGACGCCTAAGGCTCTTGCGGCCGCGACACGCGCCGGCACCCGTGCCGCGCTTTGAAACTTGCGAAGGTCAACAAGCCCAAATGGACTATGGAGTGTATGACATCGACTTCACGCGTGAAGGCCGACGCCGCGTTTATCTCTTCAGCTACTTGCTCGGCTATTCGCGCCGGCAGTACTTGCGCTTCGTCGAGTCGATGGATTTACCCACCACGCTGCAGGAGCACGTGCACGCCTTCCATCATCTCGGCGGCCTCGCCCGCGTCTGCCTGTATGACAACTTCAAAGCCGTGGTGCTGTGTCACGATGCCGACGGCGCCTTCTATAATCCCAAGTTCCTCGCCTTCGCCACCCACTATGGTTTCCGACCCCAGGCCTGCCGTGTTCGCCGCCCGCAAACGAAAGGAAAAGTGGAGCGGCATTTCGCCTACGTCGAATCCAGCTTGCTCAATGGCCGCACCTTCGAGACGCTGGAGCATCTCAACGAGGTGACCGCCTCGTGGCTCGAGACTGTAGCGGACGCGCGCGCCCTGCGTGACTTCCAGGAATCGCCGCGGCAACGTCACCAGCGCGAACAGCCGCATCTGCTCCCCCTACCGCGTTGCGACTTCGACACCGCCCAGGTCGTCTATCGCCATGTCGGCGTCGATGGCTACATCACCCATCGAAGCAATCTTTATTCCGTGCCCTTGTCGCACATCGGCCAGGTACTGCCCGTGCGCATCACCGAGAGCGAAGTCATCATCTACTCGGTCCGTCTCGAGGAAATCACGCGGCATCCACTCATGCCCCGCACCCAGACCGGCGTGCGGCAACTGCTCAAAGCCCATCATCCGGTGGACGATCCCATGGACCGTACACGACTCCTGCGCGAGCGCTTCGGCGAACTCGGCCCGGTCGCCCTACAGTTCCTCGACGGCCTGCTCGCCAAGCAGATCCAGGGCAAGCTCCAAGCCCAGCAACTCCTGGCCCTGATCGCTCAGTACCAACGTGACGACGTGTGTGCCGCCTTCGAACGCGCTGTCCGCTTCGGCGCCTTCTCCCTGGCGGCCATCCGGCGCATCCTGGCCGCCACCGCCAAGCCCAAACAATGGCCTGACGAACTTGCCAACCTGCACGACACGCTGTCCCCCTCGTTGCGCGAAGACCCGATCGGTCCGCGGCCGACCAGCGATTATCAGCAATTACTCTTACCCGAGGAACCCTCCCATGAAACCCCGTCCCCAGAAGAAAAATCAGCCGACGAATCCGACCCCGGCCAGCCCAAGCCTGCGTGACCAGATCCTCGCCGACTTCACCACCTTGCGTGTCCCCGTGACCGCCGACCACCTCGACGCCGCCTTGACCGACGCCGAACAGAACGGCCGATCGCACCTGGAGTTCCTGCACCGCCTGCTCACCGATCAGGCTGGCCTGCGCCGGCAGCGCCGCATCGAACGCCTCATCAAGGACGCCAACTTCCGCGAAGCGCTACCCTTGAGCACCTTCGACTGGAACTTCAATCCAGCCATTCCACGCCTGCAGATCGAAGCCCTCGCCCAGGCCGACTTCATCCGCCGCAAGCAAAATGTCGTCTTCCTCGGCCAATCCGGACTCGGCAAAAGCCGGCTCATCCAAAGCATCGGCCTGGCTGCTTGCATGCTCGAACAACCCGTCCACTACGTCACCAGCGGCAAACTCCTGGAAGACCTCACCGCCGCCATGGCCGACCAGACCATCCATAATCGCGTCCGCTTCTATGCCAAGTTCCGCTTGCTCATCATTGACGAATTCGGATTTGACCGCATCGAACGCAGCCTCTGTCCGCAAGCCGCCAGCTTGTGGTACAAGATCATCGACGCCCGCAGCCAACGCGGCAGCACGGCCCTGGTCACCAACATTGACTTCGAGTCCTGGGCGACTTACCTCGGCGACGGACCGCTGGCGATGGCTCTGTTGGATCGGGTGGTGGATGGCGCGACGATTGTGAAGTTGAAAGGCAAATCCTACCGCATGCATCGCGGTCCCAGCCCATCCGAAGCATCATGAACACGTCAAGAAGTCCACTTCTCCCACGCCCAGTCCGCCTCGCCGGGCAACTCCTCATGGCCTCGCTCAAAAGCGCGAAAATGGCTCTGTTTCAAAGCGCGGTTAACATTCGATGAACATGATGACCATCCTGGGCAACCTGGTACCTCGGTCAAAACCGCACATCTCAATGCGGATGGAGCCCTTGAACGCGTCGATTACGATGGAGGGCCCGGATTCAAGGCACGGACGCGGTCGCACCCGCGACGGAAGGACGCACGATTCGTCTGCGTTGCGTGGTGCGCCCAGACAAGGCGCAAACCGTCCTGTTAGAACACGTGAGCCTGAAGCTGCCCGAACGCCTTAATCGTGGCGCCTGGCAAGCTCACCGGCCTGCTCTGCGGTTCCGGAGTGCTCGACCGTCTCCAACTTAAAGAACGCGAACTGCCGGTTCGAGCTCTCGATCGGCTTGGCATTGGTAATACGAGCGAGAGCGGCTTCTAAAGCGCACGCCCGGTCGGCATAACCATCTCGATTGATGTAGACGCCGCTAAACCCAGCGTCCACGAGGCGCTTCACCAGTTCCTCCGGCTGGTTGGCTACGACAGCTCGCTGCCAGACATCTGCTTCGCGGTTGAGCATTGCTGGATAACTCCAGCGCAGCGTTTTGGAGTGCAGATAACCCCGGAAATGGTCCAAATCGTGCATGGCGTTCGGGGTCAGATAGGTGGGAAACGGCAGATAAGGCAATTGAAAGATCATGGCATGCGGGGGGACTGAGGCTTCGATGGCAGCGACAAATTCAGCGTCCGCGCCGTAGCGCTGCTGGACGGCTGCATAAGGCGGAACGCAATACGAGGCCGTTTGATCGAGAATTCCGGCCGTCAGCAGCACGGCAAGGCATCCGTAGTAAGCAATCCGGAGTATCGCCGACTTCGCATAACGGCGCCTCACCTTGTCCAGGAGCAGCCCCACCGCCATGAGGGCAAAGAAGCCGATGAAGATACTGAGGCGGCTGTACGCACGTATCCATGGGCTCCCCGTGAATGCCACCAGCGAACCAATGCCGCCAATGGTACCTAGCAGGAGCGCACCGATATTCAACGTGCTCAATTTGTCCATCAGCTTGGGGCGCCGGGACCCCGACTTTCTGTAGAAGAGTCGCCCCACCAGTAGTAAGAAACCGGTGCCGGCCACGCATCCAAGAGATGAGAAGTTGTTCTCGTTGATCAGGGGAGCACCTTGGACGTAGCGATCTTTTATCTTCCTCAAGAGGTGCAGGCGGTGCTCGTTGACGGGCATAAGGAGTTGCACGATCTTCAAGCCGAACACCTCCGAGTCGCCCGGTGGACGCTGAACGACCTGGTTTCGGCCGTGCTTCCAGTGGTACATAATGCTAGGGGCAAGGTTCGCAACGCCCACGCCTGTGATCGTTGCCACCAGCAACAGGTTGCTGCACAGCGGGTAAAGGCTTTTCCTAGAGAAAGCAGAGGAGACGGCGGCCACCAGCAAGAAGAAGCAGGTGAAGAAGGCGTAATAGATCTGAGAGCACCCAATCAGAATGCAGAGCGCGAGGCTGGCGAAAGGCCTGAGCCCGCGCACGCTCCAGGTCAGTCGTTGCCGCACGGGTTCCCAAGTGAAAAAAAGCGGCGGATCCAGAAACGACCAAAGAATGAGCATAACCATGAATGGAACCGTGAAATAAGCGGCCAGGAAGAGATGGATTTCTCCATGATAGAAGTGATACGGAATAAAAGTATAAAGGAGCGACATCACCAATGCCGGCGCGTAGGAGAGTCGCAGGCTTCGCAAAACGAAGAGCGCGGACAAGGTGACGAGAGGAAAACTGGCCAAATAGAAGAGATTCATGACCAGCGCACTTTGAGGCAAAGCCACCGAGAGAAGCTTGATCAAAAGAAACAGGAAACTGGCTGAGATTTCTGCCGGATAGTCAGCAGATTGCAGGGTAGCCGGCATACCCTGGTAGTGGTTCTGCCAGTACCAGGGATTATCAATGCCGGTCTTGATGTAAGCCTGGACCATCAACCCGTCGTGCCAGTAACCAAAGGGGGTCGCCAGATCTGCTTCCCACAACTTCATGGCCCAAACAAGAATAAGCAGGCAAAGAATCACCGCGGTGCCGTACTCGGCGAGTGGGCGAAGAATGCAGCGTAAACTCGATGGCTTTTCAGAAGAGGTATCTTCGGGAGTCTGCCGTGCAACAAGGGTTCGCATCGGGAGGCCCTTTCCGGCCATGGACGTGGGATGATCGATTGGGGTTGGCTCTTGAAGCCAACGACGGCCCATCGGCGCGCAAAGCAGGCTTTGACGACCTAACTGCGAAAAGCCCGCTCCAGCTGGGGCTTATCACCAAGGCGTGCTAGATTGTCAAGAGGAGAGGCAAATCCACAATGGGGGAAAGGGATAACTGGGATAATTGGCGTCCGTTCAATTTCCTGTCGTTTGTTCTCGCCGAACAGAGGGCATTCGCCGCATGGCGCGCATGCCTTGCTTGATGGCGGATGGCTTGATTTATCAAGTATTGAACTACGGGAATAATCGAGCTGCGGACCACTCGTGCAGGAATGCCTCCTCGCCCTTCTGCCAAATGCGTATTATCTATCCCTTTTATCCAGATTTGCGAGAAACTCTGGATTCGCAGCAAGGTGGCGCTCGTCGGCGACGTCCTCGCTGGAAATGCTGATGCTGGTTACGAAATACTTTGGCCAAAAAACGACCGAAGCCACACTCCAGGGCCAGGCTGGGTGTGGCTTCGGTCTTAGCCGGTCGGCTTTGCCGGCACTCGATGACGCCGGCTGCCGACCAAGCTCAGGTCTTCACTTCGATGCGCCTCGGCTTGGCTTCCAGAGTGAGAGGAACATGCATCTCCAGCACTCCGTTGCGATAGCTGGCCGCGACCTTCTCCGGTTCGATACCGGTCGGCAAGGTCACAGTCCGCTCCAGCCGGGCATGCCGACGTTCAACCGCTTCGCCTTTTTCTGGTTCCGTGTGCTCTGCTTTGAGAGTGAGCTCGTTGCCCCGCATGGTCACCTCGAGTTCTTTGGCTTCGAACCCGGGGACCTCCATACGCAGCACGACTTCATTCTCTTTCTCTTCCATCGTCAAGCCCCACGGCTCCAGCTCCGGGGTGGGCTCGAACGGCCACACCGGAAAGGCGCGGTCAAACAGGGAAGCGAACTCGCGGTGGAGGAGATCAAACGGGGTCAGCTCTCGTCTGGCCAGAGCACCCGTCATTGGTCTCTCCCTCCGTCGTGGCATGAGGTTGAACATACGTCACCTCCTTCCTCGCGGAGAGGAGCTGTTGGGACTCCCCTCCTAGCTTGACTCGATTCCCTAGGAGACCTACTGGTTATGCTGCGAACTACGTGCCAAATCGCAGGTCAATTGCGGAAACAAATGCCACTTCGTAAGCAGAGTCCATCTTGTCAGTTACGCGGCGCTGGATGTGGACTGAACAGATGGAAGGCGGACAAACACATCCTGCTGTCTCGCTTAATGTGCGGAATCGGCGCCCGGCGTGCCGAAACTGCCCAGCATCCTCCGGGACAGTAAAGCGCCTAGGGATTCCTCGCATGCACGAGGTGGCGTCCTCTTCTGCGAGCCGCGACCAGATGACGGAGCCATTAGTCTGACTTGCTCCAGCTTGGTTATAATAAGTCGTCAGAACCATGGAATAAGGACGCATCCAATGACTCATAAGAACAGTTCCCTGCAAGCGCAGTTCTTGCTTCCGGTAATTTTCTTCTTTCTGGCTGGCTGCTCGCATTCGGAACCTCGCGTGGTTCTTTATTCGGCGCAGGATCAGGAGTTTGCCGAGAAGGTTCTCCCGGACTTCACGCGCGACACCGGGTTCAGAGTCGATACGAAATACGACACCGAGGCGACCAAATCGGTCAACCTGTACACGGAGCTTGTCAACGAGAAGGCTCGGCCGCGCTGCGACGTGCACTGGAATAACGAGATTTTGGCGACGATCCGGCTGCAACGCCAGGGCCTTTATCAGCCATACGACAGTCCCGCGGCCTCACCATATCCTGCTTCCGCCAAGGCGGCGGACAAAACCTGGTATGCCTTTGCGGCGCGTGCGCGCATCATCATCGTCAACACCGAACTCCTCCCCAACGAGGCAGAGCGACCCAAGAGCCTCCTCGACCTCGCGGACCCGCGCTGGAAGGGCAAGATCGCGATGGCCAAGCCGCAGTTCGGGACGACGGCGACGCAGGCGGCTTGCCTGTTTGAGGTGCTAGGGGCCGAGAAGGCGAAAGATTTTTACAAGGGCCTGGAAAAAAACCAGGCGCAGCTTGTGTCGGGCAATAAGCAAGTGGCCGAGGGCGTCGGGGCGAAACAGTACGCCGTCGGCCTCACTGACACCGACGACGCCATGGACGAGGTCGATAAGGGCCATCCCGTGGCGATCATCTTTCCCGACCGCGACGGCAGCAAGGAATACCCGCGTCTCGGCACCCTCTTCTTGCCAAACACCGTGGCGGTCGTGCGCGACTGCCCCAATCCGCAGGGGGCCCACAAGCTGATCGACTTTCTGCTTAGCTCCAAGGTGGAGAAGGAGTTGGCCGAATCCGAGAGCCACCAGATTCCTTTGAACCCACAAGTGGAAGCGTCGCTTCCCAAGGAAATCGAGAGGCCCGACAATGCCGGCGGCACAGTAAAGTCGATGAAAGTGGACTTCGAAAAAGCTGCGGACCTTTGGGATGAGGCACAGGCATTTCTACGCGAGATGTTTGCGCGGCCGCAATCCTGAACGGACATTCCATGCGGAACTCAAAACGGCGGCCGATCGCTAGCGCGGCGCCGGAGTTGGCAGTTTGTCGATAATCTGGCCTGCCGCGGCCGTGCGCGCTTCCGGCGGTAGGGGAAACACGAGGCCGTTCTTCCCTAGCTGACTCGGGTCAAACACCCGAGCGTGGTAGATGATCAGCCCGTGAGCGGCGTGGTAAAGAGTGCCGGATTCCATCGGCGCCCCCTGGATATCCAGGATCATCATCGCCAGAGCATTCGCCGCGGACTCAACCCAGGGCTGGCGGAGTTCCGCGTCGGTAAGCGCCAGGGAGAGGAACTCGAAGATGTGGCCGGTCGTGTTGATTTGTAGCTGCTTGTCTCGTTCCTCGCCCGGCCCATTGAAGAAGCTCGTTGAGAAGGACCCGTCGGGATTCTGGTACTGCCGCGCCAGCTGCTCGTACTTGACCGTATTGTCAGCGACATCTTTCCAGATGCCCGTCGTCTTGCCGCCGTGCTTCAGGTGCAAGTAGTGCACCCAGCAAAGGTCAAACAAGCGGTGGGTGCCGCCGCAAGCCGCCTTGTCCATCGGTTCGTTTAACTCGTAGCGGAGCAAGTCTTCCATGCGCAATTGCTCGCCATACTGATTTTTCCACGATGCTTCTGTATCCACGTATTGTCCCACCACCAGCACTGTCCAGCTTAGCTCCTGCCGTTCGGTTGCCCCCGTAATCCTCGATCGCGCCTGGGCATTGCGGACAAAGTCCATGTAGTGGTACTCAGTTCCATCAACGAGAAATTTTCGGTCGGCAGGCATTCCCCACTGGGCGAGTTCGGCGATGAACTGGTCCTGATGACCCTGGCCTACGAACGTTGGGCCGGTCTGCACCTCGAGTCCGTGTGCCGTGGGCCAGAATTTCATGCCGCGCACAGCGCCGCCGTTGCAAATGTAATCGAGGGCGTTGACCCGAGTCCCGGTTTCAGTGCTCAACAGCGTGGTGGTCGGCCCCAGGCCGACAATATTGTGGAAGATCACCCAGAAGGAATTGCTGGTCAGTACATCGCGCTCGCGGATGTTCTTGATTGCCAACTCGATGCGCTGCTGCAGCTGGCTGGATGCCACAAGTTGGGCAGGCGGCAGGTCAATTGGTGCCGGCTCCTGAGCATCGGTAACTGCTGGCCCGGATTGGCCTTTCTTGTCACCCGCCGCAGAATCGTCGACAGGGGCGCATGTCGCGCATAAGCAGGCCAGGCTTGCTCCACACAGGAGTCCGATCCATCGTTTCCAGTTCATGTTTATCATGGGGAGAAGGTGAATGTGGACCCTTCCTATCCGGGGCCGCTGCGGAGTCCAGGGTTTCCCACTGTTCGGATGCTGCGCCGCATCGCTCGTTTACCCAGTCTACCTTTTTGGCTAAGCTTTTCTAGCCGAGATGGAAGCGTGAGTCAGGTTCCAATAAGAAGAACCAAACCTTGTCTCGCCAGCAAAGAAAGGTCCAGGCACTTATGAGCGTTAATTCCAAAACCGTGCAAGGGCGGCGGAGACTGACCTTCAACTCGCTCGACGACATCGTCGTGGATGCCGAGAAACTGGCGGCCTCTCCCAACACCAAGATGCTCGGCAACTGGCCAGTGAGCCAACTCTTTACCCATTTGGCGGTTACCATAAATGGTTCCATCGACGGGATTTCTGCGAGAGCCCCGTGGTACCTTCGCTGGCTTGGTCCCTATGTGAAAGGTCGGGTCATGAGGAATGGGATGTCGGCCGGCTTCAAGCTGCCCAAGGAAATGGAAAGCGACTTGTTTCCCCCGGCTGGTTCAGCCCGGGATGCTTTGGAAAAACTGCGGATGGCCATCGCCCGCACGAAGAAGGAACGTATGACTTCTCAGCATCCATTCTTCGGCAAGTTGACCCACGAAGAATGGACACAACTTCATCAGCGGCACGCTGAATTGCATTTGAGCTTTGCATTGCCGGGCCAAGAACTCGTTGAAAAACGCGGCTAATTCCTCTGCCCAATCGGCCCACGTTCCAGGGTGGCTGCGAAAAGAAGACGCTGCGTCACCGCGCCAGGCGGGTCACAGTCAGCCAGAAAGAACTGGCAGAGCAGCTGCTTATGAAGTTCTGGTTAAGCGCCAACAAAGGCGCCAGATCCACTATAGAATGATAACTCGTGCCGCCTACCACACCGCTTCCGCGAGCGCAGCGAGCGCATCTATCTGCGCCACCTGGAGTCCTCGGCATGCAAAACCCTTGCGTACGGATCTGCAAATGGGTTCTATTCGTTCCGATAATTGCCACAGCGCTCTTTGGGTTTCTGACGTACTCCTTCGCAGTGCCGCCCGCGCAACAAGTCCGCCCGCGGCTGGCAGTCCTGGTTGTCTTCGATCAGATGCGCGCAGACTACCTTACTCGCTGGCAGAGTTTGTTCGGCGACGGCGGCATTCGCCGCCTGCAGACCGAGGGCGCGTGGTTTCAGAATTGCAATTACCCCTATGCCGACACGGTGACGGCTACGGGGCATGCGTCGATGCTCACGGGCTGTTCACCTGACCGCCACGGCATTATCGGCAATGAATGGTATGACCGCGAGGCGGGGGCAGAGGTTTCGTGTGTTGCTTCGGACCGGTATCGACGAGTGCCGCCGGCTGGGGCCAATGCAACGGGCAAAAAGTCCGCCAAAGAAGGTGCTTCACCCGAACGACTCCTGGCACCCACCGTTGGGGATGTCCTCAAGGAAGCCACGGGTGGCCGCGCCCGCGTGGTCTCGCTGTCGTTCAAGGATCGTTCAGCGGTGCTGCCGGCCGGCCGGCATCCGGACGCCTGCTATTGGTTCAGTGGCAGCACGGCAGAGGCGATCACATCGACCTACTACCGCGATCGTATCCATTCCTGGGTGGCCGACTTCAACAGGGCCCATCAAGTAGATCAGTGGTTTCACAAGGAGTGGACCAGGCTCCGGCCCGAGCTGGATTACGCGCATTTCAGCGGTCCTGACGACGTGGCCGGAGAAGGCAACGGTTCGGGACAGGGACGCACTTTTCCTCACCCCTTCGGAGCAGCCGACAAGAGCAAGCCCACCTCCAGTTATTATGGCGCGTTGTACAACTCACCGTTTGCTAACGAAGTCCTGCTCAATCTGGTCGAACGTGCAATCGACGCGGAACATTTGGGCACGCAGGATACGCCTGATCTGCTATGCGTCAGCTTCTCCAGCAATGACGCCATTGGCCATTGTTATGGGCCGGATTCCCAGGAAGTTCTCGACGTGACACTTCGCTCGGACTTGATTGTCCGAGACCTCCTCAACTATCTCGACGCGAAGGTGGGCAAGGGCTGCTACGTGTTAGCGTTGACGGCGGACCATGGTGTTTGTCCTCTTCCCGAAGTGGTCCGGGCCCAGGGTAAGGATGCGGGCCGCATTATTCCCTCCGCCTGGCCCAAGCAAGCCAACGCATTCCTCAAGGAGACGTTTGCCAGGAAAGAAGACAAATCCAATTGGATCGAGGCGTTTTCTCCGCCCTGGATCTATCTCAACAAGCAGGTATTGCGGAAACAGGGACTCAAGGAGGAGGAAGTCGAGAGGGCACTGGCGAACTGGTTAGTCAAGCAGCCGGGCATTCAATCCGCGTATACACGCACGCAGCTCCTGGGCGAGTTGCCCAAGGACGATGCCGTCGGCCGAACTGTTCAGCGCTCCTTTTATCCTGCGCGCAGCGGCGAAGTGGCTGGCGTGATGAAACCATATTTCTTCATGTGGGGGACCATGACCGGCACGACCCATGGCTCTCCACACCCGTACGACACGCATGTGCCGCTGCTGGTGTATGGGCCTGGAATCGAGGGCGGGGCTCGCGACGAGGCCGTGACTCCGCAAGCGATTGCAGCCATCTTCGCGCACAGCTTGGGCATTCCGAAGCCGGCAATGGCAGAAGCTCCGCTGCCGGCCACACTCCAGATGGCACATTGAGCCTAGTGGTTCCACCCTCAGGGCGCTCGCGAGGGTGGCCGGGGCTGGAGGTACACCGCAAGCCCCGGTCGAACCCGCTTGCAACTCTCACCAATTAGAATTCACCCGACTTTCCGATCTTCGCGTCGCCCAGTCTAGATAGGATGCTTGCCGTCTGCTCCACCGGGGCTTACGGAGTACCTCCAGCCCCGGCCACACTTTCCGGCATGGGCCGTGTCTTTCTTCCCGTAAACATCAATGCGAGTCCTCATGGGCATCGCCAAATTCTCGAGCCAGATCAGCATCGATGTTCTCGTTGTTTGCTCCCGTGGGTCGGCCTAAGTCGACAGCCCCGGCATGCTGAAGGAGGCGAGCCAAAGCAGCCGCATACTCTTCGGGGGACATATCGGATCGGCGCAGCCTATCCACGGCCCATTCTTCCAACGATTGGCCACTTGCGGCAGCGGTCCGAGCTAATGGGCGATAGACGTCTTCCGACAACTCGAGGGTCAATAGTCGGGACATGTTGGCCTCCCTGACAATTGATCTAACGCTTCATCGTAAAGCAGTAATCTCAACGGTACCAGGTGAAGCGGTCCAAGAAAATCAGTGCGGTTCAATGATAATGAAGTCGGATGAAGCCGGCGGTGTCCTCGCTGCGCTCAGCCCAGGCCACCTGCAACAAGAGTTGCAAGGCTCAACGCTGGAGGATCCCCAAGAATGAGTTCCCCCCTGTCACACACGCCAGCCATGTGCGTCGCGCACCGCGACCATTGCGGATAAGATGCTATTCCAGGTTTGCGGCTTCATCATCACTTCGTTGGGGAACATGCAACCGTCCCAGCAAATGTGCTTGAACTTCTGCGTGAGATTGCCGTAACTATCGCGCATCCAGAAGCCGGCGTGATGGGCAATCTTGAGCTTGCCGCTGGGGTCGCCCGGCAGGCAATGCCGGCCCGTCTTGTCGTGTGTGCCCGAGCCCTTCACGGTGGCATCGTTTTGGGCAACATGGAAATCGATCGTCCAGGGACGTAGCGCAGCGGTCAGCGTGGCCAGTGCGGCATCGAGCTTCGCGGGATCTTCCCAGTTCCAGCGCTCCGGCAAAATGCGGTCTTCCGGCGCGTTGGTGCCAAGCGTATAGAGCAGCGTGTGCGCCATGTCTGCTTGGAAGCCAAGTGTGCCGGGCCGGTCGGTCAGCTCCAGAAGCTGCACCATGCGCTTCCAACTATGCATCCCGCCCCAGCAGATTTCGCCTTCAGCAGCGAGGCGCTCGCCGTGGTCCGCGGCAACGTCGCAAGCCTGGCGAAACGTCTCGGCGATACGCTTCTGGTTGCCTTCGGGGTCCTGGAGCCAGTCGCCGAGCCCGCATGCCGAATCGATGCGTACGACGCCATAGGGCCGGGCGCCCAACTCCCGAAGCCGTTTGGCAATGCGGCAGCCCTTGCCGACCTGCTCGATGAATTTTTTGCGGTCTGCATCATTGCCCATCGCAGAGCCGCCGCCCGTCGGCGGCCAAACGGGAGCCACGACCGAGCCGATCGCCAGCCCCCGCGCTCGAACCTTTTCCGCGAGGCGCTTCAAGTCGTCCTCGCTGGAGTCGATGTCCACGTGCGGGGCAAAGAGAAACAGGTCGACACCGTCGAACTTGACACCATCGACCTCGGCTCGTGTCGTCAGATCGAGCATCGTGTCGAGGTCGATGAAGGGCTCGGCTTCTGGCGAACCCTTGCCGACGACTCCGGGCCAAGCCGCGTTGTGCAATTTGGGATAGTTGTTGCTATGACTCATCGTTTTCTCCTTTAGGTGCCTGAGATCATACGACTGCGCGTGGCGAACAGCAAGCGCTGGGAGGCCCTCGTGAAGCGGCAAGGAGCAGTGTACAGATGGGTCGTGAAGTTGCACGAGTGGGAATCACCCGGCCCCTGACGGGGCTCGGCTCGCTAGGCGAGCCGAGCCCCGTCAGGGGCCGGGTGCCTCGTGGCACAAGAGGAGCGCTTCCTACCAGATCTGCACCGGTTTCGGGTTAAGTTTGTCACCCGCCTGATCGGGCGCAACGCCGAATGTTCGAAAGAACTCCGGGATGTTATAGAGCGGCCCAAGCACACGGAACCTTGGCGGCGAATGCGGATTGGTCGCGATCATGACCCGCAGCGCCTCGGGCCGGATCTTGGAACGCCAGAGCTGGGCGAACGAGAGGAAGTAGCGCTGTTCGCCGGTGAAGCCGTCGATCGGCGCCGCCGGCGATTTTCCTTCGAGCGACTTCTTGTAAGCGAGGTAGGCAATCTTCAGGCCGCCCAGATCGGCGATGTTTTCACCAAGTGTCAGCTTGCCATTGATGTGCAGCTTATCGATGACGACGTAGCCGTCATATTGCTCGGCAATCTTGGCCGCCCGCGCCTTGTAGATCTTCTCGTCCTGGGGCGCCCACCAGTCACGCAGGTTGCCCTCGGCATCGAACTGCCTCCCCTGATCGTCGAACCCATGGGTCAATTCGTGGCCGATGACCATACCAATGCCGCCGTAGTTCACGGCATCATCCGCCTTGGGGTCGAAGAAAGGCGGTTGCAAGATGCCGGCCGGGAAAACAATCTCGTTCTGCGAAGGATTGTAATAGGCGTTCACAGTCGGCGGCGTCATGCCCCACTCGCTACGATCGACCGGTTTGCCGATCTTGGCAAACTCTTGCCGGCGCAGGAATGCCTCGGCTTGCATGACGTTGAGTACATAAATGCCCTGGTCCACGGCCAGGCCCGAGTAATCGCGCCACTTGGATGGATAGCCTACCTTGACCGCGATGGCATCGAGCTTTCGCAGCGCTTCCCTGCGCGTCGCGGGACTCATCCAGTCGAGGGTCTCGAGGCGATCGCGGAGGGCTTCTTTGATGTTCTGCACCATCGCGACCGCCTTGGTTCGGGCTTCGGGCGGAAATGCTCGGGCCACGTAAAGCTGGCCGAGCGCTTCGCCGAGCAGATGGTCTGTCGTTTCGAGCACCCGTTGCCAACGCGGCCTCTGCTGCGGTACGCCGGTCAGCACGGTGCCATGGAAATGAAAATCTTCTGTGTCGAATGGAGCGCTGAGGTAGCTCGCATACGCGCTTAGAAGGTTCCAGCGAAGGTAGGCTTTCCAATCGTCCAGTTGCAGAGCACTGATCATCTGGCCCACTTCCTTGAAGAAAGCGGGTTGCCCGACATTGATATCGTGAATGCCAGCTAATCCTACGCCTTCGAAGAAGATACTCCAGGCAAAGCCGGGCGCCTGGGCCTCCAATTCCTTGGCGCTCAACAGGTGGTAATTGGATTTGGGATCGCGCAGCTCGACTCGCGTCCTTGAGGCTTTTGCCAAACGGGTTTCAAGCTCAAAGATTGAGCGCGCCTGCCTGGTGGCATGCTCGGCAGTGTCGCCGAGCAGCGTGAGCATCTTTTCGATATGGGCGCAGTACGCCGACCGGATCGCTTCCGTCTTGACGTCGGTCTTCAGATAATATTCCCGGTCCGGGAGACCAAGGCCCCCTTGAGACAGGCTGGCGATCATCCGTTTGCTGTCCTTGAGATCCGGGTGTGGGCCGAACTGAAAAGATGGCGAAACGCCGGTCGCATGGAGCCGGGCAAGCGCTTCTACCAGTTGCTGGGCGTCCTTGATCGCGGCGATGCGGTTCAATTCCTCTTGGAGCGGCTTGGCGCCGGCGGCGGCAATCTTCTCCTCGTCCATACCGCTCTTGTAGAATGCTCCAACCTTGGCGGCGATGCTGCCCTTCGGGGCCTGCGTGTCCTTGGCTGCCTCCTCCAGGATCTGCCGCAGGACTTCCTGGTTATGGTCGCGCAACAAGGTGAACATCGCAATCATGGGCCGGTCCGCCGGGATGGTAGCCGTCGCCAGCCACTTTCCGTTGGCAAAGGTGTAGAAGTCGTCGGTCGGTTTGATCGAGGTATCCATGCCCTTCAAATCGACGCCGCTTCGCAAGGCAGAGGCAGCAGGCGAGGCCGTCTGGATGCAGGCTCCGGCTGCGCTTATAAGGAGTATGGAGATACAAATACGTCGTTGCATTGCGCTTTTCCATTCGAGTATAGATATCCGCCTCATGAGGCGCTAACGCCTCTAGGAACCCATCTTTCTATTATCGCAAATTCTCGCGGCGGCGAGGTCGCCAATTCGAAGGTCTCTGTTCATGCCAAGTCGCGCGTGCCTGGTCCAAGCTTCCGCACATAAGAGAAGGGTTGAGAGCAAAACTCTCCAAAATGCTTGCGCTAAGCCAGATGTTCATAGCAGTGGACTCGGGGCCTTCCATTACTGACGATAAAATTGGCCCTTCCCGGGCGCGCGCGGGCAGGTTATAGAGGAAGCAGCCTCGTCACTCTGCTCGAGATTTGGAATCATGACCCACGCCGCCGCCGATTTGCTGCTTAAGCATCTTCGCAGTGCTCTCGATCCGGCCTGTCACGAAGAAGGGGACGACGGCCAGCTCTTGACGCGCTGGGTACTACACCGGAATGCCGATGCCTTTTCCGCCCTGGTACGAAGACATGGGCCCATGGTGTGGCAGGTCAGCCGCGGCATCTTGCATCAGACTCAAGACGCTGAAGATGTTTTTCAGGCTACCTTTCTGGTTCTGGCGCGGAAAGCGGCTGCCCTCCAGGAGCGCTCGTCGATTGCCGGCTGGCTGTATCAGACGGCCCACCGCCTGGCTCTCAAGACCCGGACCGCGACGGCACGCAGATTGCGCCGCGAAACCGGCGTCACTTCCCCAATCAGCGGCGATCCGCTGGAGGAGATCAGCGTGCGCGAGGCTCAATCGATACTCGCAGCGGAACTTCATCACTTGCCGGCCGCCTACAGAGAGCCACTCCTCCTTTGCTTCTATGAGGGGAGCACGCAGGACGAAGCGGCTCGGCGCTTAGGCTGCTCCATCAGAACGCTGAAACGCCGGATCGGGCAAGCCAGGGCATTGCTCAGGCGCCGGCTCGCCCGACGTGGCCTCGACCTGGCGTGCGTACTCCCCCTGGTGATGATCTCCCGATGGCACGTGCCGGCGCGCCTTCTGCAGCAGACAGTGAGCGATGCGGGGCGGTTTGCCGCAAAGCAAGGACTGACCGGGGCAGCAGCAGTCTTGGCCGAGGGCCTCTTGCGCACCATGGTGCTCAAGAAGTTGGCGGTCCTCTTTGCGGTTCTTGTCACGTTGGGCGGCATGACGGCAGCAGTGGGAGTCACCTCTCCAGTGCCCGCCCCAGCCGCGCAGGCGGGCGCGAAGCAGGGGCCGGCAGACCCAAAGGAGAACGAAGAGATCGCCCCGCGTCTTGACCGCTATGGCGACCCGCTGCCGCCGGGGGCGGTTCAACGCATCGGTTCCAGCCGGTTTCGCCAATCTGGCCATATCAGCCATCTGCTGTACGCTCCAGACGGAGCCTCCATTGCTTCGGCGAGTGATGATGGCTCGCTCCGGCTCTGGGACGCCAAGACAGGGAAGCTGCGCTGGCGGTTTCCTTTGCCCCCGAGATCTTTCCACCGTGCACTCGCCATGAGCCCGGACGGCAAGACACTGGCGGTGCTGAGCCGCTATGAATACGCATTGGTGGACACCACAACTGGCTCGAGCTTGATCGGACACACGTGGGAGAAGGAACAGAAAGACCTGAGCTGCCTGGCCATCTCCCCAGACCTAAGCACGCTCGCTCGAGGTTATTGGGACGGTACCGTGCGTTTGCACGATAGCGCCACGGGGCAGGAGAAACTGCAATTTACCACGGGGGACAAGGCAACAGCGCTAAGGCCTGGGGCACTCAATTTCGCGAAGGACGGCAAGACAATTATTGTGGCGGGATCTCCACTATCCACTGTCGCCGCTTACGACGTTGCGTCGGGCAGGGTTGTCTGGATTAGCAAGATGGAACAAGCATTCGCCCCGCGTCTGGCATTTTCGCGGGGCGCGCGGTTCCTTGCTGGCTCCTTTCAACGCCAGAGCCGGCTGCTCGTCTGGGAGTTTGCGGGGGACAAGGCAACACAATTGATCTATCAACCCTTCAACGACCCCATCTGCTGCGAGGCCTCGCCCGACAGCAGTCTCCTTGCCGTTGGCGGCCAAGGAAGGGAGATTGTCCTCTTCGAAACAGCCAGCGGTAAGGAGGTGCGCCGGCTCCTATGGCACCCAAGCACGCTGTCCCTGGCTTTCGCGCCGGACGGCAAGACCCTGGCCTCCGCGGACGGCAACGGCGGTATTGCCCTGTGGGATGTTGCGACGGGGAAGATGCTGCCTGCCTCGCCCGAGCCGAGCGGCGCCTTTGGCCTAAGTTTCACGGCCGACGGCAAACAAGTACGTTGCATTGGCGACAGTATCTATTGGTGGGACGTGAAGACCGGCGAACTGGTACGTCGTCTGCCGAATGACCCGAGCTGGTATTGGGGTAGAGCGTTTTCGCCGGATGAAAAGCTGCTGGCCGCCTCTTTACTCAAAGGCGACATCGTCCTGGTCGATGCCCGCACAGGCACTACCGTGCGTAGACTGTCCGGGCATACGGCGATGGCTGACGGCCTGTCTTTCTCGCCCGATGGCTCGAAACTGTTCTCCGCCGGAGGTTTTGACCCGCGCGTTATCATTTGGGACGTGCCGACCGGAAAATCGCTTCAGGTGTTGGAGGATAGCGCACGCCGCGTCGAACGGATTGTTCCGTCGCCCGACGGCCGCTGGCTTGCTGCTGCCGCGTCCGATGCATCCGCTCGAGGCGACTTCGATATCCGCTTGTGGGACATCGCGAGCAAAAAGGTAGTTCACCGCCTGACCCCGCGGCGCGGC
>Ga0208565_1000518_pt1 | contig 28110 bp, 18 predicted proteins | sample Sb_taG_7_FD_187706 | JGI IMG/M metagenome (GOLD analysis project Ga0208565, IMG submission 187706) | Peat soil microbial communities from Weissenstadt, Germany - Sb_50d_2_FS metaG (SPAdes) (version 2) | ecosystem: Environmental > Terrestrial > Soil > Wetlands > Peat | place: Germany...
GTCGGCGGAGGCTGTGGGACGCGCGTTGGCGATTCTCGAGAAAGTTTGCGGCGATTTCCGCATCGATCCGGATTGGTCTCCGGCGCTCATCGATGGGCCGCGCGTGCTCGGAATCGAAGCGCTGTCGCTCGACGGGACGATTTTGCGGATGATCTTGAAGAGCGCCGTGCTGCGGCAAGATGATGTGGCGCGGGAATTGCGGCGGCGGGTGAAGCTGGCACTGGAGCAGGCGCACATCCTGGTGGCGAACACGCAACGAGTGGAACTGATCAGCGGGGCGGCGGCCGCAGGCGGATAAAGAAAATTTCGTTGGAGTAATCGATTCAGCCGAAAGGCACAAACAAGGAGGCAATTCCGATGGGACAAGCAACGCACGAGCAAGCTGATTTGATGTTGAAGTTGTATGAGGCCAGGCGCGAACCGAAGCTGCGCGAAGCCCGCAAATGGTTCTTCTCGAGTTTTAATCCCACGAACTTCGACGAAGTGGTGAAGTACTTCATGGGGCCCGGCGAAGAGGGCGCCTACATCCGCATGGTGGCCAGTTACTGGGATATGGTGGCCAACTATGCAAACCGCGGGCTGGTGGACGAGGAATTCCTGTTCGAGACCAGCGGCGAGCAGTGGATCATCTGGGAGCGTCTGAAACCGGTCATCGCGCAGTGGCGTGAGGCCTTCAAGAATCCTCACAATTTCGGGCACCTTGAAGAACATGCGCGGCGCTACGAAGCATGGCGCGAGAAGCGCGCGCCGGGTTCGAACGAGCATATGCGCCAGGTGCTGGCGCGGATGCGCGCGGGCGCGGCCGAGGCAGCGAAGAAGTCCAGCGCTGCGAGCTGAAAAATCTGTGCCTCCGCATGGCGGGCGTGCGGTATAGTGCCAGTCCGCCTGCGGGGTGCTGTAAGGGTGTGGTTAGCGCGATTTTTGTCCTTGAGCGCAGGCGCGACACCGCAGGAATCATGTAGGAGAGTGCCTCCCTAAATGGGCGGCGGTAGATACCCGTGCATCGGGATGGTCAATTTAGCCACGGGGTTCGTTCTGGCAACCGGAGGTCGTGTACCATGCGCAAGTCCGCGATCGCACAGCCGTCGCTGGCCATCGTTCTGACCCTGCTTCTTGTGTTCCCGGTACAAGTCTGGCCACAGGTACCCGGACAACATGCGGGAAAGGTCTCGGCGCTTATTCCGGCGGTAAATCTGATGCGCGCGGGGCAATCGCTCACCGCTACGCCGGAGATTCCGGTACTTTGGGAGGACACGGTCGCGACCGGGCATCTGGCCAGAGCGCGCGTGGCGCTGGATGATGGCTCGGTGCTGAACGTCGGGGCGGATTCGAGCCTGCGCGTGACCAAGCACGACGCCGCATCGCAGCAGACCGATCTCGAATTGGGCTACGGGCGCGTTCGCGCCAATGCCGTGAAACAGACCAAGCCCGGCGCAAGCTTCCAGATTCGGACGCCGACGGGTGTCGCGGGTGTTGTGGGTACGGATTTCTTCCTGGAGTTCGATAATTACGTCACACGCATAATCGTTTTCGAAGGGAAAGTGCGCTTCTGCAACCTTGCTGGCGTTTGCGTGGAAGTCAATCAGGGCCAGAGCTCGACGATTCGAGGCGATCAGGCTCCCGATGCTCCTGGAATCGCGCCGAACACCGATTTGATGGACGCCGGGCGCTCGACAGCATTGAAAGGCGCGAATGCGGGCGTTGGCGGAGCGGGGACCTCGGCTGGAAGCCTCGGCGGACATGGCTTGCTTCTCGGTACCATGCTGGCGATTGGCGTAGCAGTGCCGGTGGTCGTCGTGCGCACGCTCAGCAAGACTCCCACGTGCGGTTCTGGAACGGTCACGGCCGCGGCCGCGAAGGTACAGCCCGCAGCGAGTTGTGGCACGATTAATAACCCGACCGCTGCGTCTTCGCACCACTAGACGCTCGGTTACCTAAGCGAGTGCAGGGCGCTTCCTGCCTTCGATGTAGAGCTGTATCCCACTCCCTCCTCTATTGTTTGTGAAGCCAAGCAAGCGCACTGCCCTATTGACCGTCCGCTGGGCGAGGTACAAACTGAGCCTGTAGGCTAGTTCTAGTACTACGGCGCCCCATGGACCGATACGGAACAACCGAACAGTTCGCCGAACTGACCCTCCTCTATCACACCGCGCCTATCGGTCTGGCACTCGTCGACCGCGGAATGAAGTACATCCGCGTCAATGACAAGCTGGCACAGTTCAATGGTCGGCCCGCGCCCGATCACATCGGCAGAACTTTTTCAGAAATAGTTCCGGAAATGGCGGCCTCACTCGAAGCCGTCGTAAAGCAGGTGTTTGAGACTGGAGTGCCGGTTTCGGACTTGGAGATCAGTGGAGCGACCCCGGCCGTTCCGGGTGAGAAGCGCGATTGGCTCGCGAGTTTCCTGCCGCTGCGCCTGAAGCGCGGCGAAATCCGCGGCGTAACCATCGTGATGCTCGACATTACCAGCCTAAAACAAACGGAACGCAATCTCGCCATTCAGAAGGCGTATCTCGAACAGCTCGTCGAATCGGCGCCGGAAGCGATCGCGTTCGTTGATACGAAGAACATCGTGCTGCGAATCAATCGCGAATTTACGAGGATTTTCGGATACGACGCTGCTGAATCTGTCGGACGGAATCTGGATGATCTGGTGGTGCCCGAGGAGAAGCGCGAAGAAGGCAAATGGCTCGACGATGAGGCCGAGCGCGGCGCGATCACGAGCATCGAGACGGTCCGCCGGCGGAAGGATGGCAGCCGCATTGAAGTGTCGCTGCTCGTATCGCCGGTAAATGTGGCCGAAAATCAGGTCGCGGTGTACTGCATTTATCGCGACATCACACGGCGGAAGCGCGCCGAGGAAGAAGTGCGGGAGAGCGAGGAGAGGTATCGGCGGCTCGTGGAACTTTCGCCCGATGCCGTTTGGGTACGCCGGGGCGAGAACATCATCTTCATCAATTCCGCAGGCGTGAGGCTCCTCGGCGCTACATCTCCGGAACAGGTGATCGGCAAGGCAGCACTGGATTTCCTGCATCCCAGCCATCGCGAAATTGCTGCGCGGCGTATGGCCGAACTGCAATCGCCGGGGCGTACGGTGCCTTTTCTCGAGCAGAAATTCGTCCGGCTCGACGGCCGCATTGTGGATGTGGAAGTCGCGGCGGCGTCATTCAAGGTTGGACGAGACACTGCGTCGCAGGTGATTGTGCACGACCTGACCGAGCGCAAGCGCGCCGAGCGCGAGCTGCTCGCTGCGGAGACGCGGTTCCGCCTGCTCGTCGAGCAACTTCCTGCGATCACTTACATGGCGGGATTCGGCGCCGACGGAGTGTGGTCATACGTCAGCCCGCAGATTGAGGCTACCCTGGGATTCACGCCGGCGGAATGGATGGCGGATCCTCAGCTCTGGTTCCAGAGGCTTCACCCGGACGACGTTGCAAAGGTGATCGGGCTCGAAGAAAAATGCCGCGCATCGGGCCAGCCGTATTCTGCGGAATACCGGCTGCAAGCGCGGAATGGCACGTATCGTTGGTTCACCGACATCGCGACAGTGGTGCGCGACGCGAACGGCGTCGAATCATTGCAGGGCGTGATGACCGATGTGACCGAGACGAAATTGCTGGAGGCGCAATTCCGGCAATCGCAAAAAATGGAGGCCGTGGGGCAATTGGCCGGTGGAATCGCGCATGACTTCAACAATCTTTTGATGGTGATTCGCGGCCATACGGATTTACTTTTGAACTCGGGGGTCGAGCAGCCGCGCGAGGCCATCAAGCAGATTCAGAAAGCCGCCGATCGGGCCGCATCGTTGACGCGTCAATTGCTGGCGTTCAGCCGCATGCAGGTCCTGCAGCCGGAAGTGCTCGATCTGAACCAGGTTGTTGGCGACATGGCCAGCATGATCGAGCGCCTGTTCGGATCAAACATCGAACTTGTGTTTGAGACCGAGCCGGAACTGGGACGCGTGCGCGCGGATGCGGGGCAAGTCGAGCAGGTGCTTCTGAATCTCGCAGTCAACGCGCGCGACGCGATGCCCGGCGGCGGGCGACTTACGATTCGCACCGAGAACGCGAGGTTTGCACCCGGAGATGCGCGGCCGTTGCCGATCATCGGCGATGGAGACTACGCCGCGCTCATCGTAAAAGACACCGGCGATGGGATGGATACGGAAACGCAAGCGCGGATTTTCGAGCCGTTCTTCACCACAAAAGAGAAAGGACGCGGCACCGGCTTGGGACTTGCCACCGTATACGGAATCGTGAAGCAGAGCGGGGGATTCATTATCGTGGATAGCGCACCGGGTCAGGGCGCGACGTTCACTATTTATTTGCCGCGCGTGGCTGCAGCGGAAACTGTTGTGACTACCCCACAGCCGTCGGCGAGCGCGCGCCACGGTGCGGAGACGATTCTGGTGGTGGACGACGAGACCGGCATCCGCGACCTGGCCGCAGAATATCTCGCGGGATGCGGATACACAGTGCTAACAGCCGCGGGCGGCATCGAGGCGCGCGACTTGCTCGCCAGATTTGACGGTCCTGTTCACGTGCTCCTGACAGACACGGTGATGCCGCGCATGAACGGTCATGAGCTGGTTCAAACGATTGTGGCGCTTCGTCCGGAGATAAAGGTCATCTACATGTCCGGCTATCTTGAATTCAATGCCTCGGCACACCTGCAGAGCGGTGATGGCGCGCTCTACATCCAGAAACCATTCGGGCTCGATGCATTAGGAAAAATCGTGAGAGCCGCGCTGGAATCCGTGCCAGTGACAGCTAATCGAAACAGCTCATAACTGAGCCAAAGCGACCGCGAATCCTTCATCCGCCTAGGCGGATTCAGGATGACAACTTATATGCTTTCTCACAGATTTAATTGACGCGTAAGACGCGCGCGGTTACTTCGAACGGAAGCGCATCTCGGGAACGCGCGACGGGATGATGAGTTTCGGCTCCGTTACGCTCTGAACTTCGTCGGGCGTCACGCCGGGCGCGACTTCGCGGAGTTGCAGGCCGTCCGGGCCAACATCGATCACTGCCAAGTCTGTGATGATCGTTGACACGCATCGCAGCGCCGTGAGTGGATAAGTGCAGGTCTTCACAATCTTGGGTTCACCTGTTTTCGCGACGTGTTCCATAGTGATGATCAAGCACCGCGCGCCCACTGCGATGTCCATCGCGCCGCCAATCCCGCCGGAGAATCTTGCCGAAGGAATTTTCCAATTCGCCAGATCACCCTGCTCGGACACTTGCAGCCCGCCAAGGATGGCAACGTCGAGATGCCCGCCGCGCGTCATCATGTGCGCGTCCACCTGCGAGAAATATGCCGCGCCGGGAAGAATCGTCACCGGCGCTTTCATCGCGTCCACCAGATCGAAATCTTCTTCGCCCGGCCGTGCGCGCGGACCCATGCCCAATATCCCATTTTCGCTATGAAAAATGACGCCGGCGCTATCAGGCACGTAGGCTGCGATGAGATTGGGAATGCCCCAGCCAAGATTTACGTAAGCGCCTTCGGGCAGTTCCTGCGCTGCTCGCTCGGCAATCTGCTCGCGGGAGAGTTTGCGATCAAGCATCACGATCGTCTCCCACGGCGACGATGCGGTCCACGAAAACAGAAGGCGTGACGATCGTTTCGGGATCGAGCGCGCCGACGGGCACGATCTCGTTCACTTCGACGATGGTCACCTGCGCCGCTGTGGCCATGACCGGATTGAAATTCCTTGCCGCCTTTCGATAGACGAGGTTGCCGAGCGGATCGGCTTTGTGCGCGCGGATCAGAGCAAAATCGGCGCCGAGCGCAGATTCGAGGATGTAGCGGCGGCCTTTGATTGCGCGCTCTTCCTTTCCTTCTGCGATTTCCGTGCCGACTCCAACCGGAGAATAAAACGCCGGAATTCCGGCGCCGAAAGCGCGCATGCGTTCACACAGAATTCCCTGCGGCACGAGTTCATATTTCACTTCGCCGGATTCCACCTGCTGCTGAAAATAATTCGACTGCGGGCCGGGAAATGCCGCGATCACGCGGGTGATCTGCTTGTTCTTGAAAAGCACGCCGAGTTCGGATTCGCCCGTGCCGCAATTATTGCTGATGGCGAAAAGATTTCGCGCGCCTTTGCGGCCGACAGCGCGAATCAAAGCGTGCGGAAAGCCGGCGCCGCCAAATCCGCCGAACATGAGCGTAGCGCCGTCGGGAATATCGGCGACAGCGGCCTCGGCGGAGGGATAAATTTTATTCTTCAAGCGCGTCACCCGGGTAGGCGCGCAGCGAATAGGCCGCGGCGCTGGCTGCCAGTGCCTGCGGCAGAAGTCCCGCGCGGGCGAGCCAGCCGCGACTAGCGGAAGGCAAATCGGGCCGCAACGCGAGAACTTGGAGATCGTCCCAGTCGTCCACGTCGAGTTCGAGGCGCTCGTTGCGCAGGACGGCCAATTCCGCGCCGCATCGCTCGGCTTCGCGCGTGTGCTTCGGAAAACTATTCGGGCCGAAGAAAGACGAGAAAAGAGTGGGCGGTGTGCGCAGCAGTGCGTTCGTTCCCGTTCCGCTGCGCGAGGGAACGATGACTGCTGATGGCGCAGGCCGTGCCGCGACGAAGAGTTGCTCGATATCAGCCGGGGTGACGAGCGGCAAATCGATCGGCAGCCGCGCGAGCGACGTGATTCCGTGCCCGGCGCAGATTCGCGACGCGGCATCCACCGACGCGCTCTCGGATTCCTGCGACGTCTCGCGCAGCACGTCCCAGCCGAATGCGCTAGCTCGTTCGATGGCAGGCTCGTAGTTCGTGGCGACGAAAATTCGATCCACGCAACGGATCTGCGCGACGCTCGCGCAGAAGTCGTCGAACATCGCTTCCGCTAGTGCGGTTCGCTGCGGCTGGGACAGCGTCGGCGCAAGCCGCTGCTTCGCCTTGCGCAAGTCTTTGACGGGAATTAGGAGCGCCTTCACCTGGCTACTTGCCTTTCACAAACTGGAGAACTCGACTCGGCGTATTTATTCCACTTTTCAATGAGTCGCATTCGTCGTCTTCGCATGAAGCAGATTCACCAGAAAATGGCCGAGCCACCATTTATCTTCCTCGGCTTCCATCACTGTTCTGGTGATTTCAATGCTCATGCCAGCCGCTTCGATTTCCGGCCGCGAGCTTGCATCGCTTTCATCGATCACCAGCCGCGAAGCGATGTCGCGGTACATCCCGGCGATGCTGCGCGCCGAAACTTCGATTCCCATCTCGGCCATCATTTTCGCGGTCGGGCCTTTCAGCGACATCCCGTGTACGATCGGACAGACGGCGACGACATCGGCGCGCCGCGCAGCCAACGCTTCGCGAATCCCCGGCACCGCTAGAATCGGGCCGATACTGATCAGCGGATTGCTCGGGCAGATGACGATCCCTCGCGCGTCAGCGATCGCTTTCAGAATTCCCGGCGCAGGCTCGGACCGATCGGCACCATCGAAGCGAATCGCTTTCACTGCAGGTTCAGCGCGATGCTTCACCAGATAATTCTGAAATGGAAGCAAGCCAGCGGGCGTTTCGATCTGCGTGCGGACGGGCTGATCGCTCATCGGCAAGATATGCGCGCGGACGCCGAGCGCGCGGCGAACCGAATCGGCACATTCGGAGAGCGTGGCGCCGCTGCGAAGCATGTCGCTGCGGTGAATGTGCGTGGCCAGATCGCGATCGCCGAGATTGAACCAGGTCTCTCGCTCGTAGCGCCCGAGAAATTGCAGCGTCGCGAATGTATCGCCCTCAATGCCCCAGCCCGTCGCCGGATTGACGATTCCGGCAAGCGTGTAAGTGACGATGTCGAGGTCCGGGCAAATCGTGAGGCCGTGCATCTCGAGATCGTCGCCGGTATTGACGATGATTGTTAGATTTTCGGGCGCCATCGCATGCGCGAGGCCCACGAGAAGTTTCGAGGCTCCCACGCCGCCGGCGAGTGCGACGATTTCCATCAGTAGCCCGTCCCGGCATAGTGATGCTGTTCGAGAAGATTTAGGTGGGGCCGGATTCTCGATCTGGTCTGCGATGAATCAACGTCGCCATCGTCACTCGCACTGTAAACATGCCGCAGTTCGTAGGTGGTCGTGCGCTCGGCAGGGACCCGGCCAATTTGCCGGATCAGCGCGCGGAATTGCTCTGGCGATACGTATTCGCCGAAATTGGCTCCCGCCGACTTCGAGATGTGCTCTTCCATCAGCGTGCCGCTGAAATCGTTGGCACCGGCTTCGAGGCACGCGAGTGATTGCTCGAAGCCCATTTTCACCCAGGAGACCTGGATATTGCGGATCAAGCCGTTGAAAAGCACGCGCGCGAGGGCGTGGACAGCCAGATTCTCACGCCGCGTGCTGCCGGGCCGCGCTCCATCTTTGCGAAAGAGCCGCGTCTTTTCGTGGACAAAACCAAGCGGCACGAACTCCGTGAATCCTCCAGTTTCCTTTTGAATTTCGCGCAGAAGCAGAATGTGCCGGACCCAATGATCGGGAGTCTCGACGTGGCCGTACATCATGGTCGAGGTGCTGCGAATTCCGAGGGAGTGCGCGGTGCGGACCACCTCGATCCACTGCACGACTTTCAATTTGTTGGGGCTCAGCGCGCTGCGCACTTCATCGTCCAGAATTTCCGCAGCCGTGCCCGGAATCGTGCCCAGGCCGTTTTCCTTGAGCATCGAGAGATACTCGGGGAGATTGAGGCCGGTGCGCTCGACGCCGTAGCAGATTTCCATCGGCGAGAATGCATGAATGTGCATTCCAGGCAAGGCGGCCTTGATACCCCGCAGAATGTCGCGATAGAAAAATCCGTCGAAATCCTTTGGTAGGCCGCCCTGAATGCAGACTTCCGTAGCGCCCGCATTCCATGCTTCTGCCGCCTTCGCGACGATTTGCTCGATCGAGAGCGAATAAGCGTCGGTGGCATTCGGCCCGCGCGCGAATCCGCAGAAGGCGCAGCCAACCATGCAGACATTCGTAAAATTTATATTTCGATTGACGACATAGGTGATCGCATCGCCGACCTGCCGTGAACGTAGTTCGTCGGCCGCAGCGACGAGCGCCGTCAAATCATCGCCGTCTGCCCGAGCGAGACGCAGCCCTTCATTGAAACCGAGTTCGCGGCCTTCAAGAGCGCTCTCGAGCGCCGCTCGAATCTCTGGGTGAGCGGCGCGCAGTGCATCGCTCAGATTCGCTCTCGGCTCAACGATCATTGGTCCCAATGCCATCCTCTATTCTTCCGCCCGCGCGTAGCCATCGGCATCCTTCAGCTTCTGCATATGCGGGCGCACATTCTCGTGAACAAAACCGTCCCGTTCGGTGAATTCGGGATAGATCGAGAGGCGCTCGCGAAGAACGAATCCGGAATCGGCCGTTCGCTCCGCGAGCGCATCAATATGCGGCCATGCGGCCTCGGGATTGATGAAATCCGGAGTAATAGGCGAAATCCCGCCCCAATCGTTGATTCCGGCGTCGAGGAGGCGCGCGTAGTCCGGCGCGCTCAAATTCGGCGGTGCCTGCAAATTCATTTCACCACCGAGAATCAGCCGGGCGACGGCCACTGTGCGCAGCATTTCGTTCATGTCAGGCTCAGCGTGCAACGCCATCGGAGTCGCGAGTTTGGCGCGAAAATTCTGAACGATGACTTCCTGGATGTTGGCGTAGCGCGCGTGCAAATCGCGGATGGCGAGGAGTGAATCAATGCGCTCTTCATGCGTTTCGCCGATGCCGATCAGGATTCCCGTCGTAAACGCAATTCGTTGGCGGCCCGCGTCTTCAATCGTGCGCAAGCGCAGGCTCGGCACTTTGTCCGGCGCATCTTCATGCGCTTCGCCGCGACGCATTAGTCGCGGGCTTATATTTTCGAGCATCAAGCCCATGCTGGCGTTAGAGGTCTTGAGCGCCGAAAGGTCGGCGGCACTCATCACGCCCGGATTGGCGTGCGGCAGCAGGCCTGAAGTCTCAAGCGTGAGTTGAGAGACCGAGGCGAGGTATTCGAGTGTGCGATCGAAACCGCGCGTGCGCAAAAAATCGCGCGCTTCGGGAAATACCCGCTCGGGTTGATCGCCGAGACTGAAGAGCGCTTCCTTGCATCCGGCGCGGCGCGCGCGTTCGGCGACCGCCAGAACTTCATCGGGCGTCATGTAGCGCCCGCCCGGCTCGCCGGGATCGCGGCGGAAAGTGCAATAGCCGCAGCGGTCGCGGCAAAATGTCGTGAGGGGAATGAACACCTTGCGCGAATAGCTGATGGTGCGGCCTTTGACGCGATTGCGCAGCGAAGACGCCGCTTCCAGCAGCGCGCCGGTCTCGGCGCAGTCCATCAGCAGCAGCGCATCCTCGCGCGCGATTCGCTCGCCCGCCTCCGCCTGCACTAGTGCCCGCTCGATGGCGCGCGAGTCGCCGTCCGTGCGGGCGTTGGGGGTCTTAGGCGGAATTGCAATCGTTCCCATCAGAGTCGGCCTGTTGAGTCAGTGATGCTCTGCATCTGTCGGGCTCGTCATCTATCGAAACATATCCTCGCTGGCCGGACGAATCAACTGGCGAGCGCTTCCTCGCGCGCGCGCAAAGCGGACTCCGCGAATCACAACCGCGGGAATCTGCGCGGCTTTTTTCATCACCAGGTCCGCAGCAGCCGCCAGCTCATCCGCGAGAGCGAGAATCGTCCCTTGCAACTCGCGCCCGCTCGCATCGCGAGTGCCGCGCAAATCTTCCAGCACGGCCAGCCCCGCGGCGCCAATCGCCACGTTTGTAAGACCCAGCCTCCACGGCCGCCCGAAAGTGTCCGAGACGATGACAGCGACCCGCGCGCCGGTCAGTTTCCGCAGGCGCTCAACGAGCCGCTGCGCCGAACGATCGGGATCGAGCGGCAGGCACGTGACGCTGCCGGCGCTGCGCACGTTCGAGCGATCCACGCCTGCATTCGCGCAGATGAATCCGTGACGCGTCTCGACGATCAGCGCCCGCTCGGTCATGCGAATCACGCGGCGCGATTCGCGCAACACAATCTCGACAAATCGCGGGTCCGCGCGAATTGTGCGCGCCCAACTCCGCGCCAGCTCCGAAGGCTTGACGTCACTCAACCGAACGACGCGTCCTTCAGCCTTCGAGACAACTTTCTGCGCCAGGACGAGAATATCGCCGGTTCGCAGCTCAAGTCCTTCGCGGCGAGGCGCATCCGCAATCAAGGCGGCGAGATCGTCGCCCGGCGTTATCTCCGGCAGTGAACGGAGCCCGAAGAGCTCGATCCGGCTCGATGCCTCGCGCCGGCGCAAGCGCGCCCCGCTCATCTCGACGGACCGATGCCCGTGATGCGGATGCCGGAAGCCTTAACCTTGTGGCGCCGATTCACGCCGATCAAAAAAGCCGTAAGCGATTCGACGATGCGTGCATTCTCGAGCTTTCCGCCATCCACAAAGCGGCAGCCGGGAATTGCTTCCACCCACGGCCGCAGCCTCACGCGCACCTCGGCATCATCGCCGCAGACAATCACATCGCAATCCACAGTTTCAGCAAGATCCTGCATGGCGTGCGCGGAAACATTCTGGAACGCAGCCACCACGTGCACGGTATCAGGCAAAGTCCGCGCCGCCAGCTCCGACGCCGAGCCGGCCCACAGCCCAAGCGTGCGCGTCGGCGCACCGCCAATCGCCGCTTCGAGCGGCACCGTGCAAATCACGACGGTCTGTCCGGTGCGAAGTTTTTCTTTCACAGAAGCGAGCGTCTCGGCTTGCGCTGCAAACGGAACCGCAATCACGACGATCCACGCACGAAGAACAGCGTCCGCGTTCACCATTCCTTGTACTTGCGATTCCTCACCGGCGCTCTCTCGCACTTCGCCAGCAGCCTTCGCGGCGCGCTCTGCCGAGCGCGAGCCGATGAACACTTTCCGGCCGGCTTTGGCCCAGCGCAACGCCAGCCCATAGCCAAGATCACCGGTACCGCCAATGATAGTGATGGAATCGTCCGACATGATGGCGTGAAGCGCTTCTCCTGAGCGCGCCGAACAATGCTCGCGGCAACGACGAGTATTCTAAGCAACTGGCAGCGTTTCCCGGAAACAAATTCGGATGAGGCCGGCGCGGCGAGAGCTAGTGGGATGCCTGGCTAGAATTGGCAGGCGCCTGCGAGTCGCTATAAATCTTCGATTCCTGCCAGCCGCCGCCGAGGGCTTTGATGAATTGAACCGTGGTGAGAAGCCGCAACTCGCGCAATTGCGCGGATTCTTGGGCATTCGCGAGCACCGTACGCTCGGCATCGATAACTTCGAGAAAGTTCGCGAGCCCTTCTTTGTAGCGAGAGGTGGAGATGTCGAACGTCCTCTTCGACGATTCCACGGCCTTGTTCTGCGCCGCCTCCTGCTCTTCGAGAACGCGAAGGCCGGAGAGACCATCTTCGACTTCCTGAAAAGCCACGAGCACCTGCTGGCGGTAGTTGGCCACGGATTCGTCGTAGGCCGCGCGCGCGCGCACCAGATTCGCGGAGATGCGCCCGCCGGCATAGAGAGGCTGCGAAGCGCCGGCGGCCACCGACCAGACGGTGCTCGACAGATTAAATAGCTTGAGGAGATCGTCGCTCAGATACCCGGCGCTGCCGGTCAAGTTGAGCGACGGGAAGAACGCCGCGCGCGCCACGCCGATTTGCGCATTCGCCGAAGCCATCAGACGCTCGGCTTCCGCGATGTCCGGCCGCCGCTCGAGGAGATCGGAGGGCAACCCCGCAGGGATCGCGGGCGGCTCGAGAATCAGGGCCTTCTCCGGCACCGAAAAATCCGATGCAGGCTTGCCGACAAGAACTGCCAGCGCGTGCTCGAACTGCGCGCGCTGCACACCCAGGCCCGCATACGTCGCTTCCGTTGTCGCCAGCAAAGTCTCAGCTTCAGAAACATCGAGGCCGCTGGCGACGCCGCCCGAATGGCGCACCTGAGTAAGATCGAGCGCCTTCTTCAGCAGCTCGATATTGTCGCGAAGAATTCCGCGGTCCACGTCCACGTAGCGCAGCGAAAAGTAGTTTTGCGCGACATCGGATTTCAGCGTGAGCAAAATGTTCTCGTAGTCTGCCTGGCTCGCCTGCGCCTGCGCCCGAGCCGATTCCACCGACCTGCGAACGCGGCCCCAGAGATCCACTTCGTAGCTCACGTCGAGAGAAAGCGTGATCGTATTCGCCGTGAATGCCCCGCCGCTGAAACCCGGGGGATTCGGCCGGGTACCGGATTCGCGAGCGCGCCCCGCCGATGGATCGAGGTTGACCGTGGGAAAAAGATCGGCGCGAGTGATGCGCACGGATGCACGCGCCTGCGTGACGCGCGCCACCGCCGCAAGGAGCGTTGGACTCGACGCCAGCGCTTGCGTCTCGAGATCGTTTAGCTGGCTATCTCCGAAAGCCTCCCACCAATTCCCTTTGGCAATTTCGTCATGCGGCGCCGCTTCTTTCCATCCCTGCGGCGGCGGCTCTTTGTATGACGACGGCACGTCCACCGATGGGCGCTTGTAGTTCGGCCCTACGGTGCAGCCGGAGAACCACAGCGCCACAACCGCGGCGGCCACGCTGGCAGCGCGGCGCAGCGAATAATTGCGCGCGGGCGTTGCGGCTTCTCGCAAATTCATCGGCATTCGCATCGCTGGGGTTCTACTTTGGATTACTCGCAGGCGCGGGAGCTGCAGTTTGCGTCACGGTCACCTCGGCGCCTTCGGCGATAGAATCCGGCGGATTGAGCACCACGTTGTCGCTCGCCTGAACGCCGTCGAGCACTTCGAGGCTGGTCCCGAGATCTCGGCCCATGGTCACGCTCTGAAGATGAATCTTGCCCTGCGGCGTGACCACCGCCACCTGCGGCCCTTGCGATCGAAAAAGCAAAGTGTTCGGCGGAATCGAAAGCGGCGGCTCGACCAGTGTCACCTTGAAATGCACTGTCGCATACGCGCCCGGCAGGATCTGGCCCGTCGGATTGGGAATTTGCACTTCGGTGAGAAGCGTGCGCGAAGTGGGATCAATCGCTCCGGCACTGCGCACCACTTTGCCGGGAAACACTCCATGCGGAAATTCGGGAATCGTCAGCGTTGCCTGCACGCCCGGCACGATCGAGCGGCTATAGGATTGCGGGACGCTCACATAAATTCGCAAGACGTTGGTCTGCGCCATGCGGAAAAGCTGCACTGAATTTCCGTTGGCGATGAGCGCGCCCACGTCCACGCTCCTCGTCGTGACGATTCCGTCGAACGGCGCGGTCACGCGCTGAAATGATTGCAGGTCCTTCAATCGTTGCACGTTGGCTTTCGCCGCCAGTAGATCCGCTTCGCGCGCATGGAACGCGGAAACATTCTGGTCCACTTCCTGCTGCGAGACGCCGTCGGATTTCAGCAGATTTTGCCAGCGGTCCGCCGTGCTCTTCGCCAAATCAAGATTCGCCTGGGCCTGCAATTGCGCCGCCTCGGCTTGACGAAGCTCCTGATCAATTTCGGGCGTGTCGATTTCCGCGAGAAGCTGCCCGGCCTTCACGCGTCCTCCGATGTCCACATACCACCGCCGCAGATAACCGTTCGTCCGCGCGTAAATCGGCGTCTCGAGATAAGCCTGCACGTTTCCCGGCAGCACGATATCGCCCGCCGAGTCGGCAGGCCGCGGATGAATCACGGCAACGGGAACGCGCGTCGACTCGACCGCTGCGGAATTCAGCGCAGCTCTGACGCCGAGCCGCGACTGGATGCCCCAAATTGCCACGCCCGCAAACACAATCAGCGCGATCGCCGGCAAAATGTATCGCCACGGCCCGTGCGACTTCCCTCTCCCGGGTTCCCGCTCGCTTGCCGATGAGTTCAAATCGTATGCCATTCCGAAATCAGTCCTCCGCGAGAGCCTGCTTGTAACCCTTCTTGCGAATAAAGCTAAAGACGACCGGTACGAAAAATAGCGTGCCGATGGTCGCGAACATCAGCCCGCCAATCACCGCGCGGCCCAGCGGAGCATTCTGCTCTCCGCCCTCGCCGAATCCCAGCGACATCGGCAGCATGCCGATAATCATCGCCAGCGCCGTCATGACGATCGGCCGCAACCGAACATGGCCCGCGTTCTTCGCCGCTTCGAGCGAATCCTTCCCTTCGTCGCGCATCTGCGCGCCCGCAAACGTGACCAGCAAAATGCTGTTCGACGTCGCCACGCCGATGCTCATGATCGCGCCCATCAACGAAGGCACGTTCATGGTAGTGCGCGTCACGAACAACATCCACACAATCCCGGCAAAGGTTCCGGTCAACGCCGTGATGATAATAAACGGGTCCGACCAGGATTGGAAATTCACCACCATCAGCAAATACACCAGCACAATCGAGAAGAACAATCCGATCGCCAGCCCTGCGAACGACGTGCGCATCGTAGCCACTTGCCCGCGCATTACGATTGTCGTCCCGCGCGGGAGCTGGCTCTTGAAATCGTCGATCACCTTCGAGACGCCGGCCGCAACGCCGCCCAAATCCCGGTCCTGCGCGCTCGCATAAATATCAATCACAGGCATGATGTCGTAGTGATTCACCACCGCCGGCCCGGCTTCCCGGGTGATGCTCGCCACGTTGTCGAGAATCTGCGGTTGTCCATTTCTGCCGATGACCGGAATCCCTTGCACCGAGCGCATCGTATCCACTCGGTATTGCGGCGTCAGCGTCGCAACCACGTACGGCACGCCTTGCGGGCTGACCCAAAAATTTGGCGCGGTTTGAAAGCTCGTCGTCAGCGCCACCAGCGCGTTATTCGCCACGTCCTGCTGCGTAAATCCAATCGACTCCGCCCGCGTGCGATCCACTTCCACGTGCAGCTTCGGCAAATCCAGCGCTTGCTGGATGTGCACGTCCACCGCCCCGCCCACTTCCTGGATGCGCGGCAGCATCTTGCGCGCCACCTCGAAATTGTCCGCGAAATTCGGACCCACAAGTTGCACGTCAATCGGCGATGGCAATCCGAAATTCAAAATCTGGCTGACGATATCGGCCGGCTGAAAGTAAAACGCCGACCCTGGAAATTCACCGGGGAGTGTTTTTCGCAGCTCGCGGATGTAATTCTCGGTGGGATGATGATTTTCCTTCAGGGAGATCAGGATTTCGGCATCCGAAGTGCCGATGGTTCCCGCGGTGCTGTAACTCAGGTTGATTCCGCTGTACGGCAGCCCGATATTGTCGAGAATTCCCTCCACCTCTTGCGCGGGGATCTGCTTGCGAATGGAATCCTCGATGCGATCGGCCAGCGCCGCCGTTTCTTCCACCCGCAACCCAACCGGAGCGCGCACGTGCAACCGAATCTGTCCGGAATCCACGGTGGGAAAAAGGTCCGAGCCCAGGAACGGAATCAGCAGCATGCTCGCGGCGCAGAACGCCAGGAAAAGCGCGCTAAATGCCAGGCGATTGTGCAGGCACCATTCCAGCCAGCCTACATACCGGTCGCGAAGATTCTCGAAGCCTTCCTCAAAACTCAGATGAATTCTCCGGAACAAACCCGGATGCGGATCTCCTTCGGGATGTTCTCTTTGTTTGCGGCGCTCGGCGCGGAAAAAGAAAAGCACCAGCGTAGGCACAATCGTTCGCGACAAAAGGTAGGAAGCCAGCATCGCGAATACTACGGCCTCTGCCAACGGCCGGAAAAGATAGCCGGCAATTCCGCGCAGAAAAAATATGGGAACGAAGACCACGCAAATGCTCAGCGTGGCCACGAAGGCGGGCACCGCAATTTGCTGCGCGCCGAGCAAGATCGTATCGTGCAGCGGCTTGCCCATGGGCAAAAGCCGGTTAATGTTTTCAATTTCGACGGTGGCGTCGTCCACCAATATGCCCACGGCCAGCGCCAAGCCTCCGAGCGTCATGATGTTGATCGTCTCGCCGAGCGCGGAGAGCACCAGCAACGAAGTCAGAATGGAAAGCGGAATCGAAACGGCCACCACCACCGTGCTGCGCCAGCTTCCCAGGAACAGCAGGATCATCATCGCCGTCAGGCAGGCGGCGGTCACCGCTTCCTTCAGCACTCCATTCACCGCGGCGCGCACGAACAGCGACTGATCGATGGTCTTCTTCAGCGTCAACTCCGGCGGCATCTGCGCTTCCAAGCCCGGCAGCTTTTGCGTAATCCCGTCCACCACCGCCAGCGTTGACGCGTTTCCACTCTTCAAAACGGTGAGCAGCACGCCGCGCTTGCCGTCCTGGCGCACGATGTTCGTCTGAAACGAATTGCCGTCGTGCACGAACGCTACATCGCGCACGTAGATCGTCGCTCCATTCACCACGCGGATCGGCAGATCGTTCAGTTCGGAAATTTTCTTCGGGCTGCTGTTCAGCTCGACATCGTACTCGCGGTCGCCGATCTTCGAAGTCCCCTGCGGCAGAACGATATTCTGGACGCTGATTGCGTTCACCACATCCGCGCCCGAAATCCCTTTTTCGAAGAGCGCCTGCGGATCGAGGTCCACGTCCACTTGCCGCTGCTTGCCGCCGTATGGATACGGAACCGCCGCGCCCGGAACCGTGATCAACTGCGTGCGCAGAAAATTCACGCCGACGTCGAAGAGTTGTTGCTCGGAGAGCGTGGCGCTGCCAAGTCCCAACTGCAGAATCGGGACGCTCGACGCGCTGTAGGCAATCACCAGTGGTGGAGTGGTTCCCGGCGGCGCCTGCCGCAAAATAACTTGCGCCGCGGAAGTGACCTGCGCCACGGCCGCTTCAATCTTGGTGTTCGGCTGAAAAAACAATTTAACGATGGCTATGCCGTTGAGTGTTGTGGACTCAATATGCTGAATGTCATTGACCGTGGTGGTGGCGATGCGCTCGGAGTTTCCCGTCAGGCGGTCGGCCATTTCTTGCGGCGCGAGCCCGCTGTAATTCCAGATCACGCTGACCACTGGAATATTTATGTTCGGGAAAATGTCGACAGGCGTCTGCTGAATCGCCACGACGCTGAGGATGATGATCAGCATCGAGGCCACAACAAACGTGTAAGGCCGGCTAAGTGCTAGTCGAACGATCCACATAATATTGTTGGAGCCGGGAAACCTGGCGCCGAGCGAATGCGCGCGCCGACACTCCTGGCCTTTTCATTTAGACGCAATGCGTTCCGCTGAGTTTCATAGATCCGAAACACAGTAGCGCCGGCGTCCCCGCCGGCATCCGACGACCCCGATCTAACCACAGCCACAACTCATGCGCGGACTCGTTGCTTAAGCTTTCGCGAGGCACCCACCAGTGTAAATCCGCACTCTGCGGTGAAGGTCGGAGATTTCCTGCGAGAACTCACAGTCGTTAAGATGATCGGCGATGCAGCTCGGATGCGGACTCCGTCTCTCCGTAGGGCCCGGTCTTTAGCCGGGCCTCTTCGTGCTCAAGCGCACCCAAAACCCGTCATTGCAACCGGACGTATTCATATTCAAACGGAAGCCCGTTAATCCCCCGCTCCGGCGGCGCAATCCACGATGCGATCTTGCCGGGCTCGAACACGCCGTGCATGCGGCTATAGACGAACGCGCGGTCATCATCCGTCGGCAGCCATTCGCTCTGCCGCGCGTTGAATTCCTCGCGGCTGATGGGCTTGCCGGTCGTGTCGGTCGGAACGCCGGCCCAGCTGCCCACGTTCCGGCGGAATCGCGCGCTCGGCAGAGTCAGGCGGAAATTGTAGCCGAATTTTTCGATCACGCGGTTCCAGCGCGTCATTCCCAGCTCGCAATCCTTGAAGTAAGCGTCGCGCGCGACTTCGTTCATGGCATTACGCATGGGAATTTCTTCGGTGCGCACGCTGCCCTTCCCGTCCGGCAATTCCAGCGTGAACGCCTGACCCGCCGCGACGTGATCCTCAAACTTCGCCTCATCAGGGCGGCCTTTCAAGCCGCTGGCAAAATACGAGGCCGCGTTCGAAGAGCTGTCTCCACCGAAGAGATCGATCGAAGTGCTGAACCAGAAGTTCAGATATTTCTGTATCGTCGGCAAATCGATAGCTCCAGCCTTGCGGATCGCTTCGGGATCGTCGGTGCCGGTTTCTTTCATTACTTCGAGGCAGCGTTTGATGACCCGCGAGATTCCCGTGTCGCCGACGAACATGTGATGCGCTTCTTCCGTGAGCATGAAGCGGCAGGTGCGTGAGAGCGGATCAAAACCCGATTCGGCCAGGCATTTCAATTGGAATTTGCCGTCGCGGTCGGTGAAATAGGTGAACATGTAAAAGCTGAGCCAATCGCGGATCGGCTCATTGAATGTGCCGAGGATGCGCGGCTTATCGGCATCGCCCGAATGGCGCTCGAGCAATTCTTCCGCTTCCTCGCGGCCATCCCGCCCGAAATACGCGTGAAGAAGATAGACCATGGCCCAGAGATGCCGGCCTTCCTCGACATTGACTTGAAATAGATTTCGCAGATCGTAGAGCGATGGCGCGGTGTGGCCGAGAAGACGCTGCTGTTCAACCGATGCAGGTTCCGTGTCGCCCTGAGTCACGATCAGGCGGCGAAGATTCGCGCGATGCTCGCCGGGCACTTGCTGCCACGCAGGATCGCCTAAATTGTCTCCGAATCCGATGCGCCGGTCGTTCTCCGGCTCGGCGAGAAAAATTCCCCAGCGGTATTCCGGCATGCGCACGTAGCCGAAAGTCGCCCAGCCTTTCGTATCCACCGAAATCGCCGTGCGGAGATAGACATCGGCGGCTTGGAAATCCGTGGGCCCGAGATCCTGCCACCAGCGCATGAATTCCGGCTGCCAGTGCTCGAGCGCGCGCTGCAAGATGCGATTCGAGCCGAGATCGATGTTATTCGGAATGCGGTCCTGATAATTCAGCGACATTAGACTCTCTCCCAATTGAATTTCGGTTTCGTCCCGCTTCCGAATAATTTCAGAGCGCCGTGCTCGCCCGTGGAGTTGGGACGAATGAAAACCCAGTTCTGCCACGCGGACAAGCGGCCGAAGACTTTCGTCTCGAGCGACTCCGCGCCGGGAAACCGCAGGCTAGCTTCCATGCCCGTGAGCGCGTCGGGTGAAAGGCACGTGCGCTCTTCGATGGCCATGCGGATTTCGTCGTCCCAGTCGAGCTCGTCGGGCGAGACCGTGACGAGACCCTCCGCAAGGGCCGCGGCAGGACCGAGCATTTTCCCCGAGAGCTTTTCGAGCGCGGCGAGCTTCTCTTTGTTGCCGGCGAAACGCGTCTCGAGCCGGCCGTGGCCCGCGACTGTCGGAAGAATTCCGAAATTCATTCCATCGAGCGCGATCTTCGGGCTATCGGCGTCGTCATCAGGAAGGCTGAGCATGTAACTTCGATCCGTAGCCAGCGCCAACTCGAAAAGCAATCCAGCGAAGCACGAGCCGGGATCGAGGATCGCGTAGAGGCTGCGCGAGGTTACTTCGAGACGCGAAAAGGTGCGGCGCAGCATTCCGATCGTCTCGCGCACCAGCCAATCGTTGCGATGCTTCAGCATCACGGCGTCCGAGGCGAGAACGGCGTCAGCGGAACCAGTCGTCTTAATGAGCACGAGACCGAGATCGAGTTCATTCGTGCGCAGCAGCAGAATGGCATCGTCGAGTTCGCGCGCCATCGCCAGCGGCCACCAGCGATCGCCGAGAGCATGAATCGCCTCGACGGTTTGCGGCTGCTCGCCTTCGGGCGCGCGCACGGTCAGCATCGCCACGCGCGCGGCTCGATCGAACACGACATCTACCGATTTGTAGTGAATTCCCTTCTCATCCATCGTGCGCTCGAGCGGATTCAGCTTGATTCCTTTCACGTCGGCGGACCGCGATGATTTTGCCACCATCGCCTGCGCCCTCGTTCTCACCAGCTCCGCGAATTTCGCCGGCAATGCAATTTCGTCCACGAGGCCCCATTCCTTCGCGCGGTCGGCTTTTGCGCCATCCCGGTTGGTACAAAACATATCGGCGAGATCGCGCCGCACTTTGCGCTTGTCCACCACGCGCGTCAGGCCGCCGGTGCCGGGCAGAACGCCAAGGAGTGGAACTTCGGGGAGGCTGACGGCGCTCGAGCGATCGTCGGTCAACAAAATCTCATCGCAAGCCAGCGCCAATTCGTATCCGCCGCCGGCGGTTGTGCCATTCAGCGCGGCGATGAATTTCAATCCATCGTGGCGGCTTGAATCTTCCATTCCGTCGCGCGTCTCGTTGGTGAACTTGCAGAAATTCACTTTCCATGCGTGCGAAGAGGTTCCGAGCATATAAATATTCGCGCCGGCGCAGAAAATCCGCTCCTTGGCGCTGGTAATCACTACGCACGCGACCTCCGGATGCTCGAAACGGATGCGCTGCAGCGCGTCGTGAAGCTCGATGTCCACGCCGAGATCGTAGGAATTGAGTTTCAGCTTGTAGCCCGGCTTGAGCGACTTCTCTTCGTTCACGTCCATCGCGAGCGTCGCGACGCGGCCATCGATGGATAGCCGCCAGTGCTTGCGATCTTCTGGGCGCACGTCAAAAGTGATCAATTCTTTTTCTTTTACGTTGAGCATCGCTTTATTTCCTCAATCCGCCGCGCGTTTGTTGCGGCCGTTCTTGCTGCTCGTTTCGGCGCCACTGATTGCCTTTGTCAGTCTCGCGAAATTTTCGGCAAGCGAGAAGCCGCTGGTCTCCACAGTAACATCGGCCTGACTGTAGAGCTTCTCGCGTCCGGCAAGAATGCGCTCGAGGTCGGTCATGGCTTCGCGATTGTCGGCCATCGGCCGCTTGTCGCCCTGCGCGATCACACGCTGCATGTGATCTTCAGGCGTCGCGCAAAGCCAAACCGTGTAACAGGAGGTAAGCAGCCGGTCGAATGTTCCCGGCTCAGAGACGAGGCTGCCGCCTGTGGCCAGAACGAATTTCGGAGTTCGCTCGATGACTTCATCGAGGCAACGCCGCTCGAGGCGCCGGAAGCCGCTCTGGCCGTAGAGATCAAAGATTACGCCGAGCGGGACGCCGGCTTCTTGTTCGATCAAGCGATCGAGCTCGATGAAGGGAACTTCGCGTTTTTCGGCAAGCATCGCGCCAAGCGTCGATTTCCCCGCGCCGCGAAGGCCGATAAGCGCGATGCGCGAGCCTCGCGCGTCAGGATTCACCCCGCCGAATTCCTGCAAGAGCAACTCGCGCGCGCGGCTCAATTCCTCCGCGCGCAAGCTGCGAAGAAATTCGGTGGTACGCACCAACTCGACAGGCGGCTCGGCTCCGACAAAGACGAGCGACTCGAGCGGCGTATCGAGAGCGCGTGCGACCTGCCGCAGCAGAAGAATGGAAATGTTGCCCTCGCCGGATTCAAGCTGCGCAAGATATCGCTCGGAGACATGAGAGTCGCGCGCCAAAATTTTGCGCGTCATCCCGCGGCGGGCACGGAGTTCGCGGACGCGATTGCCGACCATGGCCAGGTATTCTTCGCTGTCCGCGGCTTTGGTGAGAAGGGGCGAGACGCGCAGGTGGTTCGCCTTGGCCTTCGCGGACGGGCGCCGAACATGCATTATTCCTCTACCTCTCAGCATCTTCTGCATTATACTTCTACAGGGCTGATTTTGCGAGCGTAGTCGTGCAGAAAGAGCAACTTACGGGTTTTCGGCGGCTCGCGGGAGACGAAATTGGCGCATATTGAAAAAGGTTGTTTTTTTCCCGATTAGGATGGGCATCGTCCCTTTGTTTTCAATGAGATAGGTGGGTTTCTAATCGTGGCCTTCCCGATTAGAAACAGGTTTAGTGATGAGCGATTTTAGGGCTGAGGCGCGACGCGCGGTAACGAGCGCAGATACCGATCGCTATTGTGAGGAAATGATGGTTGACGCCGATTCGGGGAACATAAGGACGGTAGCGAGACCCGCGGAAACCATCGAAAAAGGTCGTGACTTGCCGTTGGACGCAGCCTAATATGCCCGCCGTATGGCTGACCCCCAGCCTCTAATCGGCCGCACGATCTCTCACTACCGCATCGTCGAGAAGCTCGGCGGTGGCGGGATGGGTGTGGTTTACAAAGCGGAAGATACGCGGCTGCATCGCGCCGTCGGCCTGAAATTCCTTCCCGAAGAATTGGCACGCGACTCGCAGGCGCTTGAACGCTTCCGGCGTGAGGCGGAGGCGGCTTCGGCACTCAATCATCCGAACATTTGCACCATTTACGACATCGGCGAAGAAAACGGCCGCGCTTATATCGTCATGGAATTTTTGGACGGCCAAACGCTGAAGCACCTCATCGGCGGCCGCCCGATGGAGATCGAGACTCTCCTGAATCTCGCCATCGAAATTGCGGACGCGCTCGACGCGGCGCACGGCGAAGGCATCGTCCACCGCGATATCAAACCAGCGAACATCTTTGTAACTAAACGAGGGCACGCAAAGATTCTGGATTTCGGTTTGGCCAAGCAGACGTTGAAGCGCGAAACTGTAGCCTCGGATGCTACTGCTGCCACGAATGCGATGGGGGAAGTCGCTGCGGAGCATCTCACCAGTCCGGGAACTGCCGTCGGAACGGTGGCCTACATGTCGCCCGAGCAATTGGGCGCGAAAGAATTGGATGCACGCACAGATTTATTTTCTTTTGGCGTCGTCCTATACGAGATGGCCACCGGGACGTTGCCCTTCCGTGGAGACAGTTCGGCGCTCATTACCAACGCCATCCTGACACGCGCTCCCGCGCCGCCGATGCGCTTGAATCCGGACATTCCGCCAAAACTGGAAGATGTGATCAACCGGGCGTTGGAGAAAGACCGCAATCTGCGGTACCTGCACGCGAACGAGATGCGGGCGGAGTTGCAACGACTGAAGCGCGACACGGATACAAGCCGGATGATCGCGGCGGGCTCGGGGACCGTGGCAGCGGCGCAGGATACAGGCTCTCAGTCGAGCGTCCAGCAACCTGTGGCGTCATTGGGTTCTGTTCCGGCTACTGGATCATCGGCTGCAGTGAGAGTCTCTGAGGTTCCGGTCACTGGAGGAAGCAAACTCTGGAAGATCTTGATTCCCGCTGCTGTCGTTGTGGTTGCTGCTGTGGTCGCTATCTCTCTCTACTTCCGGTCACGTCACGCAGCGCCGTTGACCGAGAAGGACACCGTCGTGCTTGCCGATTTCACAAACACGACGGGGGATACGGTGTTCGATGGCACGCTTCGGCAGGGGCTCTCGGCGCAACTGGAGCAGTCGCCGTTTTTGAACTTGCTCTCCGATGAACGCGTAGCGCAGACGCTCGCGCTCATGGCGCAACCCAAGGACGCGCGGCTCACGCGCGAGTTGGCCCGCGAAATCTGCCAGCGCGCTGCCGGTGCTGCCAGCATCGAAGGCTCGATTTCGAGTCTCGGGAGCCAGTATGTCGTGGGGCTAAAAGCTGTGAACTGCCGCAGCGGGGACGTGCTGGCGAACGAACAGGCCACCGCCAGTGGCAAAGAGCAGGTGCTGAAAGCGCTGGGCGAGGCGGCGACGAAAGTGCGCGTGAAGTTGGGCGAATCGCTGGCCTCGGTCCAGAAGTACGACGCGCCGGCAGAGAACGTGACCACGCCATCGCTGGAGGCGCTGCAGGCCTACAGTCTGGGCTACCAGGCGCAGGTCGTGAAGCGCGATAACGCTGCCGCCATCCCGTTGTTCCAGCGCGCTGTCAACTTGGACCCCAATTTTGCCATGGCCTACGGGCGGCTGGGAACGAACGACGTTGGCCTGGGCGAGATTGCTCGTGCCGCCGAAAATATCCGCAAGGCCTACGAACTGCGCGAACGGGTGAGCGAGCGCGAGAAGTTTTACATCGTTTCGCACTATGAACAGTACGTCACCGGGAACATGGAAGCAACGCGCAAGACCTATGAGTTGTGGGCGCAGACCTACCCGCGCGACGACATTCCACCCGGCAACGTAGCCTCCATCTACCAAGCTCTCGGCGACTACGATAAAGCCCTCGCTGCGAACCAGGAGTCGCTTAGACTTAGTCCCGAAAGCGGGCTTTGGTACAGCAACCTCGTTGCCGGCTATGTGTGTGTTAACCGCCTCGATGAAGCCCGGGCGACCGCACAGGAGGCGCAAGCCCACAATCTGGATAATCCTGCAAATCACCTTCAGCTCTACGCCATTGATTTCCTGCAACACGATGCGGCCGGAATGGAGCGTGAGTCGGCAGCGCTGATGGGAAAGCCCGGATTCGAAGACGTCATGCTCGATACCGAATCCGACACGGCCGCTTATGCCGGGAAGTTTGCCAAAGCGCGGGAACTGACGAGGCGTGCGTCCGAATCGGCCCAACGCGCTGATGAAAAAGAGGCGGCGGCTGGAGACGTGGCTGAAGCTGCCTGGCGCGAGGCGCTGGTGGGCAACATGAGCCTGGCAAAGCAGCAGGCACAGGCCGCGCTGGCTCTCTCGACCGGCAGAGATGTTGAAGCTATATCGGCCTTCGCATTCGCTCTGGCGGGTGACGCCGCTCAAGCTTCGCGGCTGGCCGCCGAACTGGCCAAGCGCTTCCCAGAAGACACGATTGTGCAATCCAATTATCTGCCCACAATCCGCGCGGCTGCTGCTCTGCAGGGGGGCAGCGCCAGCAAGGCAATCGAAGCGCTGGCCCCTGTTGCTCCCTACGAACTCGGTTCTGTTGGCCAGGCTCTCTACCCCGTCTACCTGCGTGGCGAAGTTGATCTGGCAGGGCACCAAGGCAGCGCAGCCGCAGCCGAGTTTCAGAAAATTCTCGACCACTCTGGCGTGATCCAGAACGGCACAATCGGCGCGCTGGCGCACTTGGGACTCGGCCGTGCGTACGCACTATCGGGCGACACCGCCAAAGCCCAGGCTGCGTATCAGGACTTCCTCGCGCTGTGGAAAGACGCCGACCCCGACATCCCCATCCTCGTTGCCGCCAAATCCGAATATGCAAAGCTGAAGTGAACGCCGCCCGTCCGTGATGTGCAGCCGCGCGGAGCGAGCTGTTACCACTTGTCAGCGGCAGGCTTCATTTCCGGCCCGATCACCGCGATTCGAATCTACGATAAACAAGTAGCTATCTCTTAGCCGCATCGTTTCCGAGCCAACAGCTTGCGCCTACTTATTCTTTTTGTCGCCCTCCTGCTCAGCGGAATCGGCACACTTGCGCAGACTTCTTCAAAAGGCGTCGCTGCGCCGCCGAACCGCGAAGCGCAGCCCGAACTCGTGATGGAATCGGGGCATCACAAGCCGGTCATGTCCATCGCTTTCGGGCCCGAGAGCCGCTGGCTGGTATCGGGAAGTCAGGACACCACACTCAAACTATGGGATCTCAAGACTGGGCGCGAGCTGAGAGCGTTTGCGGGTCATCGTGGAATGGTGTGGAAGATGGCGGTGACGCCCGACGGCAAGGTTTTGGTTTCGGCTGGGACCGAAGGTGCGGTGAAATTGTGGGACATCGAGACGGGGCGCGAGTTGCGCAGCTTGAGCGGCCCAAGCCCCGTGTGGTCGGTGGCCGTGAGTCCGGACGGAGGAACCTTTGCTGCGGGCAGCAGAGACGGACTGATCAGGGTGTGGCCGATTTCAGCAGCGAAGAAAGCAAAGGTGCTGCGCGGGACGGAAGAGGTGAACAGCCTGGCTTTCGGCGGGGATGGAGATTGGCTCGCGGCGGCGGCGGGGAAGAGTTTGGACATCTGGAAGATCAGCAACGAGAAAAAGATCCAAGTCCTGGCGGGCCATCAAAATATTATTTTGGGGGTGGCCGCCAGTCGAGACGGCCGCTGGCTCGCATCCAGCGACGCGGGCGGAACCGTCAAGCTGTGGGATACGAGCACCTGGCATGAAATCCGCACATGGTCCCCGAGGCCTGGAGACGCTTCGTTTTGTCTGGCGATTAGTCCGGATGGAAGTCTTCTTGCGGCTTTGGTGGGGAGAGCCATTGAAATTTGGGAAATAAATTCGGGGCGGCTGGTTAAGTCAGTGCCCCTTCCCGGAAATTTCTCCTCCAATTTCGCGGTGAGCTTTAGTCCTGACGGGAAGTGGCTGGCCGCGGGAGTGGACGACAGAATTGCACTGTGGGAAACGAAGAGCTGGCGGGAAAAAAGTATTCTTGGCGGTGAGGTGATTGGCCAAATCCGTCCGCTAGCTGCGGCGCCGAGCGGCAAAGCGCTGACACTCGGCTGCGACGACAGCACGGTGAGGTTATGGGATTTGACGACCGGGCAGCAATTGCATGTGCTGGCGGGGCACACCGGTATGATCTCGTCTGTGGCCATGAGCCCCGATGGGCAATGGATCGCATCGGCGGCCGGACAGCCTTACTACGGCGAGGGCAACGTCGATAAATCGGTGCGGATATGGAATGCGCGTGATGGAAAAATCAAGCGGGAGCTGGCCGGACATGGGGATCGTGTCAATGCCGTCGCGTTCAGTTCTGACGGAAAGCTGCTCGCGTCGGGGAGCAGCGACAAAACGATAAAGATCTGGGATGTAGAGGCGGGACGGGAACTGCGTACGCTCACCGGGCACACGGGTGAAGTCACTTCCGTGGCGTTCAGTCCCGATGGGCGCGTTCTTGCATCCGGTGGCGGGATCTTGGATTGGAGAAAGACGCAGGGAAGCGATCATCCCGCCGACAAGACCATCAAATTGTGGGATGTCAGTACGGGGCGCGAGATTCGTACGCTGGTCGGCAGCCAAGGAGAGATTGCTGCGGTGGCATTTAGTCCCGACGGGCGCACGCTGGCATCGGCATCGGGAGCTGTGCAGCGATTCGAACGCGGCGAGTGGATCTTGGATCGCGTCGTGCGACTGTGGGACGTCGAGACCGGACAAATCGTACGAGAATTCCCTGGCTTGAGCGGGACCGCGGTCACGTTCAGCCGCGATGGGCGCTGGCTGGCCGCGGCAAGCTACGACGTCAAAGTTTGGGAAGTGGCCACTGGCCGCGAGGTGCGGACTTTACACCCGCCGAGTTCTGCGTGGGATGTCTCTTTCAGCCCGGATGCGCGATGGATTTTTACGACGAGCGAGGACAGCGGCACGAGGGTGTGGGATTCGCACACGGGCGAGTTGATGGCCACGCTGATTTCTTTGACATCTGCTGGGGATTGGCTGGTGATTAGTCCCAACGGACTTTTCGACGGCTCGCCGCGCGGATGGCAGCGCATACTATGGCGCTTCCAAGGAAACACGTTCAATGTCGCTCCCGTCGAGGTTTTCTTTCGCGAGTATTACCATCCCGGGTTGCTCGCGGAAATTCTGGCGGGAAAGTTTCCGC
>Ga0208565_1000519_pt1 | contig 28097 bp, 19 predicted proteins | sample Sb_taG_7_FD_187706 | JGI IMG/M metagenome (GOLD analysis project Ga0208565, IMG submission 187706) | Peat soil microbial communities from Weissenstadt, Germany - Sb_50d_2_FS metaG (SPAdes) (version 2) | ecosystem: Environmental > Terrestrial > Soil > Wetlands > Peat | place: Germany...
CCTTGCCGAGTTGAAAGCGCTCGACGAGCAGGATGACGACGTGACGCAAACATCAACGAGGAAACAATCTAAGCGTAGTGCCGCATGAGCGCTTTTTGGGATCACGCCCTCACCACGGAGCAGTTCCGGCTTTCCCGGTATGTACACTACCAGCGTTGGAATCCCGCTGGAGCGGATCACCCTCGCCACTTCGTCCGTACAAGCAGCTTGGTAACTTCGCGCGGTCTCGTCGAAGATCTCAGTGCCGTCAGGGCCCTCATAACCGTGTGTCAGCCTGGAAGTAGGCAGCCAATTCGCAACGCGCCATCCGCCTGGTACGCGGTTCAGTAAAGGGGTCAGCAGTGCTTTGGTCAGGCCCAAGATCTGGTACGTCAAGTACAGTCTGAAGGGCCGTGCCACAGACGCTGGCCAACGACCCTGGACCGCGCTCTCAAACTCGACGGGCGAGAGAACTCGAACGTTCTGGCTAGGTCGCAGGAACGGCTGCACCTGCTCCCACGATTTTGGATAGGTCGAGGAGTCCCAGGTCGCCCAGCTAACTGCCATTTCATTCTTCGCGTTGCGATTATCAACCACATAAAATCGCCTGCGCAGATCGTTACACCAAACCGCGAAGATAAAACCGTCGAGCTCATATCGTTCCGCCTGGATGATTCCGGTCAACACGCGTCGCCAGGTGACTAACCCCACTGCTATGCACAACTTTGAGCTAGGGACCGCCCCCGGGTTTTCGCTTCTTCCGCCGTGCCGCCTCCAGCACCTTGTGGACCGACGTATGAGCACCGGAGCCTTTGGGCTTCTTCACTTTGGGACGCGGCTTCTTGTTGACCGCTTTGCGGTAACGAGGCGTCCACACGCCACTCAGCAGGATCTTCAGTCGCGCGATCAGCTCTTCGCGCGACAACTCCTCGGCAAACCAATCGGCAATCATCCGCGAGGGGAACAGCTTCGTCAACGCAGTCAGCTCTTGTTGGACGTCCAGGAAGATCTGCTCCACCGACACCGACTCCACCGGCATGTCCACCTGGCTGGCTGCCACATAGGCGCGAATCACTTGAAGCAGGTTGTACAACACCAGGCAGAATGCCGCTTGAAAGACCGAACCCTCGGGGGTGCTGCCGATGAGGTGCTTCAACTCGAAGACCTCGGTGATCTGCTGGAACACGCGCTCAATTCCCCACCGGGTCAAATACACCTCAAGCAGGTCACTGGCCGGATATCGCTGGTTGTCCAACAGGTCGGTCACCAGCAGGATCTCCTCCTCGCCGGGGCGGATCAGACGGATGTGCCGCACATAGCGTCGCCGCTTGTCTTTCTCGGCCCCGATCCAGCCCCATTCTTCAACCACGGTGCGTCCCTGCGAGTCGAGACTCGTCTGGGCCGGACGCTGGGGATCGGGATGGAAATGTGTTTTCAACGACCGGCGGATCAGGAAATGATCCCCCTGCTCGGTCAACAACGCGGGCTGGTTGAGATCGCAGAATTGGCGGTCGGCCACCCAAAGCCGGACGCCGCTGATTCGGGCACGGGCGCGCGGAACCACCTCGGGCATCAAGCGGATGTCGTTAGCCTCGCCGTCGGGATCGGCGGCCATCGCCACGGCCAACCCTTCCGCCGGCAGGTAAGCCACCAGGATCTTGCCACCGACGACCCTGCCCGCTTTGCTACGCACCGGCTTGAGCCGTTTGGCCACCTTCTTGAGCTGCTTGCCATCGAGGATGGTGACCCTCATCTCGGCGAGGGACGCGGGGATGCGAGCGACCTGGGCCTTTTCGGGCATCAACGGCCCAATGAGTTCCGTGACGTCTTCGAAGAAGCCCAGGCTCAAGGGGATCGGCAGCCGCCGCAGCTTGCCGTAGGCGGCTTCCTCGCAGGTCGGCAGGTCCCCTTGCTCTTTGGCGCGCTGGAAGCTTTGTCGCCCGCTGCCCTTGTGCAAGACCAAGGCATCGCGGATCAGTTCAACGAGGGTGGGGAATGTCAAAATGTCCTCGAAGCTGCGGTCGCGATGTTGCCTGAAGATCTTGTCGAGGACGGAGGGTTTCAGGAGATACGCCCAGAGCGACAGAGTGGCATCGGCCAGGGGCGTGCGTTGGACGACAAGCGGGGCGAGAAGCTCCAAAGGCAGGTGGGCCTCAGGGGGAAGAGCCTCCAGAAGGACAAGAAGTGCGGGGGGAAGGATCGAGACGGGCAACACGGTCGTCCCTTTAGGCTCTGGTGGAACGGGCACGCGAGGCCGACGACGGGGCTGGGATCCAAGCCGGCGCCTGGGGGTCGTTCGTGGCGAGGCGGGCGCAGTGGGCGGAATGACCATGATGTGACCTCCATGTCGTTACCGTTCCTTGTCTTACACGAGGCGATTCCTTAGCTTATACCAAGAAATCTTGTGCATAGCAGTGGACTAACCCTGCTCCGGGGAGCGAGAAGTTCAGTATTTGAACCTCTTCTCCGCGCTGTCTCACCAGATCCTCTACGCGATCGGCCCAGTTCTGACCCAGCGACATTCCGGCCGTGAAAGAGTCACCCAGAAGCGCGATGCGCTTCTTGGGAGCAAGGTCGCGCTTGGGCCCAAAATCATCCCGGTCTGGAAATCCCTGGCAATTGCCCCGATAGCTCGTAACATACCGAACCCGCCCCTCGTCAACCAACATCTCGCGCGACGGTGTTCGGCTGAGGCGAAAACCGGTGATAGGGTCGAAGTGGGCCGTGCGTCCGTTATCCTCACTGAAACGGTAGCTTTCCCCCCACCAGCAATAGTGGGCCAATATGCTCGTGATAGACTCCATAATCACATAACCCATCAAAACAGAGGTGACGCTAATGAGTATTCGCTGCTTGCGACCCAACGTGAGCATTAACGTTAACCCCTGTGGATCGTCCTACTTGACCAAAGACGAGAATGACACCGTGGGTGAGAGTCGAGCCTCAGAGAGGAATACCGGCCTGAATGCCAAACTCGCGTGCTCGCTCCCTGAGGCCTTTGCAACTCGCGTGATTCAGCATTGTCTTGCTTCCTCGAATCAGTGAATAACAGATCTGGTGGCTGATCGAGGCCGCCGCCGACTACCTTCACTTCTTCGACCTGAAACAGGTCTCGCCCAGCGCCGCGTAATCGCCGATTGGACATCTGTCGTAGAGCGTCGATCAATCGCCATAACCATCATCTATTACAGTTTAGAGGACGAACCGGGGAAGAAACGTTCGTCTGATTCGCTGTCAACCATCCTCTCACGGGTTTCGTTGATTAGACATCATGTGCATTTGCTGCAGACGCTCAGGCCCCTGCAATAGCTGGTTGGGCCATATTCGGGACCGGTCGAATTATGATGCCAGGTGATGAACTCTTGCTCGCTTCTTGTCGCCCAGCGCGCCAGCGATAAACTCGCACGACTCCACTTCGGCCCTCAAAAGTGTTAACCAGTTCGACATGATCAACGGGTGGGAACTGGTTCCATTCTTCAAGGTAGGGCCGTCGTTTCTGGTCCGAGCTGCGCAAGATGAGATAGTCGATTCTTTGTTTCGCAATGTACCTGAGAGCCGTGTCGCTGTCGGCCCATGGATACGGGACCAGACAGGCACCTGAGTAATAAGCGATGGTGGGCCCGGTGTCCATGATCCGCGTTTCCCGACCGGCCTGAGGGCGGAGCCACTGGCCCACGGGTTTATCGTCTATGAGCCTGGCGGACCAGCTTTGGCTGAGCTCATCGCTGGTGCGCACGCCGCTTGCCGCGACGCCGCAAAGCAAAGTGAACCAGATGGTCACCATGGAGGACGCCAGGACCGAAGCCAGGCGGCCTCCCAGGCCGCATTCCACCTCCGTGCCTAGTGTCCAGGTGCGAACCACCTCCAGTCCCTTTCCCGCCCACAAGAGCAGCACCGGCAGGGCCGGTAGGAGGAACCGATCGTGCGCATATGGCCAGAGCAAGACCGACAGGAGCGTGGCGCCGCAGACCAGAAGTCCCGGCAGCTCGCCGCGGAGGCGCTCGTACCCCCAAGCGGAGGCGAAACATCCCAGCGCGGCCAGCATCCCGAGGAACGGCTGGCCCAGGTAGGGGGCCGCGATTCTCTGGTTGAGCGCGGAGAGATTGCGTCGTACTTGCTTGAGCAAGAGACGGATGAACTGACCGGACGCCGGGCGGGCCGTCTTGATCATTTCGAGATTGGAGATCATGGAAAGGCCCGTCCCTTCCAGGTTCCGGTCGATCCCGTAGTAAATCTGCCCTCCGTCCTGACCCGCATCCTCGCGGAGAAGATAGGCAATCGCATCAGGAGTCTTGGCTTCGTAACGAACCTGCCCTGTATGAAGGGAAAGGAAAACGATGTACGGCAGCGCGAGCACCAGGAACACACCCAGCAAGAGCGCAGCCCTGGCGATGGCCAGTGAACCATGGCGCGCATGGACGGCCGCGGTCAGAATCGACAAAACCATCGTCAGGAGAAACGCCTCGGGCCGGCAGAGATAAGACAAGCCGAGGCAGACACCGGCAAGAATGGTCGCTCGCCGCGAGCCGAGGCTGAACACCTCCGAGCTGTAGTACAACGCCAGCGCCAGCAGCGTCAGGTAGACCGATTCGGAAAGCACGGCAGCGGAAAGCACGACCAGAACGGGATGGACGGCGGCAAGCAGCCCGCTCGCCCAGCCTGCCGCCGGACCGTAGAGCCGTCGCGCCAGCAGGCAAACCACGATCGGAAATGGCACGCCGAAGAGGAAAGAGACCAGCCGCCCAGCCGTTTCCGAGGACAGTCCGCAAAGATATCCAAGGGCGATCGAGCCCGGGTACAGCGGTGGGTAGAGAAGCTGATAACCGTTCTCGCGGACTCCCTGGTAGCCGCGGCCCTGCGCAAGGTTCTCGGCAACGCGCGCATAGTAAAGTCCCTCGCTCTCGATGACCTGCGGACCCACGCTCCACCAAAGGAGCCGGAGCGCAAGAGACAGCGTGAAAAGGAACGCAAGGCCCGCCCGTGGGCAAGTTATGGAGAGACTTTTTCCAGCCTCCAGAGAGTGATCAGGCAATACGTCGATGGACAGGCGGCTCATTCAAGGTGTCTCTCATCAGAAGCAAGCACGCGATATTTGTATGTGCCCGCCGGATGCAACCCAACTACATCGTTCGAGTTCGTGAGGGATCCATGGAGTCTCACGCCTGGATCTCCGAACACTCCAGGTCCTGGATCCTCGCTCGGGGGATTTGCCCACGTGAGCTCTGCCAGATCGTGCAGATAAACCGCGGCTCCCTCGAAGTGGTATTCCGCAAGCCGGAGGCCATACGAATCGAGCCATCTGACAACGAATGCGGATTCCCCTTGCTGCCTTCCATTCTCATGATGCGAGAAGAGCGTCCAGACCCTGCGCCGGCCTTTAAGCGGTTCGAGCTGCGGTAAGTACGCCTCGACCTTCTCTCGTCGCACCTCGCCCGTGATGATATCCAGGTCACGAAGCGCGGGAAATGATCCGTGGTAATAAAGATACGCCGGCACGGCGATGTAAAAGACATACAGCGTGTCGCCGGGAAGAGCGCGTGTGGAAACGGTCTGGAGAGCGCTCTTGACTTCTTCCCGTCCCAGAGGCCGTACGGCCTCGCGGAGTACCTTCTGTGCTGGTGCGAAGAGCAAGACGAAGAGCATGATGCCGCAAACCCAGGGCTTGGTGGCCGGCGGCCCAATCCCTTTGCAGAGGAAGCTCACTCCCCCGCCGATCAGAATCGCATGGGCGGGAACCGTGAACAGGATCAATCGATCCCAGTAAGGATAAAGACGCAACGCGGCCGCCAGGGCGGTGAGTCCGAGCGGCGCCACGATCAGCAGACAGGTCCGCCAGCACCGGTTCCCGATCGCGATCAGGCCAATGAGCCACAGACTTCCCGCCAGGCCAGCAAACGAGAATCCGGCGGGGTTCTTGAAGGATTCAAAGAACGTGACGTAAACCCATGTCAAGAATCCGTTGAGCGATAAGGGCCTGGGCAGCATCACGGGGTTCCAGAAATCCTGGAAAGCGCTGTTTGCCGAGATCTGGCGGAGAGAGAGCAGGTAGTCGGCGAGAAAACTGAGAAACCATACAAGAAAAACGACCGAGAGGGCCGCGATGTCATCGAATTGACTGGCGCGGATTCGTGCCGCAAGGAGTGCCAGCCCCACGCCCGCCAGGATGAAGACCGACGGGTGAGAGAGCCACGTTGCCAGAATTCCCGCCAGCGACAGAGCCGTCAACTCTCTGGCGCTTGCTGGGCGACTTAGCAACGGAACGCCGAGGATCAGCAGCACGATTGCCACAGGTACGTCGGTCGAATACTGCTTGAGCTCGTTGGAATAGTAAACGAGCGGGGGGCTCAGCGTGGTTATCGCTAGCGCGATCAGCGATGCCGGGCGATCGACGTAGAGCCGTGCCAGAATGTAGGAGAGAGGCATCACCGCAATTCCAGCGAGCAGTGGTACGATCCGCAGCGAAAGCTCGTTGACGCCGAGGCAGAGGATCGCGGTTTTGACCAACCAGAGGAAGCCAAGCGGTGCGGCCTGGGTATGATCCAGCGGCGTGAGTAACGCCCAGTAGTCTCGGTCCACCAGGTTCAGGGCCAGCATGGATTCGTCGAGCCAGAGCGATCGCGCGTGGAAATACTGCCTCAACCTCAGCGCCGTGCCGAAGGTAGTAAGAGCCGTCGCGACCCATAAAGAAGGATCGGAACGACCTTGCTTGCCGATCGCCCACTGGAAGCGCATACGATCCCTTCAGCAAGAGCCTCGGCCGCCGGCGTCAGTTCCGAATCAGCCTTTCCGCCGCCGGGCAAGAATCACCCTGGTATGCCCGAGCCCAAGTTTCTCCTTGGCCTTCATGGTGATGCGCGGCGGGATGACGTGATCCAGGAGCCCGTTTAGCTTGTACGAATTGATCAGCCTGAGAATGCCCTTGTGTCCCTTGGGCAGCACGGTTGTTGACTTGAGGATCTCGAATCGAGGTGTCAGCAGCCCCATGAGCTGCTTGCGCGTCAGCCACTTCCGGACGTTGCCGGGGAGAGGAGGGGCGATGTCGGCCCGGCGGTCGTAGACGAACTTGTTCTGCGAGGTGATGATCAGGCAACCGCCGGGCCGCGTCACCATGGCCAGCTTCTCGACGAACCCGAGCTGATCCGGCACGCTCGAGATCGTCTCGAGACAGACAACAACGTCGAAGGGGGCCGCGGGGAGATCCAGCTCGAAAAAATCACCGGCCAGGAAATTTGCCCTCATGCCCCGCGCGTTTGCGATTTCAATCGCGCGAGGCGACAGATCGATCCCGGTCGCCGCTCCGTACCCCGTGAGCTTCTCCGTCAGCCATCCCGTGCCGCAGCCCACTTCCAGGATCGACGCCCCCGTGATTCTCAGCGAATCGAGGATCTCCAGCACGCGTTCGGCTCGTGCCTTCGACTCGTGCTCGACCTCCTCGAAACCTTGCTTGCGATGCGTGTCATTCCAGCGATCAAAGAACGCGATCTGCTCCTCGAGTGTAGGTTGTTCTTGCATCGAGACCGCCCTTGAATCAAGTGGATAAATGCCGTTTAATTATATTTCCGAAACACAGGCTTTGACGGCTTGCCCACGAGGTAGTTCTCCACGCCGTCCTCGATGGCGTGTTTGTAAACGGACAGGGCCCCATCGACGGCCGCAATGGTGCGGTCGATATCCTCGTCGCTGTGCGAGTAGCTGACAACCAGCGAAGGCGCCAGCACGCCTCTCTTGATCAGTTCCTGGAGAAACAGGGTGCGAAATGCCTGCGAGGGCTGGCCGTCCCGGTCGCGGGTGAAGAAGACCAGGTTGCACTCCTTGCCCACGACATTGACATGATCGCCCAGGCCGTGAGACTCGGCCGCCTGGCGGAAGCCGCGAGCCAGCCGCAGACCCTGGCGGTGCAAATGCTCGATGACCGGCTCGGTCTTTATGATCTGGATCGTGGCGATGGCGGCCGCCAGGGCATGCGTTTCGGCGCCGTGGGTCGTCGAGAGCAGGAACACACGCTCGTTCTCGTGGTGAATTCCTCCAAGATCCATCAGCTCTCGTTTGCCGGTGAGCGCCGAGAGGGCGAACCCATTGGCGATGGCCTTGCCGAAGACCGACAGGTCGGGAACGATCTCGTAATATCTCTGCGCGCCTCCGAGATGCCAGCGAAATCCGGTGATGTTCTCGTCAAGAATGAAGACTGCCCCATGCTGCTGGCACAGTCCCTGGACCTTGTGCAGGAAACCGTCGGCCGGTTCCTGTTCCCGCGCCGGCTCCATGATCAAGCAGGCGATCGAGCCGGGATAATCGTGGAAGAGCTTCTGCACGCTCGGGAGGTCGTTGTAGCGGAACGTGAGTGACAGATCCGTGACAGCCCTAGGTGCTCCGGCGCTCATCGCGGTCTTACCGATGAACCAATCGTCATAGGAGAAAAACCCTCCGTCCTGACAGAAGGCGACCAGATCGCGGCCAGTGGCGGCGCGTGCCAGTTTCACCGCGGCCGTCGTCGCGGTGGACCCATCCTTCGTGAACTTCACCTGGTCGGCGCCGCGGATGGCCTCCAGGAACGACTCCGCGCATTCCACTTCGATGAGTCCCGGGCGGGTGAAATTGGTTCCCAGATCGAGTTGCTGTCTTACCGCAGCGAGCACTGTGGGATACGCATGCCCGAGCGTCACCGCGCGAAGACCCATCCCGTACTCGATGAATTCGTTGCCGTCGACATCCCAGACATGGCACCCCAGACCCTTGCGGATGAAGCCCGGCGCGAGCTCCGGAAACTGGTCATCCCCCTTCGCATAGGTATGACACCCGCCCGGGATGAGACTATGGCTGACTCTCTGCAGTCGTTTGCTCTCGGCGAAATTCATGGCGCCACACCAATCTCCACCAGGCCGTCGGCGACGGGTGTTCAATTTCCCCAGGACGCAACACGGGAGCACCTCTGCCGGCGCTTTTATTCGATCGTTGAGTGATCGTTTGATTGCCTCTTGTCGGCAAGCACACTGAAGCGAGGAAACCGGAACAGACAGGCTAGCTTCGGGTGGCGTCACCAGCTCGAGGCCTCCACCTCAGGCTCGCAGCTTCCGCTCAGCTCACGACCATGGTTGGCGAGGGCAGGTTTGACCTCACCCGTTCGCGGAGGCTTCCAGCGAGCGTGGAAGCCCTTGTGAAGTCCCTTCAACACCTTCATGATCTCACCTGGACGGATCGGCAGCAACAGTAGATAACTCAAAGCCAGGAACCTGATTCTCCAGCGGCTCATGGGATAGTCGATGCTGGCAAGGCCCCGTCGATGGTAGTTCCAGAAGGCCGGATCCCGGACTGACCAGGCGGAATAGCCAATATGCCTCAAGTACTCATTTTCGGCGAGCGACCAGCGCTGTCGAAACTCGTCTTCAGACAGATAGCGACGGCCGAATCGCCGCATCAAGATCAATTGGGAAAGGACCCCGAAAGACGGATCCATCCTGGCAATCCGTGACATGATCGAATCCGGATCGACACGGCAGAAGGTCAACAACTGCTTGACGAACCCGAATTTCCAGTGCTCCAGGACTTCAAAGCAGTTTTCCGTATCTTCGTGGTACTTTCCCTCGTCGTAAAAAGGTCGCCTCTCTCGAACAATCTCGGATCGATACATGACGGTGGTGGGTGAGCCGTGAAAGCCATAATCCGTGAGCAGCTCGTAGCGGCAAACCTCGCGTCCCGACACCACGTTCTTTGGGAACGGATAGCCGTCCAGGCTCACTTTCGTGCCCCTGAGCGTGTATGAGCTTACAAGCCCAACCATCGGGTCGCTCTCGGCGACCGCCACCATCTCTTCCAGGCAACGAGGGAATATGGAATCGTCAGCCTGAACAATCTTCGTGTACTTGCTTTGCGGCGCAATCCATTCCAGCGCGGCATTATAATTCTGCACCTGTGTCAGGAACCTCTCGTTGCTGAACAGTCGAATCCGAGAATCCTCGGAAGCGAATCGCTGGGCGATCGCCCAGGACCCATCCGTGCTGCAGTTGTTTTGCAGGATCAGCTCGAAATGGGTGTAGGTCTGCGACAGCACGCTCTCGATACATTCCTGGAGATACTCTTCGGTGTTGTAGAATGGAACCACGACGCTGACGAGTGGGCCGCTTACCATGAGCTCTTCTCTCCTCGGCCACGCCTCCCCGCCCACGCGGACCAAGGATGGGGAATCGTCCACTGTCCGTTCCGCGGGGCCGGGTCGCGGTCCTTTCCCGGTCTGCTGGCAGCGAGATCGCCTTGCTGTAATCCACTTGCCAAGGGGTCCACGCGGGACTCACAAAATAGCATGTCAAACTGGGCGTTCAACTCGTCTCGGGAACGCGTGCGATGATCCAGGAGCTCTTGACTTGCGGATTCTCGCTCTGCCTCGAGCCGAGTGAAACACCCTTCAAAGTCCTCCATCCGGAAACCCTCGATGGGAAGCCGAAACCGTTTCTGGCCGGCGTTCTCCATCTGGACATCGACTTTTCGTTCGTAGGACAGGGCAATGACCGGCGTGCCCACGAGGTGAGAGAGAAGAACACTATGAAGACGGCTGGCAATCAGGCAACTGACAGAAGATGCGTGCTCCAGGAAGTGTCGAACCGAAGTGGCCGAATGAGCTTCAACACGATCGAGGTCCGGTTGACAGAACTCCGATCTGAGCAGCTTCATGAGGTCATCGATGACCAGACAGTCGACAGTGTGGCTGGCGAAGACTGATACGCGATAGCCCCTGGCATTCAGCCATTGCACGATCGAGATCAAGTGGCGAAGGTATGTTGAATATAGGTTGGAATCGGTTCGCGCCCAGAGCTTCGGCTTGAAGTAGGGGAAAGGACAGAGCCCGACAACTCTCTGGCGAGGATGCTGTGGCGCCGGAGCGTCCACGGTTTGCTGGGGAAGACTGTAGGCGAGGTCGGGGTAGATGGGATCATCTCGCTTGAAGCCAGCCTTGCGCATCAGATCACGGGATCCCGAGTCGCGATACGAACGGTAGTCCGCCAGACCCAGAGCGCATCGGACCATCAACCGGCTGGCCCCGCGATCCAGCGAACCATAACCGACACTGAGAAAAACGGTTCTGGCCCCACGCAGCCGTGCCAGCAGACTCCATTTCACGAGCGCGAAAGGGTGTTGCCATGGCCCACCCCAGTAATCGTCGAGCTGGCCGCCTCCGGAGAAGATCAACACATCTACATTGTGTAGGTAGCGATACCCTCTGATCCAGTGAGACGGTTCCGCATGGCAGCGGGCCAGGGCGCTCTTGATCCTCCATGGCCAACCCCTGGGAAGGATGCGGCGAGCCAGGTGCGCCGTCCACTGCACAAGACGACTCCCTGGTGTGGACCAGTGAGATCGCGCCTCTATGTCCTGGTTGATCTCTGAGCCGTTTGCTTCGCCAGGAATCACGGAACGCTCTGGCTCTTGAGCTCGAGGATCGGCCAGAATCGGAAATGCCGTTATCCCATGACGCGTGGCCGTATCGTGTGGATTCAGAGTTATCGCGCGAATCACCGCGCCGGGTAGCCGGCTCTTGATGTTCCAGATCAGAGCGTCCTGGATGGCCGCGTCTCCCAGATTGCCGCGCCCGCATGGACTAAGAATCACAATTGACTGCATGCAAACGTCCTGGCGTGTGCAAAACTTGCCCGGCGTGGTTGATCGGGCATCAAACCGAATCGGCGGCCAGATCGCTACCTTGATCGTCGAGGTTGAACTACCAGTCCTGGTGGGAGAAGCCGCTTCCGACACGACGGATGCGCGGCCAGAGACGGTTACATGACGTTTTCGTGAACTGGCTTGGAATCGAGGCTGGCCGGGCACCTGGCAGTCCCGGTTAGAGAGCCGCGCGATGTCGCGCCCATCTCGATTTCCGGATAGAGATTGGCCACGCCTCGCACATCGTTCGGACAGCTGACGACGATGGTGCCCGCTGGGAATGGCTCGTCATAAAGCTTCTGGATGTCGTAGCGATAGACGTTGGCTCCGAGCTGGTAGGCTCCCTGGACAAGATGAAGCCGGAGATGATAGGTGAACGTCTTGGTCTCGGAAGCCGCGAGCGAAAACGTGGGGTAGCCAAGTCGTTCCGTCGACGTGTTGAAGACATCGACGTTGTGGTTATCGCGAATGAACAGCCCCAGCGAGAGCTTCTCGCAGGGGTCGGTCGCCGCCACGTCGATCTCCACCCAGACGTCGTCGCCGGTCTCAAAGCGCATTTGCGGGCCGTTCTCACCGCGAACCAGAAACCGTGAGACGAAGGCTTCCTGCGAGTGCGACTGCCTCAGGGACCGGCCCTCCGCCCCGAGATAGGCCGTGATCACCTCTTCGGGCCGGCCGTCGGCCGCGACGCGGCCATGGTCGATCCACGCCGCGCGGGTGCAGAAACTGGCCACGGCGCTCAGGTTGTGCGAAACAAAGACGATCGTGGATCCTTCGTGGACGATCTCCCGCATCCGCTCCAGGCACTTGTTCTGGAACGAATAATCGCCGACGCTCAAGACCTCGTCGACCAGAAGGATATCGGGATCGACATGGGCCGCCACCGCGAAACCCATGCGGGCGTACATGCCCGTCGAGTACCGCTTCACGGGCGTGTCGAGAAACTCGGCGAGCCCCGAGAAGTCGACGATACGATCGAACTTTCGTGTGATCTCCGCCCGCGACAGACCCAGGATCGCTCCATTCAGGTAGATGTTCTCTCGGCCCGTGAGGTCCGGGTGGAAGCCTGCGCCGACTTCGATCAAGGCCGATAGCGACCCCTTCACGTCGACTCGTCCCGTGGTCGGCCGTAGAACGCCACTGAGGATCTTCAGGATGGTGCTCTTGCCGGCACCGTTGGCTCCGATGATCCCCAGGACTTCTTGCTGCGACACCTGAAGCGAGATGTCCTGAAGCGCCCAGAAATCGCGGCTCGTTCGCGGGCCGGATCGCGATCTCCCGATCAGCCTTGAGAAGAGCGCCGGAACAGTGTCGCGCAGCGAATCGAAACGCTCACCCCTGGAGAATCTTTTGGAGACCCGATCCAGACTGAGGACGGTTGCATTAGCCAACGAAGGATCCTCGAGACCGGCCAAGACAACGGATTAACTCGCCGCCGATAAGACGCGATCGCCTGGGAGCTGCCAGGAACGACGACGCCAGCACTGGTGACCAAGTTATTGCGTCCTCGCGAGACTTGACCGAGCTTGACCGACCAAGCCCTGATCGAAAACGATCTATCATATGCATTCCGCGAACGACGGCTCCAGCTTGCGGAAGATGACCACTGAACCCACAAGAATCGCGACCGAGAGACCCATGGCGTAGAGGTACCAGGCGGGTTGAACGCCCGCCGTGCCGGTGAATGCCGCCGAGATACCTTCCAGGAGAGGAGCCACGGGATTCAGGAGCAGGAGAGTCCGCCATTCTCCGAAGACGGCGACATCGAAGAAAACGGGTGTGAAGAAGATAGCGAATGTCAGGAGTACCTCGACAAGATACTTGACGTCCCGGAAGAAGAGGCTCGCCGCAGACAGCAAGGTAGCCAAACCAGCAGCCAGACTGACCAGCGACGCCACGAGCAGAGGCATCCAGAGCCAGTTGGCTCCCGGCGAGATGGGTACTCGCAACGTGATGAACAGAACGGCCATGGCGCAGGAAGCAATGAGCAGATCGAAGAGCTGAGAAAGTATGGCGCTGATGGGGAAGATCAGCTTCGGGAAGTAGATTTTCATGACCAGGTTGGGATTGCTAATCAGGGAATTGGTGCCAAACCGGATCGAAGCAACGAGGAACGCCCAGGGGACGGATCGCACGCAGACGCTTGTGATATCGCTGAGATTCAGGGGCAAATGAGAGACTCTTGCCAGGACCAACTTTACGAGTACTCCGGCCAGGACAATCACCGAGGGCATCAGGATCGCCCAGAGAAGTCCCAGCACGGACTGCTTGTACTTGATGCGGATGTCTCGCAGGGTCATCAAGTAAAGGAGGTCGCGGAAGCGGTACAATTCGACGAGGGTGTCCAAGATTCATCCTGCTCCCGCAGCGCATTTTCCAGTCGCCGCATTGATCAATCGCGCGCCTCGCGGCCACCATCGGAGCCGGGGTCTCCATTGAAGTTCACTTAGCCAATACAGAGCTTGCGGCAGTAGAATGCCTCGGCGTACCCCGAGGAAGAACGGCATTCCATGCCTCGCAAACGCATCATCGCATCGAAGGTCGACTCTGTGAACCAATCTTTGAGCTTTTGAGAAGGAAACCCGGAGAGCAAGAATTCCAGCTTCCTCCGCCTTTCCTCGTCGGTCAAGGGCATAAAAACATTCGGAGATCCCAGATCGCCGTCGAACTTGGGAATTTCGTATTCGAGGATGAGGCTATTGCGAAAAGTGTTCCAGGTCAGTTCGGCCAGCAGCCGATGATCCTGATGGAGATCGTCGCGTTGATGCGTCAAGACGATGTCGGGATCCATTCGGCTCTTGAGGTGCTCGAAGTGCTCCTTGATGCGGGCGCCGTCATAGGGGAAAAAACCGTCGCGGAACGCCTGGATGTCGATCGTCCTGGAACCGGCCCGGCGGAGGAACCGCTCCGCGCTGGCTTCCGCCTCATCCCTCCTGGTTCCCGGAGCGCTCAGGACCAGCCAGAAAAAGTGGGCACTCGGGTGGTCCTTCGTCAGCCTGAGAATCGTGCCACCGCAACCGAGCTCGATATCGTCCGCATGCGCGCCCAAGCAGAGCACGTTGCGAATTCCGGGTAAGTTGGCGGTGATCACGATCGCGACCCTGAACTTCGTTGTCGGCCGGCCCGCGTCGACCGGCTGTCAAAACCCGGCAACTGTCTGCTTGTGTGAGTCATCAAGAGCTGTCTTCGCAGCCATGGCCGAGTCCTCAATGAATGCATTCCGCCGGCCGCCGCCAGACCTGCCAGGGAGCCGATCCGCTGCTGTTGAGCTCCTCGAGTTGTTCTTTCTCCTTGAAGGTATCCATGCAGGCCCAGAATCCCCGGTGGTCGTAAGCCAGCAGCTTTCGTTCACTGATCAGCCTGCGGAATGGCTCTTCGACCAGTTCCTCACCCTCGCGCATGTAGTCGAAGATCGTCCGGCGGAAGATGAAGAATCCGCCGTTGCTCCGTAGGCCGGCCTTCTGGGCGTCGACAAGATCGATCACCCGTCCCTGGGGATCGGATTGCACGAAGTGGTAGCTGAGATTGGGCTTCGCCGACAGGAAAGCCGCCACGGCATCGGTCTTGAGAAACTCCAAGATCATCATCTGAAGATCAAGGTCGCTCAGGTTGTCGGTGTAATTTGCCAGGAACACGTCGCAATCTTCCACGAGTGGCCGAACTCTCAGTAAGCGGCCGCCGATGTTGGTCTGGAGACCGGTGTCGATGAAGGAGATGCGCCAGTCCCAGATGTCTTTTTGAATCAACTCGATGTGCTTCCCTCCCTCGGTGAGCACGAAGTCGTTGGAGACGCACTCGTTGTAGGAAAGAAAGTAATTCTTGATATAGTCCGCCTGGTAGCCCAGGCAAAGCACAAAGTCCTTGTGGCCGAAATGGGCATAATACTTCATCAGGTGCCAGATGATCGGGCGGTTGCCCACCTGGACCATCGGCTTGGGAATCTGATCGGAAAAATCCCGCAACCGCATTCCCAGTCCGCCGCAGAAAAGCACAACTTTCATTGCCGTGCACCTCGGGCCACGAGACTGTCCACACTCGGAGTCTGCAAATGCTTGTAAGGCGCGATCCGATCCAAAGGTGCATCCTGAGGAACGACCCGCGCGGCGCGATCAGTGCTCGTGTCACGGCGGGTGGCGAAGCCCTCTTGATCGCGAGCCAGCCATCGGGTTCAGCGATCGCCGGCTTGCATGGCCGCCGCGGGCGAGGAAGTCGGGCGGCGCGGTTCGGAATCTTCCTCCGCCAGCGTCGAGCCGAAATAGAGCACGTTCCCATCCCGCTCGGTACCATCGTCGTACTGACTGAGGATTTCCTCGGGAAGATGGACAAGGTCGGTCCCTCGCAGGTAGTCGCGCAAGGTTGTTCCCGTGCACCGCGAATCGAGATTCCGAGCGCCGCGACGGTTCTCCAGGTCGTCGAGGTGAACCGTCCGAAAATCGATGCTGTAACGAGCGATGCCGGTTGTATTGGACACCGTCTCATGAAGTTGCGCCCCGGAAAACAGGATGACCGCTCCGGCCGGCGGGATCAGCCGCACGGTCACGGGATCAAGTTCTTCCTGGGGCCTGGGCTGCACACGCGCGTCCGATCGGACATGTTGCTGAGAAGTCGCGCGGTTCGTGGAGTTCCAGAGATAGTAATTGTACCTCTCGGAATCGTTCTTGACCGCCTGATGGAAGTAACGGGGATAAAAGGCCATCGAATTATCGGGTTCGATGGGATAAATGGGGATCCACCAGTTGATCTGAGACAGGGGCGCCGAATACCACGTGTCCCGGTGGGGGTGGAACGCATAGGCGATCCCGGAGCGGAGAAACTCTCCCGGATAGGCAGTGCGCATTCGGGGCACGTCGAAATAGACCCGCTCCATGTCGCAACCTTGCTCGGTAAGGATTCTCGGCAGCAGCACCTTGCAGTCGGGGTGGTGGATGAAATGCGGCTTGAGCTTGGCCAGGATCTCGACCACCTGCTCGGGCGATAAGTGCTCGTGAATTGAACGGGGGTCGTGGGGCGCGAAGGCCGTTTCCAGCATGTCGCGAGCCAGTGCAAGTAGTTCCCGCGTGCCGGCTGTCTCCGTGAAGACGAACAGGTCTCCCGCGTGGAGACGGGCTCGCCGCTCTTCATCGGACATCTTCGCGTCATACCAGATCGAGGTGTTCATGGTCGTCATCGTCCTGGTCGAGACAGTGGTTTCCAAAGGTCACAGTTTGCTCACAGGTCATTGTGCCTGATCCCGGGCAGATGCCCATCCCGCGATTGAGACCGTGATACCCTCGCACGGTGCAAGAGCACTCTCAACATAACGCGCCGATCTGGGTCAAGCCTCTCCCCCACGTCCCACGATGAGGCGATCAGTAGAGACAGAGCCTGGGGATGGGAACCGCGAATCGTCCCCCCCATTCCCGGATGTAGGACACTTGCTCCATGATCTCGTCCTTGAAATTCCAGGGCAAGATCAGCACAAAATCGGGTCTGGTTTCACGCAGCTTGTCGGGCGGATGGATGGGTATGTGAGTGCCAGGCAGAAACATTCCTTGCTTGTAGAGATTGCGATCGACCGTATAGTCGAGAAAGTCCATGCGGATCCCGCAGTAATTGAGCAAGGTGTTTCCCTTGCCCGGTGCTCCGTAGCCCACCACTTGCTTGCCGTCCCTCCGCGCCCCGATCAGGAATTCCAGGAGGCTTCGCTTGGTTTCCTTGACGTTCTCGTAAAAGGAACCATACGTCTCGAGTTCCCCGATCCGGGCCGCCTTTTCCAGGTCCCGCAGTGCGACGACCCTGCCGGTGACGGGATGCTCCTGGTCGTCGCAATGCTTGCCGTAAATCCGCAGCGAGCCTCCATGAGTTGGCAGTTGCTCGACGTCGAAGAGGGTGATTCCATGATGGGCGAAAACACGCTCGACCGTCAGGAACGAGAAATACGAAAAATGCTCATGATAGATTGTGTCAAACTGATTTTGACCGATCAGTTCCAGGAGGTGGGGAAACTCCAGGGACATCACGCCCCCCGGTCTGAGAACGATCTTGATCCCCCGCACGAAGTCGTTGAGGTCGGGCACCTGAGCCAGGACATTGTTACCCACCAGGAGGTCGGCCTGGATGCCGTCACTGCGAAGTTCCGTGGCCTTCCGGCTGCTAAAGAAGGCAACCAGCGTGCGAACTCCCTTGTCGATGGCAACCCGCGCGACGTTGGCCGCGGGCTCGATGCCCAGCACCGGGACACCCAGGGGCAAGAAATGCTGGAGGAGATAGCCGTCGTTGCTCGCCAGCTCGATCACCTGACTTTCTGAACTCAGGTTGAACCGCTGCCGCGCCATGACGACGAACCGACGTGCATGCTCGACCCAGCTATCGGCATAGGAAGAATAGTACGCATACTCCTGGAAGATCTCCTCCGCGCTGACGTACTCCTGGAGCTGGACCAAAAAACACTGGCCGCACACGTACGCGTGAAGGGGATAGAAGGTTTCTGGCCGGTTGAGCTGTTCCGCGGAGACGTAACTCTCGCAAAGCGGAGACATGCCCAGATCGACGAACGTGAAATCGAGGCCCGCGCCACAGAAGCGGCAAGTCGGAGATTCTCGACTGGATCCCGTGGGCACTGAGTACGACTCCGGCCGGGTGATGGTGCTGGGCTGTATGGCGGAACTAGCGTTGGCTTTCATGACTTTCCTCGACCCGTGACGCTCGGCGGTCGCCCTCGATCTTCACCAAGATGAATCTATTCTCACTTCTCTTCGATCACTCCGCACTGAAGCAGGATCTCGGCCACGTCGCGAAGAGTCTCCATGGCGAAGCCAGAGCGTTCGGCAATATCGAGGAGCGAATGACTGCCGTCGGAGAGCGAAAGTATCCAGAGCAAGGCGAGTTGATGATCGTGGTTGGCGCTGCTCATCTCACGATACACTCCCCGTCTGCCGAGCTGTGGCTCTCCATATGGAAATAAATTGAGAAACGTGCGGTTTGCTTCGAGAACCTCGATGATTTTCCGGAGCGCCTCGTACGAACTGGCAAGCTGTTCGCGGTGGACGAAGGCGAGGTTGTCTGCCGAGGTATGATATTCCGGAAACTGTCCATGCCGTCCCCTCATGAGTGACCCGATAGGCAAGCGAAACCCCGGCGAGTTGAACTGCCGTTCGTCGTACCCATAAGGAACGTAGTCGATGGTCTCGGTTTTTTCTTCCATGTGCTGGAACGCGTGCGACACGGCGTGGTCGACCTCCGTGTTGCCGGCGAGGGTTCGCTTGTAAGAGAGCGGGCTGGAATCCCCCAGGCAGACCAGCGTCAGTCCTCCCCGGATTCGGCTCAGGTTGTTGCGATTCTGAGCCAGCCACGTGATCGCCCCGATCGTTCCCGGAATGAACAAGAAACGGTAGGAGTATCGGCGGTGCTGCACGGACAGGAGGTGACGGGCCAGGTGAGCAGCGATGCCGATTCCCGAGAGATTGTCGTTGCAGAGCGACGGATGGCAGATATGAGCGGAGATCAAGAGTTCTTGACTACTTGCGCCGGGCACGAGAAGCTCGCCGTAGACTAGATGGCCGGGCTCCAGTGTGGAATCAATCCGCACTTCGTATTCGGGATTGGTCATTTCCCGGAGCTGATTGTGCGATAAGCAGAAGCCCCAGGTTTCACGGTAGTAGCTCGTACGATAGGGTATCCAGTCCGGGTGCTCGGGGAGCGTGAAAAGATGCGAACGTAGCTCGTCTATGCCGATCCGGCCGGAAACCGGCGCACTGTAGCTCACGACGTGGAGGTTGGACTGCCGGAAATCGATGATCGTCTTGCCTCGCAGGTCCTTGATCCAGGCTTCGCGGAGATTCCACTCGTTGGGGACCGTCCAGTCGAGCACGCGGGTTCCGCTTGCGACCTCACGGATCGCGATGGGGATGATCTCGCGAATCAATCCCAGGGTGTCTCGGACGCCTTGGCCGTGATGCTCCGGCAAATCGGGTACAACGACTCGACGAGCCGGTAGATCTGGTCGCTTGCCGCATCAAATGAAGACATTCCTGAGCCTGCAGAATCGGGCTTGTGCGGGTCGCCGCCACTTTTTCCGGTGGGCGAGGGGCGGAGGCCAAGCGACGCGAGTATCTAGACTTCGTCCCTGTCGGTTGCAGGCATCCACCCGTTTCCGAGGGTAACCACGCCCGAGTTGGTCAAAACCAGGGAGACCGCATCCAGCAAGCAAACTTCGCGATTCGGCCTGGATTGGTCCCAGGGTCGTCGCGTGTTCTTGCCCAGTGCTACTCGACATCCATCAACGGGTAGCGACCATGCCACAATGATAACACAATTGCACCAGCTGTTGTCAACGGCGTTTACGCTCACGTCTTGTTTTTACAACTCGCGATTGCGGCAGTTCACTTTGGCAACAATCGCTGCCTCAGGAGTGATCGTCCCATCATGAATCCGCAGAGCTATGGCAGGGCAGAGTTTATGGCTGACAATCATGGTTTATCGCGGCTGGCCCGGAGCACGACGAAACCGTCTTGTGGCCATGGGAGAACTCCAGAATGCTCGAGAGAGGAGCCCTTGTGCCCTACGAAGCCTGAGGTCAAGAGTGCATCATGCCCGAATGATCCGGGCCCGAGGGTTGATCGCGTTCTTCATGGCGTTGCGGGTATCGACGATGAGCGCTGCATGCTGGCCAATCCAGCTCCAGTCATAGGCCGAATGGTCCGTAACAATCAGCACACAATCCTGGGACCGGAGGTGCTCCACAGTCAATTCCTGGCTGGACATACGGAGGTTCGGATAATGGCGCATCGGGGGAAGTACGGGAATGTGAGGATCGTTGTAATGAACCATGGCTCCCTTCTTCAGCAGTAGTTCCATCAGCTCGAAGCCTGGCGACTCGCGGGGGTCGTCTACGTCCTTCTTGTAGGCCATTCCCAGCAGAGTGATCTTGCTTCCCTTGACTGGCTTGCAATCCTCGTTCAGCGCGTCCGCGATCTTGCTGACCACGTAAGCAGGCATGGCGGTATTGATCTCTCCCGCCAGTTCGATGAACCGGGTTGCAAGACCATGTTTTCGGGCCACCCAGGTCAAATAAAAGGGATCGATCGGAATGCAATGGCCGCCAAGTCCCGGCCCGGGATAGAAGGCTTGGAAGCCGAAGGGTTTGCTCTTGGCTGCCTCGATCACGTCCCAGACATTGATACCCATTCGATCATAAAGCATCTTCAATTCATTGACGAGTGCGATGTTGATGGCGCGGTAGGTGTTTTCTAGAATCTTGCATGCCTCTGCTACCTCGGGGCAAGAGACGGGCACGACCCGGACGACCACCTTGCCGTAAAATGCAGCTGCCAGCTCCAGACTGGCGGGCTCCAGGCCGCCGACGACCTTGGGGATGGTTGGAGCCGAGAACTGCGGGTTGCCTGGGTCTTCGCGTTCAGGGCTGAATGCTAGGAAAAAGTCCTCTCCGGGCTTGAGCCCCCCGGCGCTGAGGATGGGCAGCACCACATCCCGGGTCGTGCCTGGATAGGTTGTGCTCTCGAGCACAATCAGCTGGCCTGGACGCAGTTTAGCTGCGATGGCATGAGCAGAGCTGATTATGTAAGTCAGGTCGGGATCACGTGCATCGGTCAGCGGCGTTGGAACGCAAATGATGACGACATCGGGCTCATCGATTCTATCGAAGGATGTCGTGGCCTCGAACCGATTCTCACGCATCTGGCGAATCGTCGCATCGGAGATATGGCCAATATAGCTCTGTCCACGATCGAGCTTGGCTATCTTGACTGCGTCAAGGTCAAACCCCAGAACAGCGATTCCGCGCTCGGCGAAGGCACGGGCAAGAGGAAGACCGACGTAGCCTAGCCCGATGATTCCGACCCGCACTGTTCCCAACTCGATGCGGGACAGAAGCGCTCGCTGTTCAGCGCTCGTTGCCCCACTTCTGGCTGCGACTGATGGCGCTCTCTCGGTGGCCCTGGCCTTGTATTCATTCCGTTCTGACATCGAGTCGAATCTCCGGTTGATCGTCGAAACGAAGAAGGCAAGATCGCTGCTCAGGACCGATATCCTGATCGCACTGAGTAGTCTATCCGGCTCAGCCGAGAGCGACAACGCGCCGGCGAGAGTTCGAGTCCTGGGATGATCTTGTGCAACAGCGTAAGCCGCTAGTCATGGAATGGTGCCCGGGTCTCGAGACAAAACCGCGGAAGTTGCTCGCGGCGATCGTGAAGCTGGCGGGCAAGGTCGACCGCGCGGACAAAGGAATATCCCGCCAGCAGTTTCGACAGCCGATCTCGAGTCCTCCGGATGCCGACGTACGTGCGGAACCGATTGATCCCCCTCAGTGACAGGCGAGGCTGGTCGGGGTCGAATTCCCAGGGGTGGAAGTAGAGCATCGTGGCCCCACAGTTCGGGTTGCGCCGCGAGCGCAGGAGTGCTCGTTGCATGAGAGGAAATGGGAGCAGCCGAAAGTACTCTCCTCCGCCCACGGGAACGTTCACTCCTCTGACGCTCAGAGTCGCCGCCGGAGGGATCTCAAGGATCTCATGCCGAGCACCTTGTGCGAGGAACGGACCCCGTGGTGCATCTGGTATCCCGTAGCGATCATGGCGGACCGAGTAGATCGAGGAATCATAGAGCAGTCCCGACTCCCCGAGAACATCCAGGGCCCATGCCGTCGGCCGCACCAGGCTGAAGGTCGGCGCGCGGTATCCCAGGACTGCCGCACCGGATGCTTGCTCCAGGGCCTCCTTGCTCATTCGCAAGTCCTCCTTGAAACTTAGTGGATTCAGCAGGCTGATCCGGCGGTGGTCCCAGCCGTGGCTCGCCACCTCATGACCGGCTTCTTGGACTGTTCGCACCAGCCTGGCGTTGGTCTGGGCGATCTGGCCCACAAAGAAGAACGTGGCATGGATTTCCCGCGCGGCGAGCTGCTCGAGAATCCACTCCATCACCAGGTTCATCCGCTGACCGTATTCCCCACGCAGTCCGGGATCGACCTCCAACCCCACCGCGGCCTCGATGCGGTGGTGTTCCTCGACGTCGAAGCTCAGTACGACCGGGACAGCACTCGACCCGGACGTCAAGAACGAAGGATGCTCCGCTCCAGGCACGGCCGGAATGGCTAGTCGACCCACTCTCGAAGTCTCCGATGTCCTCATGGTGTCTGACCGACTGTGGCATTTCACAACCGAGACGATGGAAATGGGCGCCCAGGTCCCGAGCGAGTGCGGAGTGTTCTCATGTCCGGCGAGTGAAGTACCTCCGCGATGTACAGTGCCAGGCCTTTGCGGAACCGGGTCCTTATCGAAGCCGACCCGATCGCGTCGATCAGGGCTCGAACTTCCATGGAACGGGAATTCCCGAGATTGTATGGATGATGCGGCCCGCAAAGATCCAAGGCGCGGACAACGCCATCGACGATGCCTGCCATGAACGAGTCATCTCGCTGCGTTGTGCTGCCGAACGTTGCCACGGTTTCGCCTTGACTGTCACGATACGCAAATTGGAAGAACCACCATGGCTACGGCTCGGCCTCCACTTCCAGGGAAACGTGCTTCGCCTTCCTGCACCCATGAAAGGCATAGACCACGATCTGGCCGTGATGCCCTGTTCCTCCACAACTCGGGCTCACCTGGCGATGCGGGTCGTCTCATTCCTTGGGGGACCCGCGGTCCAGTCTATTGAAGCGAGAGCCTTTCTGGGACTTCCTGAGTTCGACCTCCGCGGTTTGTCTCGCAACGATAAAAGGTCCCGCGAAGACTTTCCAGTGACCCTCGACGTTTTCCAGCCGCGTCGGGAAAGGCGCTCCAGCGGGTCGCAGCACGACTCGGCCATCGCGCACATCGGCGGGCTGGATGACTCCAGCCCTACCGCCGGGCATCTGCACTCGGTCGCCCGCTTTCAGCCTGTGAAAGGCTGTCTGCTCAAGCCTCTCCTTCATCTTCCCGAGCAACTCGCCAGTCAGCGGCGCCGGCCGGCCTTTCAACAGCCACTCGAACCCTTCGTCCGGTTGAGTGATTGCCCGTAAGACTCCCTCGTCTTTGGCCGCCAGCACGAGCATGAAGGTTTTCAGGGCTTCCTCCGGTGTTCCATCGACCAAGTCCACCCCGATGCTGGGCTTCGGGGCCGCACCTCGGGGTCGAGTCGCTGATTGTCCCGGCCTGTCCCCGGGCGGGCCGGGGAGCCTAATTTTGATCTTACCAGGGCTTGATTCGCCCGCACAAGAGCCTCGAAGGTCAGAGACGACAAGAACCTCATGGCATCGTCCGGAAGGGGAAGGCCGGGTGGAGAGGAGACCGTCAATTCATAGTAGTAACTGTCCTTGAGGTAATGCCTCGTCCTGCGACTGACGGTTCCTTCCCCCTTCTGGGATCTGATGGTGTAGGTGAAGTCGTCGCCGGGCACGCCGTCAAGTGAGACCTTTGTCTCCTTAATTAGGGTTGCCCCTTCCCTGAAAAAAGCCTTTGTGGCCTTTGCGAGCTCTCCAATCACTTGTGCCTTATCGACTGGCCTGGGATTCCTGGCTCGCCGAAAGAAATAGTTGGAACCACCGCGAGAGCAAGTGTAGCTGATGGTCTCGAGAGGACCGTCGGCAGATGCCGCGCTTTCCGTGCTCGAGTTCGGATGGACCGGCATCGAGAAGGCAAAATCGCCATCCGACGCCCTGACAATTTCCCACGGCGGGGGAACTGGCCGGGGAGGCAACAAAAGCAGGAACAGGCTCACGATGGTCGTTGCAGGCCACATGGAAAGGAGATCCTGCCGGCGTCACCGCGCATTTTGAGTAAACCAGAGAATCCATGGCAACTGCGCCATGAGCGATTTCTATGTATACCACTCTTTGTTTCTTCATTTAAGGGGCAGGCAGAGTCAACGAGACGATCCGCCGACTCTGCTCCTTGACTCCCGAAAAGTCTGGCCCCGCCGATGTGTACGGGTGCCATGTTCACGCGTAAAGTGAGCATGGAGAGCCCCGGCGTTACCCTATCCACGGGGTATCCTCGGCCGGTATGACCTCTGCGGCACTCCATGCTCGCGAGAACGCGAGCACGCCACCCAGAAAACGCCGTGGCCGACTTGGTCCCATCGGCAAGGTTGGCATCAATAAGTAGTCCGGCCTCAAGGAACAGGTCCTCTCGAGGATGATTGAATTGCCCCATGGGATCCCGGGCGCGGACGGTCAAACACTGTGGACTGTACGCAACTCATTCGTATCACCACGCTGGTGTACCCCGGCGCTCGCCCTGACCGCGGCACGGGAGTCTAGCAGCCTGCCGCGCCTCATCAAGACGCTTACTCCTCCAGTTCAATTCAAGGTGCCTGGCGATACAATTTCCAGCGCCCCGCCTGGCGCAGTGTACTGTCATCGAAAGCCACCACCGCAACAACTACGGACGACGACCGGTACAGTGCAAGAGGACAAACTACGCTTGTCATTGATATTATCGCCCGTACAAAATGTAAACTGTATATGTTCAACGTGAAATCTGGCGTAAGAACCATGACCCTCCATGACAAATCAAGAAAGCAGAACAGTATGGGCCATGTCGTACTGCGATATCATTAACCCATGTACCGTCACACCCCGTCATACAGATAATCCTGGATACCTGGATGTCAATTCTTACTGGGCTTAGTCACGACTCACTTGAGAACGTTGTATAGCCAGTTAGTCTAGCCCTCACTGATCTCGAGAGAACCTTGCTGGCCGCCGAGAACATCAAGTTTGGTGCATAATTGCACGTTGTGTTGAGTTGCTGCTGAGTTGATTGCGGGACTCAAGTGCCCTAGTGGATAGGCTGGTTCTTCGTGACCCTGATCCGACGTCGGACTGAAGTGTGACATTGCACCGTGAGATCAATGAATGATGCGGTTCCTCGTCGCTGGATGGCGAAAAACCAGCAGATTTGCCACGGGAACAGCGCGGACCTAGGGTTGAGCTGGATGAGAGTTGTCTGCCACCGGAACGATCTGTCACGGAATCTTGAGATCCTGCCCACTGACGATCCATCCCGCTCAGCCCCCTACCACATTCACATACCGGCTTATCAATGGAGTTTGCATCCATGCGCCCTCCCTCCTCTATGAGCAACAACGCCGTTCTCAGTCTGAACTCCACGCGTCCAAGCCGCCGTCGCCGTCGACGTGTCCGGCCTGCCCTTCAACTCGAGAGGCTCGAGGATCGTCAGCTCTTGAGCGGTCAGGGGTCTGGGTTGGTCGTTCCGACGGCCTCGTTCATCAAGCAGGATGTGACGACGCAGGGTACCTGGATCGGAACCTACGGCTCCCAGGGCTACGACGTCATCGGCAAGGCGGCCAGCCTGCCCAGCTACGCCACCGTCACACCCGCGAGACAGGCGAGTCACACCTGGGCCGCGAGCTCGACCGACCCGAGGGCGCTCCAGAATGCCAGCGGCTCCGGACGCATCGCCGCCTGCTGGTACTCGGCCTCCAGTTTCACTGTCGACGTGAACCTGACCGACGGTCAGACGCATGACCTGGACTTGTACTTCCTCGACTGGGACACCACCGCCCGCAGCGAAAAGGTGCAGATCAGCAACGCCTCAACGGGCGCGGTGCTGAATACCGAGACGGTCACGTCGTTCCACTCGGGCGTCTACCTCGACTGGGCTGTCAGCGGGAACGTGGACATCAAGTTCACGCGCCTGGCCGGGGCCAACGCCGTCCTCAGCGGCTTGTTCTTTGACCCGCCTCCGACAGCGCCACCGACGGTGGGCGTAGAATCACTGGCCGCCGGCGCCACGAACGCGGCGGTGTTTTCAAGACCGACGGTGAGCGTAGAATCACCGGCCTCCGGCGCCACGAACGTGGCGGTGTCTTCAAGCGTCAGTGCCACCTTCAGTCAGGCGGTGCAGGCCAGCACGATCGGCTTCACGCTCAGGACCTCCTCGGGCACCGCGGTGGCGGCGCCGGTAGCCTATAACTCCTCCACCGACACTGCCACCTTAACCCCCAAGGCCGCGTTGGCGTATGGGACGACCTATACCGCGGCCGTCAGCGGTGCCAAGAGCAACGCTGGGGTCGTCATGAGCCCGCCGGTCTCCTGGTCGTTCACGACCGACGCAGTCCAGCCAGCCGTTGCCAGCCATACGCCCCTATCGGGCGCCACCGGCGTGGCCGTGTCGTCGCCGCTCACCACAACGTTCAACGAGGCGGTGCAGTCGACCACGATCAGCTTCACGCTGACCAACAGCGCGGGCACGGCCGTGCCAGCCACCCTCACTTACAACAGCTCCACGGACACCGAGACCTTGACGCCCAGCTCGGCCCTGGCGTATGGGACCACCTATAAGGCAACCGTGAGTGGGGCCAAGGACACGGTCGGCGATCCCCTGGCCGCACCGGTCTCCTGGTCGTTCACGACCGACGCAGTCCAGCCAGCCGTTGCCAGCCATACGCCCTTATCGGGCGCCACCGGCGTGGCCGTGTCGTCGCCGCTCACCGCAACGTTCAACGAGGCGGTGCAGTCGAGCACGATCAGCTTCACGCTGACCAACAGTGCGGGGACGTCGGTGCCGGCCGCCGTGTCTTACAACAGCTCCAATTTCACCGTGACCCTGACGCCCAGCTCGGCCCTGGCGTATGGACCCACCTATACGGCAACCGTCAGTGGGGCCAAGGACACGGCCGGCGATCCCATGAGCGGGTCGGTTACTTGGTCCTTCACAACGGCTGCCGCTGCTAGCGGTCTGGTGGCGGCCTACAGCTTCGATGAAGGGAATGGTACGACTCTTTATGATTCTTCGGGCAACGGAAACAACGGGACGATATCCAACGCGACCTGGACCTCCTCGGGCAAGTATGGTGGCGCGCTTGTGTTCAACGGCACGAACTCGATGGTGACGATTAACGACTCCGCGTCGTTAAATCTGACCACGGCGATGACGCTCGAAGCATGGGTGAATCCAACGACGGTAGATAACACCTGGCGGGATGTGATCTTCAAGAGCGATAGCATCTACTACCTAGAAGCGACGTCGCCAACAAATAATGCGCCGGATTTTGGGCTCAAGTTCAGTAGTGGCGAAGTGGGGACCTACGGTACGTCGGCCCTGCCGACGAACACGTGGACCTTCCTCACGGCCACGTACAATGGGACGAACATGATCTTGTGCGTTAACGGAACCCAGGTCTCGAGCTTGGCGGAAACGAGCAACGTTGTGACCTCGGCGAACCCGTTACAGCTCGGAGGTGACAGCATCTGGGGAGAGTATTTCTCCGGCATGATCGACAACGTCCGAATCTATAATACGGCGCTGACCAGTGCCCAGATCCAAACCGATATGAACACGCCGGTGAGTACTGTGCCGATTGTGACGAGTGAAACCCCTACTCCTGGTGCGACGGGCGTGGCGACCAACTCCGATGTGACGGCAACGTTCAACGAGTCGGTCGTGGGCTCGTCGATCACGACGAGCGACCTCGTACTCAACGGGCCGAACGGCAACTCAGTGACGGCAACGGTCACCTACAACAGTTCGACA
>Ga0208565_1000523_pt1 | contig 27809 bp, 21 predicted proteins | sample Sb_taG_7_FD_187706 | JGI IMG/M metagenome (GOLD analysis project Ga0208565, IMG submission 187706) | Peat soil microbial communities from Weissenstadt, Germany - Sb_50d_2_FS metaG (SPAdes) (version 2) | ecosystem: Environmental > Terrestrial > Soil > Wetlands > Peat | place: Germany...
CGGCTACTACACCCGCGCCCGCTGGGCACCACCCCAGGCAGAAACCGGCGAAACGCAGGAAGAAGGACAAGGAGGGCAGCCGTGAAAGACAAATCCCGCTTGACAAGTAGCAGCGGTGGCCGACTTCGCAGGGCCACCTGCGGCCGGCTATCGCGACGAACAAGGTCATGGTCGCGGGGACCTCGTCCGGCGCCCAGCACCAGTAGAAGGTGATGAGGTCCGGGCGGGAGATCGAGCGGCGGATCAGCAGGAGGTGGCGGGGGCTGGCGGTGGCGACCAGCGCCCAGTCGCTGTAGCGGGGCCCCTTGGAGCCGTTTCCGCAGGACCGGCGTTCGAACACGGCGTCGTTGAGGGCGTCTTCGGCCTTGATCAGATTGCCGGACGGGAGGGTGACCCGGAAGTCGCGGGGGGCGATCCCGACGTACGGCAAGCGGCGTTTCTCGCATTCCTGCCTGAGCTTGCCGCTTCGCGTATAGACCTCGTCGAACGCAGCCCATGCGGCGGGCATGCCGGCGTCCAGGAGCCGTCCGAGCTGCTGCCGGGCCAGCTCCGGCTTGGTCTTGTGCCGCAGGCTGCCGGGGATGCCTGCGGCGCGGCGCCGCTGCCGGCCTTCCTCCCAGCGCTCGGGCATGAACACGTCGAAGTCGATCCAGGCCTGGCCCGTTGTGGTCACCCACGCGGCGAACACCGTGGTGACGCAGTTCTCGACGTGGCCCGTGCACCCGGCGTGCTGCGGCGCCGCGCACGCCGTGGCGTCCCCGTCCTTGAGCTGGGCGGTCTCGTCGAACGCGATCCCCGGCCCGATCACGTCCCCCCGGTCGTGGGGCAGCCACGCCAGCGCGAGGGCCGGCAGCTCGCCGCGCAGCTTCTCCCAGTCCCACCGGCACGACCGGAGCAGGGCCTGCATCCGGTACGGGGACTCGTGTCCGGCCGCCTCGGCCAGAGCCCAGCAGTTCGCCTTCACTCCCGGCGACAGCCCCCGGATGTAGTCCAGCGCGGCCCCGACGGTGCGCCGCTGCGCCATCACCCGCCCCAGCACCGCGCTGACCTGCGCATCCGCCGCTGCCGAGCCGCTGCTGACATCACTTATCCTGGCCCCAGCGGCCGTGTCGTTGCAGTCTGTGGTCACGCATCAGGCAACACGGCACGGCCGCCCCGAATTTCACTGGTGTAACTCCGCCGCGCGACCGAACCCAGTGACTCAGCGCTACCAGTGCGGCATACCGGGCGGATCCCCACCGCAACACCGGCATCACTGAACGTCAAACCGCGACTGTACTACGTGGATGACATGCAGGCACGTCGCCTCGCACGACGACGTGCTGCGGGTGCTTACAGTGATGAGATCCGATCTCGCCGGAGCGGGCGCCACCGGATGGGGGAACCCGACCCTGGATCGCTTCCTTGAAGCTTTCAGCGGATTTCGGATACTTCGCCGAACGCGCAGAGCCGGCACCGGCCCACTCAAGCTGGTCATTGCTCGCTACCCCGTCGCCGCGACAGGCTATGAGTAGCACAGCCTCAAGGCGGCAGAAGCGTGCGTTCGCTGTGCAGGGCGGCAGCGTATAATCGGTTACGTTAGTTGATTGTTCTTAGTCGAACTCTGGATGGCCGGACCACCGGCAAAGCGGATGCCTGCTGCTCTCCGCCGATCGTTGTTGTCGCCGGGCCGAAGATTTAAGAAATTCACGCCGAGAAGATTCGAATCTTTTGCGTTCCGCAGCCTGTACGCGCGATATTTGCGCGGATCTGCAAGGTGCGAAGCCGCGACGAGGATCATTCGCATCTGGCGAGCCAGATCTTGCACAGCCGAAGTTAGTCGACAAGAGTAATGACGATGCAACTGGCAACCTACCTCAAGGCCGAGTTGACCGAAGCCGGCTCCCGTCGGTGCGCGTTACGAAATTACCATGATAAGTATGAGGAGCTTTTGATCTCCCGTGGACAGGCAGGCAGCCTACGGTTCTTGGCGCTGGTCGGTCGTTCTCTTTGCCATCAACTGAAAGAGCGGTCGGCGGCGGTGTTGTCGCTGTCTATTTTTAGAGGCAATTATCTGGAGCATCGACCGTTTACTCTGAATTTCATCTCGTAGTTGACCGTCAAGATAAGTTGCGAATGCGGAGCCAAACTTGCGCCCAAAGGCTCCACTCATGATTCGGTCCCAGCACTCGTGAAGCTCTTGCTCCGATATTCTTTTGAAGCCATGCTCGTTAACTCCTGGAAGCTCATCACCGGATCCAAAAGAAGACAACGTTTGGAATTCGCGGAGAACATTGTCTAGAGCGGGTAGCTGGATCAATCGCTCATCACGATCAGCGAACGACTGGATAACCGATCCCATCGCGCAGATGATACCCTCCACCGATAGTCCGGCCTGACGTGCGGAGTAACATGCGAGCGCCAGCTCAGTGTTGGATAGTCCACTCTCGCCAACCGTTCTCAGCAGTACGGCCGGATTGAGGACGGCTTCGCGGGTGGCACCCATGAGTTGCCTAGCCGCTCGATAGCCCAGCAGTCGTTGATCCAGTGAGAGAGTGGCCCAGAACGACGAGCTCAACTGCTCGCTGAAGGGAAACGAGGCCTCTGGCAGCTCCGCGAGGTAATCCAAGAGGCAGGAAGCCATTTCGTGATCCGTTGCCCACCTATTGAGCAGCCATATGCCGACGACTAGATTCTTATTAGAAATCGACAAGTCGAGGATCGCGCATTGCAATCGATTCCGCAATGCCTTTACGGGTACGTCCTTAAGCGCCTCCGTGAGCGCATTGCCGTAGTCATCAAGTATCACCGGCATGGCCTTAACGGGGAGGTCCCTAGGACTTCCCCCGAGCAAGATCCGTACCACGTCCATGACCGCCACTAGCGGTGCCGGAACATTCTGCTGCCACAAGCCGATATTCAGCACTCGAAGCAAGTTACCGTTCGTGGACGAGGCTGATGAGTCAGCGGATAGTGGAGTGATACTCATAGCCAAATTCTTTAGGCTAGCCGCCATGTACTCCAGCACTTGAGGCAGGCAGCCAAGTGCCATGGCTAGCTTCAGTATCATGACTGCCCAGGCTTCGTCGAGCATCATTACTTGGCCGCTGTCGGGCGGTTTTTCTCTGGCATGCATAGCAACCACGCAACTCAGCGCCTGCATCCAATCTGGACGCTTGCTCTGTACGGCAAAATCGGTACGGCAGAGCCAGTCCGTCCAATCCACGACACGTTGATAGCTCGGATCGACCGCCATCTCATTGTATAGCAACTTGCGGACGAGGAAAGCTTCCCATGAGTCGAGATTGCCGACCTGAAGCGCCGCGCAGGTATAGGGAAAGGTGTTGCGGACAGGTCTAACGCGCGATTGCAGCAATTTTATTTGTGCAGACATATATCCCTGCCAGTCGGAGGACTCCTTCCTGGTAGGGCCGATAAGTTCTGCCAGGAGCAAATCCTCAACGTCGCCGGGCAATTTGCTAATCGCGTCCAGGCACCAAGCTGCTAGGGTGATTTCACCATGATCAAGCTCATGATCGATAAACAGCAAAAGATCGTCGGCTATGGCCCCCAGGTGCTTGACCACCACATTCGCGGCCAGTCCATCCAGAGGACTCAAAGCGAGGAGCAGTGCCCGTTCGCGGAGTTCACTTGTCATGTCGGAAGCGTGCAGCCATCGTCGAACCGCTCCTGTCTCCCGCTCGTGAAAAAAACTGAGCATTTGCTCTCGGTCAGCGCTGCCTTCGCGGAGCGACCGCTTCAACGCACGATCGAAGGTCGCGCGCGAACCATTTCGAGTAAGTGCCAGCATGTGGGCGGTGCGGGTGCTGCTCTTCTGCGGTTCCGGCAGACCCTCCGCCTTCATTATAACGCGGAGAGCACGGTACATGTCATCGATGGTTAGGAGTTCAGGGCCTTTGGGTATTCCTTCGTTTAGGAGGTGAAGCAGTCGTCCTGTGAAGGCTGTGTGATCCTCGCCGGGGAGGAAAAGTGCGACCCCGTGTTGTGGAGCTGAGGTAAGGATGTACGTCCCGTCCACCTCGATCTGGCCTATTACCTCAGTAGCCGATTCAGCCATCGCGCCTGTAATACTTCTGCCGGAGAAACAGCAGTCCAGAATAATTACCTTGGTCTGAGCTGGGCTGTCCAGGACCGCATCTCTTACCTTGCCATATTCTAGAGAGTTAAATTCCGGCGCAGCCGATTCGCTATCGGGCAACGCAAGATAAAGCTCTTTTCTCTTGCCGCTTAGCAGTCCATGACCCGTATAATAAACGAGGAGAAGATCTTCCGCCCGGCTTGCGGCGGATCGAAGTTCGCGACCGAGTTCACGAAGGTCGCCCTCATTCACCAGCTTGGAACAATTGCTGGCGGGCACTACTCCATAGTCCGGGTCAGTCATGGCCGCCGCCAGGTCGGTGATGGTCCTGTCCACCACAGGCACATTTAGTAGATCTTTGTCGGCGTATGTGCTGGTACCGATCAAGACAAGTTGAGAACGCTCAGGATCAGGGAGACGCATAGCTACTGCTCCGGATGTACGCTTCCAATAGCCTGCCGGATTAGGGCTTCCACCTGATCCCGGCCGACCCTGTCAGCGTCGATTTCTACGGTTCGGCCTTTGTGGGTCTCGACGCGGATCCGGACGCGAGACCTACGGGGTTGGGCCAGCCACACCTTCAACGACATGGCCAGTACGGACAGCATGCCGCCTGAGCCAACGGAGACGACCAATGCGTCGCTCAGCGCACTCAACTCTCCTGGTCGCTGCACGCGATCCTCCGTGACGTAGCCTGCAAGCTCAGGAGCATCCCGAAGCCAACCACTTAGAGACTCCAGGTTAGCGCCTTGCTCGTCGTCCCGGTCATCCGCGAGTGAAATCCGTAGATCCACTTCCCAGTTCCTCCCCACATGTCCCACAGCCTGGATACCACAAAAAGTAGATGGTCGCTCCGACAATGCTACTCGAGGTGCCTCGTGTGACGTACCTGTTCGTTCAGCCATCAGGGCAAGACTGGTTCATCGGCGTGCTGCTGCGCGGAGTCCGAGTTAATCTCTAAGCTCGGTTGCCGCATATTTGAACTGTTAGCGGCCCCATCTCTCACCTGAAGCCACCATAGGCTATACAGAATCAGTCTTTCGAAGGAGCACGTCGCTACCCTATAGCTGGGCGCGCAAATGACCTACGGCTAGCCGGAAGTTGGAATCAATCTAACGCCGGAAGAAGTCTTTACCTTCCAACTGCCTGGATCCGCCGACCAATCATACCGATCTAACCAACCCGCAGATGTTCGGCAGTGCCGCGCCGTAATCCTTGCGGGAGGCTGGCGAGCTTAACTGGACTACGAATGGTAATGTTACCCGAATGAATAAGCACGCACTCGGGCGGCGCCCTCAATTCGGCCAGATCCGGGCGTCGCCCACCAGTAAGGTCATCCTATCGCACACAGATCACCCCTGTCCCCGCGACTCCGGGGGCTATCTCAGCAACCAGGTTGCCGAGCAGATCGGCGGCTACTTGCGCTCGTCCTTCCGGAATTCGGCTACGCTGCGTCATCCGCCACCGATCTCCGGGCTCGTCCCAGTGACAAGGGGGTCGCCTGATCCTGACGGCCGTCGGCGTCGGCAGCTGCGGAGGGTTAGTGCGGGGTCTCCGCGGTCGGCTCTCGGGATGCGAGGTCGAGTGCTTCGGGATGGGCGCGGCGGTAGTGCCCGGTCAGGACCTCGGTGAGGGTGCCGGGCCGGTACGCGACGGTGCGCTGGCAGATCTGGCAGCGGGTGACCGGCAGATGGGTGACGGTCACGGGGAAGCGGTGGGCAGGCGGCTTGCTCATTTGTCTCTATGATGCCAGGCCCGCGGAGTGATCTTGCGCGGTGCTCACGCCGCACGCACACCTCGCGGCATGTGAGTAAGTTCGTTGGTAACCATAAACTGACTTCTTGATCTCACTAGCCGACCATGGCACTGCTACTCAATTACTGCCCGCGGCGGAGGAGCTGGAGACACCGAGTATGTTTTCAGCTTGCGTCACTGGCGCCTGGGCGGGCCCTGCAAGCTGCGTGCAATTTTGTCAGCACATACTTAGATCGCATAAAAGGGGATGAGTTTAACTCTATTCCGGTCGGCCCGCGGAGGTCATTGTCAAAATAACAGTCACACTCGCTGGACCAAGATAGTCACGCAATATATCGGCAAACTTCTGATCACCGAGAGCGCTGCGGACGACATAAAGTAGCAAAATATCCCCTCTTATGTCATCCGACCTTGTCTCCTGATGGATGACCATGCTCTGAAGGATCCAGCGCACCGCTTCCGCGGGGCGGGCCGTCCCTGCCAGGAGCTCACCAAGGCAGAATGACGTAAGTGCCAGCATGCTCTTGCTGCCAAGCTCCGCGCTAAGAGCGAGTGACCGCTGGAAGAAATTCTCTGCTAGGCGAATATCAGCGCGCCGGGCCGCGAGCAGCCCGAGCATGTGGTAGTTTCCGATAAGATCACCGGGCCGCCCCAGCTCCTGATTCAAAGCCATCGCCTGGCGATACCATCGTTCGGCATCCTCGTAACGCTCTTGTTTATATGCGACCTCGCCAAGCTGATGACATGTGCTAGCAATGCCTGCCCGGTCATCAGCTTCCTGCTTGATGTCAAGCGAAATGCGATAATGGCTTTCAGCCTCAGCGAGATCTCCTCGTTCCTGCGCGATAATACCCAGTTGATGATGAGATCTGGAGATATGTTCCTTGTGGCCCTTCTCCTGGAATAGTGACAGCGCTCTATTCGCACATTCCTTGGCCCAGTCCAGATCATGCCGTTTCAGAGCCACATTACTAAGGTGATACCATGCTGTAACGACTGATTCCCAGATTCCGAACTGCTCGCTTATGTTGAGTTCCTGCTGGTAGCTACGCTCGGCTTCGGCGTAGTCTTCGCGCTGAAAGGCGATCCGGCCGAGGTTGTGATGGTTTGCTGCGATTCCTTTCGGATCATTCATCTGCTGATTGATGGCAAGTGACCGCCGTTCCAGATCCTCCGCTTCTTGGTAGCTGCCGCGAACGATCGCCAGGCCGCTAAGATTGTGGTAGCTTGCCGATACTCCATACATGTTGTCCACGGCCTCGTCGGCCGCCACGGCCATCCGATACCATTCCTCAGCGCCCTTGTAATCCCCGCGGTCAGTGGCGAGCGATCCGAGCGAACCGTAGTCTGCGCCGATGCCATACGGATTGTCAGCCTCTAGATTCAGGGTCATGGATTTTCGGAGCCACTGCTCTGCGCTCTCGTACTTTCCTTGATCCAGCGCCGTTAGCCCCATCTCATGGTCTGCCTGGGCTCGTGATATGGGGTTCCCGTCTTGCTCAGTCAGGCGAATGGCCTCGAGAATAAGCTCCTCAGCTCTCCGGTAGTCGCCTCGATTGCGCGCAATGGCGCCCATCCTGAGGAGAAACGCGCCCCTCGAAAGAGGTTCAAGGCCCGGTTCCTCGAGGGTTTCCGAACATAGTTGCTCGACCCAATCCCAGGCGCCCCACCTTTCTAGCTGATCGCAGATCGCGCCGGTGATCCGGGGTATATGCCGGACCTGCCCGGCCCGGCTGTAGTGATAACGCGCTTCGATTAGCGTAAGTATGTCCTGCATTGCGTCCTGCGGCGTCTGGACCCGCCGACTCAAATAGGAAGCCGCCTTGGCGTGAGCTTGTGCCAGAGCGGTCGCGGGTATTAGCTTTCCCAGTCGCGATGCGGTCCAGCGATGGACGACATAACAGTCCTGATCCTCATCTTCTCGCAGTGGCGATTTGACCGGGGTAATCAAACCGAAAGCGAGAAGAGCGTTCAGAACCTGGCGGGTGTCCTCCGGCGCGTCAAATGGAGTACTGTGCGGCGCTTCCGCTGAGCTTTCGTTCTCGGAGACCATCCAGGCGACACCTGCATACTCGACCGGGCGGCGGTAGACGGAGACGCCGTCGAGCATGGCTCGGGCGAGTGGAATACTGTCCACACGCTCCAGCAATGCCTTCAGGAGAACGTCGTCCGCCGCGAGGGTCACGGCTTCGGCAAGCGCGCGGTCCAGGTCGTCGCGCATTCCTCGCAGCCAGAGTCCCGGCTGGTCGATGCTCCTTCTCCGGAGGAGGTCCTCCACGCGTTCTGCGACGTCATGGAACCGCGCGGAGCCGCCCCGCAGCAGGGCGTCGAGGTACTCCAGCGTCCGCGGGTGACCGCCGACGTCGGTGTAGGCGCGCTTTTGATCCTCAGGACTGAGAGCATCCAGCGCCGGAAGGCGCCAGAACATCTTCCGCGTCTCCGCCTCAGACAGGGGCCCGAGGTGATGAAAGGTCATGCGTCGTTCCATCCCCCCAGGCAATTGGAACGGATACCGGCTGGTGACTAGGAGGCGGACGAGCGGCGACGACCGCAGCCAGGCGGCGATGAAGCTGGCCAGCTCCTCGTCCCTGACCCGGTACTCAGACCCTTGGCCGTCGGCCACGAGGTTGTCCTCGAAATTGTCCAGGATGAGCAGGACCGGCAGCCGGGGGAAGAGGGTGCCAGCCAGGAGCGAGAGCATTTCCTGCCACCCTTGGCTGGGGTCTCGCAGTGCGGCCGCTATGCGCCGGATGGGATTCCCTTCACCGAGGCCACGCTCAAGGCAATGGGAGAGCAGCTGAATCCGCAAAGCCTGGAGGACGGCATGCGGGGACGTCGGCCCGGTGAGGCAGACGATCAGGCCGGTTCTGCGGCCGAGGTCGTCTATGAGTTGCGCTGTGAGACTACTCTTGCCGACGCCGCCGATGCCGTGCAGAATCACGCCAGGACAATCCTGCCGCAAGGTGCGGAGCAGCTGGCGCAATTCAGCCCGCCTGCCGACGAATTCGCCAATTCGCCTGGCCGGAAGATCCAGGCCGTCACTTCCGCCTATCCGTTCATAGATTTCTTCATAGCCGTCCTCGGCATGAAACATCGGCAGTGAAGGTCCCGCAAGGAACAACGTCGGCGTTGACCACTCAGCCGGCACCACGATGCCGCCCCGGCCGGCTTCAACGCGCCGCTCGTCTTCTTGCTGGCGCCTCGCTTCCGATAGAGCCGCCAGCGGCTGTGGGGAGGCACGTGCGGCCAGCTCACGGTACAAACGACCCCCGATTGCGATGGCGTACCGGTCCGTCACCGGGGCTGTCATCGCGATCACTGCCGGAACGCCACGATGAAGCAGTTCACGGGCCAGTCCTGCATATGCCGGTTCGTTTACCAGCGCGTCTCGGTCATGGCCTTGCGGCATGGAAACGGCTGTCGAGCAGCCTGCAAGCACGATCAGGGGAATGCCTCGGTCGGCGACAAGCACGTCGCGAGCGAAACGGGCCGCGTCCACCCGGTCCTCCTCGCCGCCATCATCCTCCATGATCAGCACTCCAGGCTCCGCGTGGCACGAGATATGGAGGATATGAAAACGTTCCTCCAGCAGCGCCGCGCGAACTCTGCTTGGGCTGCCCCAGTTCAGGACCCGGATATAGGCGCTCTGGTTGCGGCGCGTGGGATTGACGATATCGAGGATCCGTGCCAGCTCTGCTTCATAGTCCAAGAGCTCACCGCGGCCGCGTTCCGGGCTGCAGATCACGGCCAGGATGCGCAGCGGGCCTGGAATGTTAATTGCGGGCACGGGTTCGGCCCTCGCAATGGAGCGGTACAGTTCGATGCGGTCCTGCAACACCAGTGGCATCGCCTGCCCGGGCAACGTGAGGGTCTCCCATGGCAGGTCGGACAGACTTGGGTCATCGACCTCCACGGCAAGCCGGAATGCACTGTTTGAGTGCCGCGCCGAGATAGCCTCGGCGGCTAGCGCTTGGCTGATTCTGTCGCCCAAGAAGATCTGCCCTAGCGCGCGGCCAAGATCTTCCAGAGGCAGGACATCTGGATCTCCATCGTCGGCAGCACCAGCATGCCGGAAGCCGGCATTCAGGCCGGCCCTGGCCTGCCGGACCTGCCGGATCAATTCGCTGGTGTGTTGATCCAGCCCGCCATGCCGGTACGGCTGCTCCTCACGCTCGGCGGTGCTGAATCGCACGTCTGACGCTGTTATTCGCAGGCGAGCCAGGCGCGGGCCTTCGGGTCGAGCAGGCAAGTCAGGTGTCACTATTTCGCCGCCGGGTTCCGGTCGTTGGCCGGGTGGCGACCCACGGATGGCCCGCACCAGTTCCCCGAACCGGCGCTTGTACTCATCTGGGCTGTCGACGTACCGGAAGTCAATCCATGCCCGGCCCGCAATGAACGGGGGAAGATCGACATCGCCAAGCAGAACCGGAATCAGCCGCTGCTCCCCGGCCACCGCGCGCGCTATTGCGGCATTGATCTCCTCATTAACCCAAGGCCGCGACATCGACAACGGGCTCACAACAAGTACGGTCGTCCGGGCCCTGCCTATGCCGCCCTCTAGCCGGCGCGCGAGCTGATCGCCACCGATGACTTCCCACTTATCCAAGAATACGTACAGGCCCTCACGGGTCAGGTTGGCCGCCAGCACTTCCACCCAAGCGGCGTCACCGTGACCGTACGACATAAATACGTCATAGTTGGGATCCACGCGGCCTCCCCGGCTGCCCGCCGCACATATCCTGACCTGAATCGGTCCCGTTATCCTGACACCCGCAACTGGAGCCGCTGCATCAACTGCCACAAGCGCTGCCCATGGAGGCAAGACAACAGCCAGCTACTGTTCCGACAGTACTCCGGCGTGGCCGAGACCATAAGCGCCGGATCGCTAGAGCGCCAGAAGGATCAGCCGCGACGCGGGGTGATGGCGTGAGGCCGTCCCACATGGGCAAAGCCCGAAATAGCCCCGACGACGAGCCTGATCCGCCGCAAGCCTCACAGCACATCATCGCCGCCTTATCTGTACCTGTGCGGTCGCCTCTAGAATGACCCTACCTACTACCGAATGATCATGAGTCACCATGCCGGCCAACGCATAAGTATCTGCTCCTCGATGCGCTCACATCGGCAGATGAGGTTGACGGGGCTGCAGGGCAGCGATCTTGAGCAGGGATGCGGATCGGCGCGAGGTGACAGAACATCCGTTCTCGCGACTTGGACGACCCGTCTTGGCCGTCCGCCAGGACGTCCTAAGGTGGATATTTTGCCCGGGTGTGATGCATTGGCGTGGCAGGCATCCCTGAAGCGACGGCCCTGGCGGGCTCAGGTTAGGGCGTGTCCTCCATGATGCGGTCGTAGCTGCGGCGTGCCCGGGCGCTGCGGGCGCTGGCGCCGTAGCGGCGGAGCATCTGCGGGGAGGTCCAGCCGTTGAGCTCCATGAGGTCGCCCTCGGCGCCGCCCCGGTCGAGCCAGGTGTGGCTGAAGTGGTGGCGGAACCGGTGCGGGTACACGTTGATGCCGCACTGGCGGCCGCGGCGGGCGATGACCTGGTAGATCCCGCTGGCTGTCATGGGCCCCCGGTTGCTGACCCCGAGCCACAGCTGCGGTCGGTACGCCTGGGTGTGCCTGGCGCGGACGCGGGGGTACCGGTCGAGGCTGCGGGCGGCGTCGAAGCTGATCTTGACGGTCCGGGTCTTGCGGCCCTTGCCCTGCACGGTGATCTCCCGGTGCCATAGGTCCACGTCGCTGCGCCCCGGGTCGTCAGCGTCGTACCGGATTCCGGCCAGCTCCGAGAGGCGGATCCCGGTCGCCCGGAACACGGCGATCAGGGCGGCGTCGCGGCGCTCCGCGAACGCGCGGGCGCGCTCCAGCCGTGGCAGGTCCCCTGCGGCGAAGACCGGGACGGGCTTGTCGGGGACGCCGGGCGGCTTCAGCCCGGCCATGGGGTCGAGAATCTCTTCCTCGGCGGCCAGCCACTTGAAGAACTGCTGGAGGGCGCGGTACTGGTTGCTGGCGTACGCGCTGCTGTACCAGTCCAGCAGCCGGACAATCCACCGCTGGATGTCCTGCTTGCCGACCTCTTCCCAGCTGGTGAGGTCGGTCTCCCGGCGCAGGTGGGCGGCGGCGAACCAGGCCACCGCCTCGGTGCAGGTCCGGACCGTCTTGGCGGCCTTGCCCTCGGCGGCCAGGTGCAGGCGGAACGAGCTGATCTCCGGCTGGAAGCCTGCGGCGTCCAGCTGCTTGGGCTGCCGGTAACGGGACTGTGGTGCGGGCATGATTTTTTTCCTCTTCTCGCGCTGTGCACCGCCGACAGCAGGTCAGCACCAGGCACGAGCGATCGTCAGACACACGCCCTGAGCCCGGGAACATCCGCGGCTGGGGTCAGTCCCAGCCTGTCCTGCACGATCTGGAAGCTCACCAGGGGCTTGCCGACTGGGTGCGCCGGCGGGCCTCGTACGCCGCTGTTGCGTGCCCGAGTGCGGCCCACGCCACCGCGTTGCGGGTGCCTGCGAGCACCCGCCCGGCATGCACGCCCACGAACGTGCCCAGGCTGCCGTCGCCCCGGTTGGGCTCCATGTGCACGAGCCATGGATGCCGTAGCCCACGATCCCGAGCTTGGCGAGCTTCTCCACCACCGGCCACGGGAACTCCGCCCGCTCCCAGTGCCGTTGATGACCGGCAATACCTCGACAAAGTCGCGGGTGCGCTGCAGGTAGCTCAGCTCCTCGCGGGTCAGCTGGTCAGCGATCAGGAAGTAGTCGGTGCTGAGCGAGCGGCCGATGTCCTCATACATGGCGTCTCCCGGTCAGGTGTCCAAGACGTAAGTGCCCGGCGCGTCGACGATCGGCCGCAGTCCGCCGCCGCCGAGTTCTTCCGGGGCCGGCTTATCCGCGCCGCACCGCTCGCCAAGCCACGCCAGCAGGTCGGGCCACCAGCTGCCCTGCTCAGTCCCGGCGGTTTTCAGCCAGTCCTCCGGGTCGGCGGGAGTGCTCTCGTTGATCTGGTAGCGAGCTTTTTGATTACCTGGCGGATTCACCAGCGCGGCGATGTGACCGCTGGTAGACAGGATGAACCGGCTCTTGCCGCCGAGCAGCCTTATGCTCCGGTAGCAGTTCTGCCATGGCGTGATCTTCCCGCGCCTTGAGCAGCGGATTCATGGGGACGACAGCGCAGCCGGCGCGGAGCACGCCATAGTAGATAACGGCGAACTCGGCGACGTTCGGCAGCATGACACCCACCGGGTCGCCGGGCTTCAGGCCGCGTTCGCGAAGCATCCCGGCGACTCGCGAACTCGCCCGATCGAGCTCGGCGTATGTCGTGGCGGCCGGACCGACCCGCAGCGCGACGCTATCGCCCAGGCCGCTGGCCGTTTCCACGAGGTTGGATGCGAGGTTCGCCATTGTCATCCCCTCCAGCGCTCTTGCGCCCCGGCGGGCGGCCGAGCCTTGCCTATATCGGGCCGCGTGGCGGATACACCGGTTGCAGACCCCGGTGACAGCGGCTGCGACGCCGTCGCCGGCCGTGCTTTCTGCGGTGCGCTCGTGCGCCCCCAGGTCGAGTCTCCTCCCTGTGATGCTGGCAGGCAATCCGGCCGGGATCTCCGTCTGGTAGATCCAAGCAGGTAGCGCCCTACAAGGCCTGGCGCCATGGTTCCTCCTCGGCCGCACCGACCTCGAATGTAGACGCCGGCCGGCTAGCGGCCACCGTGCGCAACGCACGAGGAACACGATCCCCGTTGGCCGCCGCGCACAAGCGGAGATAGCCGCGCACAAGCGGAGATAGATGCACCGCCGGACAACATTCGCGGTGAACCTTGGTACCAGGGAACACGGACGGCCAGATGGCACTGCCCGTGACGATGAGGTAGCCCCGGGCGTTCGCGCGATAAGGTTCCCGTATCCGCCTGGGAGGCACAGTGAGGCTGCTGATGGTCGCCGCTCCTGGTGGCGGCAAGGGAACGCAGGGCGAGCGGCTGGCCTCGCAGTTCGGCGAACAGCACCTCTCCTCCGGGGAGGTGCTACGCGCTGAGGCCCTCCCCGGCACTCCCGCCGGGCGCGAAGCCAACCCGGACGAGCGGGAGATGCTCCTGAACACCCTCGCCGCGTTCTTCGCGTTCCAGGGCTCCGCGATCTAGGCAGGAAAGCACCTGTACTGCCACCCCAACACGGTGCGCGGCCGGCTGCGCCGCATCGAGCGTCAGACCGGCCGCTCGCTGCAGGACCCCCAGATCGTCAGCGGAACTATTCATCGCTCTGGAGGCGCTGCGCACGCTGCCCGAGCCGGCCCGTGGCTACGCCTGATGCGGATCGCATCAGGTGAAGGCGCCCTGCCCGGTGATGTCGCGGCCGACGATGAGCGCCTGGATCTCCGCGGTGCCCTCGTAGGTGACGAGCGACTCGGTGTCGCACAGGTGGCGCATCACGTGGAAATCCAGCAGGATCCCGTTACCGCCGAGGATGTCGCGGGCCAGGCGGCACACATGAAGGGCCTTGACCGAGCAGAAGTACTTGGCCAGGGCGGCCCTCGTGTCGTTCATCTTGCCGTCGTCGATCAGCCGCCCGAGGCGGATGCAGTACAGCTGCATGGCGGTGACCTCGCCGAGCATCTCGACGAGCATCGACTGGATCATCTGGTTCTTCGCGATCGGCCGGCCGAACTGGGTCCGCCGCTGGGCGTAGTTCAGGGCGATGTCGTAGGCGGCGACCCCGTGTCCGGCCGATGCCCAGGCAACCGTGTTGCGGGTGCCCTTGAGCACCTTGGCGACGTCGGCGAACGAGTTGCAGTTCTGCAGCCGGGCATCTTCGGAGACGCGGCAGTTGGTAAGGGTGATGTCCGCGTTCTGCACCATCCGCAGCGAAACCTTGCCCTCGATCTTGGACGCGGCGTAGCCGGGGTTGTCCTTCTCCACGACGAACGCCTTGACCTGCCCGTCGTCCGTGTCACGGGCGAAGACCACGATCACGTCGCACCACACGGCGTTGCCGGGCCAGCGCTTACGGCCGTTGATCACCCACTCGCTACCGTCGCGCCGGGCCGTGGCCTCCAGGATGACCGCGTCGGACCCGTGATCGGGCTCGGTGAGCGCGAACGCCCCGATCTTCTCCAGCCTGGCCATCGGCGGCAGCCAGCGCTGCCTCTGCTCCTCCGAGCCAAGCAGGTAGACCGACTGCATCGCCAGCCCGACGTGCACGCCAAAGAACGTCGCGATGCTGCCGTCAACACGGCTGAGCTCATAAGTCAGCAAGCCCGCGCCGACGGCCGACATCGGCGTCGTGCCGTAGCCCGCCATGGTGTCGCCGACGATATTCAGCGCGCCGAGCTTGGGTACCAGCTCGAATGGGAACTCGCCCCGCTCCCAGTACAGGTTGACGACCGGCAGCACCTCGGCTTCGGCGAACTGCCGCACCCGGTAGAGCAGCCCCAGCTCATCCTCGGTCAGCTGGTCTTTCATCAAGAAGTAATCGGTCTCACGGGCGAGCCCGATATCCTGCGCCAGCGCGGTGACTGTTGTCGTCATGACCACGCCCTCCCGTCCGGGGCTATTGACGGCAACGTAACGCGGCCGGATCGCCTTGTCGAGGTGCCGGGCGACAACGACCCGGGCAGCCGCAGTCATCCGGCATATACGGCCGCGATGGCCGGGTGGGCAACATCGGCGCGAAGTCAGCGACCTTGCCCGGCGCGACCCCCTCCAGCCACGCCGCGGTGTCCCCCAGCTCGTCGACCTGGTCCAGGTACCCGGCCTGGGCCTTGAAGCGGAACCAGGTGGCCCTGGGCCGGTTTCTTCAGCCGGCTGAACATCGACCTGCCATCTAGCCCCGCCGTCGTCAGCAGCCCGCGCATCCGCTGCCGTGGCTCCGTGCCCACCCGGGAGACGATACCCGCAAGATCCCGGCGTTGACCTCAGCGCGGATGGTGGCGGCCAGCTCATCCAGCGCGGAGAACGCCGGGAGCTCCAGCGAGGCCCCGGCGCGGGTTGTGCGCGCGTAGAGTCGGTACCGGTCGGCTGGATGCCCGAATGGCCAGGAGGACGGTAAGGGCGCGTGAGTTTCAATCACCTTCTCGTTGACCAGCCCCAGCCTGAGATCGCCCGATCCGCGGTGATCCTCGGTGAGGTCCACGTCGGTGCCGGCGCCATCCTGGCGCAGGGCCTGGTGGTGCGCTCGCATGGCGGAGCGGTGAGCATCGGCAACCACTCGGCCATCCTGGAGAACGGGGTGGTGATCGGCACCCCCGCTCATCCGGTCCGGGTGGGCCAGCGCACCGTCTTCGGCCACCGCGCCGCCATCGTCGGGGCGACGGTCGGTGACTTGTGCGAGATCGGCAACGGCGCGATCCTCATGCTCGGCTCGCGTCTCGGCAGCGGGTGCATCCTGGGCGAGGGCACGCTGGTCCCGCCGGGTGCCGTCATCCCGGCCGGTTCTGTCCTGGTCGGGCGCCCGCCGCATGTGATCCGGTCGGCCACCGACGCCGACCGGGAGCGGCTGGCGGTGCTACGTCAGCATCAGACCAACCTGACCGACTACCCGGGCACGATCGTGTCCGGGCCGCTGCAAGCCGGAGAACGCATGGGAACCCTGTACGCCTACCGCGACAAGACCCCGTCGATCGGTGCCGGCACGGTGCTGTTCGACTCGGCGGAGATCACCGGCGACGTGGTCATCGGCGAAGGCTCACTGATCGGCGCCGGCGTGAAGATCATCGGGGACTCCCACGGCCCGGTCCGCATCGGCTCCCGGGTGCAGATCCTGGAGAACACGGTGCTGCACCTGCTGCCCGACAACGAGCTGATCATCGACGACGACGCGGTGATCGGACCGGGCGCGATGATCCACGGCTGCCACATCGGCCGCGGCAGTGTCGTCGAGCCGGGCGCGATCGTGTGCGACGGCAGCGTGGTCGGGGCCGAGTCGGTGGTCCGCGCCGGTGCCTGCGTCAAGCAGCGCGACCGTTTCGGTGACCGGTCCATCCTGGACGGCTTCCCCGCCAGGTTGGCCGGTACCCTGGCCGACCCGCCGCCGATACCGAGCTGGGCCTTGCCCCGGGACGCGGTCGCAACTCTCCGCAGAGTGCAACGATGATCGCACCGGCCGCGAGGAGGCAATGGTCCACAGGCAAACCTGCGCAGCATTACCGCGACGGCCGCCGGGTCGCCCTGGCCGCGGGGGTTGAGTGTCGGCTGCCTGGGGCTTGGCTTGTCTTGATCAGGCCGCCGTCGATCACGTAGTTGGTGCCGGTGATGTTGGCGGCGCGGCCGCAGTCCCCTTGACGCAAAAGGGCTCGCGCAGCTATTCCTCTGATCGCCGCCCCTGGCGGCGGCAAGGGAACGCAGGGCGAGCAACTGGCCGCAAAGTTCAGCGTGCAGCACGTCTCCTCCTGGGAGGTACTGCGCGCGGAGGCAGGGGCCGGCACTCCGGTCGGCCGTGAGCTCGCCGCCTACCAGGAGCGTCACGCTCAGGTCATCGCGCGGGAACTGTGGCTGGCTACCGAGTGGCATCCACCGGCCGACGGCGAGGAGCCAACCGGCCCGGACTTCCGGTCGGCGACAAGCAAGCATCCCAGATGCACCGCGAGCCTGATGACGAAGAGCAGAATACAGGCGAGGATGGGCTGAAGGCCCGGCATGCTCCGCGGCGGCGCAGCGGACGCGCACAGATTAAGGATGGCGTGATGAGCGACGACCGTGACCACACCATCGCCACCGCCACAGTGGCAAGTGAGGAAACGCCGTACGGCGTGCGCATCAACACGGGGGGCCATGCGCTGCGCGGCGACGAACCGGTCGACCACGGCGGTGCCGACACCGGTCCGGCTCCGTTCGGCCTGCTGCTGTCCGGGCTCGGTGCCTGCACCGCGATCACGCTGCGAATGTACGCCGAACATCAGAGCTGGCCGCTGGCTGGCGTGGATGTCGAGCTGACCTACGTCGTCAAAGACCGGAACACACGGTGGATCGACCGGCTGATCACCCTGCACGGCGTCTACGACGACCAGCGCGCGAAGCTGGCCGAGATCGCGGAGAAGACCCCGGTCACCAGGGCGGTCCGGGCGGGAACCGAGATCCGCACCACCACCGGGGCGGCCTGACCGGTGGCGGCGCACGCGACGGAGCGGCCCAGGCAGTGGGGTGTACTTATGCCATGACCGGGCGGATCGTCGTCATCGGGGCGGACGCGGCCGGGATGAGCGCGGCCTCGCAGGCCAAGCGGATCGCGGGTGATGCGGTCGAGATCGTCGCGTTCGAGCGCGGAACGTACAGTTCCTACTCTGCCTGCGGCATCCCGTACTGGGTGGCCGGCGATGTCGACGGGCCGGAGCGTCTGATCGCCCGTTCGCCGGACGCGCACCGGCGCAACGGCATCGACCTTCGGATGCGAACCGAGGTGGAGGAGATCGACCTCGCGGCCGGGCGGGTGACAGCTCATGACCTTGCCGCCGGGCGATCGTTCCGGGAAGGCTTCGACTCTCTCGTCATCGCGACCGGCGCGGTCCCGGTGCGACCGCCGCTGCCGGGCGTGGACGCCGCCGGCGTGTTCGGGGTGGAGACTCTCGACGACGGCGCGGCGCTCCTGTCGGACCTCGATCGCGCGCAGCCGCGGCGGGCTGTGGTGGTCGGCGGGGGCTACATCGGCGTGGAGATGGCCGAGGCCCTGGTGCGGCACGGCGTCGCCGTCACCGTCGTCGATCAGGCCGCGCAGCCGATGACCACGCTCGACCCGGACATGGGGGCGGCGGTGCACCGGGCTATGGAGGGCATCGGCATCGATGTGCGCACCGACACCGCCGTCACCGGATTCGAGGCCGACGGCGACCGCAGGATCCGCTCGGTGCTGACCGCCGACGGCTCGATCCCGGCCGACGTGGTCGTCCTTGGCCTCGGGGTTCGGCCGAACACCGCGCTCGCCCACGGTGCCGGCCTGCCGCTGGGCGATCACGGCGGCCTGCGCACGAACGTGCAGATGCAGGTTCTGGGCCACGACCATGTCTGGGCGGGCGGCGACTGCGTGGAGGTCCTCAACCTGGTTTCGGGCCAGTACCAGCATGTGCCGCTGGGCACCCACGCCAACAAGCAGGGCCGGGTCATCGGGCACAATCTGGCCGGATCCTACGCCTCGTTTCCCGGGGTGGTCGGCACGGCGGTGAGCAAGGTGTGTCATCTGGAGATCGCCCGGACCGGGCTGCGCGAGCGCGACGCCACCCGTGCCGGGTTCGAATACGTGACCGTCACCGTGCGGTCCACTACGAAGGCCGGCTACTTCCCGGGTACCCAGCGGATGACCGTCAAGATGATCGCCGAACGCCTCAGTGGTCGCCTGCTGGGAGTGCAGATTGTCGGCCGCGAGGGGTCGGCCAAGCGGATCGACACGGCTGCGACGGCGCTGTGGAACCGGATGACGGTCGAAGAGATGACCGCCCTGGACCTCGCGTACGCTCCGCCGTTCGCGCCGGTGTGGGATCCGATCCTCGTGGCGGCACGGCAGGCCGCCGGGGCAGTGCGCCAGGCCGGCGCCAGCCGGCGATGACGCGCCTTTCAAACGCGCGGTGAACCAGGCGCCTGGACCGGGGACCGGGCCTGAAACCGGGATGTACGCCGTCGGTGCGTGTACCGCTTCAAAACTAGTCGTATGGCGTCTGACCTGGTGTTCATGAGATCAGCTACGCCGCGTGGAAGTACTCGTTGATCATGCCGCCGAGCACCTTCCGCCGCTGGACCGGTAGGTCCAGCGGCGGGCTCGCTTGGCCGTCGTGGTCGGGTGGTCGTTGCTGGCGGGACTGGTGCGGGCGGTGGCCGTTGTAATGGCCGGCATGCTCGCCCAGTACCGATCGCAGATGGCCGGGTCTTCACCTCCATGACGAACCAGCACGCACAGGCGCCTGAGGAAGATCGTGTCCACCTGGAAGAAATCACACGCCAGCAGCCCATCAGCTTGAGTGCGCAGGAACGCCCGCCAGGTAGTGTCCACGTTCCGCGGGGCCGGCGCCCGCCGCCGGGCGCGCAGGATCCGCCGCACTGTCGCTTCGCTGATCTGGTGGCCGAGCCGGCGCAGTTCACCGTGCACCCTGCGGTATCCCCAGGCCGGATTCTCCGGCGCCAGCCGCAATATCAGGTCACGGATGTCCTGGCTGGTCCGCGGGCGGCCGGGCCGGTTCAGGTACGTCCACTTGCGGGTGATCAGCCGACGGTGCCATGCCAGCAGCGTGCCCGGGCTGACCAGCCGGCTGGCACCTAGCACGGCTGGCAGCAGCCGGGCCAGCGCCGCCAGGATCGCCCGATCGGCCCAGTCCGGCTTCGGGCGGGCGACCTGCCGCCGCAGCACAGCGACTTCATGACGGAGCATCATGATCTCCGCGTCTTTGGACGCCTCGCTGCGGCCGAGCAGCACCAGCCAGCCGAAGACCCGGATCATGATCAGGTAGAGCAGGCGAAGGGACACAGGCCGCGATCTTGCCGCAACCAGCTCATCCGGCCAAACCGCAGGTCACAGTATCTATGTCAGTTTTGAAGCGATACAGGGACCTGATCGTGGTGGCCCGGCGCGGAGAGCATCTCAGCAAGCTGGCAACGCGTCTGGACGAGGCTCACGCGGTGATGGTGCGAGTGATCTAGGCCGATCTGGCCCGTTTGGAGGAGGTGGAGCGCGCCTGCAGTGAAATCGCCGCCATGCCCGTCGACATGTTGGTAAACAACGCGGGCCTGGCCCACTACATGCCCTTTGCGGATCTCCCGGCGGCTCAGGCCGCAGAACTAGTCGATCTGAACGTGCTGGCACCGGTGGCGGCTGACGTCTGGCAGGGGTGCACCCCAGCACGACACACCAGGCACCGGATCTTGTGGCGCTCGCGGCGTGGCCCTTCCCATTCTTGTCCCGCTCTCCGTGATGGCGGACCCCGGAGGGAACGAGTTCTGCGTTTGCCACGCTGTGCCCGCGCGTCATTGAGCCGACGGAACCGGAGAGGTCCGCCACCCGCGCGGCGAGCGCCGGGGCGGCTTCGTCCGGGGCGTCAGCTCGTGCGCAGGAACGCACCGATGGCGGCGATGGAATCGTCATGCGTCGTGATCGTGTAGTGATTCGCGTCGATCTCCACCACGCGTGCCGATGGCACCGCCGCCGCGAACCGCTCCGCCTCCGCGGCGGGCAGGATGAACCCGAACCCCGGCAGGATCTCCTGCCGGGCGCGCAGCACCAGTGCCGGCATGGTGATCGCGTTCCACAGCGCGTGGACCGGCGCATCCGGGCCCGGCCAGTACATCGCATTCCCGTACCCGAGATCCTCCAGCACCGCGCCCCGGTCGCTGGCCGGCGTCACGCCGCCATCGACGTCGCGCAGCTCGTACAGGAAGTAGCGATCCCAGTACTCGTCCCACCCGGGAACGATGCCGATCTGCTTGATCAGCGCGATGGCCGCCTGCGCCGACGGGTACACCGCGCCGAGCCGGCTCACCGAGGCGACCACCGGCACCGCTGCCCGCTGGTCAGGACTCCCCGCCAGATCGACCAGGACGAGCCGCTCGATGCGCGACGGCTCGAGCTGCGCGCAGGTCATGGCGATGGCCGCACCGCTGGACTGGCCGATGATCGCAAACGACGAGGCGCCGACGGCGTCCGCGACGCCGAGCACGTCGCGCGCGTGGTTGCGCCAGCCGTACGTGCCCGCGCCGGTCACCTCGCTGCGCCCGCGGCCGCGCAAGTCGATCGCCACCAGCTGCAGCGTGTCCCCGGCGAGCCGTTCAGCAAGGCGGTCGAAGCCGCACAGGTTCGCCGACAGGCCGGGCACGCACACCACCGCTGGCGCATCCGCGGCACCCCACCGCCGCACCCGAAGCCGTCCGGACTCGAGCGGGACGTCGGAGTCCTCGTATCCCGCGGCCTGCTGCGTCACGCCGGCCCTCTCCTTTGCGCGTTGGTCATCCGAGGATAGCCCGGCAATGAGCGCTGAGCGCCGGCCCCTACGGCTGGCTGGCGATGTTCCCGATGCCACGGTTGCCCGTCAGCTGAGCGCGCGGCCGCCGAGAATGCGGACACCGCCATCGCGTCCACCCCGGTGGCGTCGAGCCAGAGCCGCCTCTCCCAATTTGTCCCGCTCTTGGGCCTAGGGGCGGAACATGCTGCGGTAGACGGCGATCAGCGCGGCCTTCTGCTCGTCGGCCAGGCGCTCGTCGGCGCTGATGGCAGACTCCACCGACGATGCTGGGGGCCCGTCAGCCGCCGCGGCCCCATCCCCGGAGGGAGCCAAGTCGAGCAGGCCCGCCTGGGCAAGCAGCGTCTCGACGGACACGTTCAGCGCTTCGGAGAGCAGCTTGAGCACGCGCACCGATGGCAGGTGCAGGCCCCGCTCGAGCTGGCTCAGGTAGGGATTGGAGAGAGACGTCATCTCAGCAAGCTGACGCAGTGACAGGCGGGCGAGCTTGCGCCGATTGCGGATGAAGGCTCCCAGGCATTGCGTCTGCCCGTTCCAGGTACCGGTCACTGTCGCTCCGTAATTCCGTGCTTTTCGCTCTCTGCTCAAGATGGTAAGCAAGTCCGCGGCGAACCGCGATCGGCTCGCCGCCGGGCAGTGGGCCTATCGCATGTGGCGGGCCCGGCACGCCGGGAAGGTGCTTGGTCTTGGCGCCGGTTTCGCCCTGCCGGGGAGCAGCGGCGTGGTCGCGCGCAGCACGTCTCCGGCGAACTTCCGCTGGCTGGCCAGCAGCCGTTCCGCCAGCTCGGTCCGCCCGGCATCACCGCGGCCCGGCAGCGGGGCGGAACCCCGCTTCGTCATCCCCCGCGCATCGGTGACCGCCGCCGCCACCACCGCCCGCCCGCCCGCCGGCGACGCCAACGACACAAGCCCGTCCGCTAACACCAGCCCTCGTCCCTCCCCGCTTTTCCGCCGGAATCCAGTCGTGCTAACCAGACTTTGCCTATGTACTATCCTGAGCATCGTTATTATTCCCGTAACCGTGTGACTTCCGTCACAGAGGTGGTAGCCGCGGCGTGCCCGAGGAGGAATGAACATGCCTGTCAGGGAAGACTCCGTGCGCGAACAGATCACGCAGGTGAGCGGGACGCCGCTGCGCGTCGCAATCCGGCCAGGCACCGGGACAGGGCCCCCGCTCCTGCTGTGCAACGGCATCGGCATGCGACTGGAAGCCTTCCAGCCGTTCGTGGATGCACTCGACCCGGCCATCGAGGTGATCCGCTTCGATGCCCCCGGCGTCGGCGGCTCTCAGCTACCCAATCTGCCTTACCGCTTCACCACCCTGGCCCTGCTCCTGCGCGAGATGCTGCATAATCTCGGCCACCAGCAGGCCGACGTCCTGGGTATCTCCTGGGGAGGCGGGCTGGCTCAGCAGTTCGCGCTGCTCAACCCGCGCCTGTGCCGGCGGCTGATCCTGGTGGCGACCGCAACCGGGCCGCAGACGATGGTGCCGCCCAACCCGCTGCCGCCGGTGAAGAACCTCATCCTGCGCCGCTGGGGCGACCTGTGGGGAGGAAGCGCGAAAACCGACCCGGACGCGCTGGCCAGGGCGCTGCGCAAGGCGCGGATCAGCCCGCTCAGCATCGGTTTCCTGTACCAGCACACCGCCGCGCTGGGGTTCACCACGCTGCCGCTGCTGCCGCTCATCCGCCAGCGCACCCTGGTGCTCACGGGCGACGACGACCCGATCATCCCGGTAGCCAACGGCCGCATCCTGGCCGCGGGCATCCCGCACGCGACGCTGCACGTCTACCACGGCGGCCACGTCGAGCTGGCGACCCGCCCGAGCCTGCTCACCCCCCTGATCACCAGCTTCCTGGCCGCGCCGCCGCACGATGCCCGGCGCGCTGAACAAGTCCAGACCGGTCGTCATCCCGAAGACCAGGGCCCGCGCCAGGTCGCCGACCGCACCGCCGCCGTCCAGGCCGCCCAGGCCACCGCCGAGGCAGACGCGCTCGCCGAGGCGCTGCAGGCCGCCCGCGCCGCCCAGCACGCCGCCGAGACCGCCGCCGCCCAGGCCGCCGCCGCGCTCCGCGACGCCCGCGAGCAGGCCGCAGCCGCCCAGGCCGCCGCCCGCGAGCAGGCAGCCGCCACCTAAGGGGGGCTAGTGCAACACTGCCCGGCCGCGACACGCCGCGCAACGCGAGAGGATTTCCGCCGCGCTGAACCAGGGAACCCGGCAGGTGCCGGTGACGGCCCCTGACGCTGGTGGCCGCTGGATGACGAGGACGAATACAGCGGCGCGCAGAACGAGCGTTCGGTACGCCTGGGTGAGACGGCGTCCGGCCGGCTGCGCATAACGGGCTGGTCAGCGCGCGCACTGTCGGCGGCCGGCCGAGCGCGCGCTGCCCGCTCGTGTCGTATTTCTTCGCGGCCAGCTTGCGGTGCCAGGCGAGCAATGTCGCTGGCGTCACAGGGGAAACTTCGGTCCAGCGCGTACGGGGTATGAGCCGGGCCAGCGCGGCGAGCCACACCCGGTCGGCCGACTCGTAACGCACCCGGCCGACGTGGCGGCGCAGCACCGCGTTCTCGTGCCGGAGTACCAGCAGCTCAGCATCCTTCGCACGGTCCCCGCGGAGCACCAGGACAGCGAGGCTGAGTAGCCGGCGAACTAGCAGGTAAACAATCTTGAGCAGCACCCGGCAAGCCAACCAGCCAGCGGGTGACAGCGCAGGTCAGTGACACAATCGAGTATTCGAGCGGCACAAGATCCCGAACGGGGGACACGAGGAACTGCTCGCCGCTGACGGCCTCTACACCGACCTCTACCAGGCCCAGTTCGCGCCGCAGGCCGCGTAACAGGCGGCTCAGGCCTGCAATGCGTAGAGGTTGCCTTTGGCATCGGCCGCGTAGAGGACGCCATCGCTGCCCGCCAGGCCGCTGACTGGTGCGGAGACACGGTAGGTCCATAGCGGCCTTCCGCTCACCGCGTCGATGGCGTGCAGCAGGCCATTGCCGGCGGCGCCGGCGTCCAAGAGCGAGGATGCGTTGTAGTACACGACGCCGTCGAAGGTGATCATGGCCCCGGATCCTTGCGGGACGGCGCGTTTCCATGCGGGCTTGCCGGTCCGGGCATGTCGCGCCCACAGGGTGCCTTGCCCGCCCTCACCGGGCACCGGCGAGAAAATGATGACCCCGCTTGCCCCGCACTGCACCGGCCCGAGCTCGTCGTGCCAGAGCAACCGTCCGGTAGCTGCGGCCAGTGCGAAGACCGGTGTTCCGTTGATGCTGAAGCCATCGCTGCAGCAGACAACTCCGCCGGTGGCGACAACCGCTCCCATGCTGCTGGTCAATGCCGCGGACCTCCACAGCGGGGCGCCGGTCTCCGCGTTCAGCGCGACGATCCCGGTGGCCGTCGTGGCGTACAGGACACCGCCCGCCAGCACGGGTATCTGCCACGAGCTATCCAGGGGCGCCGACCAGGCCAGGCGGCCGGTCCTGGCGTCCAGCGCACGGACGGACGGCTGCGCAGCGGTTACATCCTGGCTGACGCCAGCGGCGAGGTAGACCATCCCGCTGGCGTACCTGAGCCATCCGGTCGCGGCGTCGTGAAGCAGATGCCCGGTGCCGCGGGTCCACACGGCACGACCGGAGGTCGCGCTGGACGCCACTACCTGGCTGGTCCCGCCGGGAGCCGATCTGAAGCCGAAAACGGCACCCTGGCCGGCCGCGTAGGGAAGCGGGCCAGTGCCGTCCGAACGCCACATCAGGTGGCCCGTGCTCGCGCGGATGCCATAGGTGACGCAGTCACCGTTGCCCTGGACGTTGCCCGCCACGTACACGATGCCGTCGGCCGCTACGACACTGGAGGTCAGGATGTCGCCCACGCTCACACCGGAACCGGCCCGGATGCGCCAGATCAAGCTTCCGGGCGCGCGGCGCCGAACCGTTGCGGCAGCCGCGGTCGCCGGGGCCCTCCCGCATGCCGTCACGCCAGAGAATCCCGCCGCCGCCATAGCCAGACCCGACAACGTCTGCCGTCTGCTGATCTGTCGCACCGGACGATTCTCGGCTTCGCTGTCACACCGGTCAATGCCGTCTTCTCCTTGACCGGCGATCCGGGACGCCCGGGTATCGGCGCGGACCGGTCCGATGACATGGGCGGCTGGAAGGTCACCGTGGCCGTGATGGGAGTTCATCAGGGAGGAGCCGCTGGAGGGCGAGCTTCCCCGCCGGATCGCTGCCGCGTTGCGGTCGGTCGAAGTTCCGGCCGCTACGTGCGCGGCCACGAATGGGACAGCGGCCGCTGGAAACACCACGCCTGATCCGGTACCTATGCTCGCTCAGGCCCGACGGGTCGCCTCGCGCACGGCCGGAACGATCTCTTGTGCCAGCTGACCGAGCGCCACGGCGGCCGGGGTGCCAATGGCTCCTCGACGGTCTCACCATCAGCACCCTGCTCGACCCGCACCCTTCGATAACCTCCACAATTGAGAATCTTTAGACCTTTCTCCCGTGACAGTCCGGCGTTGCCAGGGACACCCCCGGCGACGCCGCAGGCCCCGCTCAGCCCCCAGCGGGGTCCTGCGGCTGGGGCCCGCGGCATCAGCGTGCGCCTCCACCGACCCGGGGCCGGGCGCACCGACCCGGCACCCCGGGCCATCACCATGCCCGGCATCGCCGTCGGCCACGTCGGCGGCGGCCAGCCTACTGGCCCAGGCCGTGCCCATCCCGACGCAGGCCAGCAGGACCTGGTCGCACTCATGCTCGACAGAGTCGTGGGGTCAGTCCGTGCGGGACTTGCCCCACGGGTGCGGCGGGGGCGTCGATCCGGTTGAGAAGGTAGGTCCGCTGGCTCTCGATCTCGGCTAGGGCGATACAGGTCAGTCCGCAGCACTCGGCGAACTCCTGCCGCCCGGGTCACCCCCGGGCAGGCCGAGCCGCAACATCTAGGCGAACTCCCTGCCGCCCATGGCCCCTTTCGGGCTTACCTTGGCAGCACCCCAACTGGAGCCGGCGGTGGCCGACCTCGGCGTGCGAGCCCGCCGGAGGCCCGCTGCGGCGCCACGTCGCCGAGATGGAGATGGAGATGGAGCGGCTGGCGGTGCTGCGGCCCGGGCTGCTGCTGGCATGGGACTATGGACCGGTCCGCTGCAGCTCGGCCTACCTGTTCCATGACCACGCGAACCGCTGACATGGCGTTTAGCCTCAATTTACCGGGGCCATCCGGCCCTTGACGGGCCTAGGGGGCGTTGTAACAGTTACGGAAGGCAGGCCAGCACTTCCAGCGTTACCGGCTGCCCTGTAGCAGCACCCTCTGGGAGAGGTCATGGATACCAACGAAGCACCCGCCGACGCCATGGGCATCATGTCAGAGGCGACCGACGCAGCGGCCGGCATGCTGCCGCTGGACATGGTCAACGCCCTTGCCGATCTCGTCGACCCCGCCGCGGTCGCGAAGGAAATGCCGTGGCTGGCCGAAGAACTGACGAAGATCGCGCTCGGCAAGTCGGATATCGCGTTCGACAAGCGAGACAAGCGCTTCGCCGATGAGGCGTGGCGGACCGTCCCCTACTTCCGCATGCTGGGCCAGTCGTACCGGCTGTTCGAGATGTGGATGGAGCGGATGTACCAGAGCGTGGAGGGCTCCTGGCAGGATAAGGCGCGGGCCCGGTTCGCGGCCGACGTCATCACGGCGACGGTGGCGCCGACCAATTACCTGGGCACTAACCCCGAGGCACTGCGGAAGGCCGTCGAGACCGGCGGCCTGTCGCTCGTGCAGGGCGCCCAGAACATGCTGAACGACTTGGCCAAGGGCGGGATGCCCTCGATGATCGACCGTAAGCAGTTCACCGTCGGCAAGGACATCGCCGCCACCCCGGGTGCCGTGGTGTACCGGGACGAGATGTTCGAGCTGCTGCAGTACACGCCCGCCACGCCCAAGGTGCATACCATTCCGGTGCTGATGATCCCGCCGCAGATCAACCGGCACTACGTGCTGGATCTCTCGCCGGGGCGGTCGCTGGTCGAGTTCGCCGTCAGCCAGGGCATCCAGACCTTCATGATCGTCTGGCGGAAC
>Ga0208565_1000527_pt1 | contig 27649 bp, 31 predicted proteins | sample Sb_taG_7_FD_187706 | JGI IMG/M metagenome (GOLD analysis project Ga0208565, IMG submission 187706) | Peat soil microbial communities from Weissenstadt, Germany - Sb_50d_2_FS metaG (SPAdes) (version 2) | ecosystem: Environmental > Terrestrial > Soil > Wetlands > Peat | place: Germany...
GGCCAGGAAGCCTGGCGGAACTTCGACGCCTGGCCCCCGCCCGGCTACCCGCCCCAGCGCTTCCACCTGCAGCCCGGCGGCGCGCTGGCCCTCCGGCCGCCGGACGAAACCGCGCCTGACCGGTACCGCTACGACCCGGCCGATCCGACGCCCGCGGTCGGCGGGGTGCGCATGGGCCGCGACAGCGGCCGCGTCGGCAACACCGCGCTGGAGGCCCGCGCGGACGTGCTCACCTACACCACCGCCCCGCTAGAGAACGACGTCGAGGTCATCGGCGAGGTCAGCGCCGAGATCTGGTTCGGCTCCAGCCTGCCCTACGCCGACGTGTTCGTCCGGCTCTGCGACGTCGACCCCCGCGGCCGCTCCCGCAACGTCTGCGACGGCCTGGTCAGCCTGTCCGGCGCCGACGACGTCTCCTGCGCCGCGGTGCGGCTGTGGCCGACCGCGCACCGCTTCATGCGCGGCCACCGCATCAGGCTCCAGGTCTCCAGCGGCGCCTTCCCGCGCTACGCCCGCAACCACGGCACCGGCGAACCACGCGCCACCGCCACCCGCCTCCTGCCTGCCGACCAGGCGGTCTACCACGACGAGGCGCACCCCTCGGCCGTCGTCCTGCCCGTCCGCCAGGCCCAGTAGCATATCCGGCCACTCAGCGGAGGTCACCCCCGCCGGGTGATTCACCGTGTACCGGTACTCGCCTACGTTGAGCCAGGTGGACGCGGCGGGGGAACCGGGCGGCGGCCGGACCAGACGGCTTTCAGCGTGGAGTACTAGCGCTCGGCAGAAGCGGCGGCAGTATCAGGAGAAGCTCGAGCAGCACCGGCAGGTGGGGTTCCTGCTGCAGTCGTCCCGGCGGTTCAACGAGATCGAGGGCAAGCATCTGGCCCTGGTGATCAGCTTGAACCTGTTTGTCGCGGTGATCCCCCTGCTGATCCTCGGCTACGCGTTCCTGGAGGCGTTCAACCCGAATCACAGCGTCGGCGCCCTGATCGTCGAGGATCTGCATCTGACCGGCAGCACCGCGCATGTTGTCCGGGACACATTCGCCAGCGCCCAGTCGGGCAAGAGCGTGGCGCTGAGCATCAGCCTGATCTCGCTGCTGATCACCGGCCTGGATGTGAGCGCTACCGCGCAGGTCGCCTACGCCCGGGCGTTCAGCATGACCCCGCTGCGGGGCCTCCAGAAGTACCTGCGCGGCGCCGCCTGGCTGGTCTTGCTGCTGGCCGACACCTTCGCCGCCTTGACGCTGCGCACCCTGGCGGCCAGCCACCCGCTCTGGTTCGCGCTTATCGCCGCGGGCGTGCTGCTGGTGCTGGAGTTCGGGTTCTTCCTGGTCACCCCCAGGTTGCTGCTGGACCTGCCGTTCGCGTGGCGGGACCTGGTACCCGGCGCGGCCGTCTGCACCGTCGCGGGCGCCATCGTCCACGTCGTGGCGGTGTTCTTCCTGCGCAAGTGGTTCGGCGAGTACGGGAATGCCTACGGCGGCTTCGGCATCGCCCTGGCGCTGATCGCGGCCGTCGGCATCATCGCTTCCTTCTGGGTCTGGATTGCCGCCGTCATGGGCGTCTACTGTGAACGCAAAGCCGGACCCGCCGCGGTCGCCGCCATGGAGGAACTGTCAGCTGACCTCAGCGCGTCATAGCCAGCCGTTGGCCATCTCACCTCCCATGGGTGAGGCAACCGGGGTCGTTGGCGGCGAAGCTGGAGGCGTATCTGCCATTCCCATTCACCGAGGCTTCCGTGGCGCGCGGTCGCGCGCCGCATGACAACGAAGGAGAATTCATGTCCGAACTCATCGTGATCGGCTACGACGACCAGGCCACGGCCACCCAGGCTTACAACCAGGTCATGGCCCTGAACAAGGACTTCGTGGTCAAGCTCACCGGCCTGGCCATCGTCAACGTCGATGCGGAGGGCAAGAGCCACGTCGACACCCCGCAGAAGATCGTCGGGGTGTCAGCGGCTTCTGGGGCTTTGTGGGGAATGCTGATCGGGCTGCTGTTCTTCGTTCCGGGCGTGGGACTCCTGCTTGGGGGCGCCATGGGCGCGCTGTTCGGCAAGCTGGGCAAGACCGGGATCAACGACCAGTTCAGGTCCCAGGTACAGGACCTGCTCAAGCCGGGCAACAGTGCAGTTGTGATCATGGCTGACAAGGTCACCGAGGACAAGTTCGCCGACGCGATGAAGCCGTACGGCGGCCAGGTGCTCAAGACCTCGCTGTCCGAAGAGGACGAGAAGGAACTAGCCCACGACCTTAGCGGCAGCTGAAACATCCCCGGGTTACGGCTCGAATGCAGGCTGACGCCCCTTACTGGCGGGAAGGGGCGTCAGCGGGAACAGCACGCATTCTTCGGCGAACGACCGCACCTTCAGGTGATACGCCCCGCGGGACCACCAGGGGTCACGCGTCCGTCCGCAGCAGGATGGCTCCGCTGGGAGTGAGGCCGCCGGAGCTCACCACGGCGACCCGGGCGCCCGGCACCTGCCGCGGGCCGCCCTCTCCCCGCAGCTGGACGATCGCCTCGGCCAGCAGGCCCATGCCGTGGGTGCGGCCGTGGGAGAGCTGGCCGCCGTGCGTGTTCAGCGGCAGCATGCCGTCCCTGGCGATGTCGGCGGCCGATCGGGTCTCCCAGGGAAGCAGGCCGAGTTCCACCCGGTGCTCCGCGCCGGGCACGGCCGGGACCGGATGGATGGCCTGCTGGCTGAGCCCGTCCTCGGGGGCATGCAAGGACACCGAAGCGGTGGCGATGACGCCCGTCGCCTGCCGGGCGCGGATAGTCACGGCCGCGAAGGTACTGCCCTCGTGATGACGCTCCACCTCGTAGCGGACGGGCTCCTGCGACTGTCCCTCCCGGGGGAACAGGACATGCAGGGACTTGACCGTCTTGCCCGGGGAGGTCAGCGAGGCCGCGCGGACGAACTGGGCCAGCAGTTGGCCGCCGAACAAGCGATGATAGCTCAGCTGCTGGTTACGCCCCTCGAAACCCGCGGGTGCGGCTCCACGGGCATCCGCCCCTGCTCGCTCCGCGCCGCCGTCACCGGTGCCCGGCTCGCCCGCCGGCGCCAGCTCAAGCAGATCAAGGCAGCCGAGAAGGTCATCCCAGAGATCAGTCACGCCTTCAGTGTAATGGAGGCTCTCTCAAAAGAGAATGTGATTCTCGATCAGGCCCGGGCGAAGCCCCGGGCGCAGAAATCCCAGACCTCCTCGGCGCTGAGCGGATGAGAGCCCTCGTCGTCGGGAACCTCGCTGGACTGTGCGATGAACATGATCGTCTGCATCGTCAGGGCCGCCGCGCGCCGCGGCTTGATGGCCGGACGCATTTCGCCTGCGGCCCCGGCCTGCTCCATCAACTCGGTCAGCAGCGCGAGCAGCGGCGCGTGGGCGACTTTCACCTCGGCCGGGTGGGAGAGCAGCAGCTGGGGGGCGAAGTCGGTGAACAGCGGACGGCGTGCGGTGGGGTCGGGCCGGGAAAGCTCGAACAGCAACTGGACAGCCACCATGAGCCGGTCCAGCGGATCTGACTGGCCGGACGCGGCGGCGCGGATCTGATCGGTGGCCCGGCGCAGGGCGTCTTCGAACAGGGCGAGCAGCAATTCATGCTTGCCGTCGAAGTGCTGGTAGAAGCTGCGCAGCGACTGGCGGGACCGGTCGACGACCTCCTGCACGGTGAAGTCGGTGTTGCCCTTCTCCGTGATGATGGTCTGGGCTGCGTCGAGGAACCGCTGCACCCTCTGCTCGGCCCGGAGCTTGGCGGCCCTGGTCGAGCGCTCGACCGCGCGCTGCTTCCAGGCCGGCTCTTCGCTCGGAGTGCTCATGAGCGGATCCACCTTCTGCATCATGTGTAGAACCTTACTGTACGATTCCGGTAGGCTACCTACCGCTCCGGCCGTGTCACTCCCCGGCACCCTGGGATTGTCATTTTCATTCTCAAGCATGTTATTCCAGCCTTGGTTTGTCCGGAATACCGGCAAAGAATTGTCGGCGTGGCGAATCTCTGCTGACCTGCGGGAGGATGACTCCTCGCAGGCGCCCGGCAGGAGCAGCCATGGCTCCATCACCTCACAAGTGGATGAGTCGGGGGGCGGAGCGTTCTTTTCGCAGGAGTCGCCCCGCCTCGCGGGTTAGTTCTCCCGAGCTGCCGAGCAGGCCGTCCAGGACGAGGGCGCGCCGGACGTGGCGGTGCAGGCCGTGTTCGGCCGTGAATCCGATCCCGCCCAGGACCTGCTGGCAGTGGCGGGCCGCCGTCAGCGCGGCGTGTCCCGCCGCCGCCTTGGCCAGCAGACAGCTGAGACCGTTATCGTCCTCGCTGGCGGTGGCCGCCAGCAGGGTCGCCTCGGCGCCGTCGAGGGCGACGAGCGTCTCGGCGAGCCGGTGCCTGACGGCCTGGAACGAGGCAAGCGGGCGGCCGAACTGGATGCGGTCCAGGGCGTGCGACCGGGCGAGGGAGAGCATGGCCCGGCCAAGACCGGTCAGCCACCAGCCGAGCGCGCGGCGGCCAGCGGCGAGCGGTACCGGCTCTCCGCCCCGTGGGGCCGGGACGGAGCGCAGCGGCAGGTCGGCGTCCAGTGTCGTGCCAGCCTGGTCGCAGCGGTCCCAGACGACCCACGAGCCACCCGCATAGGGCAGCGGGAGAGTACCGCCGGGGTGGCGTCCCGCCGCGCTGAGCAACACGTCGTTGAGCAGCGGCGCGTGCGCCCCGGTCTCGCCGAGCAGCCGGAAGGCCGTCGGGATCGCGACGTCGGGGAACTCGGCAAGCAGGTCGGGCCAGCCTAGATCGATCAGCGCCATGTCGAGGACGCGGCCGGACGCCGCCGTCATCGTCTTGCGCAACGTCTCGGCGAGCAGTTCGGAGTCGGCGGGATCCATGATCAGTCTCTCCCCAGGCTGAGGAGCCGGCGGGCGATGATGTTGCGCTGGATCTCGGCGGTGCCGCCGTAGATGGTAGCTGCCCGCGAGTACAGGTACTCCGAGCGCCACGGCGTCTCGGTGAGCTCCACCGCCCCGGGCAGGAGGTCCCGGGCGGTGTCGTACAGCTGCTGTTCGGCGGTGGCCAGCAGCACCTTGTCGACGGACGTTTCGCGCGGATGTGGATCCGGCCGTCAAGGCCGTGGAGATCGTCGCCTGTCTGTACGGAATGGAGACTTCATGGCTGTTCGATCCCTCAGTTCCGCTGACCGCGGCCTTCCGGGAGCACACCGGGTCGCTGGCCCGGCAGCAGGTGCTGAGTCCGACTCGGCCTTGCTCCCGCACTCGCTGAGGCCCCGGCTGGCGGCCATCGCTCCGAGCGTGGTGGAGGCGGTGCGGTTCGCCGGAGGCTGGCTGTTCGATCAGGTGATGGCCGGATGGGACGTCGCGGTGCTGACCGCTGGTGAGGCCGATGCCCGGCCGGCGCAGATCCTGGGGGCCCGCGTCGCGGACTGGAGACGATACTGGCCCGGCGGGTGCGCGGGTCGTGTCTGCAGGGCATCGTGGTCCGGGCGGAGCTTTACGGCTCCGATGCCCGGGTGCGCCGGATGGTGGACGAGGCCCGGGAGAGCCTGGCTGAGGTCAGGCTGTGGGGTGAGGGGTGGCCGGCCGAGCTGGACGGCGCGGCTGGGCCGGTGCGGTACCGGCTGAGCGTGGCCGCGCGGGCGTTCAAGGCCCAGGCGCTGGCCGCCGCTGCCATCCCCGCCGACCCCACCCAGGACACCGAGGAATTCCGCAGTACGGTCAGGCGTCCGAACCTGGTCCTCACGCGATAAGCACGCGCTGGTTCCGGTGACCGCGGTTAACGCCACGGCACCTATGGTGCTGGCGTCCGCGTTGTCAACGAACGCCCTGACCGTCTAACTAAGCACGTTCAGCGCCGGCCCCTTGCCGCATGGTGATGGGCGGCGTCACGGCTGCCCAAGCACAAGGGTGGTATATAGATTCTCGCAAGCGAGAATGATATTCTTTAGTTAGTTCTTCTCGTTCGGCCTCAGGAGTAGCCGCCGTGCAACCACTGCGGGGAATCGTCGTCGCAGCCGTGGAGCAGGCGGTCGCTGCCCCCATCTGCACCCGCCATCTGGGTGATCTCGGGGCCCGGGTAATCAAGGTGGAGAACCGGGCCGGCGGCGACTTCGCCCGGGACTACGACGACGTGGTGCGCGGGATGAGCGCGTACTTCGCCTGGGCGAACCGCAACAAGGAATCGGTTGCCCTGGACCTGAAGCATCCGGCCGGCCGGGAGGCGCTGGCGCGCCTAGTTCGGCGAGCCGACGTGGTGGTGCAGAACCTGGCGCCTGGCGCGGCGGCCCGCCTCGGCCTCGATCCGGCGGAGCTGCGGGCGGCGCGCCCTGAACTGATCACCGTGGACATCTCCGGTCGTGCGGGTGCGGGGCGTCACCGCGGTACCGGCCCGGCCCGGCGCCCCGCCGGGCCGGGCCGCGTAACGTCAGTGCGGGGCGCGGTGCGAAGTGGAATGGACGTCGTAGCCACGGTCCTCCCGCTTCGCACGGCCGTGTTACCGCGTAGCTCCGCCGCGTTCCAGCAGGCTATCGAAGCCCGCCGTCAACAAGGGCACGGTCGTACTCACCAGGCGTGATTGGCGCTTCAGGCCGTACGTCCACGGGGATGGCCGGGGGAGGCACGGTGCCGGGCGGCAGCTTCGGGATCCCGTAGTCCGGTCTCAGGGGCAGGGCGGTTACCCAGGGCCGATCGAAGTGGCGGCGTTCATACTGCTCGAAGATGTCCCGGTCGATTGACTTGATGTCCCGCTTGGTATGGGAGCGGCGAACGGTAAGTGTGAAGCTACGGTAAGCCTCCTGGCTGTAAGGATAGGGGTTAAGCAGCATCTGATCACGCGTGGCGATCGCGAAGACCGTAGGAGTTGCGACCACCATTTTCACGTATTCCGGGGGAACCTTCTCGCGCTTTAGGTGATTCACGGCATCCTCAATCTCCTCAGGGATCGCGTTTGGGCCACGGTCCTCCTGACCTGCCCGTGACCTGGCCATTTCGGGATGCGTCATGATGATTCTCAGGTCAAGCTTGCCCTGGGCAGCCAGTGCGGCTGCCCAGGCAAAGATGCCCAGCCCGTCGAACTGCATGCTCGCGGACTCGAGCAGGCCCTTCATGGACGACGCAGCGATCCAGAGTCGGGGTTTCCCGGCTTGCCCGCCTTCAATGCCGTCCCTCCCGTCTCGACGGGTGCGGTCCTTGGCGGCCAGTCGCGCCTCTTCAGCGCATCGCAGTTCGTTGCGGATGTGCTCGCCGAAGTCGTCGAGCGCATCGGACCGGGTGAGGTAGACGTTTGTCAAGCCAAGCGCGCGCCAGTTGCCGCCCAGCGGTCTGAGGTCCTCTTGCGTGTCCTGGACGGCCTGCTGCGTATCGTTGTTGATCTTGACAAGCTCGTCCTTCTCATTTTTAAGGATCTCCTTGATCGAGGCCACCAGGCGAGTCTCAAGAGAGTCAGCCACGGCAACCGTGACAAAGAGCGTCGTAGTTCCGAAAAGTATGAGGGCGACGGCGACTTCGAGGAACACCGTCTTAATGTCACCATGCATCGTGGTCAGGTCGAACCCGAGCAAGAGCGAGCCTACAAGAGTAAGGAGGCCCGCAAATGCGACGATCGAGACGGTCAGCTGACGTTGAAAGAGTCGCCGCCAAGCGCCGCCGGGCTCACTGGAGTGAGGATTGTCAGCGCCAGGACGCTTGATCCTGGCGGGATGTGACGAATCTTTGCTGGACGCATGACTGTTGCTCTTGCTCATTATTAACCTGCCCCCAGGGGGTCGCGATGGCCAGGGCGAGCAAGACAATCGCCTCCCCCCTCCATTGCACCGCCGAGCTGTGTCAGCCCCGCTTCAATCGAGCTGTGTCAGCCTCGCTTCAATTACGGACACGGTGACGTCCTAAGCAACTCTCAGGCAGAGGCGTAGTGCTCACCTGCGGGGGACCTTCGGCCTTAATCCGGTGACCGGACGCTTATGTCAACGGACGCAACTCCATCGGCTGCGCCAGAATGCCCATTAGGCATGGGCGCGCCCGTCCGCACATGCCGCATCTGCGCCGCGAGGCGCTACCCTGATCTCCGGCAGGTGAGAAGAAGCGCCGGCGGCCTACCGGTGTATCGGGCGCATCTGCCCGACTGCGCCTTCTGGCGATGTCATGTGATGCCGGGTGGGACGCTGCGTTTCCGCGGAAACGTGCTATGCAATTGCGTGCGGCGTGGTTTTCGTGACGTCTTCATCCGGCGGCCGGGCGAGCCTGCCATCCATCGGGCGCATGACAGGATGGCCAGGTGCGATTCGCCCTGCGTGCCGCTTCAGCAGCTGACATCGGTGACCTTATCGCGTTGTGGGAGGAGGCGGCCGAGAACGGCGGTCGGCCACCGGATACCGCCGAGGCGGTGACCGCGTTGCTCTGCCACGATCCACAGGCCGTGATTCTCGCTGAACGGGACGGCGTGCTGATCGGATCGATCATCGCCGGCTGGGATGGCTGGCGATATCACCTCTACCGGCTCGCGGTCCGGCCAGACTGCAGAGGGCAGGGCGTCGGTTGGGCGCTTCTTAGCGCTGCGGAGAGCAGGCTCACGGCACTTGGGGCCACACGTATCGACGCGATGGTGCTCGATTGCAACGATCTCGGCCAGAATCTGTGGCGGGCCAGCGGGTACAGCCGCCAGGACGACTGGCGCCGCTGGGTTAAGAGTCTGTAGACATGCATATGGTGCATTGTGTCAACCAGATGCAGTTCGCTAATAGCGCATCCTGAAAGGTCTGGACATGGCTGCCATTCGTCATTGCCGCCATTGCTGGGGTGACTGCCTGGGCGAATGCCTTCTGGGGGACACGGGTATGTGCATCCACGGCTGGAACAGCCGGAGGCCGCGGATGCGGGCGCGATGGCTGCTGAGCCGGCGGTGGTGGCGGAGGGTGTTCTGGGGGATCGGCTAACGAGCCCTACCAGATCGGGGCGCGGCCCCACTCACGCGCCCCCGCGAGCACCTGCCCTTCTCCGCGCCGTTTCCTGGCCCGAAATTTTTTTCGTTTCAGGAAACGGTGTTAAGAACCCCATGTGCGCTCCAGGGTTGCCGGCCGTTGAGCGCGCCCGCCGGTCATGGGCTGGCCTCGCGTCCCGTGCTCAACTGCGCAGCACCCGGCCGGCCGCAACCCCGGGGATGTCCTCGCCCGCCCTGCGGGTCGCCACGCCGTTGACCCACATGTGCTCCACGCCGGTACTGCGCACGATCAGCCGATCGGCGCCGCCCGGCTGATCGTGCACGCGCTCGATCGGTGTCGTCCCGATGGTGGCGGGGTCGAAGGCCACGAGGTCCGCGAAGTACCCTTCCCGTACCAGGCCCCGCCCGGCGATCCGGAACGCCTGGGCAGGCTGGCCAGTGAGCCGCCAGACGGCGTCCTCCAGGGTGATGGCCTTGCGTTCCCGCACCCAGTGCCCGAGCAGGTGCGTCGAATAGCAGGCGTCGCAGAGCTGGCTGGCGTGCGCGCCGGCGTCGGAAAGACCCAGCAGCGTGCGCTTGTCGGCGAGCAAGGCGCCGATCTCGTCGTCGGCGTCGTTTTCCAGCACGACCCGGAAGCGAGTCGCCATGTTGTCAGCGAGCGCCAGGTCCAGCATCACGTCGAACGGTGTGGTTCCCCTTTCTCGGGCCGTGCCGGCTGTCGAAGGTCAGAACGGTGTTGGGGAAGAGCGAGTACTGGTAGCTGAAGTGCTGCGACACGTCGCCCCACTCCGCCTCCGGACGGCCTCGCAGTTCGTCGATGGACCGAAGGGCCGAGCAGTTGCGCAGGTGCGGCCCGAAGGCGTCGAAAGTCAGCACGCCGCCGTAGGCGTACTTCGCCAGCGTCTTCCGGTGCAGGAAGTTGAAGTGATAGTTCTCCCGGAAGGTATCGAGCGTGACCTTCCAGTTGGCGTTGACCTGGTGGACGTGCGGCTCGCCGTAGGGTTCCCAGTCCGCGAAACCGAGCATGGCCAACTCGTCCGTGAGCCCAGGTCCCAGGTAGTCCTCGATGTCCACCACCGAGCCCGGCCGCAGGCGGCCGACGATCAGCCCGTAGCCCTCGGCGACCGGCAGTTCCACGAGCCCTTTCCGCTCCCGGCACATTCCCTCGAAGGCGTCGGCGGTCGGCACTGCCTCCAGACGGCCTTCGATGTCGTAAGTCCAGGCGTGGAAGGGACAGGTGAACCTTTTCGCCTGACCCGCTCCGTCGGCGAACCGCACGCCCCGGTGCCGGCAGGCGTTCGCCAGCGCCCGCACGCGCCCTTGCCCGTCCCTGGTCAGCAGGATCGGCGTCCCGCACACGTCAACCGTGCGGAACGTCTCCGGCCCAGGCAGCGCGCCGGACAGGCAGAAGACGAGAGGCTGGTCACGGAACAGGACCTCGACCTCGCGCTCGTGGTGCGCGCGCGAGTAGACGTCGGTCGGGAGTTCCATCACGTCGTCGGCGAGGTCGGTCGTGCGGTGCTCGAGGTGGTCGAGCAGCCGGCGTACCGTTTCGTGCGTTAGGGCGGTTCGGGCAGGTCAGTGGGGTGCTGAACGCGGGGCCGTTCGGGGTGGTTGGCGTACGTTCCGGTTCGGATGCAGGTCCCCCCCGATGGCCTCAGAAAACTGGATGCTTGTAGCGGTCCTGACGGGTCCGTCGTTACCGGTACCCGACGCGCCGGCATAAGGGCAACGGCAGCCATGCCTCGCCCAGACCGCGGTCTTGCCCAGCGGCGTCGCCGGCAAAGGTATCGACGTCCCCGGCCGGCGGGACACGCCGCGATACGACGCCATCGGCCAGGACGCCCTCCGGCGGCCGCAAGGGCTGCACGCAATCGTTATGCGCCCGGCAGGGGTTCCTGGCCGGCTGAGTCCAGGACGTGCTGCCCGGCGCGGCTGGACGGCAGGTTCGCATCGACGAGCGCGCTCCACCCAGCCGGGCGGGTACTGACGTCCTCGCAGCGCTCCTGAAGCCGGTGCAGTGACTCGCCATCGCCAAGCCGGAATGCCGCCTCCACGCGTGCGCTTTCCTGCACCTCGGGAAGATCCAGCACAGCATCGACCAGGCTCGCGCGGCGCCCGGGAGTGATGTGCCCCGGCTCGGCGCGCAACGACACCCGGGCGGTGCCTCCAGATCCTTCAGAGGTGGTCACCTCGGCCGTGACGACTGTGCGGTCATCATCGCTGACCTCGACGCGCTGACGCAGATCATGCCCAGCCACGCGATGCCTCCAGCTGCGGATTCCCGGCACGGACCCGGGCGCAAGCTTCCTGGCGGCACTCATGGGCGGCTCACCTCTTCTAGGAGTCATCTGCTGGGGCGGGTGCACCGGCAGGGGATCGGCGGCGGACTGGCCGTTCCGCGATTGCGGTGCGTGCCCAGCCGGGCAGAAGCAGGCCCGACCCCGCGAGGATTCAAGATCACGGCCGCGCCGGTGAGCTGGTTTAGCGCCTGCGCAGGAACAGGACGACCAGCACGATGATCACGATGATCACGATTGCTCCGAAGCTGATAAACATGGGGTGCTCCTCTCGTGTCTGCGGGGCTTAAGACGGGGGTGCCTGGTCGGGCTGAGCCCGGGCGGGCGGGGGCTCCGGCTGTGCGGCCGGGACGGGGGCGGGGGTCTGGCTGGCCAGCGGCGCTGGCTGCGGGGCGGCGGGCCGACGCTCGAACAGGCGCTCGAACAGGCTGGGCCCGCGCGGGCCTGGATCGCTGCCGTTCCGGGCGGTGCCGTCGTCGCCCAGCGTGCTGGCGGTGTAGCGGCGGGCGGTGTCGCGCTGGCCGCGCAGGTCATCGCGGTCCTGGCTGACGGCGGCGGTCTCGCGGCGGGACTGCGCCAGCCCCCGGCGGGCCTCGCGGCCGCGGCGGGAGGTGCGGCGCGCGCCGGCCAGCAGCACGCTCAGCCCGGCCAGGGCCAGCGCCCCGACGACGATGCCGTACAAGAACAAGGTGCCGGTCGAGCCGGTCACGTGATAGCCGAACACCGCGAAATGGGTCACCGCATGGGCGTGACCGCCGTTGGCCAGCACGCCGGCCACGCCGGCGATCACCGCGGCGACCAGGATGACCAGGCCGAGAATGATGATCATGACGCACTCCCACCTATTTACACTGTAGACCTACAGTAAATCACCCGGGTAGGGTAACGTCAACACCGTAGGCCTACATCGATAGCGTATGGTGGTGCCTGCATCCGCTCACCAGGAGGGGACGGTGCTCCCGTCATGACCACCCCGACTGCCCGCGCCGACCGCGGCCCCGCCGCCGGCGGCAGCGGCAAGATCACCCGCGATGCCGTGCTGGCCGCCGCACTGGAGATCATCGACCGCGACGGCGCCGACGCGCTGTCCATGCGCCGCCTGGCCCGCGCCCTGGACCGGGACCCGATGATCCTCTACCGGCACGCGCCGGGCAAGGCCGCGCTGCTCGACGGCGTCGCCGAGACCGTCCTGGCCCAGCTCCACGTCGACTCCGCCGACCCCGACTGGGCCGGCCAGCTGCGCGCCGTCGCCCGCCGCTACCGCGCGCTCGCGCTGGCCCACCCGCACGTCGTGCCGCTGATCGTCACCCGGCCGCTGGCCACCCCGCTCGGGCTGCGCCCGGCCGGCACCCTGCGCCCCCTGGAAGACATCCTGGCCCTGCTCAGCAAGGCCGGGTTCAGCGGACCCGACGCGCTGCACATCTACCGAGCCCTGTTCGGGTTCCTGCACGGCCACATCCTGGACGAGCTCCAGGAACTCGTCGACAACCCCGACGAGACCGACGACCTGCTGCGGCTCGGCCTGCACCGGCTGCCGATCGGCGAATTCCCCCTGCTCCGCGGCCTCGCCCCCGTCCTGGCCGCCTACGACGGCGCCGCCGAGCTCGAACGCGGCCTCGACATCCTGCTCACCGGGCTGGCCACCACACTGCCCCCGCCAGGCCAAACCCGGCCGCCCGCGCCAGCACGGCACCCCGCCAACCCCAAACGGACGCCCGCTCCGGTGACGAACAACCCATCACAGTCAGGACCTGGGCTATCTCACATAGGTGGTACGGAAAAATTCTCAGTGACGGGTGGCTATCCGTTACACTCCGATCGTGTCCGGGACCTTGATCGGCTACGCCCGCTGCTCCACCGACACCCAGGATCTCACCGCCCAGCGTGACCGACTGCGTGAGCTCGGCGTCGCCGGTGACCGGATCTACCTCGACCACGGGCTCACAGGCACCAGCCGGAAGCGTCCCGGCCTCGACCAAGCGCTGGCCGCCGTCCGCGAAGGCGACACCCTCGTCGTGCCGAAACTCGACCGCCTGGCCAGGTCCGTGCCCGAAACCCGCGGCATCGGTGACGGCCTCGCCGCCCGCGGCATCAGACTCTCCCTCGGCGGGCAGGTCTACCACCCGGCCGATCCGATGGGCAAGATGTTCTTCAACATCCTCGCCACCTTCGCGGAGTTTGAGGTCGACCTGCTGCGGATGCGCACCCGGGAGGGCATGGCCGTCGCGCGAGCCAAGGGCAGACTCCGAGGCCGCCAGCCCAAGCTCTCGGCCAAGCAGCAGGCCGAACTGCGGCGCATGCACGCCTCCGGCGACTACTCCATCGCCGATCTGGCCGAACTGTTCACCGTGTCCCGGCCCACCGTGTACCGGACCCTCCAGCGCAGCCCCGCCAGCCCGGCACGATGACGTGCTTGCCGAGTGATGATCCCGGCAGATCTCGCCCTCATATCCGTTGGGTTTTCGGCGCATGGACCCGGTATCCCGTCTTGGCCCGCCCTGCTCGGGTGATACTGCGGCGGTCCGCCCGTGGTCGCCGTATGCGATTGCTCATTGTGCCGCCTGGCTGGTGGCGGCCAGCCAGCCGAGCCGCTTTGACATCGCCTGCGCGCAGCTGACAACGGCGCGTACGTGGCCGGAGACATCGGCCGCGCGCCAAAGCACCGACCATGGGTAGTACGAGGCCGGCTCGGTGAGCGGCCGCCAGGTGGTCCCGGGGAGCGCGGAGATGCAGGAGGAGGGCACGCAGTACAGGCAGCGCCCCTGGGCGACCAGGTCGGCGGCCGCCCGGATGCTCTCCACGGTCCCCCCGTAAACGGTGGGGGTGAAGCCGGCGGCCCGGCACATCTCGACGGTGAACTGATTGAATTCCGGAGCCCGCATTTCCTCGGCGAGCAGCAACGGCTCCTCAGCCAGGACGGCGACCGGGACGCCGTCAAGTCCGGCGAACCGGTGACCGGTTGGCACCAGGACCCCAAGCGGGTCCTGGCGAAACAGCAGAGATGCGATCTGCGGCGGGGCCAGCGCGGCCCGGCCGATGCCCACGTCCAGCCGGCCGTCAATGAGCTGCTGGTACTGCCCGAGCACGCTGGCCTCGACCTGGTGGATGACCAGGCCGGGGTAACGGGCCTGGACCTCGTGCAGGATTTGCGGCATCGAGTCATAGCTGGAATCGATGATGCCGACCCGCAACGTCGCAGCCGCACCCACCGCGCTCCGTGCCGCCCCCGCGGCGCGGTCCACGTGCGCCAGGATCTGCCGCGCCTCGACCAGGAACACCGCCCCGGCAGCGGTCAGCGAGACGTGATGGGTGCTGCGCTCGACGAGGCGGACCCCCAGCTCACGCTCCAGCCGCTGCACCTGCTGGCTCAGCGCCGACTGCACGATGTGCTCCCGCTCAGCCGCCCGGCCGAAATGCAGTTCCTCGGCTAGCGTCACGAAATAGCGCAGCTGGCGCAATTCCACACCCGCCGCCAAGTCCGTGTCCGGTCCATCCCGGGTACTCCTTGCAACTGCCCGCTATATCGCGGGACGTCATATCACCGCCGTTGGTAGCGATGAATCCGCATGAACGCCTACCCAGCCCGGGACAGGAAAACCCTGCGTCAAGCCTACTCCCGCGCCTAGGCTCTCGGAATGCGTAACCGGCCTGTCCGGCCGGTGGCTGGCGGCTGATCGGTTCTGGTGATGGGTCCTGCTCAGGTTGCCCGTTTCCGCAGCGCCGCTACCAGGGTTAACTTGCCAGTGACCAGCCGGGCCGGACCCGGCGTCTCAATCACGACAAGGGGGGCTCTGCCATGATCCCCGCCCAGAACATAGCCCTAGGCTCGCCCGCCATCAGCCTGAACGGCTCAGCGCCGCCCTGTGAGCACATCGACGGGCTCCAGCCGGTGACACCCCTGTCGGATGACTGCCGGGGCTGTCAGGACCGCCCAGACCGCCCGGCGCCCCTTGTGTTTTGCCTGACCTGCGGCTGGGTGGCCTGCTCCGACGACTCACCCAGCCGGCACGCCAAGGCGCACTACGAGGAGACCGACCACCCGCTAGCCGCCGGCCTGGAGCCGGGATCGCGCTGGCGATGGTGCTACGTCCACCAGCGTCTCGTCTGACACGGCCAGCGCGGTGGCGATGCGATGTGGACATGGCGTCGGGCTCGCCGACGTGCTGCTGGCGGTCGCCCTGCGCACGGTCACCTGGTTGGGTATCGCGGCCGGTTTCCACCGCCTTATCACGCAGCTTTACCACGAGCTCTTCCCCGAACTTCGCAAATGATAATGGAGCCGGGATTGTGCTCCCATCGAAAACGAGCTGTACCATCCTTCATGCAGCCGTCCGGAAAGGTGGGCACCTCCAGGCACTAGCTCGGCTGCGGTGTTTTGCAGGATACTTTCGGGTTCACGCCGGAGTAGTTGAGCGGGCCCGCAAGAACTGTCACGATGATCGTGCCCGTCTTGGCGCAGTTCGGGTCAGAACCGGCATAGTAGTGGCGCTGGCCGCCGGCGATGGCGCCGATGACCAGCCAGATGAGGAGTAGCACCGATCCGATACGCATAACTGCCTCCGACGGCATGTTCGCTGGGTGGCGCCGTGCGAGCAGCGGGGAATGCCACAATCCCGTGAATGCCAGCAGTGGCGGTGGATATGCCGACTGATCCGTTTCCGCTGATATATCCATATATCAGTAAAGGCCATCCGCGGGCAGACGGACATGAGCAATCCGGGCAAGGCTCATCACCGTGGCCGATCACACCGGGACAGCCGCCCGGCGCAGCCGTTATTCCTGGAACCGCCGAGCGGCGATCGGCGTGGGTGATGATGTTTGCGGTTTATGGCTGTTTCCGCCGCCGGGGCGGCGGGGGTTAGCTGGGAAATGACAAGCCAGGCGGCAAGGTATCGCGGCGCCGCGGCCAGGCAAGCCCCGGCCACGATCCGGCACTAAACCGGCCGCTAAGTTAGCTCATTGCTGTACAGGAGTCCGGTTATGGGCGTCAGCGCGTGGATCGTTCTGAGCCTGGGCGCAGGCCTGCTCGCCAATATGCTGATCCCCGGCAGGAGATCACAGGGTCTGACCGAGGAGCGCCGCCTCTACCACGACCGGCTGCCGCTATGAGACCAAGCGGAACAACCACGATGCCTTCTCAGCTTACGGTGGCTGACTATGACGGGACGGCGCCGTTCCCTGACAGCGGCCAGCCGCCTGGCACCGTCCAGGGCCGGGTACGTGCTGGAGTGACGACCGCGTTCGTTGTCGTGCCGTTCGCCGGGCTGGGTGCGGCGGTCTGGCTGGCCTGGGGCCACGGCCTGAACCCCGCAGGCCGCCACGGCCGCGATCAGATGCGACGCGACACCTGGAGTGTCGGCCAGGTTAAGCTCCCCGCGCAGGGCGACGACCGCCCGGCCGTCGAGGTCACGGATACTCAGATCCACGTCAAGCATGGGCTTCCTTCATTACCAAGGAGCCGGGAGCTCAGGTTTCACGGGAGAAGTCTGCGAGACGGTTGCCGAACGCGCGGTATTGCTGGACGGCAGTGCGCAGTTCCTCGGTTCCCGCGTTTTCGCCATGCCAGGCGGCCAGCAGCGAATCTTGCTGCTCCTTGACGGACGCGACGAGCGCTTGGATGCTGTCGTCGACGAGACCGGCCGCCGGTCGTATTCCGGGCCGAGGCGCTGCTGGAGTCGGCGGCGGCGCAACACGGGCATCACGCCGAACACCACCGCCCCGATTACGATGACGGCCACGACGATGCCCACGATGATCACTATTGACATGAAATTACCTGCTTCCGCGTTAGCGACCGCGGTCTGAGTTGTCCCGCCCAATGCGGTTCTCATCGCGATGTGGCCAGGGCGGAGTCCGCGACCACGGTGTGCGGTTCGTGCCCCCGAAGCGCCTGGCCGCCGCGGCACCGGCTGCTGGCAGTGGTCCGGGGGGTGCCTGCGATAGCTGCCGAGAGGCCGGGATCGGGCTGACCCCGCGCCCCAGCCCGACGGCCATCCTGGCTAGTCCGAAATCGCCGCTGCGGCGAGGATGAGTCCGAAGAAGAACAGCCGGCTCCCCGGGCCGGGCAGGTGATAGCTCAGCAGGCCAGAACGAGCAGGGGAATGAGCACCGTCGTCGCGAGTGGTGATCCCGGAGACGGCAAGCCCGCCGACGGCGAGCAGGACCAGCAGTCCGAAGACGATCATGGTGCGTGCCTCCGGGTGCCTGCTCCTGCGGCCCGGCGGCCTGGGCCCTGCGTTGATCTCATAGCGGTCGCTCGTCCTGGTAGACGCGCGGCGCTGCGCATCGACGACCGGCGGCCGCGTCGGAGCCGCCGAGGCGGCCCGGCGGCGCCTGGCCGGGTTCGCCGGGCCCCATACCAGTAGCGACAGCAGGAGGCCGAGCACGTCTGCCCCAGTCGGTCACGGGCGGGACCTGCCTGCTCACCGGTGCGCCCACCGGCGTGACCGGCTGCGGCCGCTGCGGCTGCGTCCGCTGCCGGCACTACGGCTGGTGACCAGGTGGTAGGCGAGCAGCAAGATCGCCGCTCCGGCGATGGCGGTGAGCCAGGTGGACAGGTTAAAGAACCCGTGCAGGGTGACCACATGGAACAATTTCGTGGCCAGCCAGCCGCCGGCGTAGTAGTCGAACAGGGCGGCGACCATTCCGGTCTGGGCCCGGGGCGCCTGGCTGATCGCGCAGCCCATCTCGTCGACGGTGACGCCCGCGATCTCGGCCTCGCGCTTGCGCAGGATCGTGGCGGCCCGCGCGAGAACGTCGGCCCGGTCACCCGGCGTCATGCGGGGCCAGGGACCGTCGTCGAACGCCGAACGTGCCGCGCCGACCGCGCGGTCGATGTCCGCCGTCGTGGCCAGCGGGACCTCGCCGACGACCTCTTCGGTCGACGGCGAGACGACGCCGAAACGCTCATGGTCGGCCGGGGCCACCTCTCGCCGGAACTGGCCCGCGAGTTCCACCCCACGCTGGCCCGCGCCCGGTCGCGGTGCCCGGTCGCCCACAGCGACGCCTACGGCGGGTTCTGGGTCGTCACCCGGTACGAGGACGTGCTCCGCATCGCCCAGGACTGGCGGACGTTCAGCTCCGAGCTCGGCATCACGGTGCCCGCCCCGCCGGTGTCCATGAAGATCCTGCCGGTCACCATCGACCCGCCGCTGCAACGGACCTTCAAGCGGCTGCTCAACGCGCATTTCACCCCCGCCAAAGTCGCCCCGTGGACCGAACCCACCCGCCAGCTCGTGAACCATCTCATCGACGGCTTCATCGAGCGGGGTGAATGCGACTTCATGACGGACTTCGCCCGGCCGTTCCCCGGCCTGGCGTTCTTCGACCAGGCGCTGCACGCGCCCGCCGACGATCTCGAGGAAGTCAACCACTACGCCACGATGGTGTCGCTCACGCACCTCCCGGAATCCAGGGAGTGCCTGATGAAGCTGGCCGGGTGGATCGCCAAGCTCGTCGAGCAGCGGCGCCAGGAGGGTCCCCGGGGCGACGTGGTCGACGCGGTGATGAACGCCGAGATCGAAGGCCGGCCCATCACCCGGGAGGAGGTCATCGGGTGCCTCCAGCTGCTGGTGCTCGGCGGCCTGGAGACCACCGCCGGGGTGCTGGGCGCGGCGATGCTCCGGTTCTGCGAGCAGCCCGGGATTCCCGCGCTGCTGCGCGCTCAGCCGGAGCTGATCGGCAAGGCGGTTGAGGAGCTGCTGCGGCTCGACGGTTCGTTCATCTGCATCGGCCGAACGGCCTCCTGCGACGCCCAGATCGATGGCCACCAGGTCAAAGCGGGGGAGCGGGTCATCTTGTACTGGGCGTCGGCCAACCGCGACGAAGCCGAGTTCACCGCGCCCGATGCCTTCGACCTCGACCGCACCACGAACCGCCACATCGCGTTCGGCGCGGGACCACACCGGTGCGTCGGCTCCAACCTGGCCGGAGATGACCAGCTCGAGCCGGTCGCTCCAGCGGTCCCACGAGGCGACCAGGCCCCGGGTCTCCATCGGCACCGGCAGGTAGCGGTGCTGCTCGAACGTCTCGGTGATCACGTGGGCGGCCGACGCGAACACCTCGTCTACGTCGGGGCGCGGCATCTCGGGCAGCTCGTCGGCGACGTTCGTGCCGAGCTCGGGATGGACCAGCGGGGCGCCCGCGGCAGCGGCCGGGTCCAGCACCGGCGGCAGCGGGTCGATGTCCACGTCGACCAGTTCGGCGCCGTCCTCGGCGAGGTACCGGGTCTGTACGCTCCCTCGCGCATGGCTACCGGCCCCAAGGCAGACGTCGGCCACGCGAGCCAGACGAGCGCCCGGCCTTTGCCCGTTGACGCTCACACGATATTGATGTCAGAGCACTGACGTCAATATTATGTGAAGCCAGGGGAGCGTGTTTCCGCCCAGCTGGTCGCCATGGCCAGCGATGGCGGCCGGTACCGTGAGGCATGCCCGCTTCGGCGGTGCGGTGCCGTTAAGGGAGATGATCGTGGGCCAGCCAGGGCAGCAACGCCGCCGGTACGACAGCAGCCTGCGTCGCCAGCGTGCCGCCCAGACACGCGAGCGCATCGTCGCCGCGGGCGTGCAGCTGGCCCACGAGTCCCCGGCCTGGGACTGGCGCGCGCTCACCATCCGCGCCGTCGCCGAACGTGCCGAAGTCAGCGAGCGGACCATCTACCGGCATTTCCCGGGCGAGAGAGAGCTTCACGACGCGATGATGCAACGCCTGGAGGAGGAGGCGGGTGTCAAGCTGGAGGGGCTGCGGCTCGAGGACGTCGCCGAGGCCACCGCGCGGGTATACGCGCACGTGTCGCCGTTGCCGCTGGTGCCCCGGATGCCGCTGGACGCCACGCTGACCGCGGCGGACCAGCGGCGTCGGGCGGCGCTCTTGAGCGCGATGGCCGCTCCGGCCGCCAGCTGGCCAGAGACGGACCGCAGGATGGCGGCAGCGGTCCTCGACCTCCTGTGGAGCGTCACTGCCTACGAGCGCCTGGTCGCGGCGTGGGAACTCACCCCCCAGCAGACCACCAGCGCCATCACCTGGGCGATCGGCCTCATCGAGACCGCGATCCGGGAAGGACGGGGGCCGACTCCACCAGCCGGGAGAGCAGGCGCCGCCCGCCGGGAGCCTTGAGGTCGATGGCCACGGACCGCTTGCCGCGGTTGGCCGACTGGAAGAACGGATCCACCCCGCGGTACACATTGTGCAGGCCGAACGTCGACAGGCCGCGGTACGGGTCCCCCGATTCGGGGTCCTCGATCTTGATGACCTCGGCTCCCCATTCCCTGAGTACGGATCCAGCCATGGGCACGAAGACGTGGGAGGCTACCTCGAGCACCCGTACGTCAGCGAGCGGCGCGTCCATAGAAGTGAACACTAGCTTACTAAGCGGCTCTGGTCGGCCATCCCCAGCCCGGCTATGATGGCCCCGGCCACTGGTGAGGGATCGGAGCCGTCCAGCGCGAACCCGTCGCGGACGAAGCCCTCTACGTCAAGGCCCACCGGCCCATTGTGTGCCGCCAGCAGCCACGGGTCACCCGGATTACGTCCCGGCGTGGACAGGCTCGGGCCCCAATATCCCAAGAAGGAGGACGCCTAGGCTGAGGGGGTTAGAGCCGTTCGCGCATCCGGCGTGTCCTAGATAGCGAAAGCATGTACTAGCAATTATCCTGGTTGGGTGACTGGTTCCGAACATGTACGCGCTTACCTGCGGGCCGCCCCGGGGAGCGGGGTGGCGGGCTGGTGACTGGTTCCCTGCGTCCGGTTGCCGCGCCGTTCGTGGCGGCCGCGCCGGGCGGCGCGCGGGTCCGGGCCCGGCTGCGCCTGCCGCCGCAGGACGAGGCCGTGCTGCGGGCGGTGGGCGCGCACCTGGGGTCGCTGGCCGGGCGTGACCTGGCCGCCCGGTGCGCGGAGGGGCGGCTGGACGCGCGGAGCCGGGCGCGGTCCCGGGCGGCGCGGAAGCGGGCGCTGACAGCTGGCTCGTCGTCCCGGTGGGCCGGGGCGATCACACGCACCAACGAGGACCAGGTCCGGCTGGCCGGGCAGAACCTGCGCGCCGACAGGACAAGCCTGCAGGCCCGCATCCGCCGGATCGAGGCCCGGCTGGCGATCCAGGCGGGCGGCAAGGCCGGCCGGACGCGCGGGTATGCCACCGCCGCCGAGCGGCACGGCAAGACCATCCGCCTGCGGTCGCTGCAGGCCCGGCTTGCCAGGGTGGAGCGGCAGCTGGCGGCGGGGACGGTGTCGGTGGTCCGGGGCGGGAAGGCCCAAAGGCGTGGGGCAATGAGACGATCCGCTGGCATCCCGGCGAGGGCTGGCTGGAGATCAAGCTGCCCGCCCCGCTGGCCGGCCTGGCGAACCGGCCGCACGGCCGGTACCGGCTGTCGTGCCTTGTGACGTTCTGCTACCGGGGCGATGAGGTCGCCGCCCAGGCCATGTCGGGCGCGGTGCGCTACGACATCAGCCACGACCCGGCCCGCGGCCGCTGGTACATCGATGCGAGCTGGACGGCTGCGCCCGCCCCGGCGGCATCGCTGGATGAACTGCGGCAGCACCCAGTCGTGGCCGTGGACGTCAACCACGGGCACCTCGCCGCCGCAGTCATCGCGCCGGACGGCAACGTCCTCGGCACCCCGGCCACCATCCCTCTCGACCTGGCCGGGCTGCCGTCCGCCACCCGCGACGGGCACCTGCGAGCCGCCATCAGCGCCCTGATCACCACCGCGAAGGCCCGCGGCGCCCGCGCTATCGTCATCGAGGACCTCGACTTCGCCGAAGCCCGCGCCGAAGGCCGGGAACGGGCGGGCTGCCGGCCCTCGCGCGGCCGGCGCGGCCGGGACTTCCGGCGCGCCGTCTGCGGCATCCCCACCGCCAGGCTCCGGGACCGGCTGGTCCAGATGGCCTGCAACGCGGGCCTGGCGGTGATCGTCGTCGACCCGGCCTGCACCTGTTGACTGAACTAACGACAGTCGGCTGATCAATCTCCGGACGTGTCGGGATAAGCGGTCGTTACGGTCGCTGCTCATGTCTGATGGAGAAGAGGGAGAAGAGGATGGCGTCAGGGATCTCGGTTCGCTCGTGGTCCCCGCGGCCGGGTCGCTCGTCGAGACCGGGGATCCGTGGGAGCCGTACTACCTGAGCGATCCCGTCGGCGGGCGGGTCGAGGCGGTGTCGGAGTTCCTTCGGGACCTGCAGGCGGCGGGGCGGCCGGCGACGACGCAGCGGTCGTACTCGCTGGCGCTGCTTCGCTGGTTCCGGTTCACCTGGGCTGTCGGGGTGCCGTGGAATCAGGCGACCAGGGCCGAGGCCCGCGATTTCTGCCGCTGGATCCAGCTCGCTGACAAGCCCGGCAGCTCCCGGGGGCCGGCGGCCCCGGTGCCGGGCAAGCGGCCGGCGTCCGCGAAGTACGCGCCGTCGACGGTGGCGCATTGCGAGACGGTCTGCCGGGGCTTTTACGCGTATCACCTGGAGGCCGGGACCGGGCCGATCGTGAACCCGTTCCCGCTGGCCAGGCCGGGGCGACCGTATGCGCATCACAACCCGATGGACCCGTTCCCGCGGCAGAAGGCGGGCCTGTTCCGGCCGCGGGTTCCCCGCCGGGTCCCGAGACAGATCCCGGATGCGGTGTTCAACGAGCTGTTCGCCCGGCTGCCCTCGCACCGGGACCGGGCGCTCGTCGCGTTCTGGGTCTCCGCCGGCGCACGCGCATCGGAGCTTCTCGGCGCCGTATGCTCGGGCGCTGATCCGGGGCAGCAGCTGATCACCGTGGTCCGGAAGGGATCGCGGGCGGTGCAGCAGCTGCCGGCGTCGCCGGACGCGTTCGTGTGGCTGCGGCTGTATCAGCAGGAGATGCAGGGCCTGGTGCCGTCCGGGCCGGACGATCCCTTGTGGTGGACGCTGCGGAGGCCGTTCCGGCCGCTGAATTATCACGCGGCCAGGGCGATGTTCGACCGGGCGAACGCCGCGGTCGGCGCGGGGTGGTCGCTCCATTCTTTGCGTCACACTGCCGCCTACCGGCTCGCCCGTGACCGGGACGTCCCGATCAGCGACGTGCAATGGGTGCTCGGCCACGCTTCGCTGTCGACCACGCAGATCTACGTCGTCCCGACGGCCGAGGACGTCATCGAGAGCACGCTGGCCCATCACCGCCGGCAGGCGAAGCCGAAGTCGGCCTCACCTCCGGAACCGGGGCCGGGTTACCGGCCCGAGAGCCTGGACGTCCTGTTCGGGAAGGGCCGCTGGTGACCGCCGCGGCGCCGGCCGTGACGGCTGCCCGGCAGCTCAGCGCCGAAGCGCTGGCGGTGATGAAGAGGTTCCCGCCCCGGCCGGTCCCGGCGTCGTGGGACGCGACGGCCGCGGACCGGTTCGCGGTGATGCGGCGGATGCTCGCCCCGCCCTTCCCGGTCGGGGAGGCGACGAGACGGGATTTCCGGAAGCTGGCCATGCTGAAGATCCTCGACTGGCTCGAGCTGCACCCGGGGACGACGTGGCAGGAACGCTGGGACGCGTCCGGCGCGGGCGCCGACGGGAGAGCCGGCTGGCGGGACCAGGCGACGGCCGAGCTCGGGGCCGCCGGCACCTCACTGAACGGGAAGGCCCGCGAGACGCTCGGCGGCGGGCTGGTGCAGCTGATCGGCGGCGACGTCCTGCGCCCGGGCCTGCCCTGGCTGCTGGCCACCGACTCCCCGCGCGGGATCGCCCGGGAGATGGGCCGGACCCGCGACCCCGCCGGGATCGCGGCACTGCGGGAACTGCCGGAGGGCAGCGTCGCCGGGCGCACAACCGGCAACGCGATCGAGCGGGCCGCCCTGATCATGGCCGCCAAGGGCGGCACGGCCGGCGACATCACCCCCGGCGACTGCATGCAGCTGCTGGAGTGCTCCATGCGGGTATTCCGCGACGGAACCCACATGCACAGCCCGTTCTTCTACGAGCTCCTGCACGCGGCCGGGGTGTTCCCGCCCGGCGCGCCGGCCACGGTCCGGATGATTAGCGCCAAGTTCGCCGGGCAGCTGAGCGCCGGGCAGCTCATCGACCGCTACGACCTGGCCTGCCGGCCCGTCCGCGACCTGCTCGTGGACTACCTGCGCGAGCGCCAGCCCGGCATCGACTACAGCACCCTCACCGGCCTGGCCGCGACGCTGGGCCTGTGGTTCTGGAAAGACCTGGAAGCCCGCCACCCGGGCATCAGCTCGCTGAAGCTGCCGCCCGATGTCGCCGCCGGGTGGAAGAGGCGCATCCAGACCAGGACCGCACGCACGGCCGGCGGCGGCGAGCGGGCCGTCACCAGAGAGGCGGCCAGCGGCATCCTGACGGGCGTCCGGGGGTTCTACCTCGACCTCGCCCAGTGGGCACTGGACGAGCCGGCCCGCTGGGGGCCGTGGGCGGTGCCCTGCCCCATCCGCGACAGCGACATCCAGCACAAGAAGCAGCAGTCGCGGACCAAGGCCCGCATGGACCAGCGGACCCGCGAGCGGCTCCCCGTCATGCCTGCCCTCGCCGCCGCCACCGACCGGGGCCGCAAGGACGCCGCGGCCCGGCTGGCCGCGGCCCGGGACACCCCGCCCGGCGAGATGTTCACCGCCGGCGGGCAGGCCCTGCGCCGGGCCCGCCTGGCCAGGTCCTCGTCCCTGACCTGGGCCGAGGAGCCCGGCAGCGGGAAGCGCCGGAACTTGACCCGCGAGGAAGGCAGCGCGTTCTGGGCCTGGGCCGTCATCGAGGTACTGCGCCACACGGGCATCCGGGTCGAGGAACTCACGGAGCTCTCGCATCACAGCCTGGTGCAGTACCGGCTCCCCTCAACGGGCGAGCTGGTCCCGCTGCTGTCGGTCGCCCCGTCCAAGATCGACCAGGAAAGGCTCCTCGTCATCGACCCGGAGCTCGCGGACGTGCTCTCCGCGATCATCACCCGGATCCGCGGAGACGGCGGAGCCGTCCCGCTCGTCACGGCCTACGACTCGCACGAGTGCACCTGGAACCCGCCGATGCCGCTGCTGTTCCAGCGGGCCATCGGCCTGGAGAACCGGCCCATCCCCGCCGACGGGATCCGCGACCTCATCCACGACGCGCTCGCCGCGTCCGGCATCACCGGCGCCGACGGGAAACCGATCGACTTCCAGCCCCACGATTTCCGGAGGGTCTTCACCACCGATGCCGTCCTGAACGGGATGCCGCCGCACATCGCCCAGCTGATACTCGGACACAAGGACATAAACACCACAATGGGCTACAAAGCCGTCTACCCCGAGGAAGCCATCCGCGGCCACCGGGCGTTCATCACCCGCCGCCGCGAGCTCCGGCCCAGCGAAGAATACCGGTCGCCCACGGACCAGGAGTGGGAGGAGTTCCTCGGCCACTTCGAGCGCCGGCGGGTCGCGCTCGGCGACTGCGGCCGGGCCTACGGCACCAGCTGCATCCACGAGCACAGCTGCATCCGGTGCCCGCTCTTGAGGATCTCGCCTGCCCAGCGCGGCCGGCTCGCCGATATCCGCGACAACCTCCTGGCCCGCATCGCCGAGGCCGAACGCGAAGGCTGGGCCGGCGAGGCCGAAGGACTCAAGGCCAGCCTCGCCGCCGCGAACAACAAGCTCGCCCAGGCCGACACGGCCGCCGCCCGCCGGTCCGAGACCGTCAGCCTTGGCATGCCCGCCTACCGCGACATCGCCGCCGCGACCATGACCGCACCCGGAGACCGCCATGACCGCTGACGGCCTGACCGCCGCCCTGCACGCCTGCGCCGCCGGCCTCTACCCGCTCCAAGCCGGCGTCGCCCTGCTCACCAGCAACGGCACGTTCCTCCACCGCGACGACTTCACCAGCCGGTTCACCGAACACGGCACCAGCGGGGGCACCCCGATGGCCGCCATCGACTGGGACGCCACGGTCACCGCCCTGGCCAGCGGCGATCTTCCCTGCTCCGGAGGGGAACGCCGGGTCCTCCAGCTGTCGGCCAGTCTCGCCGGCGGCATACCCGTCGATCTCCGCGACGCCGTCACCGGCCTCGACGACGACAACGTCGCCCGGCTGGTCACCGCGATCCTGCACGCGTCCGGGAAACGCCCAGGGACCTGCGGATATCGATGATCATTTTTAGTTCAGAGAACACCTCCCGCTGGGCAGCCCGGCACTGGCTCGCCCCGTTGCGGGAGCACCACCCGAAGGCGACCGGCCACCACGCGGCAGCGCTGGTGATCGGCCGGCGCGGGCTCGGGCACCGGGCCAGGCGCCGCGCGACAGGGAACCAGACCGCCCCGGAGGAGGCGGCCCGGCCAGCCCAGGCGCGGCCCCGGACGACCCCGGCGGCCGGGAACGCACCCAGGAAACCCGCCGCCCCACGAGGCCACCGGCAGCCACCCGGCACTAAGACCAGCAGGCCTCACCGGACCACGGCAGGCAACCAGGCAGCCCACGACCGTTCGGGGCCGCCGCCGAAACAGGACTATGTCCTACTAGGTCAGTAGGAACGGTTTGCTGGCGTGGCGCGACCATCAGGCACGGCGCAGAGGCGCACGAATCAGTTACCAGGGCGACAAAACGTCTGAGAATTGGATAGACGCAGCGATAACAGCGCGCAACCTGCTCATAACTGGCGACAGCCACGACCGAATGATGTCCCGGCCGCCCGATCAAAGCCTGATCACCAGTAACCCAAGCCTTGCGCCACAGCTTCACTCCGCTTTGTGATGTCGGATGCCTCGGGGCTGGGCCTGGCCGTGGGCTAGTAGTCTCGGCGGCATGGAACTGCCCCCCTTCAGCGTGGCCGAGATCTTCAGCCGCTGGCAGTTCGCGCCGGTGGTCACGGGTTTTGTCGTGGTGGCGGCAGGTCTGTATCTGTGGGGCGCGCTACGCGTGCGGCGGCGGCATCCGGCGCGTCCGTGGCCGCTGTACCGGACCGCGCTGTTCCTCGCCGGCCTGGCCGTCGTCGTCATCGCGACGCAGAGCGGCATCGGCAGCTACGACGACGTGCTCTTCTACGATCACATGGTGCAGCACCTGCTGCTCCTCATGGTCGCGCCGCCCCTGCTGGTGGTCGGCCAGCCGGCCACGCTGCTGCTGCACGCGAGCCGTAATCCGCTGCACACGTGGGCCAAGAAGGTGCTGCGCTCGCGGGTGCTGGCCGCCCTCACCTGGCCGCCGTTCGGAGTCGCGCTTTACCTGACCGTTATCGTCGGCACGCACCTGACCGGCTTCATGAACCTGGTGGAGAGCAACGGCGCCGTGCACGACGGAGAGCACGCGCTCTACCTGGCCGCCGGCTACCTGTACTTCCTGCCGCTGCTCGGGCGGGAGCCGATCCGGTGGCGGGTCTCCTACCCGACCCGGATCTTCCTGCTCTTCATCGCCATGCCGGTAGACGCGTTCACCGGGCTGATCCTCGGCTCGGAGGGCAGCAACCCGTTCCCCGCCCTGGCCACGCAGCGCCCGGGGTGGGCGCCGAGCCCT
>Ga0208565_1000528_pt1 | contig 27615 bp, 22 predicted proteins | sample Sb_taG_7_FD_187706 | JGI IMG/M metagenome (GOLD analysis project Ga0208565, IMG submission 187706) | Peat soil microbial communities from Weissenstadt, Germany - Sb_50d_2_FS metaG (SPAdes) (version 2) | ecosystem: Environmental > Terrestrial > Soil > Wetlands > Peat | place: Germany...
CGCTGGCCGCGCTGGTGGTGGCAGCCGGGCTGCCGCTGATCCTGGAGACCGCGTTCCTGTTCGACCTGCTGGTGGCGGTGGTGGTGTTCGCGATGCTGATCCGGACCCACCACTCCCGGGCCGAATCACTATCCACCGCCGACCTGACCAGGCTACGGGGGTGAGCCAGTGATCGCCGTCGTGCTCGCCCTGCTGATCGTCCCCCTGGCCGCGGGGATAACCTGCGCCATCCGGCCGACCCGGAGCGCCAGGGCGGCCTCCGCGGTCACCGTGACCGCTGGTATCGCGTGCTTCGCCCTGGTCCTCGCGCTGGTCCCGGCCACTGCGCACCGGGACCTCAGCTACCTGTCCTACCTGCGGGTCGACGCCGTGAGCGTCATCTTCTTGCTGGCCACCAGCTTCCTGTACGCGGCCGTGGCGGTGTACGCGGTCGGCTACACCAAACGGCACGAGGAACTCTACTCCAGGCGCTTTTACGCCGGCCTGAACCTGTTCGCCTGGTCGATGCTGGCCGCGCCGCTGATGAGCAGCCTGGCCCTGCTCTGGATCGCGGTCGAGGTCACCACGATCATCTCGGCGCTGCTGGTCGCGATCGAGGACACCGACGGTGCCGCCGAAGCCGCCTGGAAGTACGTGCTGATCGCCAGCGCGGGCCTGAGCCTGGCCCTGCTCGCCACGGTGCTCGCCTACTACGCCGGCTCCCAGGTCCTCGGCGAGCACTACAACCTGGCCATCGCGCCGCTCATCCAGGCCGGCCCCCACCTGCCGCACACCCCGATCCGGCTCGCCTTCCTGCTCGCGCTGCTCGGCTACGGCACCAAGGTCGGCCTGTTCCCGGTGCACACCTGGCTGCCGGACGCGCATTCCGAGGCTCCGACCCCGGTCTCCGCGCTGCTGTCCGGGTCGCTGCTCGCGGTCAGCTTCTACGCGATCCTGCGGTTCTATCAGGTGGCCGCGGCCACCCTGGGGAGCGGGTTCCCGCGCGACGCGCTGCTGGCGTTCGGGGTCGCCTCGCTGCTGCTTGCCGCGCTGTACGTGTTCGGCCAGCGCGACATCAAGCGGCTGCTGGCCTACTCCAGCGTAGAGCACATGGGCATCCTGGCCGTCGGGGTGAGCTTCGGCGCGCCAGTGGCGCTGGCCGGCGTCATGCTGCACGTGCTGGCGCACGCCGCCGCCAAGGGCAACGCGTTCATGGGCGCGGGGGTGTTCACGGTGAAGTTCGGCAGCAAGCAGATCTCCGTCCTGCGCGGCGGGCTGAACGTGCTGCCGTGGAGCGGGCCGCTGTTCCTGCTCGCGGTGTTCGCGCTATCGGCCATGCCGCCGTCGGGCATCTTCCGCAGCGAGTTCCAGATCGTCTACGGCGGCCTGGGCTCGGGCAACTACGCCGCCGCCGCGATCCTGGTCGTGCTGGTCACGGTGGCGTTCTTCGGCCTGACCGCCTCGGCCACGCGCATGCTGTTCACCCCCGCCCCCCGCGCGCTCAGCCGCAGCGAACCAAGCATCTGGATGGTGATCCCGGTCGTCGCGGGCGTCGCGGTGCTGTTCATCCTCGGCCTGCATCCCCCGGCGGAGCTCACCGGCCTCATCTACCGTGCGGTGGCCCAGCTTGGGGCGGCGCGATGACGATCACTCAGCCGGACGTCACGGCGCTGTGGAAAGAACTCCGGTCCCGGGTCGACGCCGGGAACCGGTTCGCCGGTCTGTTCGCCACCAAACCCGAGGGCGGCGCGCTGGTACTGTCCGCGCACGTCGCAGTGAAGGGGGAAGGGGAGGCGGGCGGGGGCATCGACACGCTCGAAGCGCCGCTGCCGCCGGGCGCGGCCAGCTATCCCGCGCTCACCCCGCGGCTCGGCGCCGCGTTCTGGTACGAGCGCGAGATCCACGACCGCTTCGGCGTGGTCCCGGAGGGGCACCCGAGGCTGGCGCCTCTCATCAGGCCCGGCTCGGCGGAAGACCATGCGCTGCCCAGGCACGTCGCGGGCTACGGGATCTTCACGATCCCGCACGGCCCGGTCCGCTCCGGCGTGATGGAATCGATCGAGTACCTGGTCGAGACGCCGGGCGAGGCCATCCCGCACCTGAACATGCGGGTGTTCTACAAGCACCGCGGCGTGGAGAACCGGTTCGCCGGGATGACGGCGGCGGACGGCGTGCTGCTGGCCGAGCGCGCCGAGGGCATCGCCTCGGTCGCCCACGCCCTGGCCTTCAGCCACGCGGTCGAAACAATCGCGGGTTGTGAGCCGCCTCCGGCCGCGGCCCTGGTACGGGTGCTGCACGCCGAGCTCGAGCGGATCGCCAATCACCTCGACGTCGCGGTCAGGCTGGCCGACGCGGCCGGGCTCGCGGTGGCCACCGCCCGGCTCGCCCTGCACAAGGAGCGGGTGCTGCGGCTGGTCAGCAGGCTGTGCGGCAGCCGGTTCGGCCGCGGCGTGGTGGTCCCCGGCGGGGTCAGCGCGCCGCCGCTGCTGCCGCCGGCGCAGATCCTCACCGAGATCGACAACCTCCGTCGCGCGGTTACCGCCGAAGCGGCCGCGCTGATGGCCACCTCCTCGTTCCTGGACCGGCTGCGCGGCACAGGCCCGCTAACGCCGCAGCGCGCGCGCCAGCACGGGGCGCTCGGCCCGGTCGGCAAGGCCGCCGGGTACGCCGACGACGCCCGGCTCGCCCGTCCCTACGACGGGTACCCGTCGCTGGCCGTGCCGCCCGTCCGCGGCCACGCCGCCGGTGACGCGCTGGCCCGGCTCAGGGTTCGCTGGGACGAGGTGGACCAGTCTTTCGGTCTGCTCCGGCAGGTCGCCGAAGATTTGGCCGAACGGTCCTCCGATCCGCTCCACCTCACCTGCGAGCCCGCCAGCGGCCGCGCGGTCGGCTGGGCCGAGGCCCCGCAAGGCGAGGTCATCTACGACGTGAGGATCGACGCCGGCCGGATCGTCCGCTGCCACCCCAGGTCGGCGTCGTTCCACAACCTGGTGCTGATGCACGAGGTCTTCGCCGGTGACATCCTGACCGACTTCCCGTTCATCGAGGCGAGCTTCGGCCTGTCGGTCGCGGGGGTGGCGCTGTGAGCATCTGGGTGCTCCGCGGCCTACGCGACGGCGTCGTCACCACCCGCTGGCCGACCAGACCTGATCCCTACGCCGATGGGTGGCGTGGTCCTGCGCGCCCGCAGGCCGTCTCCGTCCCGGCTGACAGACTGGCGATGCTCTGCCCGACTGGGGCGATTGCCGTCGCCGGACCCAGCGTGCGGGTCGATCAGGGCAGGTGCATCATGTGCGGCCGGTGCGTGGCCGAACGTCCCGACCTGTTCGCCTGGTCCCAGGGCGCGACCGGCCCAGGTGCGGCCACGCTGACCAGGGAAGCGCTGGTTGTGCCCGAATTCCCCGAGACCGACGAGGCGGTCGAGGCGGCCCGCACCCGGCTGCGCCAGCGCACCACCGCGCTGCGCCGCAGCGTGCACGTCCGGCATGTGGACGCCGGGTCCGACGGGAGCGAGGAGTGGGAGATCCAGGCCCTGCTCGGCCCGGTCTACGACATCCACCGGCTGGGCGTGTTCTTCACTGCCAGCCCGCGCCACGCCGACGTGCTGCTGGTCACCGGCGCGGGCGCGCGCGGCATGGCCGGCCCGCTGCGCACCACCTACGACGGCATGCCCGATCCGAAGGTCGTCATCGCGGCCGGCACCGACGCCGTCAGCGGCGGGCTGCTGAGCGAGAGCGAGGCGGTCACCGGGGGCATCGCCGCCATGGTCCCGGTCGATGTCTGGCTGCCGGGCTCGCCGCCCAGCCCGTTCGGCATCCTCAATGCCCTGCTGATCGCGGTCGGCAAGCTGGGCAACGGCGGGAGGGGGACGCCCCGCGAGCCAAAGGGGCGCGGTGTCGCCTGGACTGAGGAGCGAGGGACGAGCGACGAGAGCCCGCCGCCGCAGGCGGCCAGGCCAGCAAGGCGACGCCTTAAGGCGCCCCGGAGGCGAGCGGGGGAAACAGAGTGAGCGGGCTGTTCGCGGCGGGCCTGATCCTGCTGGCCCTGGCCGCCGGGGCCGACTTCGCCGGCGGCCGGTTCATGCGGTCCGGGCCCCTGTACCTGCTCGGCGCGGCGGGCTCGGCCTGCCTGGCCACCCTCGGCGGGTTCGCCCTGGCCGGCCGGCCGGTCCAGCTCGATGTCGCGGGCTGGCTCGGGGACCCGGTGCCCGGCCAGCAGGCGGCCGCCCTGTCCGCCGACCGGCTGTCCGGGCTGTTCCTGGCGCTGACCTTCGGCGCGGCGGTGCCCGTCTCCGTCGCGTTCGCCAGCTGGGGTGCCCGGCCTGATACGGCCACCCGGCGGGGCCTCGGAGCGAGCTACGCGCTGGCGCTCGGCGCGGTCGCGGTGATCATGACGGCGCGGGACGCGTTCACCGCGCTGTTCGGCTGGGAGACGCTGACGCTCGCCTTCTACCTGCTCGCCGGCTCCGAGCGGAACAAGCCGGGCCGGGCCGGCGCAGCCCAGGTCACCTTCGCGTTTGGCAAGGTCAGCGGGGCCGCGCTGCTACTCGGGCTGCTGCTCCTGGCGACCAGATCGCACTCGATCATGCTGGCGTCGTTCGCACACGTCCCCGGCGGCGCGGTCCGGACCACCGCGTATGTGCTGCTGCTCGCCGGGTTCGCGGTCAAGGCCGGCCTGGTGCCGTTCCAGATCTGGCTGCCGCGCGGGTACGCCGCCGCCCCCGGCCCGGCCCGCGCGATCATGGCCGGGATCTGCGTCAACGTCGCCTTCTACGGCATGTGGCGCACGCTGGCCCTGCTCGGCCGGGCGCCCGGCTGGCTGGTCGGCGGGCTGCTGGTGCTCGGCGCGCTGAGCGCGCTGCTCGGCATCGCCCACGCGGCGGTCCAGAACCGGCTGAACCGGGTGATCGCCTACTCCAGCATCGAGAACACCGGGCTCATCGTCACCGGCTTCGGCGTCGCGCTGACCGGCGCGGCGACCGGGGACCGGCGCCTGGTCGCGGCCGGGCTGCTGGCCGCCACGCTCCAGGTGGTCGCGCACACCGTGGCCAAGTCCTTGCTGTTCACCTCGTCCGCCGGGCTCGAGGCCGCAACGGGCCACGACGACCTGGAGGAACTGCGCGGGCGGGCGCGGGGCACCCCGTGGAGCGGGTTCGGCCTGGCCGTGGGCTCGGTGACCCTGGCCGGGCTGCCGCCCACGGTGGGTTTCGTGTCCGAGTGGTTCCTGCTGGAATCCCTGATGCAGCAGTTCCGGGTGCCCGGCCTCGGCTACCGCCTGGTGCTCGCCCTGGCCGGCGCCGCGGTCGCCCTCACCGTCGGCTTCGCCGGCGTCACCTTCGTCCGCCTCGTCGGCCTGATCGTCCTGGGCCGTGATACCGGATCCGCGCCGGTCCGGGCGGAGTACGGCCCGGCCGGGCGGGCTGCGGTGGTGGTGCTGGCCCTCGGCTGCCTGGCGACCGCGGCGATCACGCCACTGGAGATCCGGGTGATCGCCGCCGGGCTGTCGCCCGCGGTCCCGGCCTCGCTGACCATGGGCGCGCTGAAATCCCCGTGGATCCTGCAGCCGGTGTTCGCCGGGTTCTCGATCCTGTCGCCGTCCTGGCTGTGGGTGGAGATGCCGCTGATGCTGCTGCTGACCGTGCTCTTCGCCTGGGCGGTGTCCGGGCGTCGGCTGCTGCGGGTCCGCCGCGTCCCGGCCTGGCGCTCGGCCACGATCGGCGTCGAAGGCACCGACTCCTACACCGCCTTCGGCTACGCCAACCCCACCCGCCGGGTGCTGGCCGGCGTCCTGCACACCCGCGCCGAGCTGCGCGAGGTCATGATGGAGGAAGACGCCAGCGACGATGGCTCCGGCGCCCCGGATCGTGCTGACGTGAGCCCGGACGCGGCCGCGCATCTCCGTTACGCCTCCGACGTCATGGAGGTGGTCGAGACCTACCTGTACCGGCCCGCGCTCGGGTTCTTCATGGCGATCGTGACGACCGCGAAGCGCCTCCAGTCGGGGCGCCTGGATGCCTACCTGCTGTACATGCTCATCGCCCTGGTCGCCGTCATAGCCGTGGTAACCGCCCTGGCGTGATGAAGGACCGGACGGCCCCATGGGCTGTTCAGGGAAGGCCCTGGGCCGACTTGGGTGCGGCTGCCGCAGTGGCGCAGAACGTTCCCCAGGATCCCGTGCAGGTGCGTTCGCTGCCGCCGCGGTTGTAGACCAGCGCGACCGCGATCAGCGCCACGGTAGTGACCAGCCACAGCAGCAGCGGCATTGTCTGATGCAAGCCCGGGCGCTGGTCCGCCCGGGCGGGCTGTCCTGCCTTGGGGCGAGAAAGCCGGGAGCCGACCTGGATCTTCTCGCTGGCCGGCATCTCCTCACCGGAGGCCAGCCGGGTGAATATGGTCAGCCGCGCGACCAGCACGGGGTCGGAACCAGCCAGACCGTCCTTGATCGAGTCCAGGGCATTCTGTTCCCACGCGCTCAGGCCCATCACGGGTCCCTCCATCGTTTCGCCATGGCCTGAGCGGTCGCAGCGTCGTGGAGAGCATTGCGATGACTGATGCGCCTTGTCAGCACGTCAGCCCAGGCATCACCTGTGTCCCGGTACTACGCCAGCTTCATCGCGTGACGCGGTCAGGATACCCAGCCCCCAGAGTCGAGGGGCCGCAGAAGCACATGCCACCGGTGTGGGCGGCGTCACGTTATCCTGGCGAGAGCGCGGCGGAGGGGCTCGCCGCGCTGACACCCGCCACGCGCGGTTTGTCAGCGTCCGGGCATGCCGTAGCGGAGGCTGGGCGCGCTGGCGGCGATCTCCAGGAGCCGGTTGTATTTGGCCACGCGTTCGCCGCGGGCGGGGGCGCCGGTCTTGAGGTGGCCGCAGCCGGTGCCGACGGCTAGGTCGGCGATGAAGTGGTCTTCGGTTTCGCCGGAGCGGTGGGAGACGAACTGCCGGTAGCCGGCCTGGCGGCAGATGGCCATGGCCTGCAGGGTCTCGGTGACGGTGCCGATCTGGTTGAGCTTGATCAGCGCGGAGTTGCCGATGCCGCGTGCGATGGCGGCGGTGATGATGGCCGGGTTGGTGCAGAAGATGTCGTCGCCGACCAGCTCGGTGGTGCCGCCCAGGCGCGCGGTGAGCGCGATCCAGCCGTCGTCGTCGTCCTCGCCGAGGCCGTCTTCGATCAGGTGCACGGGGAACTGCCCGGTGATGGCCGCGTACCGGTCGATCATGTCGCCGCTGGACAGCAGTTGGCCGGCGACCTGGTAGCGGCCGTCGGGCTGGCGGAACTCCGAGGACGCCGGATCCAGGGCGATGGACACGCCCTCCGCGCCCGCCTTGTAGCCGGCGTCGGTGATGGCCTGGACCAGGAGCCGCAGGACCTCTTCGGGCTCGGTGACCTCGGGGGCGAAGCCGCCCTCATCGCCCAGGCCGGTGGACAGCTTGCGGCTGGTCAGCTCGCGGCGCAGCGCGCTGTAGACCTCGGCGCCGGCGCGGACCGCTTCGGCCATCGACGGCGCGCCGACCGGGGCGATCATGAATTCCTGGAAGTCCAGCGCGTTGGGGGCGTGCACGCCGCCGTTGAGGACGTTGAAGTGCGGGACTGGCAGGGACGGGGTGACGCCTTCGGGGGTGAGCCATTGCCACAGCGGCGTCCCGGCTGCGGCGGCCAGCGCGCGGGCCAGCGCCATCGAGGTGCCCACGGTGGCGTTCGCGCCGAGCCTGCTCTTGTTCGGGGTGCCGTCCAGGTCGATCATGGCCTGGTCCGCCTCGGCCAGTGAGGCCCAGGACCGGCCGCGGAGCAGGTCACTGATTTCGGTGTTGACCGCTGACACTGCCCCCAGGACCCCTTTGCCCTCGTACCGGGCCGGGTCGCCGTCGCGGCGCTCGACCGCCTCCCGGGAGCCCGTCGAGGCGCCGGACGGGACCCCGGCGCGGGCGGTCGTGCCGTCCGCCAGTTGCACGGTCACCGCCAGCGTGGGCCGCCCGCGTGAGTCCAGGATCTCCAGCGCGGACAGACCCGCGACGTTGAAAGCAGGCATCATTGTCTCTCCTGTCTGATGGCGGCACGGACGGCCGCCAGTTGTGCTGTCGTTTCACCCGGACTGGATCCTCTCCCGTCCGGGTCTGCGGTGGTAGTGACTTACGGCCCGGTTCGGTGGCCGTCATGCCTGTCATGGCCTTGTCCGCCAGCGCCGCAGGAACGGGGTCCGTCCGCCCGGTGGCCGCAGCGGAATGCCCTCGCGGCGCATGAACCCGCGTACGCTCTCGGCCGGCTGCCCGGTGAGCAGCTCGATGTGACTCAGCCCGGCCCCGCAGCACCAGTACAGGTCCTTGACGAGCGGGGCGCTCAGCTGAACTGGCTCGGGGAATCGTTCCCAGATCGGGCCGCCGGGCGCGATGCGCTGGATGTCGTGGGCGTCCAGGACCGAGGCGATGAGGTCGTCCTCATATAGCGCTTTGACCAGCTCGATCTCCTCGGGGCCTGACAGCGGTACGGCCCCGCCGCCGGTCCGGACCGGGACGCCGAGAGCATGCGCGCTGCGCAAAACGGTGCTGCGCGACGTCCCGATCAGCTTGCCGACCTCATCCGCCGTCATGCCCAGCTGCTCGTACAGGTCACGGAGTGTCACCGCTGGCACCGTCCTGCGGTCCTCACGGTTCCAGCCGCCGCGGCTGCGCACCTGGATGCCGTACCGGCGAAGCCGGTCACGGATCGTGCGTTCGGGCAGGCCGGTAATCGCGGCGATCTGCCGTGAGCTGAGCCTCGCGACCTCATACAGCTCCGCTATGAGCTGCGGCAGGCCCGGCCGGTCATCCGGGCGCCGCAGCGGCCGGAAACGGCCGGCCCCCCGGGGCCGCAACGCCACGCCCGCACGGTGCAGCGCCCGGGTCACCCGCTGCCGGTCGAGGCCGGTGAGTTCCGCGATCCGGTAAGTCGACAGCCCGCGGCACCGATAGAGATGAGCCAGCCGCTCCGGCGGCCACTGGTCCGCCGCGACGATCTCCTCGGCACCAGCGGCGCAGTAGGCGCACGGCTCCGTGAGGATGTCACCGGGCACGCCCAAAAATGGGGTGTGACGGTCCTGCATGAATATGCGGCCTCCCGCCCGCGTAGGGCAGGGACCGTTGGCGATTACCGCGCTTAACGGCGGGCCCCTCCGCCGAACCCAGCTTCAGGATAGGTACAGACCTCCAGTCAGTAAAGAGCGCGCCGTGACGGGCCTGGCCGGTTGTGAAATCGCGTCAGCGGTGATGCAATGAAGGCGGCGATGGGGCTCGCTTTCGCCGCGGACGTACCGCTGATGGCCTCTACCTTCTGTAATCGTTACGGGCAGAGGAGGCTACGGATGGGCAGCGAGCCGCCAGCTGAGGAATGGGAGCCCCGCGGCCGGGTGGCTGAGACACTCTATGTCCCCCGCCGCGCCATCGAAGGGGCCAGCATCCAGTCGGGCTCACTCCTCCTGCGCAGCGCCGGGCAGGAACTACGCATCACGCTGAGATCCAGGAGAACCGCCGCTGCGGCCTCAGCCTGGTCGGGGCAAATGCTCAGCGATCACGATCGCAGCGGCACGGGTTCCTGAACGACCATCCGGGACAGTCTCACGTCACCTAGTCCGGGGTGGCTGTCGCGGCAGGCCTGCAGCCCGTTCACGTCGCCGTCCTCTTGCGGACCATCAGGATCAGCGGGATCGCGGCGAACTCGGCGGCCATCGAGAACACGACGATGGCGGTGAGGGATACGTCGAACAACGCGCCGATGACGATGCTGCCGGCCACCCACGCGGTGCCGTAGATGCCGGTGAACAGCCCGTAGGCGGAGGCGCGCCGGTCCGGGGAGACCATCGGGGCGACCGCGGCGGGAATGATCGACTCCTGCACTCCCATCCCCAGGCCCCACAGCGACGCGCCGGTCAGTACGGCGGGTGTCCCCGCCTACCGGAGGTTCGCCTCGGATGCAGAATCTGGGATTCCCGTGTGGCGGGCTATCCTGGCATGAGTGCGGCGGAGGGGCTCGCCGCGCTGGCACCCGCGGCATCCGCGGGCAACGCGAACGCGGCGCCGCCGCCAACGGTCCCTACCAGGCGTATCACCTGACGCGGGTAGGAGGTTGGCGCCGATGCCGGACGGCGAGAGCACTCTGGTCAGCGCGCTGGACGAGCTGGCTGCGCTGGGGACCGAACGGGACCGGGAGCAGCTGGCGGCGCTGCTGGACCGGCTGGATGCGGCGCGGCTGCGTGTCCTGGTTGTCGGTGAGGCTAAGCGGGGCAAGAGCACGCTGATCAACGCGCTGCTGGGCCGCGCCGTGCTGCCGGCCGGGGTGACTCCGCTGACTGCTGTCACGACGACGGTGCGGTACGGCGACGACGAGCGGGCGGAAGTGAGGTTCCTCGACGGACATGACGAGAAGCACTTCCTGGCCGCGCTCGGCGACCTGGTAACCGAGCGCGGGAATCCCGGGAACCGCCGCCGGATCGCGGGCGTGACCGTGTACGTGGCCGCGCCGGTACTGGAAGGCGGGGTGGAGTTGGTCGACACGCCGGGCACCGGGTCGGTGTTCGAATGGGATACGCAGACGGCCCATGAGGCGCTGCGGTCGATGGACGCGGCCGTGTTCGTGCTGACCGCCGACCCGCCGGTGTCCGCGAGTGAGCGAGGCCTGCTGGGCCGGGTCGCCCGGTTGTCGGTGACGACGTTCGCGGTGTTGAACAAGGCCGATTACCTCGATGAGCCGGGACTGGCGGAGGCATTGGAGTTCACCCGGCGGGTGCTCGGCGAGGCCGCCCATCCCGCCAAGGTATACGCGATGTCGGCGTGTGCCGCCCTGGACGGCGGTGATCCTGGGTTCGCCGCGTTCGCAGCCGATTTCACGGCGTATCTGGCATCCCAGGGGAGGTCGGACCTGCGCGTGTCGGCGATCGCGCAGGCCCGCCGGATCGCCAGCTCGCTGCTGGATGAGGTGGCCGTGACCCGCCGGGCGGCCGAGATGCGTGCTGGCGACGCGGCCGGGCGGGTGCGGCAGTTCAGCGAGCGGCTGGCCGAGGTGGCCGTGCACGGCCGCGATGCCGTGACCGTGGTCACTGGCGAGTCGGGCCGGCTGCTGTTCGCGCTCAATGACGCGGCCGAGGCGGATAGCGCGCGGCTGGGCCGCGAGGTCGGCGGACAGCTTGACGCACTGTTCGACGGCGAGCTGCGCGACGCGGCGGCGGCCGAGATAGAGCGGCGGGGCCGGGAGCGGCTGGCGGCGTTCACCGTGGCCGCCGCGGAGGCCTGGCGCCAGCGGCAGCGGGAGGCCATCGAGCAAGGACTGGCCGCGGTAGACGCCCGCCTGGCTGCGGACCTGAAGGCCGAGCTCGACGTGCTCCGCGAGTCCGCCGCCGAATTGCTCGGGCTGGAACTCGCCGTCCCCGAGCCGGAAGGCCGGCTGGCGGAGAGCCGGCGGTTCTTTTACAACACCGCGGAGGACGTCGGCCAGACCGAGCTGCTGGCCGGCGCCGTGCGCCGCTGGCTCCCTGGCGAGTTCGGCAGGCGGACAGCCAGGGAGCACCTGCGCCGTGAGGCCCCCGTCCTGGTAGACAGCCAGGTCGGCCGGGCCCGGGGGGACCTGCAGTACCGGCTGGCCGAGGCGACCCGGGCACTGGGGCGGGTGGTCGGGCAGCGCTACGCCGATGGCACCGACCGGATACGGTCCGCGCTGCAGGCCGCGGCGGAGCTTCGGGAAGCATCTGCAGCCGAGGCAGGGGAGAAGAAAAAAGAATTGGCCGAACGGGAAGCGGCGTTGCGTCACGTCACGTGCTTGCTGGACCAGGCCGCGGCGCCGAGGTAGACCTCCCAGCCGGATCGGAAACGGTGGAAGCTGATGATGAGTTCCAGCCAGGATGGTTCTGGTTCGCCGTTCTCGGCAGGTGGCGCGTCCGCCAGCGTGAGGTCGCCTCTCGAGGCGAGCGAAGCGCGTTTCCAGAGTGTCCTCTTCGAGCAGCCCGCGAGCGGCGCTGGCGTCGACGGGCTGCCGGAGCCGGACTTCTTCGCCGACTTGAATCTGGATCAGGTGCTGGAGTGGATGACCGCTAGCCGGAAGCAGTATGAGCTGAAGCCGTTCTTCTACGCGCCGCTGCACGACGTGGCCGCCGTCCGCTACCGGCATGAGGTGCTGCGCGACCTCGAGAAGCCCGCTGTGCTGGAGTCGGTCACGCGGTTCGCGGAGACGATGCGGCGGATGCGCGAGCACCTCGCGCAGGCGCAGAAGCTCTACTACCCGCTCCAGAAGCAGGCCTGGTTCCTGGATGCCGTCGAGGTCTACTGCGAGGCAGTCTGCTCGCTCGCGGGGGAGCTCGGCGGGCTTGATGTGGCCTCGCGCGGCTTTGAAGGGCTCCGTGACTACCTCGCCGGGTACGCCGCCTCCGGGCGCTTCACCTCACTTGCGGCGGAGACGCAGGCGCTGAAGGAGGCGCTTGCCGGGGTGCGGTACGCGGTCCGGATCCACGGGGCCCGGGTCACGGTCAGCAACTACGAAGGCGAGCCCGACTACAGCGCCGAGGTGGTAGAGACGTTCGCGAGGTTCAAGCAGGGGGCGGGGAAGAGTTACCTGGTGGGGCTGCCCGACTTGGCCGACATGAACCACGTCGAGGCTCAGATCCTGGACCGGGTCGCGAGACTGAACCCGGATGTGTTCGGCGCGCTGGCCAGGTACTGCGGCCGCCACCGCGATCACCTGGACGCGACGGTCGGCCGGTTCGACCGCGAGGTGCAGTTCTACCTCGCCTATCTCGAGCTGATCGGACGGTTCAAGGCGGCCGGGCTGCCGTTCTGCTACCCGCAGGTCTCCGCCCGCGCCACGGGCATCGCCGCTGAGGAGACGTTTGACCTGGCGCTGGCGAACAAGCTTGTGCCTGAGGGCGGCACGGTGGTGGGCAACGACTTTTACCTGGAGGGGCCGGAGCGGATCTTCGTCGTCACCGGCCCTAACAACGGCGGCAAGACCACCTTCGCCCGGATGTTCGGCCAGCTCCACTTTCTCGCCGCACTAGGCCTGCCGGTTCCCGGCAGAAGCGCGCGGCTGTTGCTGCCCGATCGCATCTATACGCATTTTGAGAGGGAGGAGGATATCGAGACGCTCCGCGGCAAGTTCGAGGACGAGCTCGTCCGCGTGCACGAGATCCTGGAGCTGGCGACGAGCCAGAGCGTGCTGGTGATGAACGAGAGCTTCAACTCGACCACCCTCAACGACGCGCTGTTCGTCGGCACCGAGGTGCTGCGGCGGGTCCTGGACCTCGGCCTGCTCGGCGTGTACGTGACTTTCGTCGATGAGATCGCCTCGCTGAGCCAGGCGACCGTGAGCATGGTCAGCCAGGTCGTGCCGGAGAATCCGGCGCAGCGGACGTTCAAGCTCGTCCGCAAGCGGGCTGACGGGCTCGCCTACGCCGCGGCGATCGCCGGCAAGTACGGCCTGACGTACCAGCGCCTGATAGAGAGGATCGGCTCGTGAAGGTCTTCCTGCTGCACAAAGACCGGGATTTCGCCGTGAAGCCGGGACTGCGGGACGCGATTTTCGGTGCGATGGCGAGCGGCGACCTGTTCGCGCTCGCCAACGTCAGGCGGGACCTTCAGCGCGGGCGGAGCCCCGGCCCGAGCGCGGCGGCGCCGGGAAGCGACGACGTGCTGACGCAGGATCTGGAGCTGCAGACGCTGTGGAACGCGATGGCGGCCGGGGACGAGTTCTTGTTCGAGGTGGCCAGGCGGGGCGTCCTGTCGAGCCTGAGCGATCCCGACGCGGTCGTGTACCGCCAGCGGGTGCTCGCGGACTGCCTTGAGCACCCCGGGACGGTCAGGCAACTCTACGAGCTCGCGATCGATGCCCTGGAGAATGAGAGGCAGGTCCGTTCCCTGTGGCATCTGGCGTCGCCCGACAGCATTATTTCCCGGTCGGTGCAGGTGCTGACGCTGCAGGTCGAGATCCTCAGGCGGCTCCGGCAGGTCGCGGAGGAGCATGCCGGGAATTTCGGTTCGGAAGGGTTCAGGCGGTTCTTCGCGATGCTCGGGGAGGAGCTGTCAGATGATTACCTGCAGACGGTCGAGCATCATCTGCGCGAGCTGGAGTTCAAGCGCGGCGTGCTCGAGAGTGCTGCGCTCGGCCAGGGCAACAAGGGCCGCCGCTACATCGTCCGGACGCAGCGGGAGCAGCGCTGGACCGAGCGGCTCTCGTTCGGGACCCGCTCACCGGGCTACACCTTCATGATCCCGGCCCGCGACGAGAACGGCTTCCGGGCGCTGGAGGAGATCCGCGGGAAGGGGATCAACCGCGTCGCGGACGCGGTCGCGCAGTCCGCCGATCACGTCAAGAGCTTCTTCAGCATGCTCCGGATCGAGCTCGCCTTCTATCTCGGCTGCCTCAACCTGCGCGAGCGGCTCGACGCGAAGGGCGAGCCGGCCTGCTTCCCCGTCCCGCTCCCCGCGGGCCAGCGCACGCTCGCCGCGGAGGGCATCTACGACGTCTGCCTGACGCTCCACCTCCCGGACCGGGCCGTCGGTAACGAGGTGAGCGCCGACGGCAAATCGCTGGTGATGATCACCGGTGCCAACCAGGGCGGGAAGTCGACCCTGCTGCGCAGCCTGGGCCTTGCCCACCTGATGATGCAAAGCGGCATGTTCGTCGGCGCGCAGTCGTTCCGGGCCGGCGTGTGCGCCGGCGTTTTCACGCACTACAAACGCGAAGAGGACGCCACGATGCGAAGCGGCAAGCTCGACGAGGAGCTCGCCAGGATGAGCGAGATCGCCGGGCAGATCACGCCCGGCTCGATCCTGCTCTGCAACGAATCGTTCGCCTCCACCAACGAGCGCGAAGGATCGGAAATCGCCCGGCAGGTCGTGCACGCCATGCTCGACAAGCAGATCAAGGTCTTCTTCGTCACCCACATGTACGACCTCGCGCACGGCTTCCACGCCCAGCGGCTGGACACGGCGCTGTTCCTCCGGGCCGAGCGGCAGCAGCCGGACGGCCGGCGCACGTTCAAGCTCGCCGAGGGCGAGCCGCTGCCCACGAGCTACGGCGAAGACTCCTACCGGCGCATCTTCGGCACCGGCGAGGCGACAGCGACGGCCCTCGCCGACACCGGACGGTGACGGCCTCGGGAGCGGCTGTCCGGCCGCGGCGGGGGCATGACCGGGCTAAGCCGACGTAACTTCGGTCTAGGCCGGGGCCAGCATAGACCCCGAACCGCCGGGTGATGGTTAGCGGTGAGAACAATGCTGGCTGTCCCGTAAGCCGATCGCGGCCAGCGTGGCCGTAGAATCAGGATCAAGGCGATGGAGCTCGCCGGAGTCGCCCTAATGGCTGATGGCTCCTGTTGACCGCGTTAGTGGCCGGAACACAGGAGGGCATGTCATGGCGCAGCGAGCATCGAGGAGCCTAAGCCTGCCGCAGGCCGGCGGTTCACCGCCAGAAGATGGTGGTCACTTTCTCAGCTTGCTGTTCGAGGAGGCGCCGGCGGCCCGGGGCGCCGAGGGGCAGGACGAGGATCGCTCCTTCGCGTCGGATCTGAACCTCGACCAGATCGTGGCGGCGATCGCGGGTGATCGCGAGGAGCGTGACCTCATCACGACCGTTCTCTACGGCCACCTGCGCGATGTCGACGCCGTGCGCTACCGCCAAGAGGTTTTCCAGGACCTGGAGAACCCTGCCCTGTTCGATCAGGTCGAGCGCTTCGCCGACCTCATGCACCAGGTACGCGCCCACCTCCATCAGCTGGCGAAGATGCAGTACCACTACCAGCGGGAGGGCTGGCTCCTGGACGCGGCGGCCATTTACTGCGACGCGGTGCAGTCCCTGGCCGGGCATCTCGCCTCGGCGCAGATCAGCTCCCGCGGCCTCCTGGCCTTCCGGGAGTACCTCGCCTCCTATGTGGCCTCGGCGGAGTTCACCGCTCTCGTGAGCGATACGAGGGACCGGAAGGGCGCCCTCGGACATATCCGCTACTGCACCCGCATCAAGGGCGGCCGAGTCGACGTCAGCCGCTACCAGGATGAAGCCGACTACAGCGCCGCGGTGCTTAAGACCTTCGAGCGCTTCAAGCAGGGCGCGGCGAAGGACTACCGGGTCCGCTACCGGACGTCGCCAGGGACGAACCACGTCACCGCTCAGATCCTTGAGCTGGTGGCCCGGCTCTTTCCGGAGGAGTTCACCGCCCTGGACGAGTACTGCCGCCGACACGCCGCGTTCCTGGACGACGACATCCGGCGCATCGACCAAGAGCTCCAGTTCTATCTCGCTTACCTCGACTACATCAGGCCGCTTCGCGTCGCTGGGCTGTGCTTCTGCTATCCCGAGGTCTCCGCCAGTTCGAAGGATGTCCTAGCCGCCGCTGCCTTCGACCTGGCCCTGGCTAAGAAGCTCGTCTCGGAGCGCAAGCCGGTGGTCACTAATGAGTTCCGCCTGGAGGGTCGCGAGCGCATCTTCGTCGTGACCGGCCCAAACCAGGGAGGCAAGACCACCTTTGCCCGGACCTTCGGCCAGCTCCATCACCTGGCCAGCGTCGGCTGCCCCGTCCCAGGCAGCGCCGCCCGCCTCTTCCTCTTCGACCGCCTCTTCACCCATTTCGCACGAGAGGAGGACCTCACCAAGATGAGCGGGAAGCTGGAGGATGACCTGGTGAGGATCGGGGAGGTCCTGCGGGCGGCCACGCCTGACAGCATCGTGGTCCTGAACGAGATCTTCAGCTCCACGACCCTGCACGATGCTCGCTTCCTGGGGACGAAGCTCATCAAGAAAGTCATGCAGCTTGACGCCTTGTGCGTTTACGTCACCTTCGTGGACGAGCTGGCGTCGCTCGGGGAGCCGGTCGTCAGCATGATGAGCACGATTGTCCCGGAGGACCCGGCTGAGCGCACCTACAAGGTGGTCAGGAAGCCAGCTGACGGCTTGGCCTATGCGCTGGCCATCGCCGAGAAGTACGACCTCACCTACGGGCGGCTGCGAGGGAGAGTCGCGTCATGAAGGTCTATCTCCTCTACGAAGCTCAGGACTTCGACTTCGAGGCCGACCTGCCTGCCAACCACGAGGAGCTGATCCAGGACCTGGAGCTGACCACACTGCTCCGGGCGATGGCCCTCGGTGACAAGTTCCTCTTCGAGGTGTCTAGGAGAGTGCTGCTCGCCTGCCTCCACGATCCAGAGGCCATCCGCTATCGCCAGCGGGTCCTTGCCGACTGCCTCGCAGAGCCCGAGGTTATCCGGGAGACGTACGCTGTAGCAGTTGGCGCCCTGCAGGACAATCGGCACATCTGGGGAGGTTACGGCGGCACGTATCAAACTCCCTCGTCCAACCTCTCGGGCGCGGTCAGCCATCTCGAGGCCTACGTGGCTCGCCTCAGGCAACTGCGGCAGATCGCCGACGACCACGCGGAGAAGTTCCGCTCCGACGGGCTGAGGGCGCTGTTCGCCACGCTGCAGCGCGAGCTGGACGACGAGTACTTCGAGGAGATCAGCTACCACCTGAAGCAGCTGCGCTTCCGCGCTGGCGTGCTGATCGACGCCGAGCTTGACCGGGACAACAGCGGGACCAACTTCGTGCTCCGCGCCCCCGGTGACACCCGGCCAAGGTGGAAGGAGCGGCTGGGAATCGGCTCACGTTCCACCTACTCTTTCACCCTCCCGCCCCGCGACGACGCGGGAGGCCAGGTTCTGGCCGACCTCACCAGCCGGGGGATCAACCTCGTGGCTAACGCGGCCGCCCAGTCCGCAGACCATATCGGGAGCTACTTCACCATGCTGCGGGCGGAGCTGGGCTTCTACGTAAGCTGCCTCAACCTGGCGGACCGGCTGGCGGCTAAAGGGGCGCCGGTCTCGGTCCCCGAGCCAAGGCAACCGTCACCGCTCACGTTCTCGTGCATGGACCTGCGCGATGCCTGCCTGGAGTTGCAGTCACCCGGTGCGGTCGTGGGCAACGACGTGCAGGCCGACGGGAAGTCGCTGGTCATCATCACCGGTGCCAACTCGGGGGGGAAGTCGACGTTCCTGCGCAGCGTCGGCCTGGCCCAGCTCATGATGCAGTGCGGGTTGTTCGTCGCGGCTGAGTCCTATCGGGCGAATGTGACTCGCGGGTTCTTCACGCACTTCATCCGGGAGGAGGATTCCGGCATGACCAGCGGGCGGCTGGACGACGAGCTCAGGCGCATGAATGCCATCGCCGACCAGATCAGGCCGCACTGCCTCATGCTGTTCAACGAGTCCTTTGCTGGGACCAACGAGCGCGAGGGATCCGAGATCGGCCGCCAGGTCGTCCGCGCCTTGCTGGACGCAGAAGTCAAGGTGTTCTTCGTTACCCACCGGTTCGATTTCGCTGAGGGCTTCCACCGTCAGCACGCGGACTCCAGCCTCTTCCTCAGAGCTGAGCGCCAGCCCGACGGGCGCCGGAACTACAAGCTTGCAGTGAAAGAGCCTCTCCCGACCAGCTTCGGAGAGGACCTCTACTACCGGCTCGGCGGCTGGCTGGATGAGGATAAAGCCTTCACCACGACTGTCGCGGGAGCAGCCTCGAATGGCGAACCGGGCGAGAGCAGCCGGGTGCGGCAGGCGGCTGAGATCGCTGCCATGTCGCCGGACGCGTCGGGAGGCGGATGAGCCGCCCCCGCCGGCCTTGAGCGCGGTCGGCCAGCCTTCAGCAAACGTGCGGATCTTGTGGACAGCGGGCAGCAAGGTCCACAATGACGACTGGCGATGAGGCTCGCCACAGCGCTGGCCCGGGACAGGTCCCGGGCCCGGGAACCGCGGGTTGGCTGTCCCGCTGATGGCCTCTGTCCCTGTCTGGCTGCGGCAGGAGAGGAGGCTGGCATGGTTGCCGTGACCCGCCGTCTGATGGGGTGGCCGCGATGAGCGCAAGGCCGTTCCGCCGGGTGCTGGTCGGCTGGGATTCTTCCCCGGGCGCCGCCGCCGCTCTCCTGGCCGCCGCCGGGATCGCTGACGGCGAGATGGGACGCGTGGTGGCGCTCGCGGTCCTGCGCCCGGTCCCACGCGGGGAGGGCGGGCAAGAAGAACGGGCCGCTGAAATGGCCAGGCACCGGCGTCAGGCTGAAGAATCCTTCGGCAGGGCCAGGGACACGCTGCCGGACGCCACGCGGGCCAGGGTGACCCTGGAGTTCGCGGAGAGCCCTGATGCGGCCAGGGCACTCTGCGAATACGCGGACGCGCACGTGTTCGAGTTGCTCGTCCTCGGCCGTCACGGGAACGGGGGCGTGCTGCACCCGCGGCTAGGTCACGTCGCGGAAACGGTAGCCAAGAAAAGCGGCCTTCCCCTCCTGCTGCTCGGCGGCCAGAGCTAACGCGAGAGGCAGACCCGCGAGAACGCCGCGCCGATTATGGACGTGACGCGAGCAACCCTCGCCATGTATCGTGAGGTTGATCACGCGATGAGGCTCGCGTACTGCCGGGCCGGGTAAATCCGGTCGGCTGATGGCCTCTACCTGCAAGGGCGTTCTGGCGTCGCGAAGGCAGGGGGAGGTGCGCGTGGTCCCGGAGCTCATCCAGGTGCTGCAGAGCCTGGTGGTGCTCACGCTCGCTCCGTTGTATGCCGGCGTGCTGGCCCGCGCCGAGGCGGTGGTCGGGTCCAAGCGCGGACCTAGCGTGCTGCAGCCGTACCGGGACCTGGCCAAGCTGCTCCGCAAGGGCAGCGCGATCAGCGATCAGGCCTCCTGGGTGTTCCGCGGCGCGCCGTTTGTCGCCTTCGCTTGCTACCTGACCGTGTCGGTGATCGTCCCGGTCATCACCAGCGAGCCTCTCCCGCTGGCGTTCCTGGCCGACCTGATCGGCGGCGCGTTCGTGCTCACGCTGGCCAGCTTCGTGATCTCGCTGGCCGGCCTGGACACCGCGAGCCCGTACGGCGGGCTCGGAGCGAGCCGGGCGAGCTGGATCGGCAGCATGGCCGAGCCCGCGCTGATCCTGGTGTTCTTCACCGTCGGCGCGGTGTCGGCGTCGGACAACCCGTACCTGATGAACCACGCGGTGGCCTCGTCTCCGTACGTGGTGGTGCTGCCGACGCACCTGCTGGGGCTGGTCGCCTTCTTCATGATCGTGCTGGTGGAGAACGGCCGGATACCGATCGACACGCCTGGCGGCTCGACCGAGATCTCGATGATCGAGGAGAGCCGGGTGCTGGAGTACTCCGGCCGCGAGTACGCGCTGGTCAAGTGGGGGAGCTGGATGAAGTTGTTCCTGCTGTCCTCGGTCTTCATGAATGTCTTCGTGATCCCCTGGGGGCTCGGCACCGGTACCAGCCTGCCCGGCGCCCTGCTGGCGATCCCGGTGCTGCTCGGGAAGCTCGCGCTGTGCGGGCTCGCGATCGTCATTATCGACACGTCGTTCGCCAAGCTGCGGTTTTTCCGGATCGCCGAGTTCCTGGGTGCCGCGTTCATGCTCGCCCTGGTCGGCGTCGCCACCTCGTACGTGATCGGAGCGTGAGCCAGATGCAGAGTCTGTCCGCGACCAGCACGGCGGGTGTCTTGCTCGATTTGTCCGGGGTGCTGATGCTGCTGCTGGCGTTCGCGTGCCTGGCGTCGAAACTGTTCAACCGTTATGTCGCCTATTACGGCGCCCAGTCGGTGGTGCTGTCGTTCGCCGCGGCGACCGCCGCGGTCGCCTTTCACAGCGCCGAATTGTGGATCCTGGCCGCGCTCACGCTGGCGGTCAAGGGAATCGCGATCCCGGTGGCGGCGCGGCGGCTGCTGGTGACGCGGCTGGCGCTGAAGCGCGATGCCGCGATGTCGACCGGCCTGTCCACGTCGCTGATCGCCGGCGGGGCGCTGACGGCGTTCGCCTACCTGGTGACCCGCCCCGCTCTGCTGCCGCACGGCACCGTCGCGGCCGCCGTGGTCCCGCTGTCCACCGCGGTGATCCTGCTCGGGTCCTTGTCCATGGTGGTGCGGCGGCATACCGTCGCACAGCTCATCGGCTGGCTCATCGTGGAAAACGGCGTCTTCCTCGGCGCGATCACCCTGGTCGCGACGTTCCCGTTCATCGTCGAGGCCGGGATTTTCCTGGACATCGTGGCGGGGGTGCTGATCATGCTGGTGTTCGTGTCCGGGCTCACCCGCCAGCTGGCCGAGGCGAGCGCCGCCGAGCTGAGGGAGCTGCGCGGATGACGGCGCTGGCCATTCTCATCGTGCTAGGCCCGCTGGCCGGGCCGGCGGCCGCGATCGCGGGCGCGCGGGCACGGCTGGCGGGCATCGCCCAGGCCGCCGGCGCCGTCATCGCGTTCGGCTGCTCACTGGCGCTGCTGGTGATGCTGGACGGCCGCGCGCCGCTGTTCGGCTGGGACGGCTTCTTGTACGTGGATTCGCTCGGCGGGTTCTTCTTGATGACCGTGGCCGGCGTGACGCTGCTCGCGGCGCTCGGTTCCATCGGTTATGTCTCGGCGCAGGAGGACGACGGCGAGCTCAGCGGTTTCCAGGTCCGGCTGTATTTCTCGTTCTTCGGCCTGTTCGCCTCGCTGATGCTCGCGGCGCTGGAGACCGGCAATCTCGGGCTGCTGTTCGTCCTGGTCGAGGCGAGCACGCTGGCCAGCGCAGCCCTGGTCGGCCTCGAGGGCCGGGCGCGGTCGCTCGAGGCGGCGTGGAAGTACGTCATCATCAGCTCGCTGGGCGTCACGATCGCGCTGGCGGGCACGCTGTTCCTGTTCTACTCAGGCAGCGCCCTGCACCTGGGCTCGAACCTCGGCCTGACCTGGCCGTACCTGCTCGCGCACGCGCACGTGCTGGCCCCGCAGAGCCTGCGGCTGGCATTCCTGCTGGCGGTGGTCGGCTATGGCACCAAGGTCGGGCTGGCGCCGATGCACACCTGGCTGCCCGACGCGCACGCAGAGGCGCCGAGCCCGGCGAGCGCCATGCTGTCCGCCGCGCTGCTCAACACCGGGATGTACGCGATCATCAGGTTCCTGGCGATCGCGAACAGAGGGCTCGGCAGCACCTACCCGCGGGCCGTGCTGCTGTCGTTCGGGTTCGCCTCCATCGTCATCGGCGCGCTGTTCATGGTGCGCCGGGGCAACTTCAAACGGCTTTTCGCCTACTCCTCGGTCGAGCACATGGGCATCATCGCGGTCGCGCTCGGCTTCGGCGGCACGCTCGGCTTGTACGGCGCGCTGCTGCAGACGCTCAACCACGCGCTGGCCAAGGCGGTGCTGTTCTTGTCCAGCGGCGACGTGTCGCTCCGCTACAAGACCAGGGAAGCGAACCAGGTGAGCGGGCTGCTGGCCGCCGTCCCGGTCACCGGGGGCGCGCTGCTGCTGGCCTCGTTCGCGGTCCTCGGGTCCCCGCCGTTCGGCCTGTTCTTGTCGGAGCTGACCATTGTGCGGGCCGGCTTTGCCTACGCCAGCCCGGTGTTTCCCCTGCTTTTGCTGGCCCTGCTCGGGCTGGCGTTCGTGGCCTTCGCCCGGACCACGACCGGGATGGTGACGGGTAGCCCGCCGGCCCAGCTGGCCAGCCCGTACCGGGGCAGGGCCGCGGTGGCGGTCACCGCGGCGCCCCTCGTCCTGGGCCTGGCGGCGCTGCTGGTCCTGGGGCTGTGGATTCCGGTCGGCCTGAATACCATCCTCGTGCGTTCGATAGCGGTGATCGGATGACCGCCGTCGAGCCGCAAGTCGCGGCCGGAACCAGGGAGCAGCTGATCCGCCAGCTCGCCCGCCTGGGCGGCATCCAGGCCCCCGACGGCGGCGCGGCGCGGGGGGCGCTGACAATCCGCATTCCCGCCGGTGCCCTTGAGGCGGCCACGCACCATCTCGCGGGCACCGCGGGCGTCCGCCTCGCCGACATGTTCGCCTCTGACGGCGATGTCACGGTCCTCCGGCTGGTCTGGGCGCACGAATCTGGTTACATCATCACCGAGTCGGAGATCGAGGGCGAGCAGTATCCATCGCTGTCCGACATCGCGCCGGCCGCGTTCGTGGAAGAGTGCGAGATCTACGAGCAGTTCGGCATCAGGCCCGCGGGCGGCAAGCCGCTCAACCGGCTCATGTTGCCGCCGCACGCTGGGGCGGCCCCATCCTCGCCGGCGCTGCCCACGCTGGGCCACGAGCCGTCGCGGCCGCCGGAGGAGGTGCATGCCCTGCATACTGTCGGCGGCCAGGCGTTCGAGTTCCCGTTCGGGCCGGTCCGCCAGGTGGGCGTGGAGAGCCTGTACTACGGCCTGGTGACCAGCGGCGAGGAAGTCGTCGACCTGTACCTGTTCACCTGGCATAAGCACCGTGGCGTGGAATGGCGGCTGACCGGCAAGACCATGCGCGAGGCCATCTTCCTCGCCGAACGTGCCGAAGGCCTCAGCGCCGTCGCCGTCGGCTGGGCGTTCGCGGCGGCGGCGGAAGCCGCGCTCGGCGTCGCGCCGCCACCCGGGGCGGCCAGCACCAGGGCAGTCGCGCTAGAACTCGAGCGCTTGTACAACCATGCCGCCGCTACTGCGGCATTGTGCCAGGCCACCGGGCTTTCGGTGGGCCAGTCCGCCGCCGAGATCGCCCTCGAGCGGCTGTTGCGAGTCAACGCCGCCACGTTCGGCCACCGGTACCTGTTCGGCATCATCGAGCCAGGCGGAGTCAGCCGCGCACCGGACACCGACGCGCTCCGCCGTGAACTGCCCGGCGCTTACGGTGAGCTGCGCCGCGCCGCCGACGCGCTGCTGAGCACCAACTCCTTCGTCGACCGGCTGGAAGCCTGCGGGATCCTGACCGCTGAGCAGGCCCGTCGCCTCGGCCTCGTCGGGCCGGTCGCGCGGGCCACCGGGCTGGCCACCGATGCCCGGCTGGCGGCCGCCGCGGCAGGACCCGGGCCCTACGCCGATCATCCCGTCAGCGTCGTCACCGCCGACAGCGGCGACGTGTTCGCGCGTTTCCAGGTGATGCTCGGCGAGGCGGCCGAATCGGTCCGGCTGATCACGCAGTTCCTTGACGGCGGCACCACCGCGGATCGCGTCCCGCTCCCGCCCGGCGGCGGCGCCGGCCTCGGCTGGGCCGAATCACCGCGCGGTGAGGCGCTGGCCTGGGTCGCGCTGGACGAGAACGGGCGGATCACGCGCGCCCGGCTGCGGCCAGGCTCGGCGCGCAACTGGCGCGGATTCGACGACGCGTGCCGGTCCCAGAACGTGTTCACCGACATCCCGATCATCGAAGCCAGCTTCTGGCTGACCGTCGCGGGCATGGCCCGGTGACGCTCGCTGAAGGAGGGTGAGGGGCGATGCCACTGTGGTTCGTCAGAGGACTGCGCCGCGGCGTGGTCACGACCCGCTACCCGGCCAGGCCCGACAGTTCAGCGGCGCCCCTGCCGACGCCGCCCGCGTTCCGCCTCCGGCAGCTGACCCGCGAGACCGCTGACCGCATGATCGCCATATGTCCCAGCACCGCGTTGAGCCGGCGGGATGATGCGCTGATCTTCGATGCCGGCGCCTGCACTGCCTGCGGCCGGTGCGCACAGGCGGCCCCAGATGCGGTCACGCCGAGCGGGGAGTTCGAGCTCGCCGTTACCGCCCGGGCCGCGCTTATCAAGACCATCCCGATCCTCGGAGAACAGCGATGAATTCCGGGCTGGGAAACGTCCGGCCAGACGCTGGCGCCGGGCGGGACGAGGCAGATACCGCCGGACGGCTACGGGAGCAGATCGCCGCGCAGTTCGGCCGCAGCCTGCACATCCGGACGCTGGACACCGGCTCGTGCGCCGTGTGCGAGCAGGAGATCCGGCTGCTGTCAGCGCCGCACTACGACCTGCACCGGCTCGGCTTCTTCTTCACTCCCGCGCCCAGGCACGCGGACTTGCTGCTGGTCACCGGGCCGATGGTGCGCGCCTTCGAGGTAGCGGCCCGCAAGACCTACGAAGCGATGCCCGGCCCGAAGGTAGTGGTCGCCACCGGCGCGTGTGCGCTCGGCGGCGTCTACCCGCCAGATCCGTTCGTGCACGGTCAGGTCAGCACGGTCCTCCCGGTGGACGTGTGGATTCCTGGCTGCCCGCCGAGCCCGCTGGCCCTGCTGCACGGGCTCAGCGTGGCGGTGGGTCGGCTCGCGGAGAAGACGCCGGGCCTGACGTTCATTGCCGGCGAGGACCACCCCGGGGGTGACGCGTGAATCCGCTGGACATCCTGTACGGCGCGGCTGGCGCGTGGCTCGCCGCCGGCCTGGTCGGCCTGCTGGCCGGGTCGCGGCGACCCGGGCTACTGGCCTGCTGCGCCCTGTCGGCTCTCGGCGGGACGGCCGCGCTCGCGGGCGGCGGCTGGTCGCTGATCTACGGTGACACCCCGGTGGTGACCCCCGGCGGCGGGACGACGATCGTCGGGGGTCCTGTGCAACTGCAGATGACCAGCTTGGCGGGCGTGTTCGTGGCGCTGCTCGGCATCGTCGCGGTGGCGATCGCGTGGTACGCGCCCCGCTACCACGAGCCCGGCCGCGGCACCGCGGTCTACCTGGCGGCCTACAACCTGGCCCTGCTCGCCTGCCTGGCTGTCCTGGCTGCAGGCGGCATGGTGACATTCCTTATCGCCTGGGAGACGATGAGCCTGGCTTGCTACTTGCTCATCCTGCGCCACCTGCGCAGCGCCGAGTCGGCCCGGGGCGCATTCTGGTTCCTGGCCCTGTCCGAGATCGGCTTCCTGCTGGTTGTGGCCGCGTTCGTGATCCTGTCCGCCAAGACGCACGCCACTGCCCTGGACGCGATAGCGGCCAGAGCACACCTGATCGATGGCGGCTGGCGAGCTGCCGCCTTCGTGCTCGCCCTGGCCGGTTTCGGGTTCAAGGCCGGGCTGGTCCCGCTGCACGTCTGGCTGCCCGAAGCGCACCCCGTCGCGCCCGCGGACGGGTCCGCGTTCCTGTCCGGCGTGGTGGTCAAGCTCGGCGTCTACGGCATCGCGCTGTTCGCGTTCGAGCTTGATCCCGTCGGCGGGGCCTGGCCCGGCCTGGTCACCATGGGCGCGGGCGCGGTCACCGCTGCCATCGGCATCCTGTACGCGCTGCGGGAACGGGACATCAAGCGGTTCTTGGCCTACTCCACGATCGAGAACACCGGAATCATCGTGATCGCGTTCGGCGCGGCGATGATCTTCCAGGCCTACCGCCAGCCCGCGCTGTACGCGTTCCTGCTGATCGCCGGCCTCTACCACGTCGCCAACCACGGCTGCTACAAGACGCTGCTGTTCCTCGAGGCCGGGGTGGTGGAGCACGCGGCCGGAACCAGGGACATGGACCGGCTCGGCGGCCTGGTGCACCGGCTGCCGCGCAGCGCGGTGATCACGTTCGTCGGCACGCTCGGGATCGCCGCGCTGCCGCCGCTGAACGGGTTCGTCAGCGAGTGGCTGATCTTCCAGGGGCTGTTCCAGGGCTTCCGCACCGGCAGCCACCTGATCGCCATCCTCATCGTGCTCGCCGCCGCGACGCTCGGGCTCACCGGCGGGCTGGCGATCTACGCGTTCGTCCGCGGCTTCGGCATCCCGTACCTCGGCATGCCCAGGACCAGGCAGGCCGCGGACACACGGGAAAAGGGCCAGCCGCTGGCCGGCCCGGCGCTGCTGGCCGTCGCGTGCGTGGCGCTGGCTGTCGGCGCCCCGGTCGTGCTCGCGGCACTGTCCCGGGCCGCGCGGACGGTCACCGGGGTCGCACTCGGCCCGCTGCTGCTTCCCGGCAAGCTCACGGTCATCCCGGCCCACGCGGACTTCTCCGCGTTCTCCCCCACCTACCTGGCCATATTCCTGGTTGCCGCGTGCGCCGTGCCCGCGCTGATCTACCTGGCCGGACGGCCCCGGGCCGCGAGCGTTTCCGTCCCGGTCTGGGACGGCGGCATGGTCAGCTTCCGGCCGCGGATGCAGTACTCGGCCATGACATTCTCCGCTCCCACCCGGGTCACCTTCGACGCCCTCTACCAGCCATCGGTCTCCGTCCGCCGGGCCTCGGACGACGACCCGGCGGGACGGTCCGGCCCGGTGCACTACGAGGCGCAGGTGACGCCCGTCTTTGAGCGGTATCTCTACCGGCCGGTGATCCGTGCGGTCGAATGGCTGGCCGACGCGATCCGCCCCATGCAGTCCGGCGACGTGAACCTGTACCTGCTGTACGTGTTCGCGATGATCCTGCTCGCCTACCTGCTCGGCGCGCTGTAGGGAGGCTAGACAGTGACGGCACCGCCCAGCCCCGTCACCTGGCTCGTCCTGGCCTACCGGCTCCCGGCGAACTAACCAAGAAATAGCGGTGGAGGGGCTCGCCGGGAACGCGGAAATGCCGCCAACGGTCCCTGCCAGGCACGGTGAAGGCTCTCGCCGTGCTGTTCGCCCTGGCCATGCTGGCCGCGCCGTGGATCACCCTGCACCTCGCGCGGTTTGACCTGGACCCGGTGCCCGTGCAAGCTTGAGGATCGTGCGGACGCAGGATCATGTCCGCCGCCACCAGCCACCCGCGCCGGAGCTGATGGTCGGCGACCGCCCCGTGGGGGCGGCACGTGTCACCTCGACGCTGCGCCATGGCCTGCGGCGCATCCGCCCGGTGGCGCCGGATATCGCCTGGGCGGTGTTCGCGGGCCTGAACCTGGCGGCGATGCGGTTCCTGCCGGCCTACCAGACGGTGCCGTTCCTGGCCATCTGGGTGAGCCTGACCGTGATCTACGGCTTCCGGCTGTGGCGCCTGCAGCCGACCATCTTGACCTGGGCGG
>Ga0208565_1000535_pt1 | contig 27481 bp, 23 predicted proteins | sample Sb_taG_7_FD_187706 | JGI IMG/M metagenome (GOLD analysis project Ga0208565, IMG submission 187706) | Peat soil microbial communities from Weissenstadt, Germany - Sb_50d_2_FS metaG (SPAdes) (version 2) | ecosystem: Environmental > Terrestrial > Soil > Wetlands > Peat | place: Germany...
GTGAGCAAGGCGCATTGCGACAGCTGCGCTCATGGACGCTTCAGGAACCTGAAATAGAACGCCGCGAACACCAGGACAATCCCGACGTTTACTATCAGCCGCTCCCAGAACTGGTGCCTGAAGAACAGGACGTCCACGCCGACCACGACGGCTACCATCGCGAGCACGTAAAGCACGACGGCGGCCTGTCTTCCCACCGTTCCTTCCTACTATGTGCGACGGGGTGGAGCAAGAGCGGCCCTGGTTTCGGTGAAACGCTTGCGCTGGCTGAACCATTTGATGCCCTGTTCTCCCGAGGTGCGCCACGCCTGCGCGTCACCAACCCGCACTGGTCGGCCAGGCTCAGTCGATGATCCACACCCGATCCGGGCCAAGCACTGGAACACTGATTAGATGCCAGGACTGCCTGAACTCGACATTGCCCGCATCCGCCGCTGGTGCGAGCAACGCGTCCCTGAACACGCCCGCGATCAGGTCCGGGTGGAATGCGACGTCACCCCCCGGCACCTGACGATCGTGGAGTGCCGGCCGCCCTGGCGCCAGGGCATTGGCTCGGAATGGACACGGTTCCCTATCGCCCGGCTCCGCTATACCCAGGCCACCAGGACCTGGACACTGTACTGGCGCGACCGTAACCTGCGCTTCCATCTTTATGACCAGCTTGAGCCATCACCGGACATCGACGACCTGCTCCAAGAGATCGACCGCGACCCGATCGCGATCTTCTGGGGGTAGCCCGTCCCATGACCCCGCAACAGGCGCTTGTACAGCCCGACCCTATTCAGCGTCTCCGTCCTCCTCGGCCTTCTTAGCGTTCCGCAGTTCCCGGACGCCCACGCGGGGCCGTACTCAGGCACCCGGGCAGTCGCCGGGCCTCGGCGGCCTCCTCACCACTGCCCGTGCCGGCCAGCCCGGTGAACCTGCCGATCAAGGCGATGACCGCGTCGATGTAGCCGTCGATGTCGAGCTCGGGGTCCCACGCCTGCTGCAGCACCAGGCCCTGGAAGATGGCGGCGCAGACCCGGGCGCATGGCCGCAGTCAGCAGCTCAACGCCGGGTCCGGGATCTGCTCGCTCACGGGCCGGTGATGCCCATGGAAACCTTCGGCCAGGACCGTCATCCTCCAGAACGATGCGCTCAGCGAATCCGCTGGTTACCGTCAGTGCTGTGGCTAGGGATCATTCGGCCGAGGCCCCGTCGCGTGGACCTCTGCTCGCAGCATCCGGCCAGTCCCAGTGGCCGGCCATAGCCGTGCTCGCCGTGTGCGCGGCGCTGATAACGCTGGCCGTGTCGGGCGGCGGACCGTACCCGCATGACCGGGGGCTGCGCCTTCTCCTCGCGTTCGTGGTATGCGGCCTGATCGCGGCGCTGCGGCGCTGGCCATTGCCGGTGCTGGCGGCGGCAACCCTCGCTAACACGATGGCCATGGCCGCGGGCAACGCCCCGCTGCCGTTTGGCATCATGCTCGGGCTCGCGTCGTACCTCGCCGCCTCGCGCCTGCCGAGACGCGTGTCGATCCCCGCCGCCGCGGCCAGCGCCGCGGCTCTCGGCGGAGCGCTCGTGTACGCGGCGTTCACGGCCAGGAACGCGTCCGCCGCCGCCGGGGCCGTGGAAGGCTTCCTGCCGCTGGTGGCAGGCTGGTTCATCGGCGACAGCGTCGCGGCGCGCCGGCGCTACCTGGCCGGGCTGGCCGCGCAGGCCGAGCAGGCGCGAGCCGCCGAGGCCGAACGCGCCCGCCAGCAGGTCCGGGAGGAGCGGGTGCGCATCGCCCGTGAACTGCACGACGTCGTGGCCCACACCCTCGCGGTGATCACCGTCCAGGCCGGGGTCGGTCGGCGCCTCATGGCCAAGCGCCCGGAGGAGGCCAGCACCGCACTGGAGTCCATCGAGACCATCGGCCGAACGGCCCAGGAAGAACTGCGGGTCGTCCTCGGGCTGCTGCGCGACGAAGAGAACCGAACGGCCGCCCTGGCACCGGCCCCGAGGCTCGTCGACGTCAAGGAGCTCGTCGAGACCGTCCGGGCCTCCGGCACCCCGGTGGACCTGCACATGTCCGGGGCCGACCGCCCGCTCTCCGCGGCGCTCGAGCTGTCGGTCTACCGCGTCGTCCAGGAGGCGCTGACCAACGTCGTCAAGCACGCGCCGGGCGCCCGCGCGACGGTCGACCTGACCGTCTACGACAACGTCATCAGCCTGGACGTCACCGACGACGGCGGCCCCGCCGTGCGCCCGGCCGACGGCGAGCGGCCAGCCGGGCCGGGCCACGGGATCGTGGGGATGCGCGAGCGGATCGCGGCGTTCGGTGGCTGGCTCCACGCCGAGCCGATGGCCAGCCGCGGCTTCCGGGTGACCGCCCAGGTCCCGATCGAGGGTGCGATGTGACGACCAGGGTCCTGGTCGTGGACGACCAGGCGCTGCTCCGCACCGCGTTCTCGTCGCTGATCGACGCCGAGGACGACCTGGAGGTCGTCGGCCAGGCAGCCGACGGACGGCAGGCGGTCGAGCTCGCGGCGAACCTGGCGCCGGACGTCGTCGTCATGGACGTCCGGATGCCGGTGCTGGACGGGATCGAGGCGACGCGTCAGATTTTTTCCGAACGGGGCCGTGATGCGTGCCCCCGGGTACTCATCCTCACCACCTTCGACCTGGACGAGTACGTCTTCGAGGCGCTGCGGGCCGGGGCGAGCGGGTTCGCGCTGAAGAGCCGCCCGCTCGAGGAACTGCTGAGCGCGATCCGCACCGTCGCCGCCGGCGAGGCGCTCCTGGCCCCGAGCGTGACACGCCGGCTCATCGCGCACTTCACCGAGAGCGACCGGACACCGAGGAGAACGCCCCGCGGCCTGGAGGAACTGACTGAGCGCGAGCGCGAGGTGCTCGCGCTGGTCGCCCGGGGCCTGTCCAACGCCGAGCTCGCCGAGACGCTGCACGTGAGCCTCCCGACGGCCAAGACCCACGTGAGCCGGATCCTGACCAAGCTCAGCGCCCGTGACCGGACCCAGCTCGTCATCCTCGCCTACGAGTCGGGCCTCGTCACCACGGCCTGAACGCCGCGCGTCATCCTCGGGGATGACGCCGAGATAATCCGCGCGCACGATGACAGCGGAATCGCCGCAAGGCCACGATGACAGACGATGAATACCAACGAGCTTCTGGCCGCCGGGCCCGTCGCGGGCGCACATGGTCAGCACATCGGCATCGGGCTGATCGTCCTGGCCCTCCTGGTGCTCGGCTCGCTCGGCTACGGCGCGGTACGCCTCAACAACCGTCGGCGCCTCAACCGCCAGGTAACCAGGCCTGAGCCACCGATGCCCATGCAAGAGCCGCCACGCTCCAGGCAAGAGGCACCAAGCCCCGGGCCGCAGCCGCCAAGCGCTGGGCAAGAGCCGCCAAGCCCTGCACCAGCCCCGGCCCGCCGTGCCCCCGTATCGTCCCAGCACCCGAACGGCTGGGCGGTCGAGACCCACGGCCTTAACAAGCGGTTCGGCGCCACCGTCGCGGTCGACGGCGTCGAGTTGCTCGTCCCGCGCGGCTCCGCCTTCGGCTACCTCGGCCCGAACGGCGCGGGCAAGACCACGCTGATCCGCACCTTGCTCGGCCTCACCAGGGCCGACGGCGGCACGATGTCGCTGCTCGGCACCCCTGTCCCGGCCGAGCGGAGCCGGGCCCTGGCCCGGGTCGGGGCGATCGTGGACGAGCCCCGCTTCCATCCGCACCTGACCGGCCGGGACAACCTCCGCCTGCTGGCCGCGGCCCGGGGCGGCGATGCGGACCAGCGGATCGCGCCGTCGCTGGCCCGGGTCGGCCTGACCGAACGGGCCGGGGACAAGGTGGCCGCGTACTCGATGGGCATGCGCCAGCGCCTCGGGGTGGCCGCCTGCCTGCTCGCTGACCCGGAACTGCTCATCCTGGATGAGCCGATGAACGGGCTCGACCCGGCCGGCATGCACGAGATGCGGGCGATGATCGCGAGCCTGGCCGCCGAGGGCCGCACCGTCGTGCTGTCGTCGCACCTGCTCGACGAGGTGCAGCGCACCTGCGACGCGGTGGCGATCGTCGACCACGGCCGGGTGATCCGCCAGGGCTCCATCGACGAGCTGATCCGCGGCGCGGGTGCCGCGGTCGTTCAGATCGACTGCGACGAACCCGCCCGGGCGGCACAGCTCATCGACGAGGCGGGCATCGCGGCGGGCACGGCCCTTACCGGGGCAGGGCTGACCGTCACCCTGCCCGCCGGGGCGTCGCGCGAGCTCGTGGCCGACATCAACCGCCGGCTGGTCGTGGCAGGCATCGACGTATACGGCCTCCGGGAGGTCCAGGCGTCGCTGGAGGACTGGTTCTTGTCCGTGACGAGCCGACTGGGGGAACCGTCGTGACCACCACCGAGCCCTCGCTGTCCGAGGCAGGATCCGCACCCCGGCCCGGTCGGCGCAGCACGCCGGCCATCGGTGCCTGGCTGCCCACCTGGGATCTCATCACCACCAAGAACCTAGAGATCCGCAAGCGCCGCGGCCTTGTGATCACCGTCGCGGTGCTGATCGTAGCGCCGACGGTCCTCATCTACGGCCTCCGGCTGCTGTTCCACGCGGTCGATCCGCACGGCTACGGCCTGGCCGGCAGCCCGGCCATCTTCTCCCAGCTGAGCAACCTGATGGCCGAGTTCGGGTTCATCGCCGCCGCGGCTCTCGGCGCGGCGGCCGGGACGACCGACCTGACCGACGGCGTGTTCCGCCACCTCGTCATCACCGGCAGGTCCCGGCTCGCCCTCTACCTCGCGCGCATCCCGGCCGGCCTGGCCATCCTGGTCCCCCTCGTGGCCCTGGCTTTCGCGATGAACTGCCTGGTCACGAGCTACGAAAGCCCCCCGCCCCCCACGTCGGTCGCGCTGTACGGCCTCAACGTCCCGGAGCACCTCGACCAGGCCGGGCTGCAGACCTGGCTCCTGCAGCACCCGCAGCAGGCGGAAAACGGGCTCCCCGTCGGCCCGGCCACCAACCTGGCGCAGGTCCGCTCGGCGATCGACCAGAACATCGCGTCCTTCTACAGCAACTACATCGCCGACGAGATCAGCGGCTCGAACCCGGCGGACAACGAGATGGCCAAGATCGGGCTATGGGTCGAGCTCGAGGTCGGGATCGGGTTCCTGGTCGGCCTCGGCCTCGGGTCGCTCACCGGCCAGCGGACGACCACGACTATCGTGCTGATCGCGCTGGAGATCATCGTGACCCCGATCCTGGCCAGGGTGCAGATCCCCTACTTCATCGATGGCCAGCGGCTCGTCGTCGGCATCGCGATGGACCAGCTCCGCCCGGCGGCCCTGGCCCCCGCCACGTCGGGTCCCGGCGGCGGCGGCCCCGGCCACGTTCTGTTCGGCGGGCGGGGAGCCCTCGGCATCCCGCCGATGCCGACCTGGGCGATGATCTCGGTGATCGTCGGCTGGATCGTCGGCTGGTCGGTCATCGGGGCCTGGCGGATGATGACCCGCGACGCCTGAGCCTTTATCGGCGTCGACCACCGCGCATCTCACGTCCCGCCGCGGCGATGCAGCTGGCTGAGCCCTAGGTACGTGGCGGCGTTGCGCTCGATCTCCGCGCGCTCTGCTTCGGACACATCACGCCGGACCTTGCCCGGCACCCCGGCCACCAGTACTCCCTCCGGGACCCGGCACCCCGGCCACCAGCACTCCCTCCGGGACCTGCTGCCCTTCGGTCAGCACGGTGCCGGCGGCGACGATCGAATGACGCGCCACGCGTGCTCCGTTGAGCACGATCGCGCCCATGCCGATGAGGACCAGATCCTCGATGGTGCACCCGTGGAGCGTCGCGTTGTGGCCGATGGTGACGTCTGAGCCCACCGACAGCGGCATACCGGGGTCAGCGTGCAAGACGCACCCGTCCTGCACGTTGCTGCGCGCGCCGACCACGATGGTGTCACGGTCAGCGCGGAGCACGGCTCCGTACCACACGCTCGCCTCCGCGCCGATGGTTACGCGTCCGATGAGCACGGCACCGGGGGCGACGAAGGCGGTTCCGGCGACATCGGGGCGGTCCTGGCCGAGCGCGACGAGGGACGGTACGCCGGCACCGGGGCGGGGCGCAGGCTGGCTGTTCATAGCACTTCCTTCATTTCTCCCACCACACGAGAGAAAAGCTACAGCTACTTATCGCACCGGAATCCCTCTTTTGCCATCGCGCGCCGTGCCAGGCGGTTAACATGCCCCTTTTGGACAGAGCCAGCTAGGGAACAGCTGGGTAGGGGAGGACACAACCGGTGGCTCGGCTGGCGATCGCCAAGGGCTTCCTGGCTGAATACGCCAAGCTGGACAAGGACGTGCAGGGCGCCGTCGACGTGGCCATCGCCCGGTTCGCCCGGCACGCTCAGCCGGGGCTGCAGCTGGAGAAGCCGCCGCACAGCCGGGACGACCGGATCCGCATCCTGCCGGTGGACAGCCGCTGGCACGGCGTGGTACTGGTCCCGGAAAGCGGACCGACCGCAGACACGTACTGCCTGGTCACGGTCCTGCCGCAGGACAAGGCGAACGCCTACGCGACCAGCCGCCGGTTCAGCGTCAACCGGGCGCTCGGGGTCCTGGAGGTCCGCGACGAGGAAGCCATCCAGCAGCTGCTGCCACCCGCCGATGCCACCAGAAGACAACTGTTCGCCGACGTCAGCGACGCCGAACTGGCCCGGCTCGGCGTGGACGCGCAGATCCTCCCGACGGTCCGGCGGCTGACCGGGGAAACCGACCTGGAAGCGCTCCAGCAGGCGCTGCCCGAGGCCCAGTACGCCGCGCTGCACGCGCTGGCCGGCGGCATGACCGTGGACGAGGCCCTGGCCGAGGCGGCCCGGCTCGCCTCCGGGAGCGCGCCGCCGGAAAAGGTGGAGCCGGACGACCTGGTGTCCGCCATGGAGCGCACCCCTGGCCAGGTCACCTTCGTGTCCGGACCGGAGGATCTTGAGCTCATCCTGGCTCACCCGTTCGCGGCGTGGCGCACGTTCCTGCACCCGAACCAGCGCGAGATCGCCTACCGGCCCAGCTACGCCGGCCCGGCCCAGGTGACCGGCGGCCCCGGCACCGGCAAGACGGTGACGGTGCTGCACCGGGCGGCCTTCCTGGCCGAACGGTCCGGGCGCGTGCTGGTCACCACCCTCAACGGCAACCTGGCCAACGCCCTGCGCGCCCAGCTCGACCTGCTGATCCGGGACGCCCAGGTGCGCCAGAAGATCGAGGTGCTCAACGTCGACCGGCTGGCCTACCGCGTCGTCAAGCAGGCCCGCGGCACTCCGATCATCGCGGACGAGCGGGTGCTGCTCGACCGCTGGGCCAAAGCCGCCGCAGACGCCGGGCTGAGCTTTACCCCGGCGTTCGGCAAGAACGAGTGGGAGCAGGTCCTCCTGGCTCAGGACGTGCGCACCGAGCAGGCGTACCTGACCTGCCTGCGCACCGGCCGGGGACGGCCGCTCACCAAGGCCCAGCGCGGCCAGGTGTGGCAGGCCGCCCAGCGGGTCACCGCGGAACTGGCCGACGCCCGCGAGGCCACTCACCTGCAGCTGGCCGGCGAGGCGACGCACCTGCTCCGCCAGGCGGAGAAACCGCCCTACCGGCACATCCTGGTGGACGAGGCCCAGGACCTGCACCCGTCCCAGTGGCGGCTGCTCCGCGCCGCGGTCGCGCCCGGCCCGGACGACCTGTTCATCGCGGCCGACCCGCACCAGCGCGTCTATGACAACCGGGTGTCCCTGGCCAGCCTGCGGATCAGCGTGCGGGGGCGGAGCCGGCGGCTGTCCCTGAACTACCGGACCACGCAGGAGATCCTGGCCTGGGCGGTGCCGCTGCTCGGGACCGAGCCGGTGATCGGCCTGGACGGCGAGGTGGACTCCCTGCTGGGCTACCGGTCGCCGATGCACGGCCCGCGCCCGCAGCGACGGCTGGCCGCCGCACGGGCTGAGGAATTCAATTTTCTTACCGAACGAGTTCGCTCGTGGCTTTCCGCAGGCATCGAGCCTCATGCCATTGGCGTGGCGGCCCGGTCCGCCAGCCTGGTGCGCGAGGCGCGCCAGGCGCTGGAGGCCGACGGCATCGCGACGGTCTCGCTGAGCGGCCGTGGGAACCCCAAGGCCGTCCGGGCCGGAACCATGCACGCGATGAAGGGCCTGGAGTTCCAGGCGGTCGCGGTCATCGGCGTCGAGCAGGGCCTGGTGCCCGCGCCCGGGGCGGTCACCCCCGAACGCGAGGACGCCGCCGTGCACGCCCAGGACCTGCAGCGGGAACGCTGCGTCCTGTTCGTGGCCTGCACCCGGGCCCGGGACCATCTCTACGTGTCCGGCACCGGCGAGCCGAGCGTGTTCCTGCCGCCCCGGGAGGCGGCGGCCCCGGCCCCGCCCCCGCCCCCGCCGATCCTGCCGGACGCCGACATCCCCGCCTTCGACCTGGGCAGGTTCTTCCGGCTCCTGCTGTCCCGCCGTCGGCTCGATCCTGGGATGGACGCGGAGAGCTTCCTGGCCTGGGCCACCGCGCCTGGCCGCCGGCTGCGCCTGGCCGAGCTAGACGTTTCCTCCCGGCAAGTCCTCAGCGGGGGCGGAGACCAGGCCCTCGACCTGGTCGACCGCTGCCTGGACCTGCTGGACCGGCTGACCGAACGTGACCCGGACCTGCCCGCCGTCCGCCTCCCTGCCCGTTTCGCCGACGCGGCACGCCAGGAGACCGGCGCGCGGAGCCGCGCCCGGCTCGCGGCACGGCGTACCGAGCCCGCGCCGCCGTGCCCTCGCATCGCCCTCGTCCCGAATACCCCGAATAACCCAAATGCCCCGAATGACCCGAACGGATCAGGCGTCCAGGTCATCCTCCCGCCGATCGTGGAGGCCCCCGACGGGGTCGCCACCTGGCGGGTGACCGCCGACGGCGTTCCCGTCACGATACGGAGCCGCGCAGGCAGTCCACAGACCGCGCACCCGCTGACCCGGCCGGTCCGCGCCGTCCACGTCTCGCGGGCCGACCGGGATCACGTGACCGAACTAGATGTCGTATCGCCCTCGGACCCGATCCTGTTCTTCTCCTCTGACGGCAGGCGCCTCCCGGCGCGGCTGCCCCTGCCCCCGGACCGGCTGTGGATCCTGCGCCCCGCCGACCGAGAGCTCATCGTGGCCGGTGAGCTCCGCACCATCACCGAAGTGCCTTCCGGGTGGGAAGGCTGGCACCTGGAGCTCGCCTCCGTGGAAGAGGTCAGCTCCCTGCTACTGCCGGGCGGCCCCGCGCATGCCGTGCAGCGGTACCCGCGCCCCCGCCTGCTGCTCGCCGAACCGCTCCCAGGCGTGACCACGCCCCACGGCGCACCCGTCTACCCCGAACCCCCCCAACTGTGGCTTCCCGACGCGGTCCGCTGGCACGTCGGCATCCGCCCCGCGGCCGGAGGCCCCTCCCTGGTCTCCAGGGAAATCCACCAGCCCGGTCCGGCCGACATCTGGGACGGCGTGCCCCGGCCTATCCTCGGCGCCTTCGACATCACAGCCCGCGGCTCCCTGGGCCGCTCGATGCGCCGCACGATCTTCGTCGCCGAGGACGCAGCCCTCGACCTCGCCCCTTCCGACCTGGCCCCTTCCGACCTGGCCCCCTCCGACCTGGCCCCCTCCGCCCGTGCACGCGTGGCCGAACTGCGTACCGGCACCGCGGCGGCGCCCGTCATCGTCACGCCGCCGCGGCCGCGGAGCCAAAGCGACGTCGTCCAGCCGCGGCCGCTGGCCAGCGGGGCCGAGGTCAGCTCCGGCCAGCTGACGATCCGCGACCGCGTGGCGGTCGACGGGCTGGCCGCGGCCCTGTACCTGGCCCGTGCGCCCTGGCGCGCGCCGGTCATCGTGCCGGTTCCCAGCGACGGGGTGGTCAAGCTTCCGCCCGAGGTGCGCGAGGCCGGTCCTCTTCGGGTCCTGCTGGGCGTCGAGGACCCGTGGACCGTCACGAACTGGCCCGACTGGCCCGGCCGCGATTCCTTTGGTTGTGCCGCCCCGGGCATTCCGGTCGGCGCCGACCTGGAAGAGGATGCCCTGTCCCGGTTCCTAGGCGGGCAACGGGACCTCCCCGTGCGGCCCCGCCGGGCGGACCGCCTGTGGCGGCTCCTCTACCTGGCCGGCGACCTGATCGCCGCCGGCGCACCCGCTGATCTCCGCGAGCGCTGCTCGGCCGTCCTTGGCCACCAGCCCGGGCTGGCATTGACCGGGCTCCTCGATTCCGGGCTTGACTCCGCTGCGTGCCTCGTCGGCCTGATCAGCACCGGCCTGGCCACCGCCCGGCCGGTCATGATGGACGATATGCGAGCGGCCGAACGCCTATGGCACACCGTCCCGGCGGCCGCGGCCGTTCTCTGCACCCGGCTCCTGGCCGGACCCGCCTACCCGGACGAGGATCCCGCCGCGGTCGTCGTGGAGGCCGCGCTGGCCCAGTGCGGCCCGACTCTGGATGCCCTGCTCCGCGGCGACGACGATCCGTGCGTCCAGGTCTTCTCTGCTGACCCCTTCAAACAGGCTGACCTCTTCGAAGGGGCCGACCTCCTCGACGCGAAGTGGCCCGCGGCGGTCGTGGTCCCGCAGCCTCTCCTCGACGCGGACACCAGGGCCGTCGCGGCCAGGCAACTGTTCGACGCGTGGAGCACACCCGAACTGACCAGTGCCGCACAGGACGCCACTTCCGTCGTCCGGTCCGCGGAACGCCTGGTGGCCGCCACCCCGTACCGCCGTGCTGCGGCGCAGATCGCTGCCCGCCGCCTGGCGCTGCCTGCCATGTCCGCGTCGCTGGCCCTGGTGGCGCGCATCGCGGCGCGAGGTGACGAGGCCTGCCGGTCCTTCGAGCGCACCTGGCGGGGTTGCTGGACCGATCTCGCCCGGCGGGCACCCGATCTGACCGGCATCGACCTGGTGCTCGCCGAAGCCCATATCGCAGCCGCCGAACGCGCCTGGTTCGCGAAATGACCCGCCTGACCTCGCCCAGGTCACGATCGGGGCCAACGCCTGGGCTGGTTATCCCCACTGGCCGGGCTGGTAGTCGCCGGCGGGCTGCTGGGTGATGACGTTCATGCGGTTCCAGGCGTTGATACCAGCGATGAGCGACACCAGGGCTGCGAGCTGGTCCTCGTCGTAGTGCTTGGCGGCATTCGCCCATGCCTCGTCGGTCACCCCGCCGGCGGCGTCGGCGATGCGGGTGCCTTGCTCGGCCAGTTCCAGGGCGGCTCGCTCGGCCTCGGTGAAGACCGTGGCCTCCCGCCAGGCCGCGACCAGGTTGAGGCGCACCGGGGTTTCCCCGGCGTGCGCGGCGTCCTTGGTGTGCATGTCGGTGCAGTAGGCGCAGCCGTTGATCTGGCTGGCCCGGATCTCCACCAGGTGCTGCGTCGCGGTCGGCAGGGCCGAGTCCGACACGACCTTGCCCGCCGACATGAGGTACTTCACGAACTTCATCGCAACGGCGCTGCCCTGGTAGTTCAAACGTGCATCCATGGTGATCTCCTTGCCGTGTGAGCTGTCACATCTGTTGACGCTGCAGCTCGGCACGATGTGACAGGCTGCTGTTCACCAGCAGCCGGGCCTTCCCCAGGTCCAGGAAGAATCCCGGCCTGCTGATCAGGCCCTCCACACATGGCTGAACGCCGGGCCGCCAGCCCTCACGGTACATCTGGCCACCGCGTACCCCGAAGATCTCGTGGGACTTGAAGTATTTCCGGTGGTCCGGCTAGCAGGTAGACGGAGTTGGGTATGCCTGCGGCAAGGACATGAGCCGCCATACAGGAGATCTTCAATAGAAGCTGACAAGGAGGCCGGGACAATGGCTAGCACCTCCGGCCAGGAAGAGTTCCTGGCCATCATCCGTAAGAGCCAGGAGGCCGTGATCGCCGCGGTCACGAACTTGGCCGAAACCGTCAGGACGGCCAGTCCGAAGTTGGCGTCCGTTTATGCGCCGCTCACGGACAATCTTCCCAAGCCGCCGTCCGTCAGTGTGCCTTTCGCGGACAAGCTGCCCGGGCCAGAGGACGCCGTGGCCCGCGCCTACGACTTCGGCGAGCAGCTGCTTGCCAGCCAGCGGAAGTTCGCCGAGGACCTGCTGAGGGCGAAGCCAGAGGGTGCCGTGGCCAGCACCTACGACTTCGCCGAGCAACTGCTTGCCAGCCAGCGGAAGTTCGCCGAGGACCTGCTGAAGGCGGCGGCGCCGCTGACGCCTGGCCGCGCCGAGAGCGCGCCGGCGACCGAGACCTACAAGCCAGGCCAAGTCGTTCCTCGCGACGGGACCGTCGAATGCGCGCGGCACCACGATGTCCAAAACCACGTCAAAGCCGGTACCCGATTCGCACCGTGCTCCCATCACCATGAGCATAGTGAGGGCTGTACCTGGCAATACGTCTAGGACGTGACAGAACTCGATGCAGGGCGCCGTCCCGAGCAACTACTGAATTGCCTGGTCGGCCCAGTTGGCAGGTCCATGGCTTCCGCCAGGGACCTCAGTTCGTTCACGTTCGTCAGCGGTTACGGGCGCCTGGGTCAAGGTCAGGCTGGCGATCAGCAGGTCGACCAGTTCTTGCCATTCGCCGCTGTCGGCCATGGATCGCATTCCCTCCAGGTCCTCCGGGCGGACCCGGTCTGGCCACCGGGTCGGCGTCGGTCAGCGCGGAGCTGACCACCTCATAGCTATGTTCGGCAGCCAGGATCAGACCTTCCGGCTGCGGGGTCCGCCCAGACGTTGAACTCTTCGGGATGGTCGCGCCGGGCAAGTGATTCGGCTATCAGTCGGTCGCCCTCGGCCTGGGTCCTCCGGTCGCGGACGCGCCCCAGGTGGGTCTTCTCGCCCATGTACCTCGCGACCCGGGGGGGCGGGTCGAGCGGGTCGGTCCCGGCCGGCTGGGAGCAGACCCGGCATTCCCACTGCGGGGGTGGCGTCGCGGTCCAGATGAACGGCACGAGGGTCTGATGCTTGTTTGCGCAGTGATAAAGCACGACGGCTTTGGCGACGGCGAATCCACGGCCATGAGGCTCACCGGCAGGACCGGCCCCTACCCTCGTCCCCCGCATAGTGCCGTTATTTACAGTCCGCATAAATGCCTCCGTCAGTCCTCATTCTACAGGGTAAGTTCCGCGTGGTTTTGACCGTTAACGCCGGGTCGTGACATCCTTGAAAGGGTGGTCCAGAGGTTAATCCGGCGGGTCGGGAAGACTGATCAGGCCCTCCGCCTGGGCGACGGCCCGGCCGTCCAGACGTCCCTGAACTCTTCCGGATGGTCCCTGCGGCGGAGTGATTCGGCCATCAAGCGGTCGCCGTCGGCTTGGCTGCGCCGGTCCTTGACATGTCTTCGCCCGCCAAAATCGATTTGTGGCAAGCGGAATATGGAGAGTCGTCCTGAGGCAGGTTTCGGGCCCTGGGATAGTAAGGTACAACGGCCGGGCCCGCGCGAAGTTCGCGGCCGCCCGCCTGCCCTGCCGGTCGAACTTCGTGCTGCTGGCCCGCTGCGTCGAGCTCGGGCTGATCAGGCTCGATGAGATCGAGGACTACCGTCCGATGCAGCCTGACCCCCGCTGAGCCAGAGTTCCATGCCCTCCGCACAGAGGGCATGTCACGCGGCCCGCGGCGGAGCAGGCTAGAGCTGCCGGGTATCTGGACAATCCCGGGAAGGGTGGGGAGCTATGAAGAGGATCGACGGGTTCGAGCCGCTCGAGCCGGACCTGGTCCCCAAGCACCAATGGCGTTCGGTCACCGGCCAGGCTGGCACCGGCACGCCGAACATCCAGTGGGGTGCGGCCGTTGACAAGCCCTAGCCCAGCACGGGGATGCTTGCAGGGTGAAGCTCGGGCGTAGGTACCCCGGCGACACTCAAGTTCATCATGCGTGTCCGGACTCGACGACGCGTCCGTCGCCGGTTCCGTACAACAGCCCGTCCCTTATCACCTCGGCGTCAGCCTCGGCGATGCGCCGCTTCTCTTCGAGGCGTTTCTTCTCCCAGGCGTACCGTTCTCCGAGGTCGGCCAGGGCCTGGCGGGCTTTGGCCTCCGCCTCGGTCTGGAGGTCCGGATCGGTTTAGTAGCCCCGTCGCCGCGCTGGCCGCTCAGATGTGGGCGTTCTGCGCGCCGACGACCCGGCGAGCCAGATCGCCGTCTTGCTTCCTAAACCCGGCTTGACTTGAGGATGCCGCCGCCGAGCTGGTCATCTCGGCCACCTCACTGCGCTCGTTGCGGCCCAAGTGACCATTCCGGCGCGGGCAACGCTGGGGTCGTTCACGGCCGGGGCCTGGCATCGTGTAGGTCATGGTGGCGGCCGGTGGTACGGAGGGCGCGCTCCCTGCCCGGCGGCTATAGCAGAGTGCGCAACAGTCCGGCCGCGCCCTCAGGTGCGTCGATGATCACGTCCGCAGCCTGCAGCAGTTCCGCGGGCGCCTCATCACTGCGCACCGCGATCCGTGCCGTGCTGATCCCCCGGGCGGCCAGCTGGTCGAGGGCGCGGAAGGCGGCCAGATCGCCGAGGTCATCACCGAGATAACAGACAGAACGAAGGGCCGCGGCCCGCTTCCGTATGACCGTACCCTTGTCCGTCCGGATCGGGGGAAGCAGTTCCACCGACTTGCGACCGCGGCGCACAACCAGGCCGGCCGCTGCCGCCACCTCCTGGGCCAGGGCCATCACCTGCGGCTCGAGGGACGGGTTGGTCCGGTAGTGACACGTGACTGACAGACCCTTCGGCTCGACCAGCACGCCAGACGGTGCGACTGCGCGGAGACGGGTGACCGCCGCGCTGACCACCGCGCGCCACCGCTCCGCTTCGGGGTCGATCTGCCGCTCGCCGTGGCGCTGCACTTCCAGGCCGTACAGCCCCGCCAGCAGAACCGATGCGGGCAGACGGGCGGCGAGGAAGGCAACCGGGCGACCCGAGACGACAGCCACGACGGCGTAGCGCCGGGCCAGCTCTGCGAGGAGTCTGGGAACTCCCGCCACGGGCTCGGCGAGCTCGGGGTCTTCAACGATGGGCGACAGGGTCCCGTCGAAGTCGCTGAAGATCCCGGCCGTGGCGGGATCGCGCCGGAGCGGTGCGAGCGGGTCGCCGGTGTCAAGGGCCACAGCGTGACGGTACAGCGGTTTCCCAGTGCTTTTGACCTCGACGGATTATTCACCTCGCGCGGCGGTGCCGACGGGGTGGACTGGGTACACCTTCGACGCGGGCGGCCTCCGACCCGTGCCCGTGAGGCGCCAGCGTTGGTGAGGAGGCCCGGCAGTCGGCCCGCTGGCCCCGCGGGTACGGGATGGAGGTGTTCTCCGAGTCTGGCGCATTGTGCTGGGGAAGTCCGGTGCTATGCCGGGCGTGAGGCTGCGGCGTGCCGAGGCGGCGAGGAGGTGCCATGGACGGTTTCTTGCTCACGTATGACGGCTTTGAGCCTGGGTCTGAGGGGCTTCGCGAAGCGCTGACCTCGACGGGCAACGGCTACCTGTGCACGCGTGGCGCGGCGGAGTGGGAAGAAGCCGACGGTGTGCATTATCCCGGCACCTACGTACACGGCGGTTACAACCGCGAGACGACGATCCTGAGCAGCGTGCCCGTGCTCAACGAGGATCTTGTTAACATGCCAAACTGGCTGGTCCTCCAGCTGCGCATCGAGGGCGGGGAGGCGATCCGGCTCGCCGACGTGGATCTGCTCGGTTACCGCCACGAACTGGACATCCGGTACGCGGCTGTCGTCCGCCACGTTCGTTTCCGTGATCTCAGCGGCCGGGAGACGACGCTGCACAGCCGCCGGTTCGTCAGCATGGGCGACCCGCACCACGCGGGGATCGAGTGGACGCTGGTTCCGGAGAACTGGTCGGGACGCGTCGAGGTGGTCACGGCGATCGACGGCCGGGTGAGCAATGGCGGTGTCGCCCGCTACCGGCAGTTGGAGGGCCGCCACCTGAACCCCGTTTCCCCCCGGACGTTCGGGCCCGAGGTCGTCGCGCTGAAGGCCGAGACCCGGCAGTCGAATCTGTACATCAGCCACGCGGCCCGCACGCGCGTGTTCGCCGCTGATCAATGCCTCCAGGTCGAGCGGAGGCTTTACCAGGTGGAGGACTATATCCAGCAGGTCCTCGCCTTCGACGTGCAACAGGGCACGGCGACGCGGGTCGAGAAGATGGTGGCGTTCTACACCTCGCGGGATCCGGCGGTCAGCGACACGCTGGTGAGGGCGGCCAGGTCGGCGGCCCGCCACGCCGACTTCGCCGCCGCATTCAAGCGCCACACCGTGGCATGGGACGAACTGTGGCAGATATGCGACATGCGGGTGTCAGGAGATGAGAGCGTGCAACAGCTGCTGCGGCTGCATATCGCGCACGTGCTCCAGGTCTGTTCCCGTCACACCGCCGACCTCGACGCTGGGATGCCCGCCCGCGGACTTAACGGGGAGGCCTATCGCGGGCACGTGTTCTGGGATGAGATCTATGCGTTCCCGTTCTTCAACGTCCGGCTGCCCGAGGTCACGCGCGGGCTACTGATGTACCGCTACCGCCGGATGGGCGAGGCCAGGGCGGCTGCCCATGAGGCAGGATTCCGTGGTGCGATGTTCCCGTGGCAGAGCGGGAGCGAGGGAATCGAGGAGACCCAGCTGGTCCACCTCAACCCGGTCTCGGGCCTCTGGGAGCCCGACCTCAGCCGCAACCAGCGGCACGTGAACGCGGCGATCTTTTACAACATCTGGCACTACTTCCAGACCACCCATGACCAGGCGTTCCTGCGCGACTACGGCGCGGAGATGATGCTGGAGATCACGCGCTTCTGGGCGTCGATCGCCCACTTCAATCCCGAGCGCGAGCGCTACGAGATCCACGGCGTGATGGGCCCGGACGAGTTCCACGACAAGTACCCGGATGCGCTGCAAGGCGGGTTGCGCAACAACGCCTACACCAACGTCCTGGTGGCGTGGCTGTGCGGCATCGCCGGCCAGCTGCTGCCGCTGCTCCCCGCCAGCCGCGCGGAGGCACTGCGCATGCGGCTGGGCATCGGCGACGATGAGCTGGCGGTGTGGCAGGACATGAGCCGGCGGATGTTCGTCCCGTTCCTCGGCGACGGGATCATCAGCCAGTTCGAGGGATACGAGGACCTCGAGGAGCTGGACTGGGACGCATACCGGGCGAAGTACGGCAACATCCAGCGGCTCGACCGGATCCTGCGCGCGGAGGGCAAGGACCCCAACCGCTATAAGGTCACCAAGCAGGCCGACACGGTGATGCTGTTCTTCCTGTTCAGGCAGGACGAGCTGCGCGAGATCTTCGGACGGCTCGGGTATGACTACCATGCCGACACGGTGACGCGGAACGTCGAATACTACGACCGGCGGACTTCTCACGGCTCGACGTTGAGCTTTGTCACTCATGCCGGGGTACTCGCCACCATCGACCCCGAGAGCTCGTGGGACCGGTTCCTGGTCGCGCTGCACAGCGATGCCGATGACATCCAGGGCGGGACCACGAAGGAAGGCATCCACATGGGTGTCATGTCCGGGACGCTCGACCTCATGCAGCGGAATTACGCCGGCGCCCATGTCTACGACGGTGTCCTGCACTTCAATCCCCAGCTCCCGAGCAGGCTCGACAGCCTGTCGTTCTCTATGCAGTTCCGGGAGACCCCGATCCAGGTGACACTCACTGGCGATCACCTGACGCTGGCCGTCCACCCCGAGGGGGCGAGCCGACCCGTCAGGGCCGCAGTCCGCGACGATGTCCGTGAGCTGTGCCCGGGCGACCAGACCGTGTTCGAGCTCAGCCGGAACCCGGCGACCACTGGGCCCTCCGCCCGAGACTGAAAAGAAGGACGCATGCCGAAGTTCCAGGGATCGATTTTCGACGTCGACGGGGTGCTGGTCGACTCTCCGCACGAGAAGGCGTGGCGCGAATCGCTGCGCGAGCTGATGGAGTCCAGCTGGCGCGGCATCCGCGACCGCACGACGTGGTCGCCGGACGCGTTCACCTCCCACGTCTACCAGCAGTACGTATCCGGCAAGCCGCGCATGAGCGGCGCCCGCGCCGCCCTCGACTACTTCCACATACCCGACGCCGAAAACCGTGTCGCCGAGTACGCACGGCTCAAGCAGGAGATGGTCGTGCGCCTCATCCAGGCCGGTGACTTCACCGCCTATCCCGACGCGCTGCGGTTCGTCATTGCGACCAAGGACGCTGGGATGCTCATCGCGGACGCGTCGTCGTCGAAGAACGCGGGATTGTTCCTGCGCCAGATCCGGCTCGACACTTTCGCGCAGGAGCAAGGGATCTCCTCGCCGACGCTTCGGCCCGGCCTGACGCTGCTGGACTACTTCGACGCCGACGTCTCCGGACGCGATTTCGCCCACGGCAAACCCGACCCCGAGATCTTCCTGACCGCCGCGCACGAACTCGGCGTCGAGCCGCGCCACGCGATGGTGATCGAGGATGCGTCCGCCGGGGTCCAAGCCGCCAAGGCCGGCGATATGGCCGCGATCGGCATCGCCCGAGCCGACGACGCCGACCTGCTGGCCGCGGCCGGCGCGGATCTGGTGGTCACCACACTCGATGACGTCGACACCACTGCCCTCGCCGGCGGACGGCTGGCGACGCGAAAGGCTTAGCTCGGATGCAGATCACACAGCGTGGTCAACCACCCGTTAGCAGCGTACATTTACGGCGTGCGGGCACCTCCAGCGCTGGCCTCAGCCGCGGAGACCGCGTATGGGGGTAGCTCGCGCGCTTAGTTGCCCGGCACCCCGGATGGTAATCTCGCCGGTGCAGACGTCCATGCCCTCTACCTCGCCGGCGAACGCGAGGCCGTCACGGCTGGTGACCACCGCGAAGTCGCCAAAGAACCAGCGGTCAGGACAGACCACCCAGATGCTGATCGTGTCCTCGTCGGCTGCGGTTTGGCCGGCGGTCAGGCTGCTCGCGATGTTGTGCGGCACCGTGTCCGTGATGCCGTCGACGTAAAGCTGTGAAACCATGGCTCGTCTCCCTTTGCCCGGTTTTGCGGAGTGAATGTAGCTGGCTGGCTGTGCCAAGAGAAATTTCGGGCGGTGCCGCTAATTTCGGCTGCGGAAATTAGCTGATCGCGTATGCGCCCTACCTGCTGACGCGGGACTCTAGCCTCTGGGCGATGACATTTCCATTTTTCCCAGGCCTGCTGTTCCGAGCCTACGCACAGGACAGCCAAAGACAAGGCCGGGGGCGTCCCGGGTCTCCTGCTGCCGCTCAGGTCGGGTTCTGACCTGCGGAAACGTAAGTCGAAAATTATTAATTCTGGTCGTTATCTACCTGGTCGGGCGTGCGGGAAAGGCATCCGCTTGGGTGCCGCTGCTCTGGCCTGGGACTGATGTTCTCCTCGATCCAGGCGATGAACACGGCGGAATTGTGCCACTCGGGACAGACGGTGATGCCCAGGCCGCCATAGTCGTGCCTGTCGATTTCTAATTCATGAATTCTTAATTAAGAGAGTGCCCGGGCGTTGGCGTATGAGTCGTCCCAGCTGTTCTCGCACCGACTGAGGATGCCCCTCCACGTGTTATTGGGACGCGGTGGGCCGTAAGCCCTAGCCCAGTACGGGGGTCATCGAGGGCGCTCCGCCGGGCAGCAGTCGCCTTACGCGAGGCACGCACCATACCCGTTCGGGGCTCAATCGCGTGACACACCCGTGGGCGTGATCCGTACCCGGGCGGCTGTACCACCCATCTGTGCACCGGCTTACCCGTGGGTGCGGAAGAATCGGGCGGGTGGCACTGGTAAGGATCACCGAAGAGTCTCTGCGGGAACAGGCCGGGGACCGTGTCTTCGAGCAAGCGCTGGCCATGGCGGACAAGGTCGCCGGGCTGTCGGCTGACGGGCCGCTGATCGAAGCGGCCGTGGACGGCATCCCGGTCGGTGTCAGGATCGGGCCGCGCGGCATCGAGGCGCGGTGCGGCTGCCCGGCACCCGGGCCTTGCCCGCATGCGGTAGCCGTCGCGCTCGCATGGGTGCGGACCGGCGAAGATGAGCAGGTCACGGATCTGTTCGAGACGTTGCGTGCGCTCGACAGGGATTGGCTCGCCAGGCAGCTCGCGGAGCTGGCCGCAGGCGATCGGGTATTGTCCGCGCGGCTGCTGGAGGCCGCCGCGGGCGCCGGCGCCGCCGGCGCCGCCGACGCGGCCGCCGCTGTCGCCGATCTGCGGGCCGAGTTCGCGGCCGAACTCGGCGGGCTGGCCGAAGAAGCCCGCGACCACGAGCACTATGACGAGTGGTATCCCGACACCGGGGACCTGGAGGAACTGCTCGACGAAGCTGAGGTTCTCCTCGATGAGGCACCGGATGCGGTCCGCGAACTCGCCGATTACGTGATCGAAGGGATCGAGCGGGCGCTGGACTTCGGCACCTGCTACGGCGCTGACCTGACCGAAGCGCTGGCCCGTGCGCAGGACCTGCACCTGGATGCCTGCCTGGCGGGCTCGCCTGACCCGGCGCGGCTCGCCGAACGGTTGTTCAGGGGTGCGCTGGAGAGCGGCTGGGGCTCTTTCGACGATGCGCTTCCCGGGTACGCCGAGGCGCTTGGCGCCGCCGGGATGGCACGGTACGAGGAACTGCTCGCGCGCGCCACCGGGTCGGCCCACAAGCTGCGGCCGATGCGGGAATCGCTCGCCCGCGCGCGCCCGGACTGCCCTGATCTGCCGCCTGGGCGCTGATCGCCACCAGGTTCGGCCGCTGCCCGGGAGGTGCGGGAGGAGACCGGGCTGGCGGAAGTCCGGCTGCTGGAACCGTCGGCGCCCGCCACCTTCTCGCTCGGAATAGACACCTTGGCCAACAGGTCCGCTGCGGGGGATGCTGTCTTCGTGGAGGGACGGCCATGTACCGGCCAGATCGGGATCCTCGGCCCTGTCGAGCTGCTGGGCGACGGCCCGGTCCCGCTGGGTGGTGTGAAGGAACGCTGCCTGCTGGCCGCGCTGTCTGTGCACTGCGGGGAGGCGGTCAGTGTCGCCTCTCTGGTGGACGCGCTGTGGGGAGATGATCCGCCCCGGACCGCGACCAAGACGCTGCAGAACTACGTGCTCCGTGTCCGCCGCGCCCTGGCCCGGGCGGAGGCCGCCACGATCGCCACGCTGCCGGACGGTTACTGCCTGCGGGCCGCGCCGGACGCCACCGACGCCGGGCTGGCGGAGAGACTGATCGCGGCGGGCCGCCGGGGGATGGCGGGCGGCGATCCGGCCGCGGCCGCCCGGTTGCTGGGGCAGGCCCTGGACTTGTGGCGCGGGTCGGCGCTGGGGGAGTTCGCCGATCGCCCGTTCGCGGCCGCGGAGGCGATGCGGCTCGAGGAGCTGCGCGAGGCCGCGCTGGAGGACCTGTTCGATGCCGAACTGGCGCTGGGGCACCATCACGAGGTGGTCGGGGGCCTCGAGGCCCTGGTGACCAGCGGCCCGTTGCGTGAGCGGCGGTGGGGTCAGCTGATGCTCGCGCTGTACCGGGACGGGCGCCAGGCGGAGGCCCTGGACGCGTTCGGTCGGCTGCGGCAGATCCTGGCGCAGGAGATGGGCGTCGATCCGGGCGCCGAACTGCGTCGGCTGCACCAGGCGATCCTGCAGCAGTCGCCCCGGCTCGGCTGGCGTCCGCCGCAGCGGCCAGCGGCCGGGCGGGGGTATTTCGGCCGCGGCCGCGAGATGTCCCGGTTGCTGAGACGCTTCGACGAGGCGGCCGCCGGGCGGGGCGGCGTGGCCCTGCTGGCCGGTGAGCCCGGGATCGGCAAGTCCGACGCGCTGCAGCTGCTCGCCAACGAGGCGCGGGCCAGTTCGGCCGTCGTGCTCGCCGGTCGCTGCGTGGAAGGCGCGTGGGCGCCGCCGTTCCGCCCGTTCGCCGAGGCGATCGTCGGCTACGGCGAGCTGGTGAGCCCGCAGCAGCTCCGGGCTGATCTCGGCCTGGCCGGTCCTGCGCTGGCCCGGATGGCGCCGCGGCTGGGTGAGCTGCTCCCGGATCTCACCCCGCCGTCGGCCCTCCAGCCGGACGAGGAGCAGTTCCGGCTGCTCGATGCGGCGGCGCAGTTCTTCACGGCGGTGTCGGCCCGCGGGCCGGTGCTGCTGGTCCTGGATGACCTGCAGTGGGCCGATGCGGGTACGGCGATGATGCTGCGGCATGTGGCCCGCAGCTGCGGGCACCGCCGGCTCCTGCTGGCCGGGGCGTATCGCACCACTGAACTGACGGCGCACAACGTACTGGGAGACGTCCTGGCCGCGATGCAGGCCGAGACCGAGTGCACCGTGATCCGGCTCCGGGCGCTGGGGGCCGAGGCGATCGGGCAGCTGGTCGCAGCGGAGGCGGGGCTGCCGGTGTCGTCGTCCCTGGCCGCGGCCATCGCGGGGCACACCGGCGGGAACCCGTTCTTCGCCAAGGAAATGATCCGTCACCTGCTGGAGGAACGGGCGCTGGGGCAGGACGGCTCGGGGGCACTGGAAGCGAGCCTCCCGCTGGTGGCGGTACCCGAAGGAGTGCGGCAGGTTATCGCCCGCCGTTTCGCCCGCCTTTCCGATAATGCCGAACGGGTGGCGGTATCCGCATCCGGTTTCGCCGGGCCGTTTCTCTTCCCGGTCGCAGCCGTGGCGGCAAGTCTCGGCGACCAGGCCGCACTGGCCGCCCTCGATGAGCTGCTGGCCGCCGGACTGATCCGGCCCGCCGGGGCCGCCGAACGGTATGAGTTCGTGCACGCCCTGGCCCGGCAGGCAATCTACGACACCCTCAGCCCCTCCCGGCAGGCCCGGCTGCACCGGCGTCTGGCGCAAGCCCTGGAGGCGGCTAGGCAGCGGGTCCCCGCCTGCGCCGAGCCCGCCGAGATCGTCGCCCAGTACGCCCGCAGCCAGGCCCTGCCGGGTGCGTCCGCCGGGGTTGCTGTCGCGCTCGAGGCCGCGGACCTGGCCCAGGCCGCCGGAGCGCACGAAACGGCCGTCGCGTTCCTGGCCGCCGCCGCCGACCTGGCCGGACCTGACGACGAGCGGCTCACCACGGTCCGGGCCCGGCTCGGGCTGAGTCTGGCCTGGGCCCTGCGGTTCGACGCGGCTGTCAAGACGGCCCGCGACGCCGCGGAACGGATCGCCCACGCTGACGGCCCGCCCGCCGCCGCGGCCTACCTCGCCGGGGTCACCTCCGCGCTGAGCACGGCGGGCAGCAGCGCACACGCCTGGATGCTCGCTCCGGCCGGCCTGGCGTACGCCGGTCCGGCGCGGGACGAGGCCTGGGCGGCGCTCACCCTGCTGGCCCTGGACCGTAAGGAGGCCACCGACCCGGAGTACGTCGGCCTGCCTATAGACCAGCCCAAGCGTCGGCAGGCCCTGACCATCTTGTACCGGTCACCCCGGGCGGTCTCGCGCAGCGTCGACCTGGCTCGGTACGCGGTCGGGGCCATCTACGGCCGGCGGGACAGCGTGCCCGCCGAAGCGGCACAGGATCCCACGGTGCTGCTCTACCTGCTGGGCGGGCTGCGGCCCGCGCTGCCGCTGTTCGAGGAAGCGGCGGAGCAGGCCCGGATCCGCGGCGAGCTGGCCCGGGAAGTCCACTGCCGGGCGAGCATCGCCCGCGCCCTGGCCGCTCTGGGCGACCTGGATAGCGCACGGGCGGCGCTGTCGCAGACCCGCGAACTGGCCCGCCGCATCCCTGCTACCGGCTGGAGCTGGGAACGGATCCACGTGGAGGGCGCCCGTGACGCGCTGACGCTCGCCACGGGGGAGGACTGGACCGGCATCCTCGCCATGTTCGACGAACTCGTAAGCACCGAGGACCCGGTGCCGCGCTGGGCCCGCGCTCCCATGAGCGCAGGCTGCGCCCGGACCGCCGCTCACCTCGGCCAGCCTGAACGGGCGATGGCACTGCTCGCACTCCCCGTACGGGCGCTGGCCCGGGCGCCGGCCTGGGCCCTGAACTACACCCGGACCGCGGCGGACACGGCGGAGACGCTGTGGCTACTGGAACGCCGCGACCATCTGCGGTCGGTCGAGTCGGCCCTGCGCCTCAAGGCTCTCCCCGCCGATTTCCGGTTCCCGATGATGGACCTGCGGCTGTCCATTGCCCGGCTGTGCGCGGTGGACGGCCGCCCGGAAGAAGCCGTCCACTGGTTCGGGCAGGCCCGTTCGGTCCTGGAGGAGCAGGGGGCGCGCCCGCTGCGGGCCATCACCGATTTCGACGAAGCCCTCATGCACGCCCGGCTGGGACGTCCGGCCAGCGCCCGCCCGCTGCTGGAGGCCGCCGCCGGCCAGTTCCAGCGGATCGGCATGACCGGATGGCAACGGCGGGCCGAGCAGCTCGCCGCCCTGTTGTCCTAGCGCAGCGGTGTCCTAGCCACCGCGACCAGGCCGCGACCGAACCGCGACCGCCGGTACGCACGCTGGGCTCTCCGGAAGGGAGAGCATCATGAAAGCGATCCGGGTGCATTCATACGGGCAGCCGCCATCCCTGGACGACGTGCCGGAACCCCAGGCGACCGGGCCGGACGACGTGGTCGTCAGGATCGGCGGCGCCGGGCTGTGCCGCACCGACCTGCACATCATCGACGGCTGGTTCGCCGACGTCATCCCGGCCGACCTGCCCCTCGTCCTCGGCCACGAGAACGCCGGCTGGGTCCACGCCGTCGGCCCGGCCGTCGAACACCTGGCCGTCGGCGATCCGGTCATCTGCCACCCCAATCTCACGTGCGGCGTGTGCCGTGCCTGCCGGGCCGGGGACGACATGCGCTGCGTGCAAGGCCCCAACCTGCCCGGCCTGATGTGCGTCGGCGGCATGGCGGAGCTGTTCAAGACGACCGCGCGGGCCGTCGTCAAGCTCCCCGCCGGCGTGCAGCCCGCCGAAGTCGCCGCGCTCGCCGCGCTCGCCGACGCCGGCCTGACCGCTTACCACGCGGTCAGGAAGGCCGTCACGGCGCTGGGCCCGGGTTCGTCCGCCGTCGCCGTCGGCGCCGGCGGCCTGGGTCACATCGGCATCCAGTGCCTGAAGGCCATGACCGCGGCGCAAGTCATCGCGGTGGACACCAGCGAGGAGGCGCTGAAGCTGGCCCTGAGCTGCGGTGCGGACCATGCGGTCATCGCCGACGGGGACCAGGCCCAGCAGGTCCGCGACCTCACCAGCTCGGGCGCCGACGCGGTCTTCGACTTCGTCGGCGAAGACCCCACGATCGGCGATTCCGTCGCCATGCTGCGCCCAGGGGGCACGTACTACCTGGTCGGCTACGGCGGCACCGTCACGCTGCCCACCATCCAGCTGGTCCTGGGTGAGATCACGGTCGCCGGGAACCTCATTGGCACCAACCCGGATCTAACCGACCTGATCGCCCTCGCCCAGCGGGGGAAAGTCGTGCTCCGCTCGACCGGCTACCCCTTGGACGCCGCCAACGAAGTGATCGACGATCTCCGCCACGGCCGGATCCGTGGCCGGGCCATCCTCATCCCCTAGCGGGGCGTTGCTTGGCGAATTCGGCCATGTACGTGGGTTTGAGGTTGCCGTCCGTGGCCGCCTGGTCGTCCGGGATACCAAGGACCGAACGGGGCCGGTTCTCCGTTGAGGCATGGCAAGCGTGGCCGGCCGTTCATCAGCACGTACTGCCTGACGGTCGGCTCATGGCACCCGCGGCGGCGAGTTGCCTGTCCAGGCGAGTGAGAGCTACCTGAGCCTGTTCGCGAGCGCTGACGTTAGGAGGACCCGGATGCCCGCCCGGCGGCGGGCGGGCATCCGGGCTTTCCGGAACACTGGCGTCGTCCGACGCCCGCTAGGCGTCCCGGACCATCTCGTAGGTGAGGAAGGTGAGACCGTCACCGATGGTCTTGGTGTCGATGAGGCGCATGGGTTTCTTGTCGCTGGTCTCGCCGAAGAGGCGCTCGCCGGCCCCGAGTACGACCGGGAAGACGACCAGCCGCAGCTCGTCGACCAGGTTGTGCTCGATCAGCGTGCGTCCGAGCTGGTAGCTGGCGTAGACGACGATGTCCCCGTCTAGCTCCTGCTTCAGCTTCGAGACCTCGTCCACCACCTCGCCCTTCAGGACCGTCGCGTTGCTCCACCTGGGCTCTTGGAGGGTCGAGGACACGACGTACTTGGGCAGGCTGTTCAACCTGTCCGCCCACGCGCCGCTCCGAGATAGCCACCGCGCGGCGAACCACTCGTCGCTCCTTCGGCCCAGCAGCAGGGCCTCGGTGTCCAGCGCCTCCTCGAGCGAGACCTTGGCCCACTCTTCGAGGTCCTTGCCCCCGAACTGGCCGAACCAGCCGCCCAGCCTGAAGCCCTCTTTACCGTCCGGGTCCTGGACGACTCCGTCGAACGAGACGTTCGTGCTGATCACGATCTTTCCCATTTCTGGTTCTCCTTCTGGTTGGTGTTGTCACCTACACCGCCGCGGGCGGCGTAGGTCAGTCGCCGTCGATGATGCAGGCGCTGCGGGGCCGGGAAAGTGGGCGCCCGCCGACCGCCCAGTTCGCCCCCCGGCCGGCGCCTATACAAGATGGAAGTGCGGCAAGGTGCGGGAAGAAGGTGACGCGGAGGTGGTGACAGCCGACCTGATCTCACGGGCGCGGGCCGGGGACGGCGAGGCGTTCCGGGAGCTGACCGAGCCGCACCTTCGAGAGCTCCAGGTGCACTGCTACCGGATGCTGGGATCCTTCCAGGACGCCGAGGACGCCCTGCAGAACACGCTGCTGGCCGCCTGGCAAGGCTTCGGAGGGTTCGAGGGGCGCGCCTCGCTGCGCACCTGGCTGTACCGGATCGCCACCAACCGGTGCCTCGACGCGCTTCGCTCGGCCAGCCGACGCCCGGCCAAGGAGTGGGACGTGCCCGGGGTTGAATGGCCCGAGCCGACCCGGCTCGGCGAGGTCGTATGGCTGCAGCCGTTTCCCGGCGCCCTGCTGGAGGGTGCGATCGAGGTGCCGCCCGGCCCGGAGGCCCGCTACGAGCAGACCGAATCCATCTCCCTGGCCTTCGTGGCCGCCCTGCAGGTCCTGCCGCCTCGCCAGGTCGCCGTCCTCATCTTGCGCGACGTCCTCGGATTCCACGCCAGCGAGGTGGCCGGCATGCTGGACTCGACCGTCGAGTCGGTCACCAGCGCCCTCAAACGGGCCCGCGCCAGCCTCCAGCGCCGCCTGCCGCCGGCCGCCGGCCGCGAACCGGCGCCCGCCTCCGGCTCACCCGCCGAGGAGGCGATCGCGGCGAAGTTCGTCCGCGCATGGGAGTCCGCCGATCTCGGTGCGCTGGTGGCCCTGCTGACTGGCGACGTCTTCATGTCGATGCCGCCGATGCCCTTCGAGTACGAAGGCCGGGACGTCGTGGCCCGCTTCTGCGCCGGCTTGTTCGGCGCGGGCCGCAGGTTCGACCTCGTGCCGACGCGAGCCAACGGCCAGCCGGCGTTCGGGGCCTACCTGCGCGCCTCTACCGGCATCCGCCACGGGACCGGCCTCTACGTCCTCACCCTCACCGGCGACCGGATCTGCGCCATGACCCGCTTCGAGGCCAGCGTGCTCCCATGGTTCGGGCTACCGCGATCGCTCCCGAGCCG
>Ga0208565_1000536_pt1 | contig 27416 bp, 19 predicted proteins | sample Sb_taG_7_FD_187706 | JGI IMG/M metagenome (GOLD analysis project Ga0208565, IMG submission 187706) | Peat soil microbial communities from Weissenstadt, Germany - Sb_50d_2_FS metaG (SPAdes) (version 2) | ecosystem: Environmental > Terrestrial > Soil > Wetlands > Peat | place: Germany...
GCCCTCGAGTCGGTCCCGGGCGACCCCCGCCGGGAGTCGAAGCCGGCCGGGTAGGTGCGCGTCGGGGGTGTGAGGTAGCGCGTCGGTCATCTGCACCGACCCCCGGCGTCAGCGCCCGTCGGTGCAGGCCGCCTTCCAGGGCCCGAGATCCAGTTCGGGATAGCGGCCCGCTACGCCGGCGAGTGTCTCCTCGGTCCAGAAGGGGTGGCCCGGTGCGGGGAAGCCCAGAGCGGTCAATTGCCGCGGGGTGGCCTGCTGGACGAAGTTGTGCCACTCCATCGAAAACCCTTTGATGGGCCACGCCTGGTAACCGCCCCATTCCATGGCGGCGGGCTTGTACGAGACATGCAACATGAAGCGCGCCTGTGTCGGATCGAAGAAATCCATCGACCGGTGGTACACGTCCGGGCGGTACACGACGATCGAACCGGCGGGGCCCGAGGCGTCGCCGGGGTCGTCGTAGAGGTCCCGATAGTCCTCGAGGTTCAGCGTGTGCTCCTCCACGGGGACGTGACGAGTGCGTGTCCGGGACACGAAGCGGGTTGCGCCGTTGTGGGGGCCCACGTCGTTGAGGTAGACGAACGTCTCCATCTGGTGGTACCCCGCTTCAGGCCTGGGCACCGTCAAGGTGTGGTTCGGGAAGTCGGTGTGGAGGAGCTGATTGTACTCCGACGGTTGTCCGGCGTACTTGGCCGAAGCGATGGCGAGGTACAGACGGACGTCGTCTGTGCCCAGCAGTTCCCGGGCGAGGTCGATCATCAAGTCGCTCAGCACCAGGCGGTTCAACGTGCGGCTCCGGAAGGGGAACTCCGGCCACGAAGCGTCCCAGGTGCGCCATCGTTCGAGCTCGCCGCCCTCACCTCCGCCTGCCATCTTCTCGGCGCTCGGGAACAGCTTCCCGATCGCGCCCTGCGCAGCCACGAGGTCTTCTTCGGGCACGGCGCGCTCGAGCACGCACCATCCGTCCTCCGTCCAGGACCGGCGCTGCTCGGAGGTCACGACGTCGCTCACGGGGCAAGGGTACCTGCGACGCACCGGGCGCACCCGTGAAGTCGCTCTGTTCGGCGGGCCTGCTGTCAGACGACGGCGGTCAGGTGTTCGTGCACGGACCGGACCGCGCTCGATCCCTCGCCCACAGCCGCCGCGACACGCTTGAGTGATCCGTGACGCACGTCGCCCGCCGCGAACACACCCATCGTCGAAGTCTCGAACGGCAGCGGGTCGCGTCCCGTGAACGGCACGGCAGCATTGTCGCTCTCGAACAGGTCGCGGTCGGTGAGGATGAACCCGCGGGAGTCGAGTGCCACGGAGTCCCCGAGCCACGAGGTGGCCGGTTCGGCCCCGATGAAGCAGAACAACCCCTTACAGGCAACGGTCTTGGAGGTGTGTCTCGGCGTGTGTTCGAGCGTCACGGTTTCGAGATGTCCTCGTCCTTCGACTGCCCGGACCTCGGTATTGGCCAGGACCTCGATGCGCGGGTTGGCCACGATCCGTTCGATCAGGTAGCGGGACATGGTGGCCGACAGGTCGTCCCTCCGGATGGCGATCAGGACCCGGCAACCCTGCTGGCCCAGATAGATGGCGGCCTGCCCTGCGGAGTTCCCGCCACCGACGACGATCACCTCGCTTCCGGTGCAGATCCTGGCTTCGAGGTCGGTGGCGGCGTAGTACACGCCTGCACCTTCGAAGCGCTCGAGATCGTCGACCGCCAGCCGGCGGTAGCGCGCGCCGGAGGCGACGATCACGGCCCGGCAGGGGATCTCGCTCCCGTCGGTGAGCGTGATGACATGGAATCCGTGCTCAAGACGCAGCCCTGTCGCTTCGCACGGAGCGTTGAGGCGCGCCCCGAGACGCTGGGCCTGCATGGCCGTCCGAGACGCCAGGTCCTCCCCGGAGATCCCGTTCGGGAACCCCGCGTAATTCTCGATGCGCGAGCTGGCTCCGGCTTGGCCGCCGACGGCGACCGCATCGAGACACAACGTGTTGAGGCCTTCCGACGCGCCGTAGACCGAGGAGGCCAGCCCGGCGGGCCCCGTACCGACCACGACGAGGTCGAAGAGCATGCCCGGAACGGGTCGGAAGGTGAGCCCGAGGGATTGCGCGAACTCCCCGGGCGTGGTGTGGCGCAGTCTCGCCGTGGGAGTGATGACCGCAGGTGTGTCGGACGGTCGGAGTCCCATGCCGGCCAGCAGGACATCGGGGTCCTGCACGTCTTCGAGATCGATCCATTCGTGAGGAAGATGTGAACGTGTCGCGAAGGCCCGCAGAGCCAATGCCTCGGGGGAGTAGCGGGACCCGACGATCCGGATGGCGCGGGCGCCGTCGCCCTGGCGCAGAAGTTCGCGGCGGGCCGAGAAGGTGTTGAAGATGAGGTCGGCGATGTCGGGCTTGGCGCTCATGAGCCGGCGGAAGTCGTCTCGGGCGACGTGCAGGACGCGCCCGTCCTCGATGACCCGGGCCGTGAGGTACGGGCGCTGCCCGGTGAGAAGGTTCAACTCGCCCAGGAAGGCGCCGGCGCCAAAGGTTGCGATCACCGCCTCGCCGTCGAAGTCCGGGCGAACGACCTCGGCCCTTCCGCTCAGAACCACGAAGAAGTCGAAGGACACATCACCCGCCCGGAACAGGATGTCCCCTGCATGGACCGGGTGTTCTTCGCCGAACTCCGCCACCTCGGCCAGCGCCGCCGCGCCCAGAGTCGGGGCGGCATTCTCGCCGGGCAGATCCGTCGTCGAGAGGCCCGTCATGGGATCGTGGCGGGAGTGAGCGGCGGACGGGTGCCGCCCGTGGGCGGGCCGAGCACGCTCCGCACAGCCGCCGTGGCGCTCACGCCGGCAGCACGCATGGGCTCGGTGCTCTTCATGGCTTGGCTGAGCATGAATGCCCCTTCGAGCAGCGATATCAGGGTGAGGGCGAGGAGACGAGCGTCGTCGGCAGAGATGTTCTCAGCCTCGAGGCGCCCCGTGCACGCGGCGATCCAGGCGTCGAAGACTTCGGCGGTGGCCAATCGGAGCTGCTCGTTCGTGCTCGCGACCTCGAGCGCGATCGTGGCGATGGGGCAGCCGAGGGCGAAGTCGGTTTCCTCCAAGGTTCGCGCCGCGCCGTCGAAGACGGCGGCGACGCTGCTGATCACGTCCGGGGCCTCGTCCCAGACCGCCTCGACGATCCCTTGGTAGCGGGCGCCCGCATCACCGATGGCCGCCCTGGCCAGCTCGTCCTTCCCTCCGGGAAAGTGGTGGTACAGGGAGGAGAACGGAGCATGCGCTTCGGACAGGATCTGTTTGATGCCGGTCCCGGTCAGGCCCTGGCGCTGGAGCAGCGCGGCGCTCACGTGGACGAGGCGATCTCGTGTGCCGGTCACCGGACCTCCTCCCGGACCTCGCTTCGTCCCTCGTGGTGGCGCTTGCGGTCCGGCCGCCATTGTAGCTACCCTCCGATTGGATCGATCTATCCAGAACCGGAGTGATCGGGGCTTCCCCAGGTCGGGAGGAAGGGAGCGGTCGCCGTGTACAAATCGGCTGTTCGGCGCATGATTCGTCGCAACGTGGATGCCCTGCGTCGGGGCGACCCGGCACCGGTCCTGGCCGCCTACGCCGACGACGCCGTGCTCGTGTTCCCCGGAGACAGCTCCTGGAGCGGGGAGCACCGGGGGAAGGCCGCCATCGAGGCCTTCCTCCGGTGCTTCCTCGAGGTGGGCCTGGTCGGAGAGACCCATGAGATTCTCGTCAACGGGCCACCGTGGCGGACGTCGGTGTGCGTGCTGTTCTCGGACCGGGTGGTCGACCCTGCCGGCGCGACCGTCTACGAGAACCGGGCGGTCCTGTTCGGCCGCATCGTGTGGGGAAAGATCGTTTACCACGAGGACTTCGAGGACACCCAGAAGGTGGAGGCGTTCGACCGGTACCTGGCCCGGCAAGGCGCTGTTTCCCGGGGTCCGGCTTCGGCCTGAGGACTCGTCCTGGACCGGGAACCCGGGGGATCTCTCAGTTGATCGTGGACGGGCGGCAGCTGCCCGGTGCCCAATTCCACGAACGAAGGATCGCGGTGGGCACCGCGACCGGGCAGGCGGTCCCGTCAGGGGTGCCGGCGAGCCCGACGTCGTAGGCCTTCCACGGCCCGCCGCGGGGCCGGTCGAACAGCAGGTACGCGCCGTCGTCTTGGACCGAGACCTGCGCCCGAGTGGAGGAGGAGCTCGGGACGAGGCCGGCGCCCGCCCAGTACGTCCCGGTCGATGAATCGAACGCGTAATAGGTCTCCCCGGGGCGGAGCCCGGTGTAGGAGGTAGAGGGCAGGCTGTTCAGTGCCGCGCCGGCCGCCACGAGCTCGGAGCGAATCTCGTCCGTGACGGCCAGGTTGGAGGTGCCGACAGTCGTGGTGGGGGTCGTCGTCACGGGAAGAGCCGTTGTGGACGTCGACGCAGCGCTCGACGTCGTGCCGTTGGCCGAGTTGCCCGTCGGTGTGGCCGAGCATGCCGCCAGTCCCAGCGCGCCGACGACGGTGGCCGCCACGAGCCAACGCCGCCTCAGGGGCGATCCGTCGGTCAACGGTTCACGCACTCGCGGTCTCGCCAGCGGGCGCGGACTGCGGATAGATGAGCAGGTGGAGACCAGCAGCCAGAACGCCCCCCACCAGCGGCGCCACGATGAACAGCCAGACCTGATGGAGCGCGGTCCCACCGAGAACCAGGGCCGGCCCCAGGCTGCGGGCGGGATTCACCGACGTGCCCGTCACGGGAATTCCGATGAGGTGGACCACCGTGAGTGTAAGGCCGATCACCATGCCCGCCGTCGCCGCGTTCCCGATCTTGCTGGTCACCCCCAGGATGACGAACACGAAGAAGGCGGTGAGCACGACCTCGGCGAGGAATGCGCCCCCGGCACTGATGTGGATGTGACTTGCGGCTCCCCACCCGTCCGCTCCGAGCCCCGTCTGCGACTTGCTGTAAAAGGGAGAAGCGCTGAAGGTCCCCCAGAGGAGGAGGGCGCCCAGGATGCCTCCGACGAACTGCGCGACCCAGTAGCCGACAGCCTCGACCAGCGGGATGCGGCCGGCCAGGAGAGCGCCGATCGTGACGGCGGGGTTGACATGGCATCCGGAGATGGGCCCGAGCACGTAGGCGAGGCCCAACAGGGTGAGCCCGAAGGCCAGCGCGGTGGCGACGACTCCGGCGGCGAAACTGGACCCGGCGGCGCCGAATCCGAACGAAAGTGTCGCCACACCTACCGCGAAATAGACCAGGATCAAGGTCCCCAACAGCTCGGCAGCCAGTTTTCGAGGCATCGACTTCCCCCTTCAAGCGGATGCTTCCCGAGGCTAATTCCCCGGTTCCGCTCCATGTGGGTTCCCACCGTTTTCCGAGCGTGCCGAGCGATGCCGAGCGATGCCGATCCGGCCCCCGTTACCGGGCGACGTCGTCGACGAGTTGGTATCCGACCCCGGGGTTGGTGCGCAGGATCTCGCCCTTGTCGTCCCCGAGCTTGCGGCGCAGGCGGTACACGTACACCCTCAGGTACTGGGTCTCGGTGCCGTAGTGGGGCCCCCACACGTGTTCGAGGATCATTCGGTGCGTGCAGATCTTTCCGGCGTGACGGGCCAGAAAGACCAGGAGGGCGAACTCGCGGGTCGTGAGCTCGACGGGCCGGCCGTCGAGCCGGGCCTCGTGATGGACGAGGTCGAGCTCGAGTCGGCCCACGGTGATGTCCTTGACCTCCTCTTGACCGAGCTCCGAGGCGCGGTGGCGGAGCGCGACCCGGAGGCGGGCATCGAGCTCGCCCATCCCGAACGGCTTGGTCATGTAGTCGTCCGCCCCTCCGTCCAGGGACGCGATCTTCCTGTCCTCGGTTCCGTCGGCCGACAGCACGATGATGGGCACGCTGCTCCATTGCCGGATCCTTCGGCACACCTCCATGCCGTCGAGGTCCGGCAGGCCGAGGTCGAGGACGATGATGTCGGGGGCACCGACAGCGGCCTGGGATATGCCCTGCTCGCCCGTGGAGGCCACGAGCACGGTGTGCCCGAACGCACTGAGGCCGATCCTCAGGACACGCAGAAGTGCCTGGTCGTCGTCTACGGCGAGGACGTTGGCCACTCAGGGCACGACCACGGGGACCGGTGCGGTCGGCAGTGTGAAGCAGAAACGGGCTCCCCCGCCCGGCACGTCCTCGACCCAGATCCGCTGGTCGTGTGCCTCCACGAAGGCCTTGGCGATCGAAAGGCCCACGCCGGTGCCGCCCGAGGTTCCGCTTCGGTTGAACATGCGAAAGACATTGGTCCGCTCGGCCCGGGGCACGCCCGGGCCCTTGTCCGTCACGGCCAACTGCACAAGACCGTCGTCACGGAGGCACGCAGAGACCGTGACCGACGTGTGCGGCGGAGCGTAGCGGGCCGCGTTGTCGAGAAGGTTGGCGAGCACCTGCCCGATCAGGAGGTGATCGACGTCCACGAGAGGGAGGTCGTCGCCGATGGCCAGTGTGACGGGGGCGGCGTCCTCTGCGTGGCTTATGCCGCGCAGTGCGTCGGCGACCAGATCGCCCACCGAGATCGGCAGGTTGCGTAATTCGAGCGCACCCGCTTGGACGCGCGACAGGTCGAGCAGGTTGGTGACGAGGCGGTCGAGGCGATCGGTCTGGTTGTCGATGAGCTCGAGCAACAATTCACGGTCGGGGAGCGTCACGTCCGCTTGGGCGTTGCGCAGGGTGGATGCCGACGCCTTGATCGTGGCCAGCGGCGTGCGCAGATCGTGGGACACCGCTCCCACCAGGGCCCGCTGCAGGCGGTCGACCTCCTCGAGCAGCTCCGTGCGCATCGCCTGCTCCCGGAGTTGCGCCCGCTCGAGGGCCAGCGCCATGTGGTTGGCGAAGGTGTGCAGCAGCTCCTGGTCGTACGGGGTGAGCTCCCCGCCCCACATGTGCAGCAACCCGATGGGGCGTCCGATGGCAGACAGCGCCACGGTGTGGGCCCGATCGGGCTGCAGCGCCGTCGAGCCCCCCAGACTGGCCGGCATCCCGGGGGCCGGCACGACCCCGTGGAGCTCGGCATCCGACAGGGGCGCCCCCGCCGAGGCCACCACCTCCAGTCTGGCTTCCACCGGCAGCACCAAGGCGACGCTGCGCAACGCGAACGCCTCGAAGACGGTGGACACGATGAGCTCGAGGACCTCGGGGAGCGGCCGGTCCTCGATGAGGAGGTCGGTGAGCTCGAAGAGCCGCCGGATGGCCCGCTCGTGCTGACGGGCCTCGGCCCGAGCCGTTTCCAAACGGGCGACCACGCTCGCCACGAGCAGCATCACGGCGACGTAGACACCGAGGGCCACCCAGTCCTCACCCACACCCACCGACAACGTGTAATAGGGCGGGATGAACAGCAGGTCGTAGACGAGGAATCCGGCGACCACGCCGAAGACACCGGCTTTGAACCCTCCCACGACCACCCCGATCACGACCGGAAGGATGAGGACGAGGGCGGTGGTGGCACTGCTGAGGTGACTCCGGAACGGCAGCATGGCGGTGGCCAGGATGGCCATGACGACGAGAGCGGCGACCGATCCCACCACCCCTCGCCGCTGTATTCCCATGGGCTCGCCCTCGTGTCTCTCGATTCCCAAGATACCGGCGGGCCCGTTGCTGCCGGGCACCCGGCCACCGGGCACAATGGGCGCATGACCGAGCCGGGCACCACAGACCACCGCGAACCGGTCGAGTCCGACGCAGTCGGCCCCACAGGTCGCTTCCGCATCTATCTGGGCGCGGCCGCCGGTGTGGGGAAGACCTTCGCCATGCTCGACGAAGGGTGGCGCCGGCACCGCCGTGGGGCCGACGTGGTGGTCGGGTTCGTCGAGACCCACGGGCGTCCCCGCACGGCCGAGCTGATCCGAGACCTCGAGGTCGTCCCCCGCAAGGTCGTCGACTACCGGGGGTCGCAGTTCGAGGAGATGGACGTCGACGCCGTCCTCGCCCGCCATCCCGAGGTGGCGCTTGTCGACGAACTTGCGCACACCAACATCCCCGGCGCCGGGCGCAACGAAAAGCGCTGGGAGGATGTCATCGAGCTCATCGACGCCGGGATCGCGGTGATCACCACCGTCAATGTCCAGCATCTCGAGAGCATCGCCGACGCCGTCGAGCGCATGACCGGCACCCGGGTTCGGGAGCGGGTGCCGGACTGGGTGGTGCGGCGCGCGGACCAGCTGGAGCTGATCGACTCCTCGCCCGAGGCACTCCGGCGGCGCATGGTGCACGGCAACATCTACCCGGCGGAGAAGGTGCCCGACGCGCTCATGCATTTCTTCCGAACCGAGAACCTCGTGGCGCTGCGCGAGCTCGCCCTTCGCTTCGTGGCGGACGAGACCGAGGAAGAGCTCCTCGCGTACCTGCGTGAGCGACACCCCGACGCCCTGTGGGAGACCAGAGAGCGGATCATGGTGGCGGTCACCGGGGCGCACGGGACCGATGCGGTGATCCGCCGGGCGGCACGCATCGCGGCGAGGACCAAGGCGGACCTGCACGCTGTGCACGTCGTGGCCAGCGAGCAGGTGCAGCGCAGCGACGTGGACGGGCTCGAGGTCCTGCACAAGCTGGCCGACGACCTCGGGGCCGAGTGGCATGTCCTCAATCGCGACGAGCCGGCCCGCGCCCTCGTGGACTTCGCCCGCGACCATCAGGTCACTCAGATCGTCTTGGGGTCGAGCCGCCGCAGTCGCTGGGAAGAGTTCACGAAGGGTTCGGTGGTCCAGCGTGTGCTGCGCTTCGCAGCAGACTGCGATGTCGACGTGCACGTGATCGCTCGACGCGACGTGGAGCTCGCAGAAAGCACCGAGCATACCGAATAGATCGTGTTCAGGGCCCGAGTGGCACCTGCCAGTGCAGCCGCGTGCCTCGGTCGTCTCCTTTCCCCACTGTCATCGACCCGCCGCGGGCCACGGCCCGGGCCCGCAGGTTGGCGAGGCCGCTGGAGCGGGTGCTGTCGCCCATGCCGATGCCGTTGTCCGTCACGGTGATGGAGAGGCCGTCGTGGACGTCGACGCGCACCTCGACCCGCGACGCCTTGGCATGGCGGGCTGCGTTCGAGAGGCCCTCGCGCACCACGGCCAGCGCGTCGGGGACGAGATCCTCGGGGACCTTCGTGTCCACCGGCCCGTCGAAGAGCAGGCGGGGCTGGAACCCGAGTCCTTGGGCGGCCAGGGAGGTCACGTCCAGCAGACGCGACCGTGTGTTCATCCCCACCCGGTCGCTGGTGCGAACCGCCAGCGAGAAGATGGTCGAGCGCACGTCGCGGATGGTGGCATCGAGCTCCTCGATCGACTCTCCGATCCGGCCCAGAGCCGCCTGGTCCGTGATCGAGCGGGAGGCGGCTTGCAGCGCCATGCCCACCGCGAAGAGTCGTTGGATGACGTGGTCATGCAGATCCCGTGCGATTCGCTCCCGTTCGCTCAGCGCCGCCAGTCGCTCGCGGTCGCCATGGGCGCGGTCGAGCTCGATAGCGAGACCCGCCTGCTGCCCGAAGCTCTCGACGACCCGGATCTCCTCGGGGCCGAAGGTGGCTCGACCCGCCGACCGGACCACGCCGAGCACCCCGTCGCTCCCGTGCAACGTGGTGATCGAGACGAAGAGGAGCGGTCCGAGACCGGTCGGGACCGCATCGGCCTGATCGGTCGACAACAGGTCCGACGGGTCGGCGGCGAGCGACGAGCGGCCGGAGGTGAAGACCCGTCCCGCCACAGAGCCCTTGATAGGGAAACGCCGCCCCCTCAGCCGCTGCACGGCCTTCCCGTGGGTGGCGATCACCTCGAGAAGAGAATCGTCGTCATCGGCGACGACGCTGACCGTGATCCCGTCGGCATCGGACAGCTCCGACGCCCGCCGGGCGATCAGATCCAGCCATTGCTCGAGCCCGCCGCCGGCGAGCATTGCCAATCTGACCTCCGAGATCGAGCCCAGCCAGCGCTCGCGTCGCTGGCCGTCGACCAACAAGCGCCGCAATTCGCGGTCGGCGCGCTTGCGCTCGGTGATGTCCCGCAACACCGCTGATACCCCGGTGGGGGTGCCGCTGGGCTTTCTGATGAGCGAGAGGGATTCCGACACCTCGATCTCGAGCCCGGTCTTGTGGAGTCGAACGGTGTCGCCCGTGGGCATGTGCACACCGCGACATACCCGTGCTATCTGCGCCTCGACGTCGGGCCGGAGGTTTTCGGGAACGAGTCGTGAAAACGGCTTTCCGCAGATCTCGTCGGTGCTGTATCCCAGGAGCCGTTCCGCACCCGGGTTCCAGGTGGTGAGGGTGCCGTTCAGGTCCATCGACACGATGGCGTCCTCGGACGACGACACGATCGACGCCAACCACGCCCCCGCTTCCCACGCGGCACGTTGCACGGTGAGGTCCCGTACCACGGCGAGCGTGCACGGCCCCTCGGGCCTGTCGATGGGGGTCAGGCTGATGTCAGCGGGGAACTCGCTCCCGTCGAGCCGATTGGCCCATAGCTCGTGGCCCGCCCCCATGGGCCGCGGGACGGGACGGGTGACGTAGGCGGCGCGCCGCCCGCCGTGTCTGGACCGGAACCGCTCGGGGACCAGGCTGTCGACGGCGATCCCGATCAGCGCGGCGGGCGGGTAGCCGAACAGGGACTCGGCCCCGGAGTTGGCGGCCACGATCTTCCCTGCGGCGTCCGCCACCACGGCGGCGTCGGGCATCAGACGCAGAAGGGTGTCGATCTGCTCTGCCGAGCCCGGTTCGGTCTGGTGGTGCTGCTGGGCAACGGGTCGGAGAGTCGACATGTCGATCAACCCCTTCGCCACGACTGCACCGAACCCGATGCTAATGGTGCCCCCCGGGGTAGAGCGTCCGGCCGCCCTCAGCCGGTCACGCGTCCTCGATCCCGTAGAAGGCCCGCTCGACCACCCTCCGGGCCCGGCGGGTGACCCGGCGGTAGTCGTCGCGCAATGACGAGGGTGTGGTGCCCAGGCTCCTGGCCAGTCGCGACAGCTGATCGGCTTCGGTGGGCAGAGCGTCCCCCGGGGACGCCCCCCCCGGCAGCGCACCGACGAGATGCCATCGGTTCCTGGTCCGTTCGCAGAAGCGGTAGGCATCTCGCAATGCCACCAGATCGCTCGGCGCGAGGATCCCGAGACCACCCAGGGTCTCGAGTGCACCGATGGTGCTCGTCCCGGGCACGCGGTGCCGGAGCTGAAGCAGCTGCACCGTCCACTCGATGTCGGAAAGAGACCCGCGACCGAGCTTGAGGTGGAATTGCGGGTCCTCGCGCGAGGAGATCCGCTCGCGCTCGATACGTGCCTTCATCCTCCGGATGGCGGCCACATCGGCTTCGGTGACCGGCTTTCCCCACACGAACTCACCCGCCGTCGCCATGAACCGCTCGCCCAGATCGCGGCTCCCGGCGACCACGCGGGCCCGCACCAGCGCCTGGCGCTCCCAGGTCTCTGCCCAGCGGTCGAAGTAGGCGGCGTAGCCGTGAAGATCGCGGGCCAGCCGCCCCTGGCCACCTTCGGGCCGGAGGCCGAGGTCGAGAGCCGCCACCCGTTGGGCCGGGCTCGGGCCGTGCATGAGGTGCAGCAGGGACTCGGCGACAGCTTCGCCTGCCTCGGCATCGACGCCGCCGTAGACGAGGAGCAGATCCAGGTCGCTGGCATACGCCATCTCGGCGCCGCCGAAGCGGCCCATCCCGATGATGGCGAATTCCGTCTCTGGCGCGATGACCTCGAGAGCCGCCTCGAGGAGCCCTTCGTAGAGGACGGTGAGCTCTTGTCCTGTGTCGACCACGTCGTCGATGTCCAGGAGGTCACGAGCCGCGATGCGGACCTGCTGGTCCTGCCGCAGGCGTACGAGCTGTGCCCGGCGCCACGTTTCGTCGTCGTTCCGGTGCAGCCGATCACCGGCTTCGGCGACGAGGACATCCCGTGGGGTGGGGGCGAGAGTGGCGTCGTTCCCGACGGTGGCGATGAGGTCGGGATTGCGCTCGATCGCCTCGACGAGTGTTCGGCTCGATCCCAACAACAGGCAGAGGCGCCTGGCGGCCTCGGGCGACTCCCTGAACGTGGAGACGAGAAGAGAGCGATGGTGGGCGTGCATCACCAGATCCCGAAGCCCGAGGAGCCCGAGGTCGGGGTCCGGGGTGAGCGAAAGCCAGTCGAGCAGGAGCGGGAGGAGCTGGGCCATCAACCGTGAACTGCGCGTCAGCCCGCTGGCGAGGTCTTCGACGGCTGCTCTGGTACGGGTGGCGTCGGAGAATCCGAAGGCGGCGAGCCGCCGTGCCACGGCCTCGGCCGACATGACCGGGCTTGCGACCTGCCCGCCGGAGGAGTCCGCCCCTTGCTGGACGGGCGCGGCCGGCCCTCCCACGGTGGCGAAGGCCTCGAGGAGGGGCCGGAAGAAGAGTCGCTCGTGGATAGCCCGGACGTCACGTTGGCAACGGCGCAGGGCGTCCTCGAAACGAGCGCTGGCCGTCGCCGACGCGTCGTCCTCGAATCCCAGCACCAGGGCGAGGCGGCGCCGGGCGGACGGGTCGGCGGGTATCGAGTGTGTCTGCTCCTCCTCGACGAGCTGCAACCTGTGCTCCACGGTGCGCAGGAATCGATACGCGTCGCCGAGGGCGGCAGCGTCTTCGGTGGCCACGTAGCCGGCGCCGGCCAGTTCGGTGAGGGCGCCGAGTGTCGAGCGGTCCCTGATTCCCGAGTCGTGGCGGCCGTGCACGAGCTGCAGGAGCTGGACCGCGAATTCGATGTCGCGGATACCTCCCGGGCCACGCTTGATCTCGCGCGTGGCGAGGCCGCGCCCGGCCACGATCCCCTCGGCCCGGGCCTTCATCGACCGCACCGCGGCCAACTCGTCCGCGCTGTAATTCCTTCCCCACACCTGCTCGATGGCGGCGAGTTCGAACCGTCGTCCCAGCTCGGTGTGCCCGGCGACGGCGCGCGCCTTCAGGAGCGCTTGAAATTCCCAGGTGGCTGCCCAGCGCCCCCAGTAGGCGCCGTAGCTCTCCAGGGACCTCGTGAGTGGCCCCGCCCGCCCCTCGGGCCTCAGGTCGGCGTCGACCCGGAAACACTGGCGTGCGATGTGCAAGATGCGCCGCGCCGCGTCCTCGGCGGGCCCCTCGTCGGTGACGAAGAGGACGTCGACGTCGCTGCTGTAGTTGAGCTCGCGTCCTCCCAGCTTTCCCATTCCGATGACGGCGATGGGCTGCCCGCCGTCGGCCAGCGTCACGGCCCCGGCGAGCACCTGCTCGGCGAGGTCGGCCAGCGCCAGGCCGACCGTCTCCAGCGTGTCGAGGCCGAGCAGATCTCTCGCCGCCACGCGCAGGAACTCGAGCCGCTTGGATCGCGCCAGGGTGGCCGGGTCCGAGAAGTCGATGGCGACCGGTTTGTCCAAGTCGTCGAGAACGTCGGGAGCGGCGGGGTCCACCACGCAGAGCCGACCCAGGGAGTTGCTCGCGGCGCACACGCGGACGAGCACCGACGCCAGGGGCGTCGGCGTTGATCCCATCACCAGCCGATCGATGACCTCGGGGTGTTCGTCGGCCATCCGGCGCAGGATCGCCGACGCCGTCTCGGGCGAGGCGGAACGCCCGGCCAGGGCGGTGAGCACCGGAGGCAGTGGTCCCCCCGGGGCCGGACCGGCACCGGCCCCCTGTTCCCCGGGTGACGGCGTGGCCATCACCGCAGCATGCCAGGCGGCGCCTGCAGGGGGTGCCGGTAGGATTTTGCCGTGTCCCACCTGCGTGTGGCGTTGTGCCAGCTCGACACCGTCGTCGGCGAAGTGGACGGCAACGCCGATCGGATCATCGACCGCCTGGCGCGCGTCGAAGCCGAGGGTGCTGACCTCGCCGCCTTCCCCGAGCTCGCCCTCACGGGCTACCCCCCCGAAGACCTGTTGCTGAAGCCGGCTTTCGTGGCGCACAACCTGGCCGCTCTCGAAAAGGTGGCCGCCGCCACGTCTTCGTGCGTGGCGCTCGTCGGGTTCGTGGACGTCGCCGGCGACGAGGACCTCGACGACGCCGTGGCCCATGCGGCGGGGGCGGGTACCGTCGCCCGAGAAGCCGCCATCCGCGGTGCGCCGCGCCGGCTCCGCAACGCCGTGGCCGTCTGCGTGGGCGGGGGAGTGCTCGGCGTGTACCACAAGCGCCGTCTGCCCAACTACGGCGTTTTCGACGAAGAGCGCTGGTTCGCGCCGGGGACGACCGACCTCGAGCTCTACAAAGTGGCGGGCATGCCCGTGGGGGTCTCCATCTGTGAGGACCTGTGGTTCCCGGGAGGACCGATCCCCCTGCAGGCGCAGGGCGGGGCCCGGCTCGTGGTGAACATCAACGCATCGCCGTATTCGATCGGCCGGGAGGCGGACCGGCGGGCCGTGGCGCGTGCCCGTGTGACGGAGTCGGGATGCGCCATCGCCTACGTGAACCAGGTCGGCGGACAGGACGAACTGGTCTTCGACGGCGGCTCCTTCGTCATGGACGCCACCGGTGCGGTCCTGGGGGCCGCGCCGAGATTCGTCGAGGCGTCGCTGATCGTCGACGTCCCTGTCCCCTCCGGCAACGTGGGCACGTCCCTCCCGGTGGTGTCGGTCAGCGGAGCACCGCGCGACCAGGCCGGTCGGCCGCCGCCGCCGGCACCGCCCGCGCTCGGAGAGGAGGCCGAGGTATACGAGGCGCTCGTCCTCGGGACGCGCGACTACCTGAGGAAGAACGGCTTCACCGACGCCGTGATCGGACTGTCGGGGGGCGTCGACTCGTCACTGGTCGCCACCATCGCCGTCGATGCGCTCGGTGCCGGGCATGTCCATGGCCTTTCCATGCCGTCGCGCTACTCGAGCGCCGGGTCGGTCACCGATGCCACCTCATTGGCGGAGCACCTCGACATCGACCTACGAAGTGTCCCCATCGAGAACGTGCACGCAGCGTTCACCTCGGTCCTGGCCGATGCGCTGGGTGAGGACCCCACCGGCCTCACCGACGAGAACCTGCAGTCCCGGATCCGTGGTGTGTTCCTGATGGCGGTGTCCAACGCCCGGGGTTGGATCGTGCTTACCACCGGCAACAAGAGTGAGCTCGCAACCGGGTACTCGACGCTGTACGGCGATTCGGCCGGCGGCTTCGCCGTGATCAAGGACGTTCCGAAGACGCTCGTCTACCGGCTGTGCCGGTACCGGAACGCCCGAGCCGGAAAGGAGCTCGTCCCCGAGTCGGTGCTCACCAAGGCCCCGTCCGCCGAGCTGCGGCCCGATCAGCGCGACGACCAGAGCCTGCCTGCCTACGACATCCTCGACCCGTTGCTCGAGGCGCTCGTGCTCAACGACCGGTCGATCGCCGATGTCGTGGGCGCGGGATACGACCCCGAGCTCGTCGTCCGTGTCGCTGCCCTCGTGGACAACGCCGAGTACAAGCGCCGTCAATCCCCGCCCGGTGTCCGGATCACCGCCAAGGCATTCGGCAAGGACCGGCGCATGCCGATCACGAACCGCTACCGGGACCCGGCACCAGAGACGACGCCGGCACCGTCAGGGGCCGGCTCGGACCCGGCAGCCGCGGGCGGTGGGGACGGGGTGCTCCCTCGTGCCTGACCGTTTCGACGCGGCTGCGATCGCCCTCGGTGGAGGCACCCTCGACGGGGTCGCGGGCCCGGGGGTACCGGCGTTGTCGCTCCACGCGCAGGCAGAGCTGGTCGGATCGTACCGATGGGCGGAGCGTCGGCTCTTCGAGGTGCTCGGCTCGTGGGTGGCGTCGGAGCCCGTGCCCGAAGCCCAGGTGCTTTTCGACGTGTACAGCCAGCAACACGCATGGCATGCGGAGCTCTTGGCGGACCGGCTCCCGGCTCTCGACTCCGTCGACCCCGACACCCTCGTGCTGCCCCCGAGCGCGGAGGTCGACCGCATGTTCGCCGTACTGGCCGGAGTCGCCACCGACGCCGACGGTTCCTCCTCCGGCGCTGTCCTGGTCGGAACGGCCGACGGTTCCGCATTTCCCTCGGGTGGCACGCTTCCGCGTCTCGTCGGCATGGCCCGGGTCGTGCTGCCCCGGCTGGTAACCGGATACACCCTCCACCTGCGACGGGTCTCGCCCGTCGTCGACGCGCCCATGACCCGGTGTCTCCGGTTGGTGCTGCGAGACGAGACCGAGCAATGGCAGGCACTGGAGGCTCTCGCCCAGGCGCTGTTGCGGCGTCCCCACGACGTCGCCGTCGTCACCGGTCATCAGCAACGGCTCGAGGAGATGATCGCGGGATCGGGGGCCGGGCTCGTGCCGTGGCCTGCGAGCCCCGACGCTTCCCTGCCCGCGCCGGGGCCTTCGCCGGCGTGACCCGACCGTTGCCCACCGCGGCCGGGTGGGCGGTACGGCTCGGCACAGCGCGGCTCGCCACGGTTGGGTTGGGGGGTCACGTACCCCTTGGAGCGCTCGGGACCAGGCCTTCGCCCTCGTCGCGGGAGCAGATCTGAGGGCTCGGGTCTTGACTCTGTCGGTAAACTGATATCCACAGGTGACTTGCATACATGGCCCTGGACGCCGGAACGAGCCGGCCCAGCCGTAGGCCACAGTCGAAGGCTTCCCGCCGGCAGCGAGCGCCGGAGGGTTCCGGCGAAGGGTGAGACGTTGGCGAAGGAGCGCGTCGAGCGGGACGAGGAGGACCTGGTCCGGCTGTATCTGACCGACATCGGTCAGTACCCGTTGCTCACCAAGGACGACGAGGTGCGCCTGGCTCAGACCATCGAGGGTGGTCGCGCCGCCGAGCTGGACCTGGCCACGAAGGTCAAGGACCTCACCCCCGCCAAGCGCCGTGAGCTGAAGCGCAAGCTCCAGACCGGCGAGCAGGCGCAGCAGACATTCGTCCAGTCGAACCTCCGATTGGTGGTGTCGATCGCCAAGAAGTACCAGGCGTCGGGACTACCCCTCCTCGACCTGATCCAGGAGGGGAACCTGGGCCTGATGCACGCCGTCGAGAAGTTCGACTGGCGCAAGGGCTTCAAGTTCTCGACCTACGCCACGTGGTGGATCCGGCAGGCGATCACCCGGGGCATCGCCAACACGGGGCGGACGATCCGGCTGCCGGTGCACGCCGGGGACACCCTGGCGCGGGTCCAGAAGGCGCAGGCCCGCCTCGAGCTGAAGTTCGGCCGTCCCGCCACGCTGGCGGAGCTCGGGGCCGAAGTGGAGATGCCCGAGGACAAGCTCATCGAGGCCCTGCGCTTCCGGGCCGAACCCCTGTCGTTGTCCGAGCCCCTGCGCGAGGACGGCGACGCCGAGCTGGGTGACGTCGTCGAAGACCGTTCAGCCGAGTCACCGTTCGAAGTGGCGGCCACGTCACTGCTTCCCGAAGAGATCAACAGGCTCCTGTCCCCTCTCGACGAGCGCGAGCGCGAGATCCTGCGCCTGCGCTTCGGCCTCGACCGCGGCGAGCCCCGCACCCTGGAAGAGGTCGGCGAGCACTTCAACCTGACCCGTGAGCGCATCCGCCAGATCGAGGCGCGGGCCATGTCGAAGCTCCGTCACCCCTCGTCCGACACCGGCGCCCGGGACCTCCTCACAGTCTGAGCACCTTGGGTCGTTCGGCCCGATGCCCTGGTCAAGGGGCCCGGGGCACGGGGTCACACCACATGGGTAGGATCCGCCTCGTGAAGAAACTGCTGATTCTCGCCATCCTCGTCGGTCTGGGCCTCATCGCCGCCAAGCGGCTGCGCGAAGCCTGATCATCCCAGGGCGCGGGCCGATCTGTGCCCGTGTCGCCTGACCAGTACGGCGGCACCGGTGGCTGCGAGCGCCACGCCTGTCAACGCGGCCGCGGTCGGGAGGTTGGGAACCGGAACTCGGTCGCGGAGCCGGACAGGCCTCGTGAACTGCAACGTCTCCCATTCGCGATCGCGGGCCAAGCGTGCCAGGACGCGATCGGGATTGACCACCACCGGGTGCCCGACGGCTTCGAGCATGGGGACGTCGGTGTAGGAGTCGGAGTAGGCGTACGACGACGCCAGGTCGATTCCCTCGAACGTGGCCAGGTCCCGCATGGCCTCGGCTTTGAACGGCCCATAGGCGTAGAAGGCCATTTCGCCCGTGTAACGCCCGTCGAGGTCCACCACGGCGCGGCTGGCGATGGCGCCGTCCACACCGAGGTACTCCGCCAGGGGTTGGACGATCTCCTCCGGTGAAGCCGAGACGAGATAGGTCTTGCGCCCCGAGGCGTGGTGCTGCTCGAGGAGCTCGAGCGCCTCTGCGTAGATGATCGGCTCGACCACCTCGTCGAGGGTCTCGCGCACGATGCGCGACACCTCGCCCTGGTCCCACCCGCGCGTGAGCTTCAGCACCGATTCCCGGATGCGCGCCAGCTTCTGCTCGCTCGCACCGAGGTGGAGGTACACCAGCTGCGAGGCCAGAGCCCGCACCACCGTGGCACGGGAGATCAGGCCCCCCCGGTAGAAATGGTGGCCGAAGGCGGCCATCGACGCCCGGGCGATGATGGTCTTGTCGAGATCGAAGAAGGCCGCCTCCGTGGTGGGGAATTGTGCCTCCATGGAGAAGAATTGTACGGGGCCGGCACCCGGCACCGGGATCACCGCTGGGCGGGTCGGCCACTGGCCCGGGGCCGTGGCAGGCACGGACCAGGGCAACGACTGATCAGTCGCCCACCAGCAGTTGTTGGACCGACCTCTCCGCGTCCCCCGTTACGAGCACCATGACCTCGTCCCCGGCGTCGAGCACCGTGTCGCCGCGAGGGACGACGAGTCGGTCCCCGCGTACCACCGCCACCACCGTGGCGTCCCGGGGGAATTGGAGGTCGACCAGTGAGCTCCCCGCCGCAGGTGAGCCCTCGGCCAGCGTCACTTCGACCAGGTGGGCGTTGCCCCGTTCGAATTGCAGCAGCCGGACGAGTGACCCCACCGACACCGCTTCCTCGACCAGCGCCGTCAGCAGTTGGGGTGTCGACACGGAGATGTCGACGCCCCATGACTCGTTGAACAGCCATTGATTGCTGGGGTGGTTCACCCTGGCCACCACGCGGGGAACTGCGAATTCCTGTTTGGCGAGCAACGAGATCACCAAGTTGTCCTCATCGTCGCCCGTTGCCGCCACGGCCACGTCGACTTGCGCCATCCCGGCCGCATCGAGGGAGCTGACCTCGCACGCGTCGGCGACGACCCAGGTGACGGCGACCGTCGAGCGCAGGCGGTCGACGAGGTCGGGGTCCCTCTCGATGAGCAGGACGTCGTGTCCGTTGACGGCCAGGTCCTTGGCGATCGCAGTCCCCACGCTTCCCGCCCCCGCAATGGCCACCTTCACGGTGCCGAACCCACGGATCCCGCTGCTCCCGCCGGCCCCGATGCGCTCCAACCGTGCGGGCCCTCACCACCGTCGAGCCTGCGCTCGAGCTCGCCGACCGCGTCTTTGAGCACCGCCAGGTGCAACACGTCACCCTCTTGCCCGACGAGGTCCTTCACCTCCAGGCGTGGCGTCCCCGCCCGGGTGACCGCCACCACGTTGACCTTGCCCGGCATGCCGAGGTCGCGCAGCGCCTTTCCGGCCCAGGTCTCGGGGAGCACGCGCTCGACGAGGACGAGCTGACCCGAAGGATCGCTCCACTCCCCGACGACGGCCGAGGGGAGGAGGCGGTGCATGACCTGCTCGATCGTCCACGTCACCGTGGCCACGGTGGGGATCCCGAGTCGTTGGTAGATCTCCGCCCGTCGCGGGTCGTAGATGCGGGCCACGACGTTGTGGATCCCGTAATTCTCCCGCGCGATCCGGGCGGTCAGGATGTTGGAGTTGTCCCCACTCGTGACCGCGGCTAGGGCTCCCGCCTGCTTGGCCCCCGCACGGTCGAGGTCGTCGCGGTCGAAGCCCGAGCCGACGATCGACGTCCCGGGCCAGTCGGCCGGCAACCGGCGAAAGGCGCGCGACGCCTTGTCGATGATGGACACCGAGTGGCCCTGCTCGACCAGGCCGATGGCGAGACCCGATCCGACCCGCCCACAGCCGACGATGACGACGTGCACCGGCACCATGCAACTTGGCGCCGGGGCGCTGTGCAACACCACATGGTGGCCTGACGACGCACGGGATGTGCTTACCTGAAGGCGTGAGCGAGGTTCCGGTGTCCAGCGCTGGCGCGGCCATTTCGCCGTCCGGCCCGCCACCTGCGGTGCCCGTCGTGCCTGGCCGGGAGCCCGGCCCCGGGCGTCGCGTCGCCCCCGAGGCGCTCCCGTCGCCGGACTCGGTCGACCTGCCCGAGAACGTCCGGTACCGGCTCAAGAACGCCGTCCTCGGCCCCCCGATCGCCTCCGAGCGGCAGTCGGTGGAACGGCTCGGCAAGCCGACGGCGCTGGCGGTGCTGTCCTCGGACGTCATCTCGTCCTCGGCCTACGCCACCGAGCAGATCCTGCTCCAGCTGGTCAAGTACATCGGCGTCGCCGCCTTCGCACTGGTGGTGCCGGTCACCGCCGCCGTCGTCGTCGTCCTGCTCTTCGTGACGGCCTCGTACCTCGAGGTCGTGAAGGTCTACACGAAGGCGGGCGGTGCCTACGTGGTGGCGCGCGAGAACTTCGGCTTGGGAGTGGCGCAGATCGCCGCCGTCGCGCTCCTCATCGACTACACGCTCACGGTGGCGGTGTCGGTGGCCGCAGGTGTGGCCGCGCTGACGTCGGTCTTCTCCAACCTGACCGGGGCCACGGTGTGGATCGCCATCGGCTTCGTGATACTGATCGCCTACGGCAACCTGCGCGGCATCCGCGAGGCGGGCCGGACCTTCGCTCTGCCGACCTTCTTCTTCATGGCCAACATGGCGTTGCTCATCGTCGTGGGGTCGGTCAAGGCCGTCCTCGGCGACCTCCACGCCCATTCGCTGCACCAAGCCGGCGCCATCGCGGTCGGCAAGCCCGGGAACGGCCTGCTACTCGGCGCGTCGGTGTTCATCGTGATGAAGGCGTTCGCGTCGGGGGGCTCGGCGCTGACCGGCACCGAGGCCATCTCCAACGGTGTGAGCGTCTTCAGGCCCCCCGAGTCGCGAAACGCACGCATCACGCTGGTGATCATGAGCCTCGTGCTGGGATCGCTCGTGCTCGGGATCGCCGCCCTGGCGGCCATCGTGCATCCCGTGCCCCACACCCTCGGCACGCCCACGGTGTTGGCGCAGATCGCCCAGTACGTCTACGGGCCCGGCACTTTCGCCCACGTGCTCTACGTGCTCCTCCAGGCCGGGACCATGCTCATCCTGGTCCTGGCGGCGAACACCAGCTTCACGGGATTTCCGTTCCTGGCCAGCTTCGCGGCTGACGACTCCTACCTGCCTCGCCAGCTCACCCGCCGTGGGCACCGCCTCGTGTTCTCGACGGGGATCATGGTGCTCACGGTGGCGTCGATCGTCCTGCTCCTCGTGACGAACGCAAAAGTGGACAGCCTGATCCCGCTCTACGCCATCGGCGTGTTCACCGGGTTCACCATGGCCGGGGCGGGGATGGTCAAGTACCACCTCACTCACCGCGAGCCGCATTGGCGGCGCGGGACCGTCATCAACGGGACCGCCGCTGTGCTGTCGTTCGTGGTGCTCCTCATCTTCGCCGTCACCAAATTCAAGGCGGGCGCGTGGGTGGTGGTCGTCCTCATGCCACTCGGTGTCCTGGTGCTGCTGCGACTGCACCGGCAGTACGTCCAGGAGGACGCACAGCTCGAAGCCGGGGCATCACAGGCGTGTGAAGCCCCCGTGCTGCGTCACCACGTGGTAGTGGTGCTGGTGGACCGGATGGACCTGGCCACGGCGCGGGCCATTCAGTACGCCCGCACCCTGTCACCGGACCATCTCCGTGCCGTGCACTTCGCGGTGGACCCTCTCGAAGCCGCAGCCCTCGAACACGACTGGGGCCGGCTCGGGTTGTCGCGCCTGCCGCTCGACATCATCGACTGCCCCGACCGGCGTCTGGCGCGCGCCGCGCTGGAGCTCGCCGCGCAGGTCACCCGGGACGGGGACACCGAGCTCACGATGCTGCTGCCCCGCCGCGGCTTCGCGGCCGGTTGGCGTCGCCTGCTGCATGACCGCAGCGCGGACCGCATCGCCGCCGCGGTCGGGCACCTCCCGCACGTGAACGCCACGATCGTCCCCTTCCAGCTCTCCGGGGGCGTGCGGCGCCGGGCGGGGGCCCCGACCCATGACCCCACAGCCCGGCAGTCGCGCGCCGCGGTTCGGGCCGGGGAGGACAACGGACCCGTGGTGGAGGGGACGACCCCGATCGGGGGAGCCCAGTGGCGCCAGCGGGTGCGCGTGGGGGGGCGGATCCGAACGGTGCGGGTGCCCAGCGGTGGGGCGACGGCCAACCTCGAGTGCACGCTCGTCGACGCCACGGGGGCGATCCTCCTCGTCTTCCAGGGTCGGCGCCGGATCCCCGGGATCCAGCAAGGCGCGCGGCTCGTGGCCCAGGGAATGGTCGGTGCCTGGGAGGGTCGGCTCGCCATCTTGAACCCCGACTACGAGCTCATCGCCGGCCCCGACACCAAGGAGGTCGACGTCGGGGTCTGAGGGTCCGTCCCCGCTGTCCCGACAGAGGCTTCCTTGCCCGTCGTCGCGTGGAGTCGGTATCGTCGGCCCCCGTTCTTCGGGGAGCGTCTCATCTCGAGGCTGCGCCCGACCCCGGGTCCGACCAACAGACCGACCCGAGACCTCGGCCGCCGAGGCTCGTTCCGGGCCCTCGGGCCCATGTGAAGGGAGCACCAGGTATATGACCCACTTCCTCGCCGGCGAAGGGGGGTATCAGAGCTTCGTCTTCTCGGGCACCGAGAAGACGTGGCTGGTCGTCGCCCTGGTCATCGCGATCTTCGGACTCGGCGTGGGGCTCTTCCTGATGCGTGGCGTGCTGGCCGCAGACACCGGGACCCCCAAGATGCGCGAGATCGCGGCCGCCATCCAAGAGGGCGCCGTGGCCTTCCTCCGCAGGCAATTCCGGGCCATCGGGATCATCATCATCCCTCTGGCGGTGCTGATCTTCTTCACCGCCACCAAGGTCACCAGGCCCAACGGCACCATCGCCCTGTCATTCGGCGCCGCGGGCGCGTTCCGGGTCCTGTGCTTCCTGGCCGGGGCGACGCTCTCGGGGACCACCGGCTTCATCGGGATGAGCCTGGCCGTGCGCGGCAACGTCCGGACCGCGGCCGCGGCGCGCGACGGCAAGCTGCCTGGAGCGCTCCGGGTCGCCTTCCGCACCGGCGCCATCACGGGCATGCTGTGCGTCGGCCTCGGACTGCTCGGGGCCACGGTGATCGTCTTCCTCTTCCAGAACACGGCCACGGCGGTGCTCGTCGGCTTCGGGTTCGGCGCCTCGCTCATCGCCCTGTTCATGCGTGTCGGCGGGGGCATCTTCACCAAGGCCGCCGACGTCGGTGCCGACCTGGTCGGCAAGGTCGAGGCGGGCATCCCCGAGGACGACCCCCGCAACGCCGCGACCATCGCCGACAACGTGGGCGACAACGTCGGCGACTGCGCCGGCATGGCTGCCGACCTCTTCGAGTCCTACGTCATCACCATCATCGCCGCCATCATCCTGGGATACGCCGCCTTCACCTCCCTGGGGGGGTCGTTCAAGGGCAACGCCGCCCGTGCCGTGGTGTTCCCCCTGATCGTCCCGGCCATGGGCATCGTGGCCTCGGCGATCGGCGTCTTCGTGGTGCGGGCCCGGGCCAACGAGAAGTCGGCCATGGCCCCCATCAACCGCGGGTTCTGGACCGCGGCCGCGTTGACCGTGCTCGGTGCGGGCCTCGTGGCCGGTTTCTACCTCCACTACATGAAGGCGTTCTACGCCGTGCTCACCGGCGTCGTGCTCGTGCTCGTGGCCAGTCAGATCACCGAGCACTTCACGTCGACCGAGCGCAGTCCCGTGCGCGAGATCGCCGAGTCGGCGCGCACGGGCCCGGCGACGACGGTGCTGGCGGGCATCTCCTTCGGCCTGGAGTCGACGGTCTGGGCCATCCTCGCCATCGCCGTCGCCATTGCGGTGTCGGTGGGCCTGGCCCACGGCAACATCGAGCTGACCCTGTACCTCGTATCGCTGACCGGCATCGGCATGCTGTCGACGGCGGGCATGGTGGTGTCAGAGGACAGCTTCGGGCCCGTCTCGGACAATGCCGCGGGCGTGGCCGAGATGTCGGGGGAGTTCACCGGAGAGGCCGAGCGGGTCATGGTCAGCCTCGACGCCGTGGGCAACACCACCAAGGCCATCACCAAAGGAGTCGCCATCGGCTCGGCGGTTATCGCGTCGGTGTCGCTGTTCGGCTCGTTCGTCGAGACGATCGTGTCGCAGTTGGGCCTGCATGTCACGGCCGCCAAGCTCTTCAGCATCCAGCAGACGCAGATCAACGTGGCCAACCCGACGATCTTCATCGGCCTGCTCATCGGAGGCTCGGTGGCGTTCCTGTTCTCGTCGCTCGCCATCCGGGCCGTGGGGCGTTCGGCCGGGACGGTGGTGCACGAGGTCCGGCGCCAGTTCCGCGAGCACCCGGGGATCATGGACTACACCGAGAAGCCCGAGTACGGAAGGGTGATCTCCATCTGCACCGCGGCCGCGCAGCGCGAGCTCGTGACGCCGGCGCTTCTGGCCGTCCTCACCCCGGTGATCGTGGGGTTCGGGATCAACTACCTGGCCCTGGGTGCCTTCCTCGCCGCCGCCATCCTGACCGGGCAGTTGATGGCCAACTTCCTGTCGAACTCGGGCGGGGCGTGGGACAACGCCAAGAAGTACATCGAGGATGGTCACGAGGGGGGCAAGGGATCCGAGTCCCACAAGGCCGCCGTGATCGGAGACACCGTCGGAGACCCCTTCAAGGACACCGCCGGGCCTGCCCTCAACCCGCTCATCAAGGTCATGAACCTGGTCTCCCTCCTGATCCTGCCGGCGGTGATCACCCTGCGGCACCACACCGGGGCCCGCTTGGGCATCGCCGGTGGCGGGGTCGTGATCCTCGCCGCCGCCATTGCGTTCTCCAAGCGCAAGTCCGAGGGCTTCGGGGCCGAGGAAGAGGTCAATGCGGTCGACGAGCCCGCTGCCCCCGCCCCCGCAGCCATGGAGGCCTGACGGAAACGGGCGTCGGTCCTGGGCGAGGTCGGGGCCTCGCGGTGAAATCGCTGGTCACAGGCACGGGGGACAGATCCTGCCCCGGCTGCTGTTGACACGAGCGTTGTGAACCCCCCACGCTCATCGACGACCATGCCAGCTTCCACCCGCTCCCGGTCCTCCGGCTCCCGCTCGTCGGGCAAGCCCCTCGTCATCGTCGAGTCCCCGGCGAAGGCCCGAACGATCGCGGCCCTGCTCGGGGGGGGATTCGTCGTCGAGTCGTCGGTGGGCCACATCCGCGACTTGCCCCGGCGTGCCGACGAGATCCCTTCCGCCTACAAGGGTGAGGGATGGGCCCGCCTCGGCGTCGACGTGGACAACGGGTTCAAGCCGCTGTACGTGGTGGCACCGGAGAAGAAGTCGGTCGTGGCCCGCTTGAAGTCGCTGCTCGCCGAGGCGAGCGAGGTCTACCTCGCCACTGACGAAGACCGCGAGGGCGAGTCGATCGCGTGGCACCTCACCGAGGTGCTCTCGCCGCGGGTGCCCATCAAGCGGATGGTGTTCCACGAGATCACCGCGCCCGCCCTGCAGCGTGCCGTGGAGGACTGGCGCGACCTCGACCGCCGGTTGGTCGACGCCCAGGAGGCGCGCCGGATCCTGGACCGGCTCTACGGGTACGAGGTCTCTCCGGTTCTGTGGAAGAAGGTGATGCCCCGCCTGTCGGCGGGCCGCGTCCAGAGCGTGGCCACCCGGATGATCGTCGAGCGCGAACGGGCGCGGATGCGCTTCCGGGCCGGCACCTGGTGGGGCCTCGAAGGCACCTTCGACGCCGACGGGCAGACCTTCACCGCCAACCTGGTCGCGTTGGGAGGGACACCGGTGGCGACCGGGCGCGACTTCACCGAGACCGGGGAGCTCAACAAGACCGGCGTGGTGCTGCTCGGCGAGCCCGAGGCAACCCGACTGGTCCAGGGCCTCGCCGGGCAGACCTTCACCGTGCGCGCCGTGACCGAGAAGCCCTACCGGCGTTCCCCCGCACCTCCGTTCATGACCTCCACCTTGCAGCAAGAAGCCAGCCGCAAGCTCCGTTTCGGGGCACAGCGGACCATGCAGGTGGCACAGCGCCTGTACGAGCAGGGCTGGATCACCTACATGCGGACCGACTCCACCACGCTGTCGGACCAGGCGCTGACCGCGGCCCGGGCCCAGGCATCGGCGTTGTACGGGCGCGAGTACGTTCCCGAGGCGCCGCGGCGCTACGAGCGCAAGGTCAAGAACGCCCAGGAAGCCCACGAGGCCATCCGGCCCGCCGGTGAGTCGTTCCGCACCCCCGACGATGCCGGCCGGGAATTGAGCGGGGACGCCCTCCGCCTCTACGACCTGATCTGGAAGCGCACGGTGGCTTCGCAGATGGCCGACGCCACCGGGACCAGCGCCCAGGTCCGCCTGGTGGGCGTCCCGGCGGGGGGAACCCGGGCCGACGAGGCGGAGTTCTCGGCGTCGGGGACCGTGATCGGGTTCGCCGGGTTCCTGCGGGCGTATGTCGAGGGCACCGACGACGTCGAGGCCGAGGAGTCCGAGCGCGACATCCGGCTTCCGGCGTTGGCAGAGGGCGACACCCCTTCCGCACAGGAGATCGAATCGCGTTCGCACACCACCCAGCCCCCGGCCCGCTACACCGAGGCGTCACTCGTCAAGGCCCTCGAGGAGCTCGGGGTCGGGCGGCCGTCCACCTACGCCAGCATCCTCGGGACGATCCAGAACCGGGGCTACGTGTGGAAGAAGGGCACCGCTCTCGTGCCGTCGTTCACGGCTTTCGCGGTCGTGGGGCTGCTCGAGCGGTACTTCGGGGAGCTCGTCGACTACGGCTTCACCGCGGCGATGGAGGACGACCTCGACGACATCGCCGAAGGCGCCCAGGAAGTGCTCCCCTGGCTGACACGGTTCTATTTCGGCGGCGACGGGACCAACGGGCACGCCGGGCAATCCGCGCCGGCTGCAGAGGACGGGCCCGATGGCGCCCACAGCGGACAGCGCCGCGGCCTCAAGTCCGACGTGGCGTCGCACCTCGGTGAGATCGACGCCCGCGAGGTCAACTCGATCGCCATCGGCACCGACGCCCAGGGTGAGCCGATCGTCGTGCGCGTGGGCCGGTACGGCCCCTACCTGCAACGCGGTGAGGACCGGGCGTCGATCCCCGAGGATCTCCCGCCCGACGAGCTCACGGCGGAGCGGGCCGAGGAGCTCCTCGAAGCACCTTCGGGCGACCGGGTGATCGGGACCGATCCCGAGAGCGGTCTGCCCGTGCTCGTGCGCTCGGGACGCTTCGGTCCCTACATCCAACTGGGAGAGGCCGTCGACGGAGGCGACCGACCGCGCACGGCGTCCCTGTTCCGATC
>Ga0208565_1000538_pt1 | contig 27400 bp, 26 predicted proteins | sample Sb_taG_7_FD_187706 | JGI IMG/M metagenome (GOLD analysis project Ga0208565, IMG submission 187706) | Peat soil microbial communities from Weissenstadt, Germany - Sb_50d_2_FS metaG (SPAdes) (version 2) | ecosystem: Environmental > Terrestrial > Soil > Wetlands > Peat | place: Germany...
TCCAGCAGGTCAAGGCCGAAGCCACCGAACGTCGCCGATGGCTGAAGGCGAAGCTAGCGCACATGCGTATGCGTATGGACGACCAGATACGACGCGAATTCGGCGAACCTGCGCCCTCGGGCGACCGGTCTTCGGGAGCGGGCCGAAACGGCCGCGGCCAGCGCCGGCGCGGCTTCGGGCGGCGCCGCCCTGGGCACGACGCCTGAGCTTCGGATGGGCTGGGCTGCCCGATCGGATCGTGGCCGGCCGTTCGGCCGGCGCTGGTCCCGTGCCAACCGTCGGGCGTGGGTCGCCGCCTCGACCGGGTCCAGGAAAGGGCCGATCGACTGGCCCCAGTCCACCTGGCCGTCGATACGCAGGCCCGCCGCGGGCGGCGGGCGGACGCGCTGGCCGGCCGTCCGCTCAGCTGCCACAAGCGAGTGGACGCGGGGGACCGCGTCGCCGTTCGACGCCGGCCCGGCCTTCTCCGCAGGCTATGTGGGGGTCGCCTATTCCAGCGTCGCTTGGGAGTCGCAGCTGGTCGACCTCAGCGACCCGAGAGGTCTCTCCACGCTCGCGCGCCGGCGCCTGTACTTGCTCCTGGCTGTGTGCGTGAAGGAACTTGCGGTCTACCTGGAAGGCGAACAGCCCGGCGAGCCGAGTGCGCATCCCCTGCTGCTCGTCGGCACGATCCTGGCTCTGCTCACCCTCCTGAACGAGGTTGATGGCTTCCGCCAGTGAAGCCCTCCGGCCGGGTGACGGGCCGACGGTCTGCCACGTGCCCTCACAACGACAGCCTTCGGCATGATGGTCGCCATCTACATCGGTCAGATCCAGCGGGTCACGAAGATCCCAGCCGGTCACGAGCGTGAACTATTCGCTCCCGATCGGTTCACGTTCAGCTCACGCCCGGATCTCAATGCGGTGTCCAGAGCGCGTCCGACCCCCGTCGCTCCCGCTTTCGGCACCTGAGCTTTCTTGATCGGTGCCGTGCGCCGGGCACCGTCAGAATCGTTTTCCGGACCTTCACGACGCACCCCTCGAGGAAGTCCACTCCGGGCACAAATCCCTCGGCGACGGTCATGCCTCCGGCGTATTGCGGACAGCGCTGCTCAGGAACCGCAACTGACCTCCGCGAGCAGCGCCGCGTGTGCTTCTCCGAAAGCAGCCTCGATCTGGTCCACGAGCGCTGCCGCTCCTTCGAGCGAGTCGGCGCCGAGTCGGAACTCGAGCTCGCTGCAGAGTTCGGCCATGTGTATAGCTGCGAGCATCATGCAGCCGCCCTTGAGCTTGTGGGCGTAGGATCTGGCGGTCTCCGCGTCAGCGGCCTCGATCGCCCTGCGCATGTCTGCCAGGAGCTCGGGCGTCTGAGTGGCGAACAGTTCGACCGGCAGCCTGAGAGCCTCCGTCGAGCCGAGCTCGGAGCACAATCGTTCGATGCCCGCCCGGTCCAGCGGGCCCTCGCCCGCGGGCATGTCATCCTGCAGCACGTCCACGACCGGGGCGCCGCCATCCGAGCCCTTCGTCGTCCTCGGCGCCCATCGCCTCAGCACCCGATCCAGCTCTTCTGGTTTGAGCGGCTTGGCGAGGTAGTCGTCCATCCCGCTGGCCAGGCACTTCTCACGGTCACCGCCCAGCGCGTGGGCGGTCATCGCGATCACCGGAGTATGTCTCCCACCCAGTTCCCGGAGGCGAAGCTCGCCTGTGGCGTCATAACCGTTCTGCTCCGGCATCTGGCAATCCATGAGCACGGCGGCGTATCGGCGGCGCTCGAGTACCTCCACCGCCTGGTGGCCGTCGCTGACCGCCTCAGCCCGGTAGCCACGCCGCTCGAGCATGCGAATGGCCAAGATCTGGTTGACGTCGTTGTCCTCCACGACCAGGATCACCGGGGATGATGCGGCGACTCCATCGCACTCGGCCGGCGCCTGCTCACGCCTGATCTTGATCCCTATCGCCTCGGCGAGCGCGTCGAAGAGCCGGTGCGGCGGACCGGCTTGGTCATATAGACGTCGACGCCCGCCTCGTGCGCGTCGCGGCGGTCCTCGGCGGTACTCGTGAGCATCACCAGCGCGGGCGTCGGGAAGGTCTCGTCACGGAAGATGGCCTGCGTGAGTTGGATGCCATTGGTGCCCGGCATGTGCAGGTCCAGCGCGGCGCAGTGAAACGGCTCCTTGCGTGCGGCGGCCTCGCGCAGCTGTTCCAGAGCTTCACGGGCGCACGGGACCGCGGTGACATCCATCTCCCACCGCCGTCCCAGCTGCACGATCAGGCTGCGGTTCGTCGCGTTGTCGTCAACCGCGAGCAGCCTGGTTCCCGCGAGTGTCGTGTGCTGGTCCTCGCTGCGGTTGAGTGCCTGCGCGCGTGCGAGCGCGACCGTGAACCAGAAGCGGCTTCCCACGCCCAGAGTGCTCTCGGCACCGACCTCGCCGCCCATCATCTCCACGAGCTGCTTCACGATCGCAAGGCCGAGACCGCTGCCGCCGAAGCGGCGGGTCGTTGAGTCATCCGCCTGCATGAACGGCACAAACATCTTCTCGAGCTGGCTCTCGTCGATGCCGATACCGGTGTCCGTCACCTCGAAATGAACCCGGGTGCAATCGTCGCTCGAACGTAGCGTCTGCAGCGTCACCCGTATCTCTCCCGCGCTCGTGAACTTGATCGCATTCGAGAGCAGGTTCGTGACCACCTGTCGCACGCGAGTGGCGTCTCCGCGGACGATGTCAGGGAGCTCGGGCGCGAGATGCATCGTCAGCTCGACCCCCTTCTCCCGGGCGGATTCGGCGATCAGGTCACACACGTCCTCCACCGCCTCGATCAGGTCGAAGTCGACGTACTCGAGTCGCAGCGCCCCCGCCTCGATCTTCGAGAAGTCGAGGATGTCGTTCACCACCGCCACGAGAGTCTCGCCAGCGCCCCTGAGCAGGCGTGCGTTCTCGCGCTGCTCCTGATCGAGCGGACTTTCGAGCAGGAGGTCGGCCATGCCGATCACGCCGTTGAGCGGCGTGCGGATCTCATGGCTCATGTTCGCGAGGAAGGCCGACTTCATGCGTGACCCCTCGATCGCCTCGTCGCGGGCCGCGGCCACTTGCGCCTCAGCCCTGCGCGTGGCGATCTCCGCATCGACGCGCTCGGTGATGTCGCGCGCGATTCGGGCAATCCCGACCACTTGACCCTGGGGGTCGCGGATCAGCGAGCCGGTCACCGACACGTCGAGCAGGCTGCCGTCCTTGCGGACGTCATGACACTCGGTCAGCTCCGGCTCGCTCCCGGCCAACATATCCGCCAGCCTCGCTTCGCGCTCGGCGGGATCGCGCGCCAACAGCGCCAACGCGTTCTTACCCACCGCCTCCTCGGCGCTGTATCCGTACAGCCGTTCCGCGCTCTGGTTCCACGTGTCGATCACGCCGTCCATCGTCAGGCTGATGATCGCGTCGCCTGACGCTTCGACGATCGCCGCCAAGCGCGCCTGTACCGCCTCCGCGCTCGCCCCCTCGCTGACTGGGAGCGCAGTTGCTATCGGGCCACGGCGACCGACAGGAGTCATCGAGCGATCAGAGCCGTCCGCGCCGCTCAGCGGCATGCGCGTTGATCGACTCGATCAGAGACTGCGCCAGAGCCTGCGATGCGACGCCCTTGCGACGGTACGCCGTCGCTCCCGCCTGAATCAGATCACGAACGGTCCCGTCCGCCTCGTCGCCGGACAGCACCACGATCGCGGTTTCGGGAGCGACCTCGACGATGCCGCGCACAGCTCGCATGCCGCCACCGTTCGGCATCTCGACGTCGATCAGGGCGGCATCCGGCTGACTTGTCCTGGCGAGCTCGACTGCCTCCTCGCCGTCGCCGGCCACACCGATGACATCGAACTCGTGCTCGAGCGACATCCCCAACATCGACCGGACCACCAAGTCATCGTCCGCGATCATCAACCGTGGACGACGATCCGCGGGAGCGATAGAAGTCATCGCGTCCCCTACTCCCTCGCGGATCTTGACAATATGTACGGCGAGTTCCGATACATAGGATTCTGTATCCATCGACGCCTACCGCCGCGCACTTGAGCCGACGCGACCGATCGGCACCTTTGCGCGTAGTTACCCGCAGGCGACTGACGGGGAATCGCCGGATGTCCCGCGCCAGCGCCGGGTTTACGGTGGTGCTCATGGACATCGAAGACCGAGGATCGAGGCGATGACCGCTCCGGGTGTGGTCCTGATCGTGCTCGCGCTCGTGCTGTTCCTGGCCGAGGCGCACCTGTCGACGGGCGGGCTGATCGGCATCGCAGCGAGCGCGGCGGCGATCGGCGGCATCGTGCTGCTGCTGCTCGCCGCGGGGGCAAGCGCTGCGGTGGTGCTGATCGTGCCGCTGTGCGCTGCCGCGGCGCTCGTGTCGCTGCTCGTGCTCGCCAGGCGTCGAATACTGGTTCCGCTGCTGTCGCGTCCGCGCACGGGCAGGGAGGCGCTGGTTGGTCACATGGGGGTCGTGCGCTCGACCGACGGCCCCGAGGCTGAGGTGTTCGTCGAGGGGTCGCTGTGGCGCGCGCATCCGAGTCCGCTTCATCGCAACGACGAGTTGCACGAGGGCGACCACGTGGTCGTCGAACGCGTAGACGGCCTGACACTGGACGTGCGCAAGGCCGAGGAATGGGAGCTGAGCAGATGATCCTCACGATTGTCGTAGCGGTGCTGGTGGTTGTCGTGGCGCTCGCGTTGATGCTGGCCGCGGCGTCGGTGCGCATCCTGCGCGAGTACGAGCGCGGCGTGGTGTTTCGACTCGGGCGACTGCTCGACCAGAAGGGACCCGGCCTGATACTGCTGATCCCGTTCATCGACCGCATGGTGCGCGTGAGTCTGCGGACCGTTACCCAGCAGATACCGCCTCAAGAGGTGATCACGCGAGACAACGTGCCGGCGCGAGTGACCGCGGTGACGTATTTTCACGTGGTCGACCCGAACAGGTCGGTGGTGGAGGTGCAGGACGTGCTCTCGGCGACATCGCAGATCGCGCAGACGACGCTGCGCTCGGTGCTGGGCAAGGCCGAGCTCGACACGCTGCTGGCCGAGCGCGAGCGCCTCAACGAGGACTTGCAGAAGATCATCGACGACCAGACCGAGCCGTGGGGCATCAAGGTGACGGCGGTGGAGATCAAGGACGTGGAGATCCCCGAAGACATGCAGCACGCGATCGCGCGCCAGGCCGAGGCCGAGCGCGAGCGCCGCGCGAAGATCATCAACGCCGAGGGTGAGTTCCAGGCCGCCGCCAAGCTCGGCGAAGCGGCCGACGTGATCAGCCGCAATCCGGTGACAATCCAGCTGCGCTACCTGCAGACGCTGCTTGAGATCGGCAGCGAGCAGAACTCGACGATCGTGTTCCCGCTGCCGATCGACCTGATCGGACCGCTGATGCACGCCGTAGAAGGCAACGGCAAGCATCCGCTGTCGGTTGCGCCACGCGGCTGACGAGGCCACATCCGTCTCGGCATTCGAGCCGCGCGCGTCCGCGGCCGTCGCGGGCATGAGTTGGCGGTTGATAGCGTGGGAGTCGGCATGCTTCGTGTCTGTGCTGCCTGGTTGGTCGCCGCGGTCGCGCTGAGCGTGGCCGGCTCGCTGGCGGCCGGAGCCGCCACGTCGGGTGCGGTCTCCGTCCATGTGCAGGGCAGGCTCAGCATCGGCTCGAACGTCCACATCAACTTCCACCCGACGGAGGCGCTCCCCTCAGGCGGCTACTACTACGCGGTCATCGTGCTGAAGCCGTACAAGCACTACACACGCGCCAAGCCGCCGCCGTGCTCGACCTCGAGCAACATGGAGCGGACCGATTACGGCTATCCACACGCGAGCCGGCCGGTGGAGCTCGCGCTGACCCCCACGCGCTCCGCCACCGGGCATTGGTGCCGCGGTGGCGCCTACCTCGGGGCCGTCTACGCGGTCCCCCAGCCGCCGCCGTGCGAAAGTACCTACCCCTGCCGCGCCGAACCATACAAACTGCCGAGTCCCTGCTGGGGCGAAGGCGCGCACAGGGTCTGCGGCGTCGTCGCACTTCCGAAGGGCTACGAATATCCCGGCGGCCTGCCCTCTCCACTGGCGAAGGGCACGCGCATCATCGGTCGCTTCAACGTGACGTTCTAGCGCGCCGTCCTCGCGCTGCGCCCGCGCGACGCGCGGCTGATGACCGGCGCGCAGAGCATCCATCGCGCGGCTGCCTGCACGTCACACATCTCAAGCACCCATCGCACGCTGCCGATGGTGTGTGCGACTTTCGTCGCATCTACAGCAGCAGCTCGTGACATGGATGTCCAAGGGTGTCGATCAGACATGGATAGCGCACCAGCAAGGAAGCACAGCTCAACCGCTCGCCAGGCGATCCTCGGCCCGTGCGTACAGCGCATGGTCGCGGTGACTGTTGCGCTGGCAGCGGCCTTCGCACTCGCGGCTTGCTGGACCGCCGCCGCGGGAGCGCAGGTCGTGCTCGACCACTCCATCCACAAGCGTTTCGGGGTTGTGCCCGCGGTCGGCGCGCGCGGTGCCGCGCATCTCGCCGGCGCGCCGTTCCAGGGCGGCACGTGCAACGCGGACGGCAATGACTGCACACCGCTCAGCTACAACGGCGGCCCCGTCCAGCATGGCGAGAACGATTACCTGTTCTTCTGGGCGCCCTCCGGCCACAGCGTGCCCAACGAATACGTCTCCGGCCTGCAGACGTGGCTCGGCGCGGTGGCGGCCAACGACTACAGCCCGAGCAACCCGTTCGCCATCGACCAGCAGTACTACGACATGTCGGGCCTCGGCGGGAGCAAGAGCTTCGTCCCCTACGCGGTCACAGACGCCGGCACGATTCTCGACACCGACAGCTACCCCGCGAGCGGCTGCACCGACACCGCCAACGGCGAATCATTTCCCGTCTGCCTGACCAGCGAACAGATCGTAAGCGAGCTGTCGAGCTACATCGCCGCCCACAACCTGCCGACCGGCATCGACGTCCAGTACTACGTGCTCACGCCCCAGGGCGTGGCCAGCTGCTTTGACTCGAGCAGCGCGGAATGCGCCTACAGCTCCTATTGCGGCTATCACTCCTATGCGGGCTCCGGGCAGAGCCAGATCGTCTACGCCGACATGCCGTGGCTGTACCAGGTGCCTGGTTGTGACACCAACGAAGCGTTCGGCAGTGGATACCCGAACCCGAGCGACATCGACGCGGTCGTGAGCGTCTTCAGTCACGAGCTAAGCGAGACGATGACCGATCCCAACCTCGACGCGTGGATACAGAACGGCGGCACGGACAACGGCTATGAGATCGGCGACAAGTGCGCGTACATCTACGGCTCGGGCGGCTACGGCTCGTTGAGCGGGCTGAGCAACAACGGCAACGGCTTCTGGAACGTGGGGCTGGAAGGCAGCGACTACCTGATGCAGCTCGAGTTCGACAACCGCAGCGAAAACTGCGCGCTCGAAGATCGCGACACCCAGCCATCGGTGTCGGTGTCGGTCGATCCCTCTTCACCGGTCAGAGAATCGCCGGCCACGTTCACCGCCGAAGTCACCGATCCCGCTGGGGTCAGCAGCATCGAATGGCACTTCGGCGACGGCGTGAGCGCATCCGGCAGCAGCGTCGTCCAGCACACCTACGCGACGCTCGGCAGCAAGACGCTCACCGTGCTGGTCATCGACGAACACGGCAACGAGAAGCAGCTGACGGAGAAGCTCAACGTCACCGACACGCCGCCGACGGCATCGTTCACCGTGAGCAGCGGCTCGCCCACGGCCGGTCAGCCCCTCTCCTTCGACGGCTCCACATCGAGCGATCCGGAAGGCACGATCAGCGGGTACAGCTGGAGCTGGGGTGACGGCACGGCGCCCGGCAGCGGCGCGACCCCCACCCACACCTACGCCGCCCCCGGCACGTACACGGTCACGCTCACCGTCACCGATCAGACCGGCGCGAGCGCGCAGCTCTCGCGTGAAGTCACGATCGCGCCCGCACCCGCGGGCGGCGGCGAAGGTGCCAAAAACGGCAGCGAAGGCGGCAGTGGAAGCGGCAACTCGCTCGCCACCCCGAGCACCACGAGCGCGTCGAGCACCAACGGCAGCGGCGGGCCTGCCGGCAAGGGCAGTGCCGCCAAGGCAGCGACAAAGTCATGCAACAAGGTCACAAAGCGCGTGCACGGCCACCGGCGCAAGGTCAAGGTCTGCCGCGCCAGCAAGCCCAAGCCGAAGAAACCGCACGGCAAGCACGGCTGAGCCGGCGCTCGCACCCGTCCCAGCGGGCGGCCCGAGACGGAACAGATGACGACTGCATTGCCGCTCGTCTCCGTAGGGCCATGCCGCGGCGGCATCGCTACCGTTGCAGTTGATTGTCTGCATTTGCGAGACGAAAGACAAGGAGACCAGCACGTGACGAGCAGTCTTTCCGCCCAGCTCGAGGACACCCGGCGCACGACGCGCCGCGGCCGACCACAGCGATCGCAGCCCGACCGTGAGGCGTGGCCGATTGGAGCGATCGTCGCCGCCTACTGGGTCGCGCATCAGTCGGGGCCGAGCCCGACTGGCCCCGACGTGTTGGAGGCGGTCGACCTCGGCCTGATCGATCTCGCGGGAGAGTGGAGCATCACCGAGCGCGGCGAATTCGCGCTGCGCGAGCATCGCTGGCTCTGACGCCCAAGGCCGGCGCCCCGTGCGTCGGCGGTCGATCTCCGCCCACCCTCTCGCGAGTGCGCGAGCTGGATCTTTACTGCCCGCTTAGCCGGTGCTGTATATCAAGGGCTTCGCTTGTGCCCCCAGGCAGGTCTTGCGCGACCACCCGCCAGCGAGCGACAAGCCCAGCCCAACTCTGCTGACACCCATCACGTGAGCGCCACCCACAGCCCACCGTCCCTCGATACCCCCGAGGCCGCCGCGCCGCTCGAGGCTCCCGCGCCGCTCGAGGCGCCCGCGCCGCTCGAGGCTCCCGCACCAACCGAGGATCCCACGCCGGCTGCCGCCTCCTCGCCCGCGCCGTGGTGGCACACGCTGGGCTGGCCCTTGGAGCGAGTGCGCCCCCGGCACGCGGCGCTCGTGTTCATCCTCGCGCTGTCGACCGTTCTGAACACTCGCAACCTCGCCCAGAACGGCTACGCCAACACGTTCTACTCGGCGGCCGCCAAGTCGATGCTCGTCTCGCTGCACAACTTCCTGTACGCGTCTTTCGACGCGGGCGGGATGATCACGATCGACAAGCCGCCACTGGCACTGTGGGTGCAGAGCGCGAGCGCGAAGCTGTTCGGCCTCTCACCGCTCAGCCTGCTGCTCCCGGAGGCGATCATCGCGACGATCACGGTCGCAGTGCTCTACCGCGTGATCGCGCGGCGCCTGGGCGCCGCCGCCGGCCTCGTGAGCGCGCTCGCGCTGGCTGTCTTCCCGTCCTTCGTGGCGGTCTCGCGCGACAACGGCGTCGACCCGCTGCTGATCGCGCTCATGGTCCTCGCCTGCGGCGCCGCACTGGGAGCGATCGAGAGCGGTCGCTGGCGCTCGCTGCTCGCATCCGCAGCGCTGATCGGGCTCGCGTTCAACACCAAGACGCTCGCCGCCTACCTGGTCGTGCCGGGTATCGCGCTCGCCTACCTCCTGTGCGCCCCCGGATCGCTTCGCAGGCGCTGCACCGGGCTGCTCGTCGCCGGGATCGTGACGCTGGGGGTGTCCTTCTCCTGGATCGCGCTCGTCGAACTCACGCCCGCGTCCCAGAGGCCATACGTGGGGGGCTCCACCAACAACACCGAGCTCGGGCTGACATTTGGCTACAACGGCTTCGGCCGAGTCGAAGGAGAGGCCGGCGGACCTGGGAGCATTCCGGAAGCGCAAGGCGGCGGCCTGCACTTCGCTCCCCGGCACGTCAAGCGCCCCGTCCGGGCCTCGCATTTCCTGCCGAACGGCAGGCTCGCAAACCCACTCGTGTTCGGGAGGCCGACCGGTCCGCTGAGGCTGTTCCGCTCATCGCTCGACGACCAGGGCGCGTGGCTGCTGCCGTTCGCGCTCGTCGGCCTGCTCGCCCTTGGGCTGCTGACGCTCTTCGGCGAGCGCACGCGGCGCGATCCACGGGTGGCGGCACTGGTCGTGTTCGGTGGGTGGCTGCTGGTCGAGGCGCTGACCCTCAGCTTCTCCAAGGGCATCGTCCACCCCTACTACCTCTCCGCCATGGCACCGGGCGCCGCGGCGATGACCGGCGCGGGCGCGATCGCCTTCACCTCCTTCGCGCGCCGCCGTCACTGGGGACTCGTACTGCTACCGCTGGCGGCCGGCGCGAGCGTCGCGGCGCAGCTCGTGATCCTGTACGAACAGCACTACATGCGCTGGTTCACACCCGTGCTGATCGCCCTCGTGCTCATCGGGATGGGTGTGACGGTGGCGCGACGGCGCCTGGCGGGCGTGGGTGTGGCCGTCACGCTCGGCGCGCTGCTGATCGCTCCGACCGTCTTTGCCACGACAACATGGCAGGCGCCCGTCGAGGGCACCTTCCCCGCCGCCGGCCCGCACGAAGCGACCGGCGTCGGCCTGTACGAGCTCGGCGCGCGCGAGCTGCGCGTCTATCGCAATCTCGCCCATTACGTTGCCGGCCACCGGCCAGGCACACGCTGGGCGGTGCTCACGCTCGCCGCGCCGACCGCCGCCCCGCTGATCCTGATGGGCCTGGACGCCGGCGCGTTCGCCGGCTACAGCGGCACCGATCCCGCGCTCGACGGGCCAGGCCTCGCCCGTCTGGTCGCCCGCCATCAAGCGCGCTATGTGGCGCTCGGCGGGGCCTACGCCTCGCGCGGAGGCAACGCCGCGAGCAGGGCCGTGCTGCGCTCGTGCCGGCAGGTCCCTGCGCGCGTGTGGCGCGGCGCCCCGCCGCAGTCGATCTACACGCTCGTGCTGTTCGACTGCGCCGGGCGCGAACGCGCGCTCTCGCGAGGCGAAGGCGCAGCGGCGCGCTCACGTGATGCTCGCGCCAAGGCAGCCCGCGCCAGCTCTACGCGCCGAGCAGGTCACGCCGGCGAAACACGCCGAGCGCAGCGAGCGCGGCAAGCAGGCCGAGCGCAACCATGACCGCCGCGGCGCCCGCGCGGAAGGGCTGACTGGGCACGAAGCCGACGTGCGCGAACGGCGTCAGGTCGATCAGCAGGCTCGGTGCGCCCACCAGCGAGCCGACCAGCTGCCACAGGAACGCGACCGTCACGAGCGCGTATGAGATGCCGGCGCTCGCGCGCGGCACCGTCGCGTAGGCGAGCGCGGCGATCCCAAGAAACAGCAGCGACACGGGCAGGCAGTTCGCGCCCGCCTCGAGCATCCGCGCCAGCGAGATATCGACTCCCTGTGAGGCCGCGCCGGCCCACGTGAGCGCGCCGGCCAGCAACGACAGCGCGCCGGCGGCGCCGGCGGCCAGCAGCAGGCGCCCTCCGAGCCAGCGCGCGCGGCCGACCGGCAGCGCCAGCAACGTCTCGAGCTGCTCCTCTGCCTCTTCCTGGCGCGCGGCGCCCACCTGCGCGCACGCGAACAGGCTGACGGCGAGGATGAAGAAGATGAACACGAACGCGAGATAGCCGGTGGGCGTGAGGATCGAGCCCGAACCGAACTTCGCTAGCTCTCGACTGAGGTTCTTGGAGATCCCGGCGGAGGAGATGCTCGCGGAGACGAAGCCGAGGACGAGCGCGAACGTACCGATGCTGGCCGCCCACACGATCACGGTGGGGCGCTCGCCGCGCAGCGCCCTGGCGGTTGGCGAGGATAGGAGACGCAGGCGCGGGGGGGCGCTGTCGCGCGCCGGCAACAGGCCCGTACCTACGTCGCGGCGCGCGGCGATGCGCGCGGCGAGCACCAGCAACAGCACGCTCGCCGCGACCGGCAGCGCGAGCACGACAGGGTGTGGGCCGGTGAACGGGCGCAGCGCCTCGGCCCATCCGAGCGGCGTCACCCAGCGCAGCCAGCCGGCACCGCTCGCGGTGTCGGCGACCGCGCGTACGAGCAACGCCAAGCCCACAGCCCCCATCCCAAGCTCGAGCGCGACGCGGCGCGTCGGCGCGAGCTGGCTCGCGAGCGCGCCCACGCCCGCGAACACGGGCACGACGCAGACCGTCGCCAGCGCAAGGCTCGCCGATCCGCCGGCGGGCAGGCCGCCCGCGAGGAAGCCGGCGAGCTCGGCCAGCCACAGGAGCGCCGCGCCGGCGGCGATCGCCGCGAGCGCCGACAGGTAGCTCACCCCCCGGCCGACAGGCGCGGCGAGGATCAGCTCGCTGCGACCGGCGTCCTCCTCGGTGCGCAGCGCTCGCACGGCGCCCAGCACGCCGAACACGGCCGCGGCGATCGCGAGCGTCCCGCCAACGCGCCAGGCGCTGTAGCCGGCGACCGTCACCGGGTCATACGGAAAGCCGTAGAACAGGCGCAGCGCGTCGTTGCCGGCGAAGCCGTGAACGAACGAAAGACGGTCGGAGAGCGTCGGATAGGCGCGGCGGAAGCCCACCGGCTGGATGTACGCGTAGAGGGCGAACAGGTACGCGAACGCGATCGTGCGCGTGCGTGCATCGCGAAACGCCCGCCTCGAAAGCGCCCACCAGGGTGCCAGCGAAGCGCCGGAGCGCGGGCGCAGCATCTCGCGGGACGATCGCGCCCTGCCGCCAGGGCGATCGCCGCTAGCCGCCGCCACGCCCGTCCGAGCCGTCGTAGTGGTGCAGGAATATCTCCTCCAGCGAGGGCTCGCGGCTGGTGAGACTCGCGACCGGATGCGCGGCCAGCGCGGCGATCAGCGGGCCGATGCCCTCGAGCACCTCGAAGCGCAGCGCGTTCGCGCCGGCGCTCGCGACCTGCACGCCTGGCAGCGGCGCCAGCTGCGGAGCCGGACCAGCGAACGTGACCTCGACCGTCTGCGCGCCGAGGTGGCGCAGCTGTTGCAGCGTCCCCTCGTCGACGAGCCTGCCGTTGCGCAGAATGCCGACCCGGTCGCACACCGCCTCCACCTCGCTGAGGATGTGCGAGGACAGGAACACGGCCTGCCCACGGCTCTTGGCCTCCCGCACCGACTCGCGGAAGGCCATCTCCATCAGCGGGTCAAGGCCAGCGGTGGGCTCGTCCAGCAACAGCAGCTCCGCGCGCGTGGCGAGTGCGGCGATCAGCTGCACCTTCTGGCGGTTGCCCTTCGACAGCGCCCGAATCTTCTTGCGGGTGTCGAGCTGGAAGCGCTCCACGAGCGTCTCGCGGTAGCCGCGGTCGACACCGCCGTGCAGACGGGCGAGGAACTCGAACGTCTCCGCGCTCGTGAGCGCCGGCCACAGGAACGGCTCGCCGGCGACGTATGCGACGCGACGATGCGCCGTCACCGGATCCCCCCAGGCGTCGATGCCGAACAGCCGCGCGCACCCGGAAGTGGGCCGATGCAGCCCCAACAGCAGGCGAATCGTGGTCGTCTTGCCGGCGCCGTTGGGTCCGAGATAACCGTACACCTCGCCCTCGGCGACGCTCAAGCTGAGCGCGTCGAGCGCCAGCGTCTTGCCATAGCGCTTGGACAGCCCTTCCGTGAAGATTACGCTCACGCGCCGCCCTCGCTGCCGGGCGCGAGCCCGTTGCGAAACGCGTACGCGACCGCCTGCGCGCGATCGCGCGCCCCAATCTTCGTGTACAGGTGGTTGACGTGGCTCTTGACGGTCGCCTCGCTGACGACCAGGCGCGTGGCGATCTCGCCGTTGGAGAGCCCCTCCGCGATCAGCGCCAGCACGCTCGCCTCGCGCGCCGTCAGCCCGTCGGGCAGGCGTGCCGCGTCCGGCGGCGCCCACCGCAGTGGGGCGGTGCGGGCGATCGCGTTGACGAGATGGTGCTGCACGGCTGGATCGATCGTCGACTCGCCACGGGTCGCGGCCTCGAGCGCATCGCGGATCTGCTGACTGCTTGCGTCCTTGGTCAAAAAGCCGCACGCGCCCGCGCGCAGCGCCTGGATCACGCTGTGATCGTCGGCGTAGGTCGTCAGCACGACCACGCGCGTGGCGGACTGGCGTTCACGCAGCCGGCTGGTCGCCTGCACGCCGTCACAGCGGGGCATGCGCAGGTCCATCAGCACGACGTCCGGGCTCAGCCGCTCGACCAGCGCGAGCGCCTCCTCCCCGTCGCATGCGCTGCCGAGGACCTCCACGCCTGGCATCAGCCCGAGCACCATCGCAAGCCCCTCGCGCACTACGCGCTGATCGTCGGCGAGCACGACCGTGATCGTGTCCACGCCGGCCGCGTCGCGCTCGTCGCGCTGCCCTCTCGCCGCGTCGCGCTCGTCGTGCTGCGCGCTCGCCGCGTCGCGCTGCGCGCTCACGCCGGCAGCCACAGGTCGACGCGAAACCCGTCCGAGGTGGGCGAGGCGTTGAAGCGTCCGCCGAGCAGCTCCGCGCGCTCGCGCATGCCCGTCAGCCCGTAGCCGCTCCCGTTCCCGCCGTCTCCGTGCTCGTGGCCGGCGAGGGGGCCGTCGAGCGTGCGCTCGGTGTGGTCCTCGACGACCAGCCGCGTGCCCTGTGACTCGTAGCTGAGGCGCAGCTCCACGCGCGTCGGGTGCGCGTGCTTGAGAGAGTTGGTGAGCGCCTCCTGGGCGACGCGGTAGAGCGTCAGCGAGGTCTCGGACTCCAGCCGCCGCGGCGTGCCGGTGACCTCGAGCGTTGTCTGCACGCTCGAGTCGCGCCGGAAGTCGGCGGCCAGCTGCTCCAGGCGGTCGGGGCCGGGGAGGTCCTCGCCGCGCAGCGTGCCGATCGCCCGCCGCGCCTCTTCCAGGCCCGCGTGCGCGAGATGGTGCGCGCGCTCCAGCGCCGCCGGCAGCTGGCCGTTCGCGTCGGGGCGCTGCGCGAGCATGCGCGCGCCCTCCAGCTGCAGCATCAGGCCGGACAGCGAGTGGGCGAGCACGTCGTGCATCTCACGCGCCAGGCGGCTGCGCTCGCGCAGCGCCCCCGCCTCCGCCTGGGCTCGCCGGCTCGCTTCCAGCTCCGCCAGCAGGCGCTCGGCCTGCTCCTGCGCCTCGCGCGCGCGGCGCGCGAACATGCCGATCAGATACCACGCCGTGATGCCGACCTCGGCTCCCAGGAGGCCGCCGGGGCCGTGCCACGCATGCGCCGCCGCGGCGGCGAAGCCGCCGGCCGCCAGCGCGAACGTCACGAGCGAGCCCTGCACCGACGAGCGCATCGCCGCGTAGCCGACGACCACGAACAGGCTGATCACGCCGGCGCCGTGCGACTGTGCCCACACGAGCGCCACCGAGCCCGCGATCATCGCGCCGAGCGCCGACACGTGGCGCAACGCCGAGCCGGCTGGGCGCACGAGCACAACCGTGGCGCCGACGATCGCAACCAGCGCGGTCAGCACCACAGCGCCTTCGCCGCTCAGCGCCGGCGCCGGATGCTGTTTGAGCGAGTTCACCACGACGAACGCGATCACCGCGACGGCGAACGGACGCAGCCAGCGCGCTGCCGCCTGCTGGCGCTCGCGCGCCTGGGCGAGCGCCTGCGGTCTCGCTGCATACGCCGGGGATTCCTGCTGCTCGGTGGCGCTCACATCCGAAGGGTAGGCGCAGGGACGCCGCTTGTCATCGGCGCGCGGGTGCAGCGCGCCCCGCGGGCGATCTCCACCCACGGGTGCACAGACCTGCACCGCCGGGACGAGCGGGCGCACGCGCTGAAGATCATTCGCCGCGCCGATGACGGCAGGGCGCGGCGAACCTAGCCTGCCAGGCATGCTCGATGAAGCCGACCGTCAGGCCATCGCGTCACAGCGCGAGGCAGCCCTCGATCGCCCGCCAGCGCATCCCGACGGCGAGCTGGCAGTCGACGTGCGCGGCCTGCGGCGCAGCTACGGAGCCTTCGAGGCGCTCGCTGGAATCGACCTGCAGATCGCGCGCGGCGAGGTGTTCGCGCTGCTCGGACCCAACGGCGCCGGCAAGACCACCACGATCGAGATCCTCGAGGGCTTTCGCAGCCGCTCCGCGGGAGAGGTGCGCGTGCTTGGCGTCGACCCCGCGCGTGCCGGCGCCGAGTGGCGCGCGCGGATCGGCGTCGTGCTCCAGGAGAGCGTGCCCGAGCCCGAGCTGACGGTGCGCGAGTGCGTGTCGCTGTATGCCGGCTACTACGAGCACCCCGCGGGGGTCGATGAGACGATCGCGCTGGTCGGACTGCAAGAGCTCGCCGGCAGGCGCTGCGCGCATCTGTCCGGCGGCGAGCGACGACGGCTCGACGTCGCGCTCGCGCTCGCCGGCGACCCGGAGCTGCTGTTCCTCGACGAGCCGACCACCGGCTTCGATCCGGCCGCGCGCCGAGCCGCCTGGTGGCTCGTGCGCGACCTGCGCCGCCTGGGCAAGACGATCGTGTTGAGCACGCACTACATGGAGGAGGCCGAACAGCTGGCGGATCGCATCGCCGTGATCGCCGCCGGGCGGATTCTCGCGAGCGGCACACCGCGGACGCTGGGTGCGCGCGAGCTGATGCAGCCGCAGATCAGCTTCACGCTCCCCGCGGGCGTCGCGCTCTCCGATCTGCCGGGCGCGCTGCGCGCTGTATCCCCCGACGGGGATGGACGCATGGCGCTGCGCAGCGACGCGCTCATGCGCACGCTCGCCGCGCTCAGCAGCTGGGCGCTCGAGCACGGGCACGAGCTGGCAGACCTGGAGGTGCTGCGTCCGAGCCTCGAGGACGTCTATCTGGAGCTGACGAGCCCATCCGAGGACGGAGCCTCGCCCGCCGAGCGCGCCGGCCAACCCGCCGTGCACTCGCGAGAGGAGGACTCATGATCGGGCTGGTACTCCACCAGGCGCGCTACGACCTGCTGACGTTCGTACGCAACCGCCAGGGCCGCTTCTTCACGGTGGCGCTTCCGGTGCTCTTCCTGGTGATCTTCGTCAGCGTATTCGGCAACAACCACGTCGGGCCCGAGCACCTCAAGAGCTCCACCTATTACGTCCCCGGGATCGCCGCGCTGGCGGTGCTGTCAGCGTCGTTCGCGAACCTCGCCGTGTCGATCACGACGCAGCGCGAGCTCGGCGTGCTCAAGCGCCGGCGCGCGACGCCCGTGCCAGCGTGGGTGCTCGTCGCCGGGCGCGCGCTCAGCGCGCTGGTCGTCTCGCTCGTCGTGATGGCGGTCGTGATCGCGATCGGTCGCCTCGCCTACGACGTGCACGTGGCCAGCTCCGCGCTGCCGGCGCTCGCGCTCACGGCGGTGGTCGGCTCGCTCGCGTTCGCGTGCCTCGGCTACGCGCTCGCGACGCTCGTCTCCTCCGCCGACGCCGCCCAGCCGGTCGTACTCGCGATCACACTGCCGCTCAACTTCATCTCCGGCGTGTTCATCCCCTCCCCGCGCCTGTCCAGCGCCTTGCGGCACGTGGCGGAAGTCTTCCCGGTGCAACATCTCGTCGCCGCCCTGCACACGAGCTTCATCCACGACGGGCACGGCAGCGCGATCGCGTGGGGGGACCTGGCGCTCGTCGCAGCCTGGGGCGTGGCGGGCCTCGCGCTCGCCCTCGCGCGCTTCAGCTGGTCACCTCGCGCCAGCGCAGCCTGACACCGACTTATCACCACGCGAACGCCAAATCGAAAGGACCCATATGCCCACCGACAACGCCAATACACGAACCCGCCCGGGACGCTGCCCCACGCACGGCGAGGTCGCCGCACAGAAGGAGATCCCGCAGTTCAAGTTCCCGTTCGTGATCGTGTTCCTCGTGCGCCGGGCGCTCGCCGCGCTGCGGCCATACCGCTGCCCGACGTGCGGAGCGAAGGCTGCGTGAGGTCGCGCTGGAGCTGGCAACCCATCGGCTATCGTCCGCGACCGGCATGGATCCCGAGGGGAAGGTGATAGTCGTCACCGGCGCCGCCGGCGGCATCGGCGGGGCGCTCGTGCACGCACTGCTCGATCGTGGCGCGCGCACAGTCGTCGCGGCCGATCTCGACCTCGGCGGCGTGCAGCGGCTGAGCGAGGAGATCGGCGATGGGCGCGTCCTGGCGCGCGCGCTCGACGTAACCGACGAGACGGCCACACATGCGCTTGTGCACGAGATCGAGCTCACCGTCGCTCCGATCGACGTGTGGTTCGCCAACGCCGGGCTCGCTGGCGGTGGCGACGTCGACGCCAGCGACGAGACCTGGGATCAGCAGTGGCGCGTGAATGTGATGTCCCACGTGTACGCCGCGCGCGCGCTGCTGCCGGGATGGATCGAGCGCGGCGAGGGACACCTCGTGACGACCGCGTCGATGGCCGGCATCCTCACGACGGTGGGAGACGCGGTGTACTCCACCACCAAGCACGCCGCCGTCGGCTTCGCCGAGTGGCTCGCGTTCAGCTACGCCGGGCGCGGGGTGCGCGTCTCGTGCGTGTGCCCGGGCGCGGTCGACACCGCGATGCTGCGCGGTGGCGCCGGTGGGGACGCCGACAAGGCCGCCGCCGTGATCGGCGGCGGTGACGTTATGCCACCCGAGCAGGCCGCCGAGCGCATCCTCGAGGGCCTCGCGCAGGACCTCTTCCTGATCCTCACCCACCCCGACATGCGCCAGTACGCCGTCGGCAAGGCACAGGACCCCGAGCGCTGGGTCCGCGGCATGACCAAGCTGTTCGCACGCGCACAGGCGCTGCTCGGCTGAGCCTCGCGCGGGCGCGCCGTCCCGGGCCTCTTCTCGCTGCGCTAGGATCGCCGCCCATGGCCGCACCGGACACCAACCCTGACTTTCCTAGCGTGGCGGGCGTACCAATGTTCTACGTCAACAATGTGGCGATCAGGGCGAATGCGACGGACATGGCCCTCACACTGGGGGTGAAGGTGGCAGGTGACGACATAGCGGCGCGGGTGGTTGCACTCATGGCTTGGGAGCAAGCCCATCTCTTGCGCGAGCTGCTAAATCGAGCAATCGTCGGCTATGAGAAAGACATCGGTCCCATACGTGACCTGACATCGGAGGATGATCCAGCTACAACGACGGGCTTGGCACGCTCGGGGCCTCCGCAAGAGGCTGATCTATCGAAAGCGGATAGCTAGCCGCGAGGTTCTGCAACTCCTGCTCAAAAGGTCTCGCTCGCTGGACCTCTTGCTCGATCAGTTTCGATCGTGGCTGCTTGAGTTCTATGACCACGCCGAAGCTCGCGGCGTCGTAGTAAACGACATCGTCGGAGCGAGGGAAAGAGCTAAAGTCGCAGGTCCATGTTTCGTGCTCGTTGAAAGTTGTGTCGTCGAGGAGTCTCGTCAGGTCGACTGCCTGCTCGTATTTTGGGTATGCGTAGAGGGCGCCGAAGCGAAGTGTTCGGCCAAAGGCGAACGGCGTCCCAAGGACAAGGAGGAGCGCAGCGCCGAACCCTGCCAAGGCGTACGTCCAGCTTGCGCTCCAGCTGGTCGTCTTCGCCAAGACGTCGATGACGAGGGCAAGCCCGACTGCGGCAGCAAACGGCGCGATGTAGCGGATTGCTCGACTGCGTCTCATAGCCCGATTTTAGGCCAGAGCACAAGGGCGACGGAGAAGGTCCCAACGAGACCAGCACCGTGGGCGCTCCAACGGATGGGATCGACGTCGGAAAACAGGCTTGCGAACGCCCCGACGACGTAGCCTCCAACGAGGCCAACGGCTCCGCCGATCCCAGCAGCTTCACCAATAGGCCCCTCGATGAGGTTGGATTCCGCCACGGTGGCCCGCAGCCTACCCCACGGTCACGTGCGCCTGCCAGCGCGCATCCCGCATTCGATCTGACCGTCCTCGTTCGATCCTCTTGACGGGCGCGGCGGGATCGTGTGTGATGAGACGATGGGGGGACGTCTTGCTCGCCGGCTGGTGGAATGGGCCTGCCGAACCTTGGGACGTAAGCACAAGCGTGAGCACGCGCCGCCGCCCGACAGCGGCCTGCACGAGCTCGCGCCCGCTGAGCGGCGCTGGCGCAACCCCCCGCCCCGCGGCGTGGACTATCTCGTGGACGGCTCGCGCCCCGAGCCGGTGCCCGCCTACCGCGGGCCCGTGGAAGAAGCTCCCGCCGACCACTGCGCGGCGCCCGTCGTCGGCATCTGCTGCTCGGGCGGCGGGATCCGCTCCGCCGCCTACAACCTCGGCGCGCTGCAGGCACTGCAGCAGGCAGGCAGGCTGCAGAGCGCGCGCTATCTGGCGGCCGTGTCCGGCGGCAGCTACATCGCCGCGGCGTTCGCGATGGTGCGCAAGACCTCGACCCGAGGCGGGCGCGCCGGCGACGACTCGGACCCGAGCCTGATCGCAGCCCAGCCGCCGTTCGCGCCCGGGTCGCCCGAGGAACAGTACCTGCGCAACCGCAGCTCCTACCTGGCTCCCGACGGCATGGCGAAGCTGTTCCTCGGCTACCGCGTGCTGCTCGGCCTCGTGTTCAACGTACTGTTCATCTCGCTGCCGCTGCTCGGCGTGACGATGCTGCTCGGCGTGTGGGCCTACCGGCTCGCGTTCCCCACGCTAGTCGGCGCGTGCCACAAGGAATGCGGGCACCTCGTGCATCTCCCCGTCGAAGCGTGGATCCTCCCGGCGTTCGTTCTCTCGTTGAGCATCGTGCTCGGCCTGCGCGCGATGACGCACCGCTTCAAAAGCAGGCGCGCCGACATGTGGCTGCGCATCGCGCAGCTGTGGTCGACGCGGCTGCTTGTGATAGCGGCGGCCGTCGCGTTCGTGACCATTGTGCTGCCCGAGCTGGTGTCGCTCGTGCACGAATGCACGCGCACGCGGGGCAGCGGTGGCAAGGGCGGGGTCTCCTGCGGGACGGGCACCAGCCCAGCGCGGCCGGGCACCAGCACGACCGCCACCGGCACCAGCACCGCCGCGCCGATCGCCGGCGGCGTCGCCGGGCTGTCGGTGCTGCTCGCGGGCATCCTCTCGCACATGCGCAACCTGCTCGGCACCGGCGAGGAAGTCGCCGGCAAGCTGAAAGGCCTGCCCGTGAAAGCGCGCGAAGCGCTCGCGTACGCGGCGGCGCTGCTCGCCGGCCCGGCGCTGCTGATCGGCGTGATGGTGCTCACGCTGTCGCTCACGCTGCGCAAAGCCGGCACGGAAACCGCGCGGCTGTGGCTAAGCGGCGTCGGCGCGGGCGCGCTCATGCTGTTCGGCGCGTTTTACTTCTGGACCGACCTGACGGCGCTGTCGCTACACCCGTTCTACAGGCGCAGGCTGTGCACGGTCTTCGCGCTCAAGCGCGTGCGCCCGCCCGTCGGCCCGCGCACGGCGACGACCGCCGAGGAGCGCGAGCAGGGAATCGCCGTCGAGCGCAGCTACAGCGAGCTGGTCAAGCTTTCCGACACCGCGCTGCCCGGCGAGCAGTGGCCGACGCTGCTCGTGTGTGCCGCCGCCAACGTGTCAGATCCGGGCGCGACGCCACCGGGACGCCGGGTGACGAGCTTTACGTTCAGCGCACACACGATCGGGGGACCATTGATCGGCGGCATCGAGACGGCGGTGTTCGAGGAAGCGCTCGAAGGCGACCGCCGGCGCAGCCGCGACCTGACGCTGCCGGCCGCAGTCGCCATGTCGGGCGCGGCGATAGCCCCGTCGATGGGCAAGCAGACGCGCTGGCCGCTCACGTTCCTGATGGCGCTCGCCAACATCCGCCTCGGCGTTTGGCTGCCCAACCCGCGCTTTGTGGCGAAGTGCCAAGCGCAGACCCGGGGTAAGCGCATCCTGCGATCACGACCGCGCCCCTCTTACCTGCTGCGCGAGCTGATCGGCCGCAACCGCGTCGACGCCAAATACCTGTTCGTGACCGACGGTGGCCACTACGAGAACCTCGGGCTGGTCGAGCTGCTGCGCCGCGGCTGCACGCACATCTACTGCTTCGACGCCAGCGGCGGCAGCACGTTCGCGGAGCTCGGCGACGCGGTCGCGCTCGCGCGCAGCGAGCTGGGCGTCGAGATCGCGATCAACCCCACGCCGCTTGAACCGCGCAGCGCGAAGACGGGCGGGGAAGAACAACCCGGGGAACGGGAAGTAGCGGAGCGGGACGTCGTCACAGGCACGTTCACCTACAGGAGCGGAGCGAAGGGCCGGCTCGTGTATGCGCGCAACGTCATGACCGCGCAGGCTCCGTGGGATGTGAAGGCCCACCACCGCAGCCAGCCAGCGTTTCCGCACGACTCGACGATCGACCAGCTGTACACCGACCAGAAGTTCGAGAGCTACCGCGCGCTCGGCCAGCTGGCAGGCGAACACGCGCTCGAGCAGATGGGCGAGCGCTAGCGCGCGAGCGGCGCGTCAGTTACGCACTTGGAAAGCCTCCTACTCTGGTAGTAGACTTTGCTTATGCCACGCGGAAGGCCATCGCCCAAGCTCGCGATCACAGTTGACCCCGACGTCCACGAGAGGGTCGTCGTCGCCGCCGCCGGAGAGGGAATCAGCGTGTCGGCCTGGATGACCGAGGCAGCCCGCCAAGCGCTGCTGGTAGCAGACGGGTTGCGCGCGGTCACCGAATGGGAGCACGAGCACGGCAGCTTCACAGAGGCCGAGCTCGAAGCCGCCCGGCTGCGAGTCGCCGACGAGCTTGTAGCTCATCCATCCACGGGCTCGGCATGAGCGTTGTCTACGACGCCGGTGCGCTCATCGCCGCTGATCGCGGCGATCGGAAGCTCTGGGCCGACCATCGCACTCGGCTCGAGCTCGGGGTCGTGCCCTTGACCACCGCACCCGTCGTGGCGCAGGTGAGCCGATCGCCCAGGCAGGCGCAGCTGCGGCGTCTGCTGCGAGGCTGTCAGGTGGCAGCGTTTGCTCCCGAGCAGGCGTACACGGTAGGAGCACTTCTCAACAGAGCTGGCACCGCCGACGTGGTGGACGCACACGTGGTCATTACAGCCGCGCCCAAAGCATCGACCGTACTGACGTCAGATCCGAGCGATCTTCGACAGCTTTCACATCAGCTGTCCGCGCCGGTTCCGGTGCGGCAAGTCTGATCGATCGAACGCACAGGCTGCGCGGCCTACCGGATCGCGAGCCGGGTCGCTGTTATACAGCCGGATCAACCCCCAACCGCCAATTTTGGACGGCGGGCCATAGAGCCGGCAGCGGCGCGTTCCTATCGTCCCTGGCGTTCTAGGGTTCCGCTGCCGCAGTCGGCAGGCTGGTCCGAGAGGACAGGCCGGCACTTCACATAGCCGCGCCGACACGGAGGGAGAAAAGCCCGGGAGACCTTGTGTTTCTTGGGCCTTTTGCTTTTCAAGGAGCGTTTCGGTTGGACAACTCGAGCACCACGGCACTGATCCTGATCGACGTCCAGCGAGGCGAGGTGCTGGCGGGCGAGCACGGCGTTCCGCACATGCCGGGCGGGCACGAGCGCCACGAGCGCATACGCGCGCTGCTCGCCGCCGCCCGCCAGGCGGGCGTGCCGCCGGTGTTCATACAGGAGGTGCACAAGCGCTCGCTCGTCGACTTCGGACGCGAGCTCGACGGAAGCGAGGGAGTTCACTGCCTGGAGGGCGAGGTGGCGACCGAGCTCGCCGAGGGCCTCGTGCCCGAGGCCGATGAGTACCTGATTCGCAAGCGCCGCTACTCGGCGTTCTTCGCCACCGAGCTCGAGCTCGTGCTGCGCTCATACGGCGTGCTGACGCTGCTGCTGGTGGGCGCGCTGACGGACGTGTGCGTCCATTACACATTCGCCGACGCCCACCAGCGCGACTACCGCTGCCGGGTTCTAAGCGATTGCGTCGGCGGCTCGTCCTATGAGTCCCACGAGGCCGCCCTGCGCGCGATGACCTACCTGCAGCGCGACTGCCTGATCACCTGCGCCGACGCGCTCGAAGGTCTCGCCGACGACACGTACGCGAGCCCGGCCACGATCCCGGCCGAGATGACGACGTGAGCGGCCCGTCGCCGAAGCGTTCGCTCGCACGCGGAGCGGCAGCGTGAGCGCCGCGCAGCTCACCGCGGCCCTCGCCGTCGAGGAGCTGCACGTCACCTTCCCCTCGCCCGGCGGGGACGTGCACGCCGTGCGCGGCGCGAACCTTCAGGTGGCGCCGGGTGAGATCCTCGGGCTGGTTGGCGAGTCCGGCTCCGGCAAGAGCGTGCTCGGCATGGCCGCGCTCGGGCTGCTGCCGCGTGCGCCGGCGCCGGCGCCGGTCCTGTCCGGGCGCGTGCTGCTCGACGGCGAGGACATGCTCGGCGCGAGCGAGGACGCGCGCCGAGCCAGGCGCGGCACCTACATCAGCGCCGTCTTCCAGGACCCGATGACGTGCCTGAATCCGTCGATGCGGATCGAGGCGCAGGTGGCGGAGGCCGCCGGCGCGGCCGAGCCCGAGCAGGTGGTCGAGCTGCTGGCCCAGACCGGCATCCCCGAGCCGGCGGTGAAGGCGCGCTGCTATCCCCACGAGCTCTCCGGCGGCCTGCGCCAGCGCGTGATGATCGCGATCGCGATCGCGCGCAACCCGCGGCTGATCATCGCCGACGAGCCGACCACGGCGCTCGACGTGACCACGCAGGCGCGCGTGCTCGACCTGCTCGCCGCCTGCGCCCGCGAGCGCGGTACCGCGCTGCTGCTGATCACCCACGACCTCGGCGTCGCCGCGCGCCTGTGCGATCGCATCGCCGTCGCGTACGCCGGACGGATCGTGGAGAGCGGGACGGCGGCGCAGGTGCTGTTCGCCCCGCGCCACCCCTACCCGGTCGGCCTGCTCGCGAGCCGGCCGCGACTCGACGGCGAGGTCGCCGGCGGCGAGTTGCCGACGCTGGCCGGCCAGCCACCCGACCCGCGCAAGCCCGTCGCCGGCTGCGCCTTCGCCGCGCGCTGCCCCGCCGCCGAGCCCGTGTGCGCCAGCCCCGTGCCGATCTCCACCGAGGGCGGGCGCCACTGCGAGTGCCATCGCCCGGGGGCGTTGGCGAGCTGGCCGCACGACCACGAACCCCACTCGCACGCGGATGCCCTGTTGGAATCGATGGCGCTCCAGTCCGCAGCGCCGAGCCCGCCGCGCGAGCGGATCACGCCAGCTCCGGCGCTCGCATTGGAGGACGTCGTGTGCGAGTACGCGCGCCCGCGCCGGCGCCTGCTCGCACCCGCGCCCGCGCCGCTGCGGGCCGTCGACGGCGTGAGCCTGACGCTGCCCGCGGGGGGCTCGCTGGCGATCGTGGGCGAGTCGGGGTCGGGCAAGACGACGCTGCTGCGCATGATCGTCGGTCTGATCGAGCCGACCGCCGGCACCGTCCGTCTGGGGTCGGGCCCGCCACCGCAGCTCGTCTTCCAGGACGCCGGCGCGTCGCTGACACCGTGGCTAACGATCGGCACTCAGATTGAGGAGCGCCTGGGCGCGCTCGCAGTTGTCCGTTCCGAGCGTCGCGCGCGCGTGCTCGCCACGCTCGACGCCGTCGGACTGCCCGCCGAAGCGGCCACGGCGCTGCCGCGCGCGCTCTCCGGCGGCATGCGCCAGCGCGCGGCGATCGCGCGCGCGATCGCGGTCCCGCCCACGCTGCTCGCCTGCGACGAGCCCGTCTCGGCGCTCGACGTGTCGCTCGCCGCGCAGGTCCTGAACCTGCTCTGCCAGCTGCGCGAGCGGCTCGGCCTGGCGCTGCTGTTCGTCACCCACGACCTCGCCGCCGCGCGCGCCGTCGCCGACGAGGTGGCCGTGATGAGCAAGGGGGTGATCGTCGAGCACGCCCCCACCGAGCAGCTGTTCGCCGCGCCATCGCACCCATACACGCGCGAGCTGCTGGCCGCGGTTCCCGAGATCGGCGTCGCGCAGGCCGCATGAGCATGGCCGCGCGACCGACAGACCTGCAGAGCATCGCCCCGGCGCCGTCGCCCGTCGCCGCGGGCGCCCCCGGAGGCTCGGCGCTGCGCCTGTTCGGCCGTCGCCGGCCGGTGGCGCTCGGCGCCGGCGCCGGCTCGCTGCGCGCGGCGCTCACGCCGATCGGGATCGTGACGCTGATCATCCTCGCAGCGCCGCTGCTCGCCACCCACACCGCGCTCGACGTGACCTCGGCGGGCCCATTTCGCGCGCCCGCGCTCGCGTACCCGTTCGGCACCGACGAAATCGGGCGCGACATCTTCTCGCGGGTGCTGTACGGCATGCGCGAGTCGTGGCTCAGCGCGCTCGGCGTGATCACCGTCGGCGCGGCCTTCGGCGCCCTCGTGGGCGCGCTCGCCGGCGCGTTCGGCGGGCTGATCGACATGGTGCTGATGCGCCTCACCGACCTGTTCCTCGCGTTGCCCGCGCCGGTGATCGCGATCGCCGTGATCGCCTCCATCGGCCCGAGCCTGTTCCACACGCTGCTCGCCCTCAGCGTGGTGTGGTGGCCGTGGTATGCGCGCATGGTGCGCGCGGAGGTGCGCGCGCACGCCTCGCGCCCCCACGCCGACGCGGCCCGCCTGGCGGGCGTGAGCAGAGCGCGACTCGTGCTGCGCCACCTGCTGCCCGCCGCGCTCGCACCGGTGGTCGTGACGATGTCGCTCGACGTCGGCAACCTGATCCTCGCGCTCGCGAGCCTGTCGTTCATCGGGCTCGGCGCGCCGCCTCCGGCTCCCGAGCTGGGGGCGATGAGCGCGCAGGGCCTCGAGTACCTCCTTGCCTACTGGTGGGTGCCGATCGCACCCGCCACCGCCGCTGCACTGCTTGCCCTTGTGGCGAACCTGCTCGGCGATCGTGCCAATCGCAGACTCAACCAAGGGAGAACCTGATGACGCTTCGCCGTGCCCTCCTCGCCCTGCTCGCCCCCGCCCTCGTCCTGGTGGCCGCCGGCTGCGGCTCGTCCTCGACGACGACGTCGACCGCAGGCTCGGCGACCCCGGCAAGCTCGACCAGCTCGGCGAGCCACATCCTGCGCATCCCCTACCTCGCGGACATGTCCGTGCCCGATCCCGACATCTTCTACGACATCGAGGGCAACTCGGTGATCCTCTCAGCCTACGAAGGGCTGCTCAAATACTCGCCCAACTCCGACAAGCTCGTCCCCGACCTCGCGACCAGCTGGAGCGAGTCGCCGGATCGGCTCACGTACACGTTCCACCTGCGCGCGAACGTGCACTTCCACGACGGCTCGCCGTTCACCGCCAAGTCGGTGATCGCCAGCTTCAAGCGGCGCCTGAACGTAGGTCAGGCGCCGGCCTACATGGTCAAGCCGATCGCCTCGATGACCACGCCCGACCCGCTCACGCTGGTGGTCAAGCTCAAGGAACCGGTGGACCCGTTCCTGGACTACCTGGCATCCAGCTGGGGGCCGAAGATGATCGGCCCCGAAGCGATCGTCACCCACGCGGGCAAAGACTTCGGCCAAACCTGGCTGCAGACCCACGACGACGGCACCGGCCCCTTCCAGCTGACCGAATTCGCCCGCGGGCGCCAGTACGTGCTCACCCGCAACGAAAACTGGTGGGGGGCGAAACCCTTCTTCCAGAAGGTGCTCCTCAAGATCACCCCGGACATCAGCACGCAGCAGTTGGAGCTGGAAAACGGAAGCGTCGACGGGATCATGCACTCCTTCCCCGCCGCCAACCTGTCATCGCTG
>Ga0208565_1000541_pt1 | contig 27337 bp, 25 predicted proteins | sample Sb_taG_7_FD_187706 | JGI IMG/M metagenome (GOLD analysis project Ga0208565, IMG submission 187706) | Peat soil microbial communities from Weissenstadt, Germany - Sb_50d_2_FS metaG (SPAdes) (version 2) | ecosystem: Environmental > Terrestrial > Soil > Wetlands > Peat | place: Germany...
ACTCTGACGGTCCCGGCGTTTGGCCCAAACAAAGTCGAATGCTCGGCAGGTTCGAGCGCCGGCCTGATCACCGGGCCCAAGACGGACGTGGACCGAATCACGTTCACCGGCTGTCAGCTGGAAGCTAAAAAATGCATGAGCGTCGGCCCTAACGGCACGCCGTCAGGGATCGAAGGAGTGATCACCACCAACCTGCTCGCCAGCGAGCTGGTCGATCACGGTGAACTCGGGGGCGGATCGCTCGAGTTGGAACCCGCGGCAGGTGAAGCGTGGGAGGAGTTTTCCAGCGCCGAACACCAGCCGTACGTGGCTGAATTCGTCTGCGGCGGTGAAATCCTTGCGCGGGTCAGCGGTGTCGTCAGCGGAGTCGTCGCCCCCGTCAACGCTCTCGCCATGACCGCCACCAGGAGCTTCGCGGTGGGACTCGCCGAACAGGCGCTCTTGACGGAAGCGTTCAATGGGGTCGAATTCGTGCCGCCGGGTGGTGCTCCCTCCAGCTTGGAAACTACGGCTACGATCACCTACGAAGTGCCGATCGAGGTCAAAACCTGAGCGCTGGGGAGCGATGATCGGAGCGGTGGCGGTGCGTGGGGCCGGCGGTTGGCGGCCCCACGCACGCGCGCACGCATGCACGTGCCGGCCGGTCGTCGCGGGTGATGGTTTTGCGTGGTCAAATGCGCCTCAAACTCCGTGTCGTGTTGCCGGGACGTAGCGCGGCGCGAGCATATCGGCGTACCCGGCGAGCGGGCTTGGCAATGCTTGCGCCACTATTGTCACGTTTATGTCTCCAATCCCGATCAACATTGCGGAACTGGTCGGCGGCACGCCGCTGGTCGGGATCCCGCGCATGCTCGAGGGGACGCCGGCGGCAGCGAGGGGCGTGGAGCTGTTCGCGAAGCTGGAGGCGTTCAACCCGGGCGGCAGCGTGAAGGACCGCATCGGCGTGGCGATGATCGAGGCGGCGGAGTCCGAAGGGCGGATCGAGCCGGGGCGCACGCTGATCGTGGAGGCGACGAGCGGCAACACGGGGATCGCGCTGGCGTTCGTGTGCGCTGCGAAGGGCTATGAGCTGGTGTTGACGCTGCCGCAGGGCATGAGCCGCGAGCGCGAGAGCCTGCTGCGGCTGTATGGGGCGCGCGTGCAGATCACCGAGTCGCTGGGGGGGATGAGCGAGGCGGTAAAGGCCGCGCAGGCGATGGCGCGCGAGGATGACGTGTTCCTGCCGGACCAGTTCTCGAACCCCGCCAACCCGGAGGTCCACAGGCGCACCACCGGGCCTGAGATCGAGCGCGCGCTGGAGGGGCGGGTGGACGTGCTCGTGGCGGGCGTGGGCACCGGTGGCACGATCACGGGCGTGGGCGAGTATCTGCGCGAACACTCAAACCCGGCGCTGCATGTGGTGGCGGTCGAGCCGCGCGGCTCGGCGGTGCTGTCGGGCGGGCGCCCGGGACCTCATCGCATCCAGGGCATCGGCGCGGGCTTCGTGCCGCCGGTGCTCAACCGCGAGCTGATCGACGAGGTCATCCCGGTGAGCGACGACGACGCGATCCAGACGGCGTGGAGCGCCGCCAAACGCGTCGGGCTGCTGGCGGGAATCTCCTGCGGGGCAGCATTGTGGGCGGCGTTGCAGGTCGCCGCGCGCCCGGAATCACAGGGCAAGCGCATCGTGGTCGTGATGCCAGACTCGGGCGAGCGCTACGTCTCGCAGACCTTCTTCGCCCCCTGAGGTCCTTGCGCGCCGGCCACGCCGCCGTGCGCTCAAATAGGTTGCATGGTCAACGATCGGCGCGTTTGCCCGCTACGCTGTTGGCATGGCCGGTCTCGGGCGGGTGGCGAGAGTGGTGAGCGAGGTTCGTTGCGACGTGCGCGCTGCGCGCGATCGCGATCCCGCCGCTCGTGGCGTCGCGCGGGCGGAGATCCTTGCGACTTGGCCGGGCATCCACGCGGTGTTGGCCTATCGCGTCGCGCACGCGTTGTATCTCGCGGAGGTGCCGCTGCTGCCGCGTCTGATCTCGATGTTCACGCGGGCGCTCACGGGCATAGAGATCCATCCGGCGGCACACATCGACTGCGGCCTGTTCATCGACCACGGAGCGGGCGTGGTGATCGGAGAGACGGCCGACATCGGCAAGGACGTGACCCTCTACCAGGGCGTGACGCTCGGGGGCACGGGCTTTGCCACCGGCAAGCGCCACCCCACGGTGCAGGACAACGTGACGATCGGCTCCGGCGCGAAGCTGCTCGGGCCGATCACGATCGGCCACGGCGCGAAGATCGGAGCCAACAGCGTCGTCATCACCGACGTGCCCGCCAACTCGACCGTCGTCGGCAACCCCGGCCATCCGGTGCGCGTGGACGGCAGGCGCGTGGAGGGACCGGACGCGGACTGGATACACCTGCCGGACCCGATCGCGGAGGCGATCCAGGCGCTTTCCAGCCGCATCGCGACGCTCGAAGGGCTGGTCGCCGAGCTGTCCGACGCTGAGCCCCAGCCGGCGGCCGAGGTCAGGCCGCTGCGTAGCGTGACGGGGCCGAACCCCGCCGGCGGCTGAACGGCAGACGCCGTTCGGGCCTGCAGTCTCAGCCGAGCGCGCATCTATGCTGGCTTTCGATGGCCGCGAATCCCCATGCGGAGCACTTGCAGGAGCTGCTGGAGGACCTGAACGAGCCCCAGCGGGAGGCTGTCACGCACGGCGAGGGGCCGCTGCTGATCCTCGCGGGGGCGGGCAGCGGCAAGACGCGCGTGCTCGCGCACCGGATCGCCTTCCTGATCTACACCGACCAGGCGCAGGCGGGGGAGATCCTGGCGATCACGTTCACCAACAAGGCCGCGGGCGAGATGCGCGAGCGCGTCGAGCGGCTGCTCGGACAGAGATGGGGTTCCCGCCCACCCATGTGGGTGATGACCTTCCACGCGGCCTGCGCGCGCATCCTGCGCGCGCAGGCCCAGCGCCTGGGCTACACGCGCCAGTTCACGATCTACGACCAGGCGGACGCGCGGCGGCTGACCAAGCGCTGCGCCGACGCGGTCGGCGTGGACCCCAAGCGCCATACGCCCGCCGCCCTGCACAACCAGATCTCCGCCGCCAAGAACCGGCTGATCGACGCGGCCTCCTACCGCCAGGCGGTCGGCTCGCCGTTTGAGGAGATGATCGCGGACGTGTATGACATCTACGAGCGCGACCTTCACCGCATGAACGCGATGGACTTCGACGACCTGCTGTTTCGCACGGTCAACCTGCTGGAGCTGTTCGAGGAGGTGCGCGAGCGCTACCGCGACACGTTCCGACACGTGCTCGTGGACGAGTATCAGGACACCAACCACGCGCAGTACCGGATGTTGCAGCTGCTCGTGGGCGGCGGGCGCGCGCCGCAGCGGGGCGAGCAACAGCCGGGCGACCGCCCCACCTACGCCGGGCCGGTCGGGCACCGCAACCTGGCGGTGGTCGGCGACGATGCGCAGTCGATCTACTCGTTCAGGCAGGCCGACATCCGCAACATCCTCGACTTTCGCGAGGACTTCCCGGACGCGCGTGTGGTCAAGCTCGAGCAGAACTACCGCTCCACGCAGACGATCCTCTCGGCGGCCAATGCGGTGATCGCCAACAACCGCGGCGGCGTCGCCAAGCGTCTGTGGAGCGAGCTCGGCGAGGGCGAGCAGATCAGGCTGCGCGCGTTCGAGGACGAGCACGCGGAGGCGCGCTTCGTGGTCGGTGAGATCCAGCGCCTGCTCGACGAGGAGCAGGTCTCGCGAGCGGAGATCGCGGTGCTGTATCGGACGAATGCGATGTCGCGCGTGATCGAGGAAACGCTCACGCGCCACGACATCGACTACCAGGTGATCGGCGGCACGAAGTTCTACGAACGCGCGGAGATCAAGGACGCGATCGCCTACCTGTCGCTGCTGGCCAACCCCGCGGATGTCGTGAGCTTCACGCGCGTGGTCAACTCGCCCAGGCGCGGCATCGGCCAGACCTCGCTGGCGCGCGTACTCGCGTACGCGTCGAGTTTGGACATATCCGTGTGGGAAGCCGCGGCGCAGCCCGAGCAGACCCCGGGACTGGGCGCGGCGGCGGTGAAGGCGCTGCGACGGTTCATGGACACGATGGCCGAGCTGCGCGAGCTGGCAGGCATGCCGGCGGTCGTGTTGGATGACGCACCGTCCGCAGAGGCCGAGCCGAGCCTGCGTGAAGGCGTGCCGGTGGGCGACCTGCTGGAGGCGATGCTCGCCCAGACCGGCTACGTGGAGGCGCTGGAGGCGGAGCGCACGATCGAGGCGCAGGGGCGCATCGAGAACCTCGAGCAGCTCGTCGAGGGCGCGCGCGAGTTCGACGCCCGCGCCGGGAAGGGCGCATCGTCCCCGGAGGGGGAGGACACGCTCGAGGTGTATCTGCAGCAGGTTGCGCTCGTGGCCGACGCGGACACGCGCAGCGACGAGGGCAAGGTCACGCTGATGACGCTGCACAACGCCAAGGGTCTCGAGTACCCGGTCGTGTTCATCAACGGCTGCGAGGATGGCGTGTTCCCGCACTCGCGCGCGATCGAGGAGGGGGGGCTGGAGGAGGAGCGCCGCCTGTTCTACGTGGGGGTGACGCGTGCGATGCGCGAGCTGTACCTGACCTACGCGCGCCGGCGGGCGGTGTTCGGGGCGCAGACATACGGCCTGCGCAGTCGCTTCCTCGACGAGATTCCCTCCGAGCTTCTGGACGAGCCCCAGGAGACGTTCATCCGCGCGAGCTCGCTGTCATCCGGCTTCGCGACGGCCGGCGCGACGTTCGGCCACGGCTCCTCCGTCGGCGCTCGGCGCGAGCAGGCCGGCGCCGGGGCCTGGCCGGCGGCGCGTCGGGGCGCGCCCGAGCACGCTGAGCCCGCCGTGCAGTTCCGCCTGGGCGAGGACATCGTGCACGCGGCGTTCGGCGACGGCGTGGTGACGGGCGTGGAGCCGGGCGGCGTGATTGTCGTGCGCTTCGCCGGCGACGGCTCCGAGCGCAAGCTGATGGCCGAGCACGCGCCTGTCAGCAGGCGCTGAGCAGACACGCAGCGCGGTCGTTCGTCTGCCCGTGGTGTCGGCCTGTCCGGGGCGCGCGTGTGCACCGTGCTCGCCCGCGCGAGCGCATAGCATCTCGGCCATGAGCGCGACGATCATCGACGGCAAGGCGATCGCCGCGCGCGTGCGCGCGCAGGTGGCGCGCGAGGTCGAGGCCTTCACGCGCCAAGTGGGTCGCCCGCCGGGCCTGGCGACGGTGCTCGTCGGCGAGGACCCGGCCTCGGCGGTTTACGTCGGCGGTAAGCAGCGCGCGTGCAGCGAGGTGGGCATGACGCCGTTCGACCGGCGCCTGCCCGCTGAGTCGTCCTTCGAGGAGGTCGCGGAGGAGCTCGAGCGCCTGAATGGCGACCGGGCTGTCAGCGGCGTGCTGTTGCAGCTGCCCGTGCCCGCGCATCTCGACGGCGCCGCGCTCACCGGGCTGATCAGTCCGGACAAGGACGTCGACGGTCTGACGCCGGTCAACGCGGGGCTGCTGGCGCTGGGGCGTCCCGGCCTGCGTCCGTGCACCCCCTGCGGCGTGATGGAGCTGCTGGATGACACCGGCGTGGAGCTCGAAGGCGCGGAAGCGGTCCTCGTCGGGCGCTCGAACCTGTTCGGCAAGCCGATGGCGCAGCTGCTGCTCGCCCGCAACGCCACCGTCACCATGTGCCACTCGCGCACCCGCGACCTGCGCGAGGTGTGCTCGCGCGCGGAGGTCCTGATCGTCGCGGTCGGACGCGCGCGCCTGGTGACGCGCGAGTTCGTGAAAGAGGGGGCGGTGGTGATCGACGTCGGCATGAACCGCCTTACCCCCGAGCAGGCGGGCAACAAGAGCGGCCTCGTTGGCGACGTTGACTTCGCGGCCGTCGCCGAGGTCGCCTGTGCGATCACACCCGTACCAGGCGGCGTCGGGCCGATGACGATCGCGCTGCTGCTTCGCAACACGCTGCAGGCGGCGCGCTACCAGGCCGAGCTCTACTCGATGCTCGCCGAGGTCGGCGAGGAGGGCGCGTGAGACGGCTGCGCCTCGGTGAGCTGCTGGCGCTCGCCGGCGCGATCTGCGTGCTGGTGTCGCTGTTCGAGCGCTCCTACGATGGACCGATCGGCCCTCTCGACGGGTGGGACACGTTCGGTCCGGCCGTCGTGCTGCTGCTCGCCGCCGTCGCCGCCGCGTTGGCGGTGGTGTTCAGCGCGCTCACCGAGCGTAGCCCCGCGCTGCCGGTGTCCACGGCCGTGTGGTGCGTGCTGCTCGGGTGCATGGCCGTGATCGCCGCGGTCGTCAGGGCGCTCGAGCGTCCCGATCACTCGACCATGGCCTGCATCGGCGTGTGGCTAGGCCTTGCGGGCGCCGTCGCGATCCTCGTCGGCGCCTGGCAGGTCCTGCGCGACGAACGACCGTCGCTGTACAAACCCGTGCGGCCGCAGCCGCGACCGCGTCCCTAGCGCTCGCGGCGCGTCTCCGCATCCGCGCCAAGGGCGATCTCCAGGGCGCTGGGTGTCGACCGGCCCGGACATCCGTGCAGGAGTACCGGCCACGGTGGGGAACTTTGTAATAAAGGATGCAAGCTCCGGCCGTGCGGCTGGATGGACAGCCGCAGTCACCACGATTCACGGGGGTCACCGCAATGGGCTTCGACATCAGCCGTCTGCGACGCTCAGACCAGGTCATCGGCGTCAGCGCCATCGCCCTGTTCATCTTCATGTTCTTCTTCAAGTGGTACGGCGGCAGCGCCAGCGCGTCCGTCGGCGGGGTGAGCGTAAGCAGCAGCTCCGACGCCTGGAACACGTTCCAGAACAGTCGTTGGCTGTGGCTGATCACGATCGTCGTGGCGCTCGCAGCGGTGGCGATCTCGGCGGGGGCGCTCGAGCTCAAGAGCCCCGTGCAGCCAAGCGTGCTGGTCGCCGGCCTCGGGGCGCTTTCCACGGCCCTGATCCTCTACCGCATCGTCCATCACCCCAGCGGCGGCGCCAGCAGCAGCATCGGCGCGGTGCACTACTCCTACTCCTACGGCATCAAGCTCGGCATCTGGCTCGGCCTGATCGCGGCAGCCGGGATTGCCTACGGCGGCTACCTGGCGATGCGCGACGAAGGCACCTCGCTGGCGGACGTGCGCGAGCAGGCCAGCGGCGCGATCAGCGGGCTGAGCGCCTCCGTGAGCGGCGCCGACGCTCCCAGCGCGGGCGACGCATCGGCTGCGACGGTCGTCTCTCCGGTCCCGGGTACGGCCGAGGAGGGTGGGGCACCGCCGCTGCCGCCCCCCGCCGCACCTCCCGGCGCCGCGTCCTAGAACCAGCCTGACGGCGGGCGCGCCGTAGAATGCGCGCCACTGTGATCGGACGTGAAGAGGTTCTGCAGGTCGCCCAGCTGGCGCGGCTGGCGCTCGCCGAGGAGGAGATCGAGCCGATGGCGCGCGAGCTCTCCGCCGTGCTCGACCACGTGGCGAAGATCGCCGAGCTCGACCTCGACGGCGTCGCGCCCACCTCGCACGTGGTCGCATCGTCCCTGGCATCCCCCTCCGGGGACGATGCGTCCCCGGAGGGGGAAGGGGAGGTCACCGGGGCGCTGCGCCCGGACGAGCCGCGCCCGTCTCTGGCGCGCGAGGTCGCGCTCGCACAGGCGCCGGCCGTCAGCGACGGCGGTTTCCTCGTCCCGAGCCCGCAGGCGTGAGCGCAGCATCGTCCCCGGAGGGGGACGTGCTCGAGCTGACCGCGGCGCAGGCGGCCGCGGCGATCGCCGCGGGTGAGCTGGACGCGGGCGAGCTGTTCGAGGTCTATCGCGCTCGCTCCGCGGCCGACCGAGCGGCTGGCGAGGACGGCCTGAACTGCTTCACCTGGGTTGCGGATGAGATGCCGGCGCCGAGCGCCTCTCCGCTTGCCGGCGTGCCGCTCGGCGTCAAGGACCTGTTCTGCACCGAGGGCGTCCCCAGCCAGTCCGGCTCGCGCATCCTCGAGCACTACCGCCCGCCCTACACCGCCAGCGCGGTCAGCCGCCTGGCGCAGGCCGGCGCGAGCCTGCTGGCGAAGACCAATCAGGACGAGTTCGCGATGGGTTCCTCGACCGAGAACTCCGCGTTTGGTCCGACGCTCAACCCGTGGGACCGAACGCGCGTCCCCGGCGGCTCCTCCGGCGGCAGCGCAGCCGCGGTCGCCGCCGGACTCGTGCCGTGGGCGCTCGGCACCGACACCGGCGGATCGATTCGTCAGCCGGCCGCGCTGTGCGGGATCGTCGGTCTGAAACCCACGTACGGCTCGGTCTCGCGCTACGGGATGATCGCGTTCGCATCCTCGCTCGACCAGGCCGGCCCGCTCACGCGCGACGTCACCGACGCGGCGCTGATGTTGCGCCACATGGTCGGGCGCGACCCCTGTGACGCGACCTCGTTGCAGCCACCCGAGGAGATCGAGCTGCCACACGCGGAGCGCCTGGACGGGATGCGACTCGGCGTCCCCGCGGAGCTCACCGGCGCATCGTCCCCGGAGGGGGAGGGGGAAGAGGAAGGGGAGGGCATCGAAGCGGGCGTGCTCGAGGCCTTCCAGAGCGCGCTCGCGCGCGCACAAGAGCTCGGCGCGCAGGTGCAGGAGATCGGCCTGCCGCACGCCCCGCACGCGCTGTCCGCTTACTACGTGCTCGCCCCCGCCGAGGCATCCTCCAACCTCGCGCGCTTCGACGGCGTGCGCTACGGCCTGCGCAGTGGCGACGCGGGGGACCTGTTCGACATGTACACGCGCACCCGCCACGACGGTTTCGGCGCGGAGGTCAAGCGTCGCATCATGCTCGGCACATACGCGCTGTCCTCCGGTTACTACGACGCCTACTACGGGCGCGCGCAGCGCGTGCGCACGAAGATCGCCGAGGACTTCGCCGCGGCGTTCGCGCAGGTCGACTTCATCCTCACGCCCACCACGCCCACGGTCGCGTTCAAGTTGGGCGAGAAGACCGGCGACCCGCTCGCCATGTATCTGAACGACTACTGCACCGTGCCGATGTCGCTCGCCGGCATACCAGCGATCTCGATCCCCTGCGGGCTCAGCCAGGGGCTGCCAGTCGGCCTGCAGATCGCCGGCCCCGCGTTCAGCGAGAACCGCCTGCTCGACGCCGCGTACGCGCTCGAGCTAAGCCTCGGCTTCGATGGGAGCGCCGCCCGTGTCTGAGCTGCGAACGCCAACTCAAAACCATCACTACGAGCCTGTGATCGGACTCGAGATTCACGTGCAGCTCGCGACCGCCACGAAGATGTTCTGCGGCTGTGAGCTCTCGTTCGGCGAGCCGCCGAACACGCGCACCTGCCCCGTCTGCCTGGGCCTGCCCGGCAGCCTGCCCGTCGCCAACGCGCGCGCCGTGCACTTCGGGCTGATGATCGGCCTCGCGCTCGGCTGCGAGCTCGCGCCGCGCTCGATCTTTCACCGCAAGAACTACTTCTATCCGGACCTGCCCAAGGGCTATCAGATCTCGCAGTACGACGAGCCGCTGTGTCGCGGCGGGCGCCTGGGCGACGTGCGCATCCACCGCGTGCACCTCGAGGAGGACGCCGCCAAGCTGATCCACGTCGGCGCGAGCGGGCGCATCCACGGCTCGGACGCCAGCATCGTCGACTTCAACCGCGGCGGCACGCCGCTCGCCGAGATCGTCACCGAGCCCGATCTGCGCTCGCCCGAGCAGGCAAGCGTTTGGCTGAAGCTGCTGCGCGCGACCATGCGCCAGCTCGGTGTCAGCGACGTGAACATGGAGGAGGGCTCGCTGCGCTGCGACGCCAACATCTCGCTGCGCCCGGTTGGCGCCAGCGAGCTGGGCGTCAAGACCGAGCTGAAGAACATGAACTCCTTCCGCTTCATCGAACGCGGCATCAGGGCCGAGATCGCGCGTCAGCAGCGGATCCTCGAGGGCGGCGGGCAGGTCGTGCAGGAGACGCTCCACTACGACCCTGCCTCCGAGCGCATCACCTCGCTGCGCTCCAAGGAGCAGGCGCACGACTATCGCTACTTCCCCGAGCCCGACCTCGTGCCCGTGACCATCGACGAGCGGATGCTCGACGCGGCCCGCGCCGACATGTCCGAGCTCCCCGCCGAGCGCGCCGCGAGGTTCGAGCGCGAGCTGGGGCTGAGCGCTGAGAGCGCACAGCTGCTCGCGTTCCGCGCCGAGCTCGGGGACTACTTCGACGCGGCGCTCGCCGCCGGTGTCGCATCGTCCCCGAGGGGGGAGGGAGAGCCCCCACCGCCGCCGCAGGCGCTCGCCAACTGGATCACCGGCGAGCTCCTCTCGCGCCTGGGCGACGACGAGGCGGGCGGGGATCCCTCCAAATCGCGCGTCACGCCGCGCGCGCTCGCCGCGCTCGTGGGCTTGGTCGCGGCCAAGAGCGTCAGCGTGGGGGCGGGGCGGCAGGTGCTCGACAGGCTCATCGCCGACGGCGGCGACCCCGTGGCGATCATCGAGGCCGAGGGTCTCGCGGCGATGGGCGGTGGCGATGAGCTCGCCGCGATCGTCGCCGCCGCGCTGCACGCCAACGCCGATGCCGCGCAGCGTGTGCGCGAAGGCAACGCCAAGGCGATCGGCCCGATCGTCGGGCAGGTCATGCGCGAGACCAAGGGCCGCGCCGACGGCACCGAGGTCGCGCGGCTCGTGCACGAGCAGCTCGGCGTCTAACGTCGCGCGCGACATTTTGGACGGCCGGCCAAAGGCAACGCACCGACGCTGCGCCAACATACACGTCAACAGCGTCGATCTCGCGTAGGCAGGGACAGCCCGCGAGCTCGGTTGGCTGGGTCGTACATAGCGATTCCTCCCACATCGACAGTGCCGGCTTCCCTCGGCCGGTGCCATCAGGGGGTGCGGCCGGGCAGGGGTAGGCTTTCCTGTCCGGCCGCGCTACCATTCGAGGAGATCCTCATGAACGAGTCATCGGCCCGGTCCCGCTCGCTTGGCAAGACCGCACTCGCAGGTCTGGTGGTGCTGATCGCCGGCTACGTGCTGCTGAAGATCGTCATCGGGATCGCGATCGCGATCGCGACCACCGTCGCGGTGATCCTCGCGATCGTCGCCATCATCTGGGCGCTGCGCGTCCTGCTCTGAAAGCGGCGCGCGGCGTGGCATACGTCGTCATCGCCGTCTGCTTCGGTCTCGCTGGCGGCATCGTCGGCAAGATCAAGGGCAGCTCGTTCGTGCTGTGGTTCCTGATCTCCGGCGGCATCCCCGTCCTGGGTCTGCTCGCGGCGATCGCCTACCGCTTCGAGCGTGACGAGCTGCGCCGGCAGTGCCCCCAATGCGGTCGCGTGACCAAGATCTACGACGCGCTGTGCACGCGCTGCGGCGCCGAGCTCGACTTCCCGGACGTCGCGATCGCACCCGAATCCTGGGAGCGCATGCCCGCCGCGCCCTCGCGCTGACTTCGGCTCGCCTAAGCCGATTTCGGGTGCCCTAAGCCGGTGGGTGGCATACGCTGCTGGAATGAGCACGCGTGTGAAGACCGCGCTGGTGGTCAAGCAATCGCCGATCGAGCGCTGGATTCACCGCGCGGGGTTCAGCAGCGAGCGAGACTTCGTGCTGCGCGTGGTGCAGCCGGCGCTCGTGGGCATGATCGACGGCACCGTCTCCTCGCTCGCGCCGATCTTCGCCGCGGCGATCGCCTCGAACTCGCACACGGCGCTGCTGGTCGGCTTCTCCACGGCGCTTGGCGCCGGCGTGAGCATGGGCTGGTCGGAGGCGCTGTCGGATACCGGCGAGCAGACCGGCCGCGGCTCGGCGATCGTGCGCGGCGCGATCACCGGCGGCATGACCACGCTCGGCGGCATCTTCCACACGCTCCCGTTCTTGATCTCCGACGTGCACAAAGCGCTGCTCGTGGCGGGCTGCGTGGTCGCCTTCGAGCTGTTCGCGATCGCCTGGGTGCGCAACCGCTTCCTCGAGGTCTCGCTGCGCTCCTCGCTGCTGGTGGTGACCGTGGGCGGCGCGATCGTGCTCGCCATCGGCGTCGGCATCGGCTCCTCCTAGCGGTCGCCGGCGGGCCCAAACCCGCTGGTACACTGACCATTTTCCCCGAAAATGGCAGGAAGGAGGTCGACGATGCGCGCAGTTGACGCGTTGATGGAATGTCTGAAGGCGGAGGGCGTGGACGTCGTCTTCGGCCTGCCTGGCGGCGCCAACCTGCCCACCTACGACGCTTTCGTCAACGGCGGCATCCGCCACATCCTCGTGCGCCACGAGGCCGGGGGCGGCCACGCCGCGGAGGGCTACGCGCGCGCCACCGGCAAGGTCGGCGTGATGTTCGCCACCAGCGGGCCCGGCGCGACCAACCTGGTCACGCCGATCTGCGACGCGATGATGGATTCGACGCCGACGGTCTTCGTCACCGGCCAGGTGCGCACCGAGCTACTCGGCACCGATGGCTTCCAGGAGGCCGACACGATCGGCATCACGATGCCGGTCGTCAAGCACTCGTTCATGATCCAGCACCCGACGGAGCTCCCGCGCGCGATCCACGAGGCGTTTCACATCGCGCGCACCGGCCGACCCGGACCGGTGCTCGTCGACATCCCGCAGGACCTCTCGCGTGCGGAGATCGACTACGAGCCCGTCACCGACGTGCGCCTGCCCGGCTACCAGCCCAAGCTTGACGGCAACCAGAAGCAGATCCGCCAGGCCGCCAAGGCGCTCGCCGCGGCGCAACGCCCCGTGATCTACGCCGGCGGCGGCGTCGTCAACGCCAACGCGGCCGCCGAGCTGATCGAGTTCGCCACCTCCGACCGCTTTCCGGTTACGTGCACGCTGATGGGCCTCGGCGCGTTTCCCGCGCGGGTGGATGGCGAGCAGCATCCCCAGTGGCTCGGCATGCTCGGCATGCACGGCACGCGCGCGGCCAACTACGCGATGGACGAGGCCGACCTGATATGCGCGGTCGGCGCGCGCTTCGACGACCGCATCACCGGCAAGCTCTCCGAGTTCGCGCCACGCGCGAAGTTCATCCACATCGACGTCGATCCCGCGGAGATCTCAAAGAACGTGCCCGCGCACATCCCGATCGTCGGCGACGCCAAGAACGTGCTCGCCAAGCTCGTGATCGAGTACCGCGCGATCGGCGCCGATCCCGCGCGCCTGGATGCCTGGTGGAGCAGGATCGAGGGCTGGCGCGCGAAGTACCCGCTCGCCTATGAGGACAGCGCCGACATCGAGATCAAGCCGCAGTACATGGTGCAGGCGCTGTATGAGGCGACCGGCGGCGAGGCGATCGTGGTCAGCGACGTCGGCCAGCACCAGATGTGGGCCGCGCAGTACTACGACTTCCCCGCGCCGCGGCGCTGGATCAACTCGGGCGGCCTCGGCACGATGGGCTTCGGCCTGCCCGCGGCGATGGGCGCGGCGGTCGGCTGCCCCGAGCGGCTCGTGTGCGCGCTCGTCGGCGACGGCTCGGTGCAGATGAACGCACAGGAGCTCGCGACGTGCGCGCAGAATGACATCCCGATCAAGGTGTTCATCATGAACAACGGTTATCTGGGGATGGTCCGTCAGTGGCAGGAGCTGTTCTGGGACGGCAAATACAGCCACGTGGACATGGGCGAGTTCCCCGACTTCGTCAAGCTCGCGGAGGCCTACGGTGTTACGGGCATGCGCTTCACCGACAAGACCACGCTGGTGCAGGACATCAAGCGCGCGATCGCCACGCCCGGGCCGGTGCTGGTGGACGTGCGCGTGACGCGCGAGGAGAACACCTACCCGATGATCCCCGCCGGCAGCGCCGCGCGCGAGATGGTCGGTCCTGCCAGCCACGACCGTGAGAGCATCGGGTGATCATCATGGGAGAACCCGGCACGAAGGCCCCGCTCAGCCTCGAAGAGCTCGAAGCGTCGACGAACATGCGCACGGGCCGCAAGCACGTGCTGTCGATCCTCGTGGAAAACAAGTCCGGCGTGCTGACGCGCATCGCCGGCCTGTTCGCTAGGCGCGGCTTCAACATCGACACGCTCACGGTCGGCCCGACCGAGGACACACAGGTCTCGCGCGTGACGCTCACCGTCGACGGCGCGCTGCACCCGATCGACCAGGTGACAAAGCAGCTGCACAAGCTCGTCAACGTGCTCAAGATCCGCGACCTCGAGCCGGCGGAGACGGTCTCGCGCGAGCTCGCGCTGTTCAAGGTCTCAGCCGATGGGGTGCAACGCGGCGAGCTGATGCAGATCGCTGAGATATTCCGCGGCAAGGTCGTAGACGTGACCAAGCGCGCGATCATCATCGAGGTGACGGGCACGACCGAGAAGATCGAGGCGTTCGAGACCATGGTTCGCCCGTTCGGCCTGATCGAGATGATGCGCACGGGCGAGATCGCGATCTCGCGTGGCCGCAGCGAGACCTAGCACCGTCCACGACCCCTTCGCGCTGGGCGCGGAGGACCGCGAGCGTCTGTCCGCGCACCTCGCGCTGGCGGTCGGGCGCGCGCGCCGCAGCGGCACGGGAGTGCTGGCGAGCATCACGCTGGGGCTGCCCGCTGACGTGGACCCCTCGGCGGTCGTATGTGCCTCGCGCCAGCCGGAAGAGCGCTGGTTCGTGTTCGAGCAGCCCGACCGGGGATACGCGGCGTTGGCGGCGCTCGGCGACGTCGCGAGGCTGGCTGCCGCCGGTCCCGAGCGCTTCGCCGCCGTCGCCGACAGCTGGCGGGCGCTGTCCGCGGCCGCGGTCGCCGACACGACTGACGAGCCCGCCGGAGCGGGACCGGTGGCGGTCGGGGGCTTCGCGTTCGCCAGCGACGGCGGCGCGGCGCCTCACTGGCAGGGATTCGAGCCCGCCTCGCTGACCGTGCCAGAGGTGACGCTCGTGCGCTCCCAGCGTGGCGGCGAGCGTGCGGTGCGCATGACGCTCGCGGCGCTCGCCTGTCCCGACGACCTGCCCGAGGAGCTGCTCGCCCGCCTGCAGCGCCGTGTCGCGCAGCTGCGCGAGCGCCCGATGCCGATGCTCGACCCTGCACCCAGCGGGCGCTTTCAGGTGGCGAGCGCGATGCCACCCGAGCACTACGAGCAGGCGGTCGCACGCGCCACCGAGCTGATCGGCTCCGGCGAGCTGCAGAAGATCGTGCTGGCCCGCGAAGTGCAGGTGCACGCGCCGCTCGCGTATGACCCGGCGGCGGTGTTCGGGGTGCTGCGCGCCGAGTTCCCCTCGTGCTCGGTGTTCTGTGTCGGGCGCGGCGAGGCGACCCTGATCGCCGCCAGCCCCGAGCTGCTCGTAAGGCGCGAGGGCCAGCGCGTGAGCACGCTCGCGCTAGCCGGCTCCACCCGCCGTAGCGCCGACCCCGCCGTCGACGCGCACCTCGGCGAGCAGCTGCTGCGTGACGAGAGCTACCGCCACGAGCACGCGATCGTCGCGCGACGGATCGAGCGCACGCTGCGTCCGCACGCGATCTGGGTGACCGCCGCGAGCGAACCGGAGCTCGTCAGGATCGCCAACATCCAGCACCTCGCCACGCCGATCCGCGCGCAGCTGGCCGCGCCGATGGAGGCGCTCGAGCTGGCCGGGCTGATGCACCCGACACCCGCCGTCGGCGGCGAGCCGCTCGAGCGTGCCGCACCGCTGATCCCCGCGCTCGAGGGCCTAGACCGCGGCTGGTACACCGGCCCCGTCGGCTGGACCGACGCGACCGGCGACGGTGAATTCTGCGTCGCCCTGCGCTGCGCGCTGCTGCGCGAGAACGTCGCCCGCTGCTACGCCGGCAACGGCATCGTGCGCGACTCCCATCCCGCCAGCGAGCTCGCCGAGACCGAGGTCAAGCTGCAGGCGCTGTTGCCGCTGCTGGCGGGGTGAAGTCCGGCCGGCGGTTGCCGGCATCTTCGACTCGATGGGCAGATCCTCAGTCCTGCTGTATACTGTAATACAGCATGCAGCACCGTACGCAGCTCTATCTCGATGAGAGCCAGTATCGCTGGCTCAAGCAGCAGGCCGGTCGAGGCGGGAGCGTCGCTGGGGTGGTACGCGACCTGATCGACACCGCGCGGGCGCGCAAGCCCAGCCAGTCACGCGATCCGCTGATTCGCTATCTGATCGACGAGCCAACGGCGCCGTCGTCGGTCGATTCGACAGTTGAGACGTTGGACGAGGACCTCTACGGTTGAGGAAAGTCTTCGTCGATACGGGTGCGTTCGTCGCTATGCGCAACGCAGCCGAGCGCCAGCATATCGCAGCGCGCGCGGCGCTCGCCGCGCTTGTCGCCGAACGCACGCCGCTGTTCACCTCGAACTACATCGTCGCTGAGACGTACACGGCGCTGCTGATACGCGTCGGCCGGGATGAGGCGATCGGCTGGGGCAAGCACTTTCGCGAAGGCCAGGCAATCGAGTTGGTACGCGTGGATGAGGCGCTCGAGGATGCCGCATGGTCGATCCTCGAGTCGCATGCCGACAAGCAGTGGAGCTACGTTGACGCAACCTCATTCGCGCTGATGGAGCGCGAAGGCGCCACCGAGGCGCTCGCGTTCGACCGGCATTTCGCCCAGCGTGGTCTCACGCTCATCCCCTGACCCGCTCGCCCTGCGGGTCGAACAGCGGCTCGCGCGCCACCTCGCCGCTCACCCACTCGCCGAATATGTCGACCTCGACGGCCGTGCCGATCTCCACCTCCGCGGGCAGGTAGGCGTAGGCGATCGAATGTTTCACCGTATAGCCATAGCCGCCGCTGGTCACGCGACCGAGCACCTCGCCGTCGACTCGCACGGGCTCGTTGCCGAGCGCCACCGAGCGCGGGTCTGAGAGCACCAGGCAGCGCAGACGCCGCGACGGTATCGAAACCCCGCCCGCCCCGCCCGCTCCGTCGGGCGAACCGAGGTCGAGCGCGCCTGCGCCGAGGAAGCCGCCCTCCTTCTTCACGCAGAACCCCAGCCCAGCCTCATAGGGGTTCTCATCGGCGGTGATGTCCGCCGCCCACACGCGGTAGCCCTTCTCCAGGCGCAGCGAGTCGATCGCGCGGTAACCGCCCGCCACGAGCCCGTGCTCGCTCCCAGCCTGCCACAGGCTGCGCCACAGGCCCGCCCCGTACTCGGTAGGGCAGTAGAGCTCCCAGCCGAGCTCGCCGACGAACGTCACCCGCAGCGCACGCACCGGCACATCGCCGACCGTCAGCTCGCGCATGCGCATGTAGCCGAAGTCGAGCGGGTCCCCCTCCCCCTCCGGGGACGATGCGGCGGTGAGCGGCGCGAGGATGTCGCGCGCGCGTGGGCCCCACAGCGCAAAGCAAGCCCAGCGCGCGGTCACGTCCGCGCAGCTCACGCCGCCGTCGGCCGGTGTGTGGCGGCGAATCCAGCTGAGGTCGTGGTTGCCGAACGCCGTTCCCGTGACGATTGAGAACAGCTCCGTCGCCACGCGCGTGACCGTGAAGTCGCACTCGATCCCTCCGCGCCGGTTGAGCATCTGCGTATAGGTGATCGCTCCCACCTCGCGCGCGACGCGGTTGTCGCACAGGCCTTCCAGAAAGTCGGCCGCCCCCGGTCCCGCGATCTCGAGCTTTGCGAAGGAGGACTCGTCGAACAGCCCCGCGCGCTCGCGCGTGGCCAGATGCTCGGCGCCGATCGCCGGTGACCAGTGCATGCCCGCCCAGCCGCGCGGGCGCAGCGACTGATCGCCCGCGGGCGCGTTGCTCTCATACCAGTTCACTCGCTCCCAGCCTGACTTCTCGCCGAACGCGGCGCCGTGCTCGACGTGCCACGGGTAGGCGCTCGAGGTCCTCAGCGGCCGGCCCGCCTGGCGCTCGTGCCCCGGGTAGCGGATGTCGTAGTAGGTCTCATACACCTCCCGTGTGCGCTTCAGCGTGTAGCTAGGCGAGCGAAAGTGCGGGCCGAAGCGCCGGATGTCCATCTCCCAGAGGTCCTGCTCGGGCTCGCCCGCGAGGATCCACTCGGCCATCGCCTTGCCGATTCCGCCCGCGCCCGCGAGGCCATGGGCGCAGAAGCCGGCCGCGACGAAGAAGCCGCGCACCTCGCTCTCGCCGAGGCAGAACTCGTTATCGGGCGTGAACGCCTCCGGGCCGTTGATCAGGCGCGTGACCGTGATCTCATCCATCACCGGCACGCGCCGGCGGGAGTTCGCCGCGATCTCCTCGAAGCGCGGCCAGTCCTCCTCGAGCAGGCGACCGTTGAAGTCCGCCGGGATCGCGTCCAGCAGGCGCTCGTCCAGCGCCCACGGCGCCGAGGCGCGCTCATAGCCGCCCATGATCAGGCCGCCGCCCTCCTCGCGGAAGTAGATCAGCAGGTCGGGGTCGCGCAGCGTCGGCAGGTGCACCCGCTCCTCACCGAGCGCCAGCTCGCGGAACGGCTGGGTGACGAGGTACTCGTGCGCGAACGGCACGATCGGCACGCGCACGCCCGCCATGCGCGCGATCTCAGCCGCGAACATGCCGCCCGCGTCGACCACCACCTCCGCCTCGATCGGGCCCCACTCAGTCTGCACGCCGTTGACACGAGCGAGGGTGGACTGCCGGTCGACGTCGATACCCGTCACGCGCGTGTGCGTGAAGATGCGCGCGCCGCCCTCGCGCGCGCCCTGCGCGAGCGCTGTCGTCAGCAGCGACGGGTCCAGGTAGCCGTCGCTGGCCAGGAACGAGCCGCAGCGCACGCCGTCGGTGCTCATCAGCGGAAACAGCGCCTGTGCCTGCTCGGCGGAGACCAGCTCGAGCGCCAGGTTGAACGTCTTCGCCCACGCCACCTGGCGCAGGACCTCCTGCTCGCGCTCGGGCGTGCACGCCAGGCGAATGCCACCGCACTGCACCCAGCCGCAGTCGAGCGTCCGATAGAGCTCGACCGAGTCCATCATGATGCGCGTCAGCGGCAGGCTCGAGCGCAGCTGCCCCACCAGCCCGGCCGAGTGAAAGGTTGAGCCGCTGGTCAGCTCGTTGCGCTCGAGCAGCACCACGTCGCGCTCGCCGAGCTGGGCGAGGTGATAGGCGATCGAGGCGCCGCCGACGCCGCCGCCGATGATCACCACGCGCGCGCGGTCCGGCAGCTCTCGCGCTCTGGCCATCTATCCCGCGGCGGCGAGCCACTCGCCGAATCGGGGTTCCGCGATCGCCGTGCGCAGCCGCGCGAAGTGCTCGCTCGCGTAGCCGTCGAAGTCGAACGACAGCTCGGAGACGCTGGCCTGCACCACGCCCCACGCCGCCTCGCGCGCGTCCGAGAGTACGCGCATCAACCGCAGCGCCGCGCGCCGCTGCTCGGAGGGCTGCTCGCCGTGATAGGCGGTCAGCAGGCGCTCGTCGGTCGCGGGGTCGAAGTCGTTGTTGATCGACAGGTTGCCGAGATCGAAGCGCCGATCGCCCATGCCCGCGTACTCCCAGTCGACGATCATCAGCCGCCCATCGCTCTCGCGGCGGATGATGTTGGCGGCGAGCAGGTCGTTGTGGCATGGGCACGGCTCGCAGGCGGGCAGAGCGGCTGCGATCCGCTCGGCGGCGGCGTGCGCCTGCGCATAGACATCGGGAAGCTCGCCGCCGCGCTCGTGCACGATCGCCGCGTAGCGTTGCAGCAGCTCGGGGACGCAGAAGCGTGTGGGCAGGCGTGTGCCCGAGTCGTGAAAGCGCCGTAGGGCGCGCGCGATCTCCTCCACGTGGTCCCTGAGCTCTGCCGCCTGCAGCGGACGGCCAGCCACGAAGCGCGTCACCAGACAGTCCTCGAACGTCATCGCCACCGCCGGAGCGACTCCCAGGCTCGCCGCGGACTCGCTCGCCAGGCGCTCTGACTCGCGGTCGATGCCCAGCAGCGCGGTGTCTTTGCCGGGCCGGCGCAGCACGTACTCGCTGTCGCCGAGCGTGACGCGGAAGTTGCGGTTGGTGATGCCGCCCGCGAGCTCTGCGGGCGCGTGCGCGAGCGGTCCCAGCGTGGGCTGCAGGTGCGTCAGGATGTCGTTCAGCTCGCCCACCGCGCGCGTGCCGTTGCACGTTAAGGCCCACAACCTATACCTTCAACGACTGTGACCAGCGAGGCTCACAGCGCGATCAGCATCGAGCAGCTGCGTAGCGAGGTGTCCAGCGGTTCGATCGACACGGTGCTGCTGGCGATGACCGACATGCAGGGGCGCCTGCAGGGCAAGCGTCTGACCGCAGGGCACTTCCTCGACGAGGTCGCCCATCATGGCGCCGAGGGCTGCAACTACCTGCTCGCCGTCGACGTCGACATGCGCACCGTCGACGGCTATGAGATGGCTTCCTGGGAGCGCGGCTACGGCGACATGCTGCTCGTTCCCGACCTGGCCACGCTGCGGCTCGTGCCCTGGCAGGAGGGAACGGCGATGTGCCTGGCCGACGTGGCCTGGCTGGACGGCACCGAAGTCGCGGCCTCGCCGCGGCAGATCCTGCGCCGCCAGCTCGCGCGCCTGGCCGAGCGCGGTTGGCACGCCAACGCCGGCACCGAGCTCGAGTTCATGGTGTTCCTTGACACCTACGAGGAGGCCTGGCACAAGGGCTATCGCGACCTGCGTCCCGCGAACCTCTACAACGTCGACTACTCGCTGCTCGGCACCGCGCGCGTGGAGCCGCTGATCCGCCGCATCCGCAACAGCATGACGGCTGCCGGCATGGTCGTGGAGGATTCCAAGGGGGAGTGCAACTTCGGCCAGCACGAGATCAACTTCCACTACGCGGATGCGCTGCGCACGGCCGACGAGCACTCGATCTACAAGAACGGCGCCAAGGAGATAGCCGCCTCCGAGGGCATGGCGATCTCGTTCATGGCCAAGTACGACGAACGCGAGGGCAACTCTTGCCACATCCACTTCTCGCTCGCCGACGAGCACGGTCCACTGTTCGCGCGCGACCGGGCGCTGTTCGACTCGTTCCTCGCCGGCCAGCTCGCGTGCCTGCGCGAGATGACGATGCTGCTCGCGCCGCACATCAACTCCTACAAGCGCTACACCGCCGGGAGCTTCGCGCCGACGGCGGTCGCGTGGGGTCACGACAACCGCACCTGCTCGCTGCGCGTCGTCGGGCACGGGCCCTCGCTGCGCTTCGAGAACCGCTCCGGCGGCGCCGACCTGAACCCCTACCTGGCCCTCAGCGCGCTGATCGCATCGGGGCTGCACGGCGTCGACGCCGGCCTGGCGCTCGAGCCCGCGCACGAGGGCAACGCCTACGTCGCCAGCGAGCGTCCGCGCCTGCCGGGCACGCTGCTCGCCGCGCGTGAGCTGTTCGCCGCCAGCGAGGTCGCGCGCGAGACCTTCGGCGAGGAGGTCGTCGCGCACTATCTCAACGCTGCTGACGTCGAGCTGAGCGCCTTCCAGGCGGCCGTCACCGACTGGGAGCGTGTGCGGGGGTTCGAGCGGCTGTGAGCGCGAGCGCGCCGGAGAGCGACGGTGCGAACCTCTGAGCAGGGTCTCGTCCCGCGCGGCACGCTCACCTCTCCCGAGGCCGTGTTCGCGCCCGTCCGCTCCTACACGGCCTTCGAGGAGACCGTCGACAGGCTTGGCACCGCGATCAAGCTCGGCCTGCTGCCTCCGGGATCGCAGCTGCCCGCCGAGCGCGAGCTGTGCGCGCGCCTGGGGATCGCGCGCTCGACGCTGCGCCAAGCATTGACCGCGCTCGTCCAGAGCGGGCACGTGTTCGCCACGCGCGGGCGCGGCGGCGGCACGTTCGTCTCAGACCCGCAGCCGCCCGCCGACCCGCCCTCCGCGCAGATGCTCGCGCAGTGGCGAGACACGTGCGACGAGCGCTTGGCGGTCGAGCTGGGGGTGGCCGTGCTGGCGGCCGAGCGCGCCGAGCGCCGCGATCTGGACGCGCTCGACGAGATCGCCGCTCTGCTGGAAGGCACGCTGGAGGACTTCGCGGCCTATCGCCAGGCGGATGTGCGCCTGCACGTCGGGCTCGCGGAAGCGACGCGCTCCGCGCGCCTGGTGCGCTCGATGACCGAGGTGCAGGGCGCGATGACCGATCTGATCGCGCACATCGCGCACCCGCCCGAGGTGCTGGCCTCCTCCAACGCCCAGCACCGGCGCCTGCTGGGCGCCGTGCGCAAGCGCGACGAGCTGCGCGCCGTGCGCGCCATCACTGAGCACCTGCACGGCACCGAACACATCCTCGCCGGCCTGATGCCCAAGGGCTGACCGCGCGCAGCGGCCTGTCCGCCCCCTGCTGGCCAGCTGTCGGTCGGTCGTTGCGAGATTTGGGCCACGTGCACTTGACATCGCGTGACGATCGCGCGTATTGTCACGAATGAAGGACGGACGAGCAAACCTTTTCCTGAGGGGGCACGTACATGAGCACAACCGGGACACTGAGCGCAGACGAGCAGCGACTCGCCGAGCTCGGTTACAAACAGGAGCTGAAGCGCGGTTGGAGCGGGTTCTCCAACTTCGCGATCTCGTTCTCGATCATCTCGGTGCTCGCCGGCTGCTTCACGACGTATGGCCAGGCGTTCAAGAACGGCGGCCCGATCGCGATCTCGATCATGTGGCCGGTGATCAGCGTGCTGATCCTGATGGTCGCCTTCTCGATGTCCGAGCTCGCCTCGGCGATGCCCACGGCGGGCGGCATCTACTACTGGGCCTCCAAGCTCGGCGGCGCGGGCTGGGGCTGGTTCACCGGCTGGTTTAACCTGATCGGCCTGATCGCGGTCGTCGCCTCGGTGGACTACGTGTGCGCGACCTTCTTGATGAACCTGCTCGGCCTCTACAACGTCCACTTCATCTTCAACTTCGCGAAGGCCTCAGCGGCCACGGACGTCCATTACAGCGCCCATGTCAACTTCGCGCTGTTCGCGTTCCTACTGACGGTCCATGGGCTGGTCAACGTCTTCTCCAGCCACCTCGTGTCGATCTTCAACGGCATCTCGGTCTGGTGGCACCTGATCGGCGTCGCCGTGATCGTCATGATCCTGATCCTCGTCCCCAGCCACCACGCGAGCTTCTCCTACGTGTTCGGCCACCGCGCCAACGAATCGGGCTTCAGCAATCACATGTACTGGTTCTACGTGCTGCCCCTGGGCTTCCTGCTGACGATGTACACGATCACCGGCTACGACGCCTCCGCGCACGTCTCCGAGGAGACCCACGGGGCTGCCGAGGCGGCCCCTAAAGGGGTATGGCGATCGGTGTTCTACTCGGCGGTGGTCGGCTGGATCGTGCTGCTGGCGATCACCTTCGCGATCCAGAAGTCGAAGGAACCGGAACTGCTGAAAGCAGGCTTCCCGGCCCTGGCGATCTTCACCACCGCGCTCAGCACGGCAGGTGCGAAGGCGGTCGTCCTGATCTCGACCATCGGTCAGATCTTCTGCGGCATGGCCTGCGTAACGAGCGCCTCGCGCATGACCTTCGCCTTCTCCCGCGACGGCGCCGTGCCGGGGCACAACCTGTGGCGGCGCCTGGGCAAGAATCGAACCCCCACCTGGTCGGTGTTGTTCGTCTGCCTGTTCGCGCTGATCGTGACCATCCCCGCGTATTTCCCGAACCACCTGGGTACGCCGGTCGCGTTCCTCGCCGTCACCTCGATCTCGGTCATCGGCCTGTACATCGCTTACACGATCCCCGTGTTCCTGCGCTGGCGCATGGGCGACGCGTTCCAGGCCGGCCCCTGGACGCTCGGGAGTAAATACAAATGGATGAACCCGATCGCGTTCAGTTGGGTGGCGATCTGCGTGGTCATCTTCTGCCTGCCGTTCGCGCCCGCGGGCGTCTTCTTCAAACACGGCTTTGAATGGTCGGCCGTCAACTACGCTCCGCTCGTGACGATCGGCGTGATGGCCGCTGTCACGATCTGGTTCACGGTCTCGGCCAAACGCTCGTTCAAGGGCCCGGTCCGCACGATCGACCAGCTCGACGCCGAAGTCGCGCTGCCCGAGATCGCGCAAGCTCCCTGAGCAGGCGGGTCGCGATGGGTGGCTTTGCCTTGCGGCTCCGCCGACCGTGGATGGCTGAGCGGTGAGCGGCCTGCTGTCGGTGCTCGAGCCGGCCACCGAACGCGTGCTCGCGCAGGTCGCGCGCGCGGGCGTCGATGACGTCGATGAGGCGGTCGCGCGCGCCAAGGCCGCGCTGCCCGCGTGGCGCGCTCTGGCGCCCGCCGAGCGGGCTGGGGCGCTGCACGCGCTGGCCGACACGCTGGCCGACAATCGCGAGGAGCTCGCGGTGCTCGAGGCGCGCAACGCCGGCAAGGCGATCGCTGACGCGCGCGGGGAGATGGGGATGGTAATCGACACCTTCCGCTACTACGCCGGCGCGCCCGAGCGACTGCTCGGCGACACAATCCCGGTGGCCGGCGGGCAGGCGTTCACGGTGCGCGAGCCGCTCGGTGTGGTCGGGCTGATAACGCCGTGGAACTTCCCGCTGACGATCGCCGCGTGGAAGCTCGCGCCGGCGCTCGCCGCCGGCAACACGGTCGTGCTCAAGCCCGCCGAGCTGACTCCGCTGAGCGCGCTGCGCTTCGCCGAGCTCGCGCGCTCGGCCGGTCTGCCCGATGGCGTGGTGAACGTCGTCGTCGGCCCGGGCAGCACCTGCGGGCAGCGCCTGGTGGAGCACCCCGACGTTGCCAAGATCGCGTTCACGGGCTCGACCGAGGTCGGGCGCTCGATCGCCGCGGGAGCGGCCGCCACCATCAAGCGCGTCACGCTCGAGCTCGGCGGCAAGTCCGCGAACATCGTGTTCGCCGACGCCGACCTGCAGGCCGCCGCCGCGGCGGCGCCACTGGCGGTGTTCGGCAACGCCGGCCAGGACTGCTGCGCGCGCTCGCGCATCCTCGTGCAGGAGGGCGCGCTCGAGCGCTTCCTGGAGCTGCTGGAAACCCACGTGAAGGCCCTGCGCGTCGGCGATCCGCTCGACGAGAACACGCAGATGGGTCCGCTGATCTCGGCAGCCCAGCGCGAGGCGGTCAGTTCGTTTCTCGACGGCCAGGCGCCGGTGGCGTTTCGCGGCAGCGCGCCCGAGGGCCCGGGCTTCTGGTTCGCGCCGACCGTGCTCTGCCCGGTCAAGCCGAGCGACCGCGTGGCCCGGGAGGAGGTGTTCGGCCCGATCGCCGCGGTGATCTCCTTCACCGACGAGGCCGAGGCGGTGCGCCTGGCCAACGACACGATCTACGGCCTGTCGGGCTCGATCTGGACGCGCGACGGCGCTCGTGCGCTGCGCGTCGCGCGCGCGCTGGACACAGGAGTACTGTCGATCAACGCGAACACCTCGGTGCGCGTGAGCACGCCCTTCGGCGGCTTCAAGCAGTCGGGCTACGGGCGCGAGCTCGGTCCGCACGCGCTCGAGGCATACACGGAGGTAAAGACGATCTTCTACGCGACGGAGGGATGATGGGCGCGGCTGGCAGGCTAGGAGGGCGGGTGTGCGTGGTGAGCGGCGCCAGTGGGGGCATCGGCGCCGCCACCGTCGAGTGCTTCCAGCGCGAGGGCGCGACCGTGGTCGGCGTGGACCTGCACGCGGACTCGCCCGGCGACCTAGCGCTGCAGGCGGACGTCACCGACGAGCAGCAGGTCGCCGAGGTCTTCCAGCGCGCGCGCCGCGAGTACGGGCGCATTGACGTGCTGTTCAACAACGCCGGCATCTCGCCAAACGACGACGCCTCCGTGCTCGAGACGACGCTCGAGGCGTGGGAGCGAGTCCAGCAGGTCAACCTGCGCGGCGTGTTCCTGTGCTGCAAGCACGGCATCCCACACCTGCTCGAGAACGACGGCCCGTCGCGCGGCTCAGTGATCAACACCGCCTCGTTCGTGGCCGTGATGGGCGCCGCGACCTCGCAAATCTCATACACCGCCTCCAAGGGCGGCGTGCTCGCACTCTCGCGCGAGCTGGGCGTCGAGTTCGCGCGCCGCGGCGTGCGCGTGAACGCGCTGTGCCCGGGACCGGTTGACACGCCGCTCTTGAAAGAGCTCTACGCGGCCGATCCCGAGCAGGCCGCGCGACGCCTGGTGCACGTGCCGATGGGCCGCTTCGCGCGCCCCGAGGAGATCGCCAGCGGCGCCCTGTTCCTCGCATGTGAGGAGTCGAGCTTCGTGACCGCCTCGACGTTCCTGATCGACGGCGGCCTCAGCGGCGCCTACACGACGCCGCTGTAAGGCGGGGGCGCGGTGAGCGAGCGCCCAGTCTCGAGCAGCGCGGCCGAGCTGATCGCGCGCGCCGACCTGCCCGGTGCGCGTGCCGCGATCGCCGACATCGCCATCCGCACGCCCACGCTCCCTTGTGACGAGCTCTCCGAGCTCGCGGGCACGCCGGTCGCGCTGAAGGCCGAGTGCCTGCAGCGCTCGGGCTCGTTCAAGCTGCGCGGCGCGCTCGCCAAGGTGGCGGTGCTCGACGGCAGCACCCTGACGGGCACCCCCCAAGACGGAGGGCAGGCAGGCGAGCGCGCGCTCGTGACCGCCAGCGCCGGTAACCACGCACGCGCGGTCGCCTACGCGGCGCGCGTACGCGGCCTCGAATGCGAGGTGTTCATGCCGCGCGACGCCGCCGTCTCGAAGGTCGCGGCGATCGAGCGGCTCGGCGCGCGCGTGCACCTGCAGGGCGCCTCGGTGGAGGAGGCGCTCGAGCTCGCGCGGGTGCGCGCCGCCGATGGGGGCGCGGCCTTCGTGCATCCGTTCGACGATCTCGATGTGATCGCCGGTCAGGGCACGCTCGGGCTCGAGCTGCTCGAGGACGTCCCCGACCTCGCCCGCGTGGTCGTGCCCGTCGGCGGCGGCGGGCTAGCGAGCGGGATCGGCATCGCGCTGCGCCGGGCGGGCTGTGAGGCCGAGCTCGTGGGTGTGCAGGCGCGTGCGTGCGCGCCATATGTGCGGCTGCTCGACGGAGCGCACGGCGCCGAGCTCCCCGAGGCGGCTCCGGGCGCGACGATAGCCGACGGGATCGCGATCAAGCGCCCCGGGGAGCTGACTTCGGTGCTGCTGGGCGAGCTGCTGAGCGGCGTGCTGACCGTAGCCGAGGACGAGATCGCCGACGCGATGGTGTTCCTCGCCGAGCACGCGCGTCTGATCGTCGAGGGCGCCGGCGCGGTCGCCGCGGCGGCGTTGATCGGCGGGCGCCTGGCACCGGCGCAGGGCACGACGGTGGCGATCGTCTCCGGCGGCAACGTCGACGGCGGGCTGCTGGCGGGGCTGCTGCGTCGCCACGAAACGGAGGAGGGCCGGCGCGTACGGATCTTCACGCGCGTCCCCGACCGGCCCGGCGGCCTCGCGGAGCTGCTGGGTGTCGTCGCGGACGCGCGAGCGAACCTGCTCTCGATCGAGCACGTGCGCGAGGCGGTTGCACTGAACGTGCGCGAGACGGGCGTCGAGCTGACGCTCGAGACGCGCGGACGCGAGCACACCGCGGAGCTGCTGGCGAGGCTGCGCACGGCCGGCTACGAGGTGAGCTCGCCCTAGCAACACTAACCGCGCGCTACAG
>Ga0208565_1000542_pt1 | contig 27209 bp, 18 predicted proteins | sample Sb_taG_7_FD_187706 | JGI IMG/M metagenome (GOLD analysis project Ga0208565, IMG submission 187706) | Peat soil microbial communities from Weissenstadt, Germany - Sb_50d_2_FS metaG (SPAdes) (version 2) | ecosystem: Environmental > Terrestrial > Soil > Wetlands > Peat | place: Germany...
AGACACTTAAGAATGTCTTTAACGCAGTCGAGGCTCATCTTGGCGGCTCTCCTAGAAGCGTCTGGATCAGTGCAGCCGGTTACGCATCCAGCACCAAGGACATCATAGAACGATGCCTTGACAAGTATTTGGTATTCCCCGGCCATCTCGGAATTGCAAATGACGGCGTAAGCCTCATACTAGCTCGTGACAAATATACCGTGGTTGCAATCGTCGGCACCGGTTCAGTGGTGATGGCTCGCTCCTCGGAGTATCAGGTATTGCAGCTGGGCGGTGCTGGATGGGTGGCCACTGACTATGGATCAGGTTTTTGGATTGGACTGGAAGGAATTCGAGCGGCTTACCGTGCGCTCGAAGGTGGGCCCCCAACTTCGCTAAGGAGCAGGCTAGTCGATCACTACCGGCCGCTAGCCGCGCAATCGGAGATGGCTGATTTGCTCACGATTCCGATGCTCGTGAGGCAGCTAAACGGATTGGGTCATGATCTCAAAAAGCAAATTGCCTCTTTCGCGACCGTGGTATGTGACGTTGCTCAGCGATCCGATGCCGAAGCTCAGAGGATCGTGCGAGGAGCGGCGGAGGAAGTTGCTGATCTCGTTGCTCGAATGTATCGTGCATTGGTCGGACCAACGCAGAGCAAAGGTTGGATTGTTCCAAAGGTGTTGCTCTGTGGAAGCGTGGCAAACCTGTCTCCGTTCTTTCGACGAGCGTTCCAGAACCGGTTGGATCTCAATCTGTCAGACGTAATACAGGACTTGAAGGTAGCTGCGGTTCAGGTCGACCGCGTTTTTAGCGGCGTAGATGATTCAATAGAGCTGGCACGACGGCTGGCAGAAAACAGAGTAAGTGACTTTCCTCAACTCGATCAGCTCCATCCCGTCAAGATATATGAGTGCCGTAAGAGTTGATTCGCGCATGCTATCGCCCGCTGGAAGGCACGGTCCTACCAGCCCACTTCCTCCACAATCCGGCGCCGGGCCGGCCCCGGCTCCGCTGACCCAGCGCCCCCAGGATCGTGTCGATGATGCCCCCCAGCCCGCCCGCCCGATGAGGTACTGCCTGACAGCCGCACCTCATTACGAGTCATGTTTGGCTCCCGGCCATCGAGATAAGTATCGGAAAGTATCTTGACCTGCGCTCCAGCCGCGACTGGACTTCTGATCCCCTGCTTGCAAAGCACGATCCCGCCGTCGCCGCAACATGCCGGGCATGGCCTGATGTGCCATTCACCTGGGACGATAATCGCCTGAGGGTGCCCAGTGTCGCTCCCCATCTGGCTCCATTGGCTCCCCGCTTGGCTCCCCCTAGGCACCCCGGGCAGGCCCGCGGGCGGGTGGGGCGACGCGATCGCCATCGGTGATTGCCGTCCACGGCAGATCCGAGATCCGGCCTCGGGCTACATCCGCGATAGCATCACACGGAGTGACAGGAAGGCTCGCGGAGAACGCTCACCGAGCCGCCGATATGTACGCTTACGGGGGTCGATCGACTGATGGCCATCGTCGTACAGATCGGGATGTTATGCGCTGCTCGATCGCTAGTGCAGCCCCGCAGAAGTCCTTGAGGGGTTCGTTGTGATGGTGGTCATGGCTGTTACGCGGCTTGCGGGAGAGTGTGAGCGGCGGCCGGCTCGGGGTGCTGGCTGTTGTGGCGGGCGAGATAGCTCGCGTGGTCGGTGCGGGCGTCGTAGGCCCATTTCCAGGGTCGGGCGGTCCGGTTGTACCGGATCGTGAAGTCGGTGATCTTGGCGATGAGGTCGGCGCGGGAGGTGAACTCGCCGCGGCGCAGCAGTGCCCGGGTGAGTACCCCGAACCACAGTTCGGCCATGTCCAGCCATGAGGCGTGCTTCGGGGTGCAGGTGACGCTGATCCGGGGGTGCGCGGCGAGCCAGGCGCGGGTGGCCCGGGAGGTGTGGCTGGACCCGTTGTCCATGACCAGGTGAATCTGCAGGCGCGGATCGGTGCACTGGTCGAGGCGGTGCAGGAAGCTGATGAAGGTGACCGAGTTGTTGCTGGTGATCGGCTCGGTGATCACCTGACCGGTGGCGACGTGCAGCGCGGCGATGATGGAGACGGTGCCGTTGCGGACGTACTCGAACTCGCGGCGGGCCGCCCGGCCGCGCCGGGCCCGCCGCTCGGGGTACTTGCGGTACCTGGCCTGGATCCCGGTCTTCTCGTCGAGGCAGATCACGACGGTGCCGGGCGGCGGGCGCAGGTAGATGTCGCAGACCGCGGCTGCCTGGTCCCAGAACTGCTCATTGTCGCGGCGGTTCAGCCAGCCCCGGACCTTGTGCGGCCGCAGGTCCAGGTCAGCCAGGATCCGCCCGGCCTGGGAGACCGAGATGCCGGTACTGGCCAGATGCCCGGCGATCAGGGCGTGCGTCCACACCGAGGTGCCCTCCGGCGGCACGGAGGTGGCGGTGGCCACCAGGGCCAGCCGGACGTCCGGCCCGTAGACCTCGGGCCGTCCGCTGCGGCGCCGGTCGGACAGGGCGGGCATGCCGCCGCGGGCGAACCGGCGCCGCCAGGTCCGCACCGTATTCACCGCGCAGCCCAGCTCACGCGCGATCTGCTCGTTCGGCCAGCCCGCATGCGCGAGCAGCACGATCCTGGCCCGCCTGACCAGCGCCTGGCCCGAGGATGGCCGGCGCACGATTGCCTCCAGCCTCGCCTTGCGCCGTGACCCTAAAACCACGATGTCCCTGCTGGACGCACGTGCCATAGACCCGCCCTCCGGATGATCCGCGCAGATCACCCGACAATCCCCGGGACAAGATCAGGACTGGTGACGACACGCCGGACCAGGCGACAATGAGCCATGCCCGTGCCGTCCAGCCGCCTCAGAGAACTGATCGAAGGCACCGTCGACCACCACGCCTCACAGCGGTGGCCAGCCCTGGAGGAAGTCACCATCACCTGGCGCGGCTCCTACGGCTACCTGACCGGCTACCTCAGCGACAACGACGACGACACCATCAAGCTCTGCCGCATCCAGTACCTCGGCGACCCCGACGACTGGGCATTCGCGATCTGGCAGGCATCCACCGACACCTACGCCGACGCCGTCCTGCTCGACGGCAGCTTCACCGGACACCCCAGCCAGGCACTCGACACCGCCTGCACCCTCTACCTCGCTGACACCGGCGATCAGCCGCAGTAACGCTACGAAACCCTTCAAGGACTTCTGCGGGGCTGCACTAGTGTGTGCGCGACGGTGAGGTCCAGGTGATCTGGAGTTGCCCGGGAGTGCACATAGCGGGTCGCCGTGCTGGTTGCACAGACGCGCTACGGCTGGCCGCGGCCGTCTGTGGGTCGATCTGGTCAAGGCAGAGCTTGGCGCGGCGGATGCGGAACTGGCGGTCCCCCGGCTTCGCCCAGCACAGGCAACTGAAGCGCTGGCCGTCCCGGCCGTAGGCAAACGGTCCCGAGAAGCGGTCACCTGACGTCCGCATCGGATTCGAAGACGGTTCGGCCGACCGCACCGGCACGAGATCAACTACGTTTCGATGCATTGATGTGCGTGATGCAGACTTATATCGGTTTATTGTTCTGGCTAGTCAAGAAGGATGCTCTGCCTGGCTGGGAGGCAATATGCGGCGGTTTGCGCGCCGGAATCGGCTGCTCGGGTGAAGGCCGCCGGAGAGATCGAGCTGGCCCAGGGCGTAGACGCGCTACGGCGCCGTTACGAGATGCTTGACGCAGAGGCTGCGGCACGCTCAGCTCTGGAGCGCTTCCCTGGCAGCGTCGAAATCCTCATCGCTCTTGGCCGGGTGTTGCTGGCCGCTCACCGGCTAGCTGACGCCTTCGCTTTATTCTCGCAAGCTGGCGAGCTAGCGCCCGAATATGACCGGCCGATCTCCTGGCAGATCGCCGCCCTTTCCGGCAGCATTCCTGCGACGAAGCGATCAGCGCCGGATCTGCCGCAGCTGAACGCTTTCCAGGCAGTGTTCTCATCCGCGTGGCGCTGGGGCGCGCGTTCCTGGACTCCTCGCGACCGCAAGACGCGCTGGCCCATCTGGCCGCAGCAGCTGCGGTCGCTTCCGATGATGAGACCGCTGTCAGCTGGCATGCTGTCGGCCTAGCCGAGTTGCATCGATGGGCAGAAGCCGCAGCAGTCGCTCGCGAATCGATCACGCGGCACCCCCATTCCGTCAAGTTGAACTACCACCTGGGCAGGATCCTGCTCGATGACCAGTGCTTCACCAAGGCGCTGGAATGTTTCGAGACGGTAGTGGACCACGCCCCTGAGCACTCGGCCGCGCTGGAGTGGCGGATCACCGCGCTTCGCAATCTCTATCGTTTCAGCGAGGCTCAGGCCTACGCCTCGGACGCGATCACCCGCGTTCCTCGCTCCGCGCGGCTCCATGTCGAATATGCCTGGGTCTTCGATGACCAGGGCCAGTATGACCAGGCGCGCGCACGTCGCCGGCGCGCTGGCCATCGACCCCCGCAACTCCTGGGCGCTGCTCAGCCGGATGGACTTCCTGCGCCGGGCGCGGCAGTTCGCCGGGGCCGAGGAGGCCGCCGCCGAGGCACTCCGGCTCCGGCCCGACGACCCAGCAATCCACACCACCGCCGCCCAGGTGTTCGGTGACCAGGGCCAGTATGACCAGGCGCTGGCGCACGTCGCCGGCGCGCTGGCCATCGACCCCCGCGACGCCGCAGCATTGAGCAGCCGGATCAGTTTCCTGCGGGAGGCGCGGCGGTTCGCCGGGGCCGAGGAGGCCGCCGCCGAGGCACTCCGGCTCCGGCCCGACGACCCAGCAATCCACACCACCGCCGCCCAGGTGTTCGGTGACCAGGGCCAGTATGACCAGGCGCTGGCGCACGTCGCCGGCGCGCTGGCCATCGACCCCCGCGACGCCGCAGCATTGAGCAGCCGGATCAGTTTCCTGCGCCGGGCGCGGCGGTTCGCCGGGGCCGAGGAGGCCGCCGAGGCACTCCGGCTCCGGCCCGACGACCCCGACATGCACACCACCGCCGCCTGGGTGTTCAGCGACCAGGACCAGTATGACCAGGCGCTGGCGCACGTCGCCGGCGCGCTGGCCATCGACCCCCGCAACTCCGCAGCATTGAGCAGCCGGATCAGTTTCCTGCGCCGGGCGCGGCGGTTCGCCGGGGCCGAGGAGGCCGCCGCCGAGGCACTCCGGCTCCGGCCCGACGACCCCGACATGCACACCACCGCGGCCTGGGTGTTCAGCGATCAGGACCGAGACGATGAGGCTTCCGCTCGCATCGCCGGCGCGCTGGGCATCGATCCCCGCAATTCCTGGGCGCTAAGCAGCCGGATCGACCTGCTGCGCGAGGCGCGGCGGTTCGCCGAGGCCGAGGAGGCCGCCGCCGAGGCACTCCGTCTCCGGCCCGACGACCCCGACATTCATATCAGCGCAGGATGGCTGCAGGATGACCTCGACCGATACGAGAAAGCACTGGCGTGCTTCAAGCAGGCGCTGATTGCCGACCCCCGACAGGCGGAAGCGCTTGAGTGGAACATCATTGCGCTACGGAGTCTGCTGCGTTTCAGCGAAGCTGAAAGGACTGCGGTCGAAGCCACGGAGCTACGGCCCTGGGATCCTGATATCCGCATCGAGCTGGGCCGTGTACGTGATGCCCGGCTTGCTTTCGACGCTGCCCTCGCATGCTTCGCGGTGATACTCGACCGTGAGCCAGACAATGTTGATGCGCAGATCGCCAGGTCTGCGACCCTTCGCTCGCTCCGCCGCTACCAGCAAGCTGAGCGTGAGATTGTCAGGCTGTGCCGGCTGAAGCCGACCAACCGGGACCTGCGGACTGAGCTGGGCTTCATCCGGCATGATGAGCGCTTGCTGACCGAGGCCCGGGCGGTCTTCGAGGGCCTGTTCGATACGGCGGTGAACGGTCGCGAGCGAGCCGCAGCACGTTACGGTCTTGGCTGGGCAGCGTTCGCGGCGGGCGACTACGCCACCGCTGAACAGCAGTTCCGGGCTGCGATGAAGGACCAGCCAGACGACTGCGACTACCGTCTTGGGCTGGCCTGGGCGCTCACCCGGCAGAGCCGGGACGAACTCTGGCAGGAGGCGGAGCAGATCGCCTACGAGGTGGCTGAACGAAGACCAGACTCTTCCGCGCAAGTGTGCCTTGGCGTTATCGCATTCAAGAGCGGCCGCCCTGCCCCGGCCGAATACCATCTGCGGAAGGCGCTCGAACTGGACCCGTATCACGGCAGCCACACCGACCTCGGTGCCCTGTACGTGCAGATGGCCCGTTATACCGAAGCAGAGGCGGAGCTGCGCAAAGCCATAACACGCGACTGGCATGACGCAGCCGCCCACATAGAGCTGGGAAGCCTGTTCCTGCAGCTGGAGGACGGACGCCTGCCCGATGCCCAGCTCGAGTTCCGCCAGGCGCTCGCTCTCGACCCCGCTTCAGGCATCGCCACCATCGGACTGGCCCAGGCGCTCGCGAAATCCGGCGACGACGCCGAAGCAGAAGCGGCCCTGCGCCAGGCGCTCGCCCGCCAGGACATCAGCGAGAGATGGCGAACGCACCTGGCCCTGGCCCGGCTGCTCGTGCAGCGAGGAGACAAACAGCAGAACCCGGACCTGCACGCCGAGGCCTACGCAGAAGCCCAGCAGGCGATCAGCCTAGCCCCCGACGCCGAAGCCGATCCGCATTTCGTCGCCGGCGTAGCACACCACCGCATGGGGTCGCTGACCGCCGAGGCACGGGGACGGTTCGCCTACCGGCAGCGCGCCACCCATCACCTGCGCCAGTGCCTGAACCGCGACCCGGGCCACATCGAAGCCCAGTGCAATCTGCACCTGCTGGAACGGGAAATGAAGGCAACGGCACCAGCGATCTGGGGAGGCTACGCCGTGGCCGGCGTCTCGCTCGCCCTGCTCGCCACGATGTGGACCATGTTCTTCCTTAACAGCAAGGTAAACACGACGCTGCTGTCAGTGAACACCCCCGTGCTCGTCGGGCTGTTCACGGTCTCGACACTCCTGCCGACGCTGGTCCGGCTCAAGCTGCCAGGGTTCGAAGCCGATCTTCAATCCGGAACCGGAACAATCTCACCCGGCCCCACCGGCGAGGTCACCTTCGGCCCCGGCCGGTTCACAGTCACTACCGGGCCAACAGGGCAGATCCCCCGACGCGAATAGGTCCCGTCCATAAACGCCAGAACGCACCGGCAGTTCACCTGACAGCACAGACCGGCAACGTTTCCGACCCGATGTTGCCTCCGTGCTCCTGAGGCTCTCCTCACGGATTCGGGTCAGACGATAATGAGCGGCATCGAAGCTGTCGTCGGCCGTCGCCCACGCACCGGCGCGCGGCGATGTCGATCACGCCTAGGCACAAGGGCAAAGAACTGGATGATCTGGGCGCGCACAGCCGCGCGGCTGCCTCCCGTCGCTCAGAGCCGGCGGCGACGTCGCGGTTCGCCGTGGCCGGCACCGGGCGCTGCGCGCGGGCTGGCGCGGGCGAGCCGGTTAAGAATCTGCTATAGAGCAAACTAGTGCAGAGGTGCGGAGGGCGCAAACGCGGCCGGGCTGCCCGTCCCGGCCGCGGATCTCGGTAGCCTGTGCCCGTGACGATCAGCCGCGACGGCGCGGTCCCGGCGTACCAGCAGATCGCTGGGGACCTGAGGGCCGCGATCACCGGCGGGCGGTACCCGGTGGGGAGCCGGCTGCCCGTCGAGCGCGAGCTGGCGCGGCTGTACGGGGTCGCGGCGATGACCGTGCGGCACGGCATTGACGTGCTGCGCGCCGAGGGCGTGATCGTTTCGCAGGAGAAACGCGGGCACTTCGTGGCCCGGGTTCCCGAGCCGGGTGCGGGCGGCGGGCAGGCCGACAGGTACGCGGAGGTCATGACGCAGCTCCGTGCCGTGCGGGACGAGCTCCGGCAGCTGCGCCAGCGGCTGGACCGGCTGGAGGGGCGGGCCGTGTCCCCGGACCAGCGGGCGCCGTGATCAGCTGACCTGGCCGGCGGGCATGCGCGGCGGCCCCGCCGGGGAGCGGCCCGCAGCGGCGGGCGGCGGGGTGCTCCTGCGGTGTCACAGCCACCTCCTGGTCGGACATGGCTGCGAGCGTAAGAGCGATCGGCGGGGTCGTTTATGACAGCTTGTCGGCGTATCGGGGCTGGTTATGACTGGCTGTCATGCCGGTCATGCGGCAGGCGGGCGGGAGCGGGGTGACCGGGCGGGGGACCCCTGCGGGCGACGTCCGCGCGGCCGGCGGCCTGCCTCAGCCGAGCAGGAGCGCCCGGTGCTTCCAGGCGAGCTGCAGCGCGGCGGCGGCGGCGGCCTGCACGGGCTCGGTGCCGCCGGCGAACCTGGCCACGACCTCGGCGGTGAACGGGAACCCGGTCGCGGGGTGGCCGGTGACGATCCGGCCCTCGGCGTTGACCGAGACCAGGCCGGCGAACTCGGCGTCGAACAGGGTCGCGTCGAACACGGCGACGGCCAGGAGGTCGGTCGCCAGGGTGAGCGGGTCCGTGCCCAGGCCCAGGCACCAGACGCGCAGCCGGCCGTCCTTTCGGGCGGTGGTGAGCCGGCGGTAGAAGTCCCACCGGCCGTAGTCGATGGGCGTGCCGAGGCGGGTGTAGTCCTCGGTGGTGCCGAGTAGCTCCTCGCTGAACTCGCGGGCCATGGCGCGCCACAGGCTCAGGTCGCTGCGGACGGACGCGGGATTGGCGTCGGCGGGCTGGAAGATGCCGACCGGAAGCACCTGGTACAGGCCGCCGGCGTGGGTGACCCTGGCCGGGTCGCGCCAGTGCAGCAGGAACGAGGCCTGGCCGGACGGCAGGCGGCGCAGCGTCAGCGTGCTGACCGCCAGGCCTGCCGGGCGCCGCGCCAGGTCGAGCGGGTCTCCCACCCAGGCGCGGAACGGCAGGCTGCCGAGGCCGGGCATCGCGCCGCCGCCCGGCCAGGCGGCGGCCAGCTCGTGCGCGAGCGCCTCGCCGACGCTGACCGTGTCGAAATAGCGGCCTGCCGTGAGGTCCAGATGGCAGGCGCCGGCGGGATCGCTGAGGTCCGCGGCGAGGGGCCGGTAGGCCGGGCGGTTCTCGAACAGGGCGGGCGGGTCGAGAGCGGCCAGGGCCTCGGCGTAGGTGCGGTACCGCGGCCCGGAGGGGCTGGCCGGCCGCAGGTGCGCGGACGCCGGGCCGGATCCGCCGGCCAGCGGCGCCGGCGGGTGATCGGCCCAGCGGAGCCGTACCTGGTCCAGGCGGGCCGGGCGGGCCGGCAGCCACTCCGGCCGGCAGAGCAGCCCGGTGCTCCCGATCCGGGGAATGCCCGGGTACAGGCCGGCGGCCGCGGCGGCGAGCGCGTGGCGGCGCTGGTTCATCTCGCGGCGGGCGGCGCGCCACCGATCACGCTCTGCTGCGCCGGCGTCACCTGGCTCCGGCCCGGTCATGTTCCCCTCCCCCGCGTGCCCGCTGCCGCGCCCGGCGCCGGCCGGGGTCCGGCGGGCTAGCGGGCGAGCAGCGCGATCTTGTTCCGCCACGCTAGCGCCAGGCAGGCCGCTCCGGGTGCCGCCATCGGCTCGCGTTCCAGCAGCCGGGTGACATTGCGGTCGGAGAAGTCGATGCCGTGCCCGGCTGCGGCGCCGTCCTCGCCGAACAGCGTGACTCCCTCGGCGTTGACCCGGACGGCATGGGCGAACAGGTCATCGAACACCTCGGCGTCGATGATGACCACGGTCAGGATCGTGGCCGCCAGCGTCAGCGCGTCCACCCCCGCGCCCAGGCAGACCGCCCGCGCCTTCCCCTCGGCCCGTGCGCGGGTCAGTGCCCGGTACAGCGGCCAGCCGTCGTAGTCGATCGGCACGCTCCCGGAGCCGTCGTGCTCCGGCGCGCCGAGCAGCTCCTCGCTCAGCTCCCGGACGATGTTCCGCCAGATATCGAAATCGCCGGCCAGGTCATGCGGCGCGATCGAGGACGGCTGGAACTCCCCCGCCGGGATCACGTCATAGATCCCGGCGGCCGTGGCGACCTTCCGCGGGTCGCGCCAGTGCAGCAGGAAGCTCGCGCCGCCGCGGGCCCGGCGCAGCGTCAGCGTCGTGATCGCCGGCAGCACCGCCCGGCGGTGAAAGTCGAACGGGTCATCGATCAGCGAGCGGAACGGCAGGTCCCGGCCGGTGACCGGCCCGTCCGTGCGGCTGCGCAGCTCCGCGATCTCGTGGCCGAGGGCCTCGCTGATGTCGAGCTTGTCGAAGTAGGTGGCCAGGCCGAACCGCATCGCGCCGGTCCCGCCGGCCCAGGCCAGGCCCAGCAGCCGGTAGCTCGGCCGGTTCTCGAACAGCGACGGCGGGTCCAGGTAGCGCACGGCTGCGGTGTAGCGGTCGAACTGATGGCCCGGCACCCGCAGCGGCCGCAGCGCCGAGGTCTCCGGCTCCGCCCCGGTGACCCGCGCGGGCGCCGCGTCCGGTATCCAGGACATCGCGATGTCGGCCAGGTCCACCGGCCCGGCCGGCAGCCATGACGGCGGCGCGATCAGCGTGGTCCGCCGGATCCGCAGCCCGGCCGGGTACAGGCCGGCTGCCTGCTGCGCCAGCGCGCTGCGGTGGTGGTTGAGATAACGCCGGACGGCACGCCAGTCACTCTGATCAGACAGCACCGCTTCCGCCGGCCCCGCCAGCCGCCCGCCATCGGCGCCCCGCCACTGCCGGCCGCCGCTGGCGGCGGTCTCGGACAGCAGATCGTTCGACAGCCCCAGGTCGGCCGGCGGAATCCCCAGCAGCCGCGCGACCCGCAGCAGGAACCCGACATCACGGATCTGGCGCCGGCCCCGCTCGATCAGGGAGATGTACGTCTGGTCCACCTGCAGCAGCCCGCCCAGCGCGGCCTGAGTCAGGTGATTCGCCGCCCGGTACTCGCGCAGGACCTCGCCCAGGCCGGGTAACCGGTCCGGCTGGTCGTCAACGCCGGGCCACAGCCACGGACTCGGGCTGTCTGTCATCGCCTCAGCCCTCGCCCGCCGGGCAGCGAGCCGGCCCGGTCCCGGGTACGGGCCTGCGGCCGTCCGCTGTCATGCGCACCTTCCCGCCGGCCTCGTTCGCGCCGGGCGCAGCTCCCGCCCGGCTCCGGGCCGGGCCCGCCTGCGCCGCAGAGCACCCGCCGTGGCCTGCTGACAGGCATCCTAGGGCAACGGCGGGCGCCAGGTGCGGCGCCGGTCACCGGGCCGGGTTGACATAGGAGCCCCGGCCGCGGACGGTGACGACCAGGCCCTCCTCGCGCAGCAGCGCGATCGCCTTGCGCGCCGTGCCGCGGGCCACGCCGAGTTCCTGCTGCAGCTGCGACTCACTCGGCACCGGCCGGTCCGGCAGCAGCTCCCCTGACTCGATGCGCGACCGCAGGATCTCCGCCACCTGCACGTAGACAGGCGTGGCACTGTCAGGATCGATGGTCCTCCGGGCGGACATGACCAGCAGCTAACCCGAGCAGGCTCATGACAAACTGTCCTGGTACAAGCGTGCTCGGGCATGACCGGGCGTGAACAAGTTGGCTTACGATGCAGTCATGCATCCCCGTCCCGCCAGCCCGGAAACCTCACCGCACACCAGCGCGCCCGGTGCCAGCCTGACCGCGGCGCTCGGCAGCCACGACCCCGGTGACGAGCTCGCTGCCCTGCGCGCGGACTTCCCCGGGTACCGGATCTGGACCGAAACCGTGCGGAACGGCCTCCGGTATGTTGCCCGCAGCCAGCGCCCGGGCCTGGACCCGCACACCGTGATCACCGGTGACCTGGCCGAGCTGCGGACCGTCCTGGGCGGCGCTCCCGCCCGGCCGGACGATGCCGGGCGGCACGGGCACGTCATGGCGCCGAACATCGCCCGGATGTACTCCCGGTGGACCGGGGGCAAGGACAGCCTCGCCGCGGACCGCGCCGCCGCCGACGCCGTCCTGGCCGACTTCCCCGCCGTGGCACGGGTCGCCGTGGCCAACCGCGAGTTCGTCACCCGCGCGGTCGCGTACGCCGCCGCCGCGGGGATCGGCCAGTTCATCGACGTCGGCACCGGGCTGCCCGCCGCGCCCAGCATCCACCAGGTCGCCCGGAACGCCGACCCGGCCGCGCGGGTCGCCTACGTCGACAACGACCCGGTCGTCCTCGCCCACGCCCGCGCCCTCCTTGCCGGCCCCGGCGTCGCGGTGGTGCCCGGCGACCTGCGACAGCCCGGCGCCATCCTCACCGCGCCCGGGCTGCGGGACGTGATCAGCCTGGAACAGCCGGCCTGCCTCGTGCTGGCCGCGGTCCTGCATTTCCTCACCCCGGCCGAGGCCGACACGGCCGTCGCCGAACTGACCGCGGCGCTGGCTCCCGGCAGCTACCTGATCATCTCCGCCGGGACCAGCACGGGCACAGACCCGGACCTGATCAGCCGGCTCCGCGCCGCCTACGACGCCGCCACCGTGGTCACCGCACGGCCCGAGGCCCAGATCGCCGCCTACTTCACCGGCCTGGGCATGGTCCCGCCTGGCCTGACGGACGTCGGAGCCTGGCGGCCCGGCCCCGGGGGACACACGCCTGCGGAAGGCGCCCGCATCATCGGAGCCGTCGCCCGCGTGCCAGCCCACGCCGACCACGGGCATGATGCGAACCCGCCGGGGACCACGAGCCGTGCCACCTGGCTCACCTGACGAGCCGGCACCCGCAGTGAACAGCCCGGACATCCCCGCGGACCTGGCCGGCCTGCGCCGCCGCTGGGGCGAGGCGTACCGGATCACCTGGCAGAGCGGGCGGTTCCGCGCGACGCACATCATCAGCGGCCGGGCCCTCGACGCCGACAGTGCCGCAGACCTGCACAGGCTCATCCGCCACCACTACACCAGCCACGCAGCCACCGGTGGCAGCCGCGTATACGCCTGCCGCGTGACGGACGCGAGGCCGCCGGTGGCCGCGCACACGACCGGGCACTAGGACAGGCCCGGCAAGGAGGCCCCATGCACAGCACACGCCCGCAGCCCCGGCCCCGCCGGGCGCTATCGCCGAACTTCTGCCGCGGTTCGGCAGCCGCTTCAGGATCGTGTGTCAGCCGATCCTGGACCTCTGGTCCGCTGACCACCCCCGCGCTGGCAGGCAAGCCGGCCGGCGGCGAGACGAACGCGCCGTGAACGCCGCCGTGTCCGCCCGGTGCCAGCAACTGCAGGCCCTGGAGGACGCGATCAAATGGCGGCGCGCCCGAGCCGCCTCGCCGTGCGCGGACTGCCAGGCCATGCCCGGCGGCCAGTGCGCCGACCACGGCCGCGACGCAGGCCTGATCGCCGACTACGAACGGACCGCCCGCCGGCTCCTGCAGGCCGCGCTGTAGCCGCGGAGCTCGGTCCCGACATCCGCGTGACGGCCGCCCTTGATCTGCTGGCCGAAGGGCACCAGCTGGCGGCGACGGCGACAGCAGCACGCCGGCCTGCGAGACGGCTACGGCGGGTGCACGCGCTGCCGGACGTGCTGGCGACCGGCCCCGTCGCAGACCGCCGGCATCGTCGACTGCGTCAGCGACCAGTTCTGTTACCTCCTGTTACCGCGCGCTCATCGAGCGGTCCCGGCAGGCGCCGCGAGCCCGCGGTCGCGCGATCTCGCCGCCGTCAGGCCGGAATCCGCTGCGCGAGCCACCGGGGGTCATCGGCTGACCATTTGTATCCGCAGCCCAGGCGGCAGATCATTCCCCGGTCCTGGTCGCATCCGTTGAGGTAGTCGAAGCCGATGTCGCCGCAGCGGGGGCATGCCTTCCAGAACGTTCTGCCGGTGCGGTGACAGTGCCCGCAGCCGCAACCGCCGCAGTCCGGGCACGTCGTCATGACGGCTTTGCCGGGAGGCTGGACCTCCCCGATCGCACGGTAGCAGTCAGCCTTGATCGTGGTGAGGGCCTCGATGCACCCGTCGATGAAGTCAGTGATTACCACGGCCCAGCCGCCGCAGGATGCGCAGGACAGGACGACCGACACGTCGTCGCCGGTGATGGTCCTGCCGTCGGCCGGGCAGGCGCAGTTGGTGAGCGCGTCCATGTTCGTTACCTCCGATCTGCCAGCATGCGCCATGGTGCCGTCAGCTGACGGCCTCTGCATCGGCGTCGCGGCCAGCGGCCCGCGCCAAGACCCGGGCTGAGGCCCGGATCAGCGGTTTCGGTGGCTGCAGGATCGCGCCTTTGTCAGGCGTGGCCCATGCGGGGAAGGCCTGGCCGAGGTCGCCGTAGTCGGGATCTTCGTGCGGGATCGTCAGGCTCTGCCGTTCGGCGAGCTGCTCGGCGAAGGCCCGGTGCCGGGCGCCCAGCTCCGCGACCCACGGGGCCATCTCCCTGATCTTCTCGCCAGGGACCAGGACCAGGTCGTCATGCTCGGCGGCGGTGACCGGTTCGGGCTCGGCGGAACGCATCGGCGCGAAGGCCTGGTCCGGGTGACGGCGGCGCAGTTCGGCGTCGGCCGCAAGGGCCAGGCGGCGCTGGTGCGCGGTGGCCCGGTCCCATTCGGCCCGGTCATCCATGCAAGCAGCGAAGATCCGCTCGTGCTCGCGGTAGGCATCGCGCATGGCCCGGTAGCTGTCGGCCAGCACCTGGTGCCGCGCGGCCGCCTGATCCTGGCCGCGGCCGCGGGCCGCTCGTGCCTCGGCGTCACCGCGGACGGCGGCCAGGTGCGCCTCGCCTGCTCCGCGGCGGACCTGCCGCAGTTCGTCGCCGACCCACCTGGGTGCCCACGCCGTCTCGACCGGGTAGGTGCCGCGGATGTGCAGCAGCGACCCGTCCGGCAGGCCGCGCACGTCGATGCCGTCAGCCGGGCCGAGCGCGGCCAGGGCCTCGTGCCAGCAGGCGCGCTTGTCCGGGGTGTCGCCGGCGGGCTCGGGCCCGACCGGCTCAGACGGGTGGTGGTAGCCGTACAGCTCGCGGTACGCGCCGATCGCGCTGGCCCGGCGCTGCCAGTCCAGCCGGTCCAGCGGATCGGCGGGGACCAGGCCGAGCGCGGCGATGGCCCAGGGGAGGTTGTGCCCGGCGGCGTGCTCCCCGATCCGTTCCCTGCGCTGGTCCATCAGCGCCGCGATGGCGGTGGCGTAGGCCCGCCGTTCCGGGTCGGCGATGTCCGGGATCTGCTGGAACCAGGGCCGGGGCGGCTGCGGCAGCAGCGAGCCGGTCCGGTGGCGGATCCGGGCGTCGATCACCGCGGCGATGTCGCGGACGCCGTCCAGGTCCCGATCGGCGACCGCGTCGCGGATCACCTCGGCCGGGTCCAGGCCGGCCAGCTCGGCGGCGCGCAGGGTCCGCCACAGCCATCTCGCCTTGTCACTGGCCTGATCCCGGTACCCGGGCGGCAGGGCGGCGGCGAGCAGGTCGCGGTAGTGCTGCTCGCGGGCCGGGGTGGTCTCCCCCAGCCAGATCGCGTTCAGGATGGCCAGGTGCTCGGCATCGGCGAGATTGCGCAGCCGGGTTTCGGTGGCGGAGCGTTCCTGGCCGTCGCGTCCCAGCACCCCGGCCAGCACCCCCACCGCCGCGGCGGTCGCCGTCCCTGCCGTGGGCGGGATGGGGTGGCCGTCGCGGTCCGCGCTGATCGCGTCGTACCGGGCCAGCTCTGGCGCCGGCAGGGGTCCGGGTACGGGATCGGCTAGTTTCGGGGATTGGGTGAAGACGTAGGCGTGGTTGTCGTGGGTGCCGCGGCTGAGGGCGACGTAGGCGTGCTGGCGGTCCTCGGTGCCGGTGATCAGCGCCAGCCCGGTGTGCACGGTGCGGCTCTGCGCGACGTGGTCGGTGACCGCGTACCCCAGCTCGCAATCGTTATAATCGCCGTACAGGAAACACCGGTCCGTCCACCGCCGCGCCCCCGTTGCCGGGTCCGCGTCCACCGCCCGGCGGACCACCAGTCCGCTCCCGGTGACCGCCTCGATCCGCAGCAGGTCGCCGTTCGCCAGCGTCCGGCCGGGCTCCCCGGCCTCCACCCGAGGATCGTTGTCCGTGCCCGGTACTGGCACGGGCTCCGTCGGCGATCGGGACGGACGGGCCGCGTTTGACCAGACCGAGGTGGATCAGGTCGTCGCGGATCCGGCGGGACAGCTCCCTCCTTCGGGCGTGGTCGGCGGCCATCAGCAGCGTGTCCTTGCGCTGCAGGGTCAGCGCCACATACGCCCGCGCCGCCGCGTCCAGCATCTCCTCGGGGTCGCCGCCGGTGATCCGGCCGTGCTCGTCGTAGATGGCCAGCACCGTGGCGTCGCCGGCCCGCAGCCGCAGGCTGGCCGCCCGCTCCCACGGCACGGTGAATCGGACCGGCTCGGCCAGCCGCACCGAGCCGAGGGTGGCGGCGAGGAGGGACAGGCCGCCGCCGTTTTCCACCGCCTGCAGCTGGGCGGTGTCCCCGGCCAGGATCAGCTTCGCCCCGGCGCTGGTGACCAGGCCGATCACGTCGGCCAGGTCCGGGGTGCCGGCCATGGACGCCTCGTCCATGACGACCAGGTCCCCCGGCCCGAGCCGGACCGCGCCGAGCACGCCCCGCTCGCCGGGCAGATGACCCAGGAACTGAGCGGTGTTATAGGACACGGGCACCCCGGCGGCCAGGGTGTTCCGCGCCGACTGGGACGGGGTGATCCCGATCACCCGGCCCATCCGGGCCGAGGCCCAGGCCCGGCCGGCCGCGGTCAGGACCCATGTCTTGCCGGACCCGGCCGGGGCGTCGATCACCGACACCCGCCGGCCGTCGGTCAGCACCGAGAACGCCGCCGCCGCCTGATCTAGGCGCAGCCCGGACCGCGTGCAACCGGACGGCGTAACACCGGAGTGCGCGACACCGGAGTGCGCGACACCGGAGTGCGCGACACCGGAGTGCGCGACACCGGAGTGCGCGACACCGGTCTGCGTGCCACCGGTCTGCGTGCCACTGGTCTGCGTGGTCTGCGCGCCTTGCGTGAGCGCGGCATCGAGTTGCGTGACGGTGGCACCGAGCGCCCGGGCGGCCTGGCCGCGGTCCAGGGTCGGCGCGCCCTGTGCGCGGGCCTGCGCGGCCATGCGCTCTTCCATGGACAGCTGGACGCGGGTGGCGTACCGAATACCGCCGTGCCGCTGGTACACGCTGCGCCCGTCCGCGCGCAGCAGCGCCGCCGGCACCGGCACCGGTTCCGGCGCCTCCAGGCACAGGACCTGCTCGAACTCACCCGCCAGCCCGCGGTCCGCCAGGTCCTCCAGCAGCCCGGCAGCGGCATCGGGGTTCATGCCGGTCCGGGGCAGGACCCGGCCCAGGTACCTGATCAGGTCAGCCCGGGTGAACGTGCTCCTGGCCTGCTGCGCCAGGGCCAGCGCCGTCTGGGTCGCCCGCTGGGCCTGCACGGGACTCAGGCCCCGGCCCGGGCCCGGCGGCCCGCCGGCCTGCGTGCCCGCGTGGCTCTCGCCCCACACCGACGGCGCGACCGACGCCAGCGGGACGCCAGCGCGGCGCGCGAGCCGGTCCGCCCAGTCCGCGTGCATCGTGTCGCCGTCCAGCGTGTGCGTGCCTTTGCGTGCGCGGGTGGCGAAGTTCGACGCCTGCGCCAGCTGCGCCAGTTCCCGCTGGCTCGGCGCGCGCTCGTAGCGTGCCTCGAACTTGCGTGCCCGGACGCGCAGGTCCGCGGTGATGCTCTCCCGGCGGGAGGAGAACAGGCGCATCATCTCGCCGCTGATGCCCTTGATCTCGAACCCGTGCCCGTCGTCCCGGGCCACCCATTCCAGTCCGAACCGGCGGGTCAGCGCCTCCTCCACATGCTGGGACACGACCGCGGCGACGGCGCCGATGTGCTCGTTGTAGCCGAGGGAGTCCGGCGCCCGCCACTTCCCGTCCGTCACGGTCCGGGCGATGTGGGCGATCTGGGAATGGACGTGCAGCTGCATGTCGCCGTCCCGGGAGGTGTGCTGCAGCCAGTGCGCCACCGCCAGCTCCGCCTCCTGCCACTGCCCGGTCTCCCGCCCGTCGACCCGGCTCGCGTGGGAGCCGGTGCGGGTGTATCCGGCCTCCCGCTGGAAATACTCAAACCCGGCATCCACGCCCTGCCAGATCATCTGGTCCACCTCGGCGACCAGGCCGGACCAGTACGCCGCGCCCTCCTGGTCGCCGGCCTGCCGGGCGAGGCGGGCGTTCTCCCCGAGCGAGGCGTGGAAGAGGGAGATGGACTTGGAGAACGAGATGGTCAGGTCGAAGTACAGCGGGCTCTGCCGCGCCCGGCCCGCGGCCTCGATCCGCAGCTCTCGCTGCCGTTCCGCGGTCGCGTGCGGCTCCGCCGCTAACAGTCGGGCGTAGACCTCGGCTGCGTGCTGCCGGGCTGCCCGGGCCGCTGCCTCGGTCCGCAGCTCCCGCTGCCGCTCGGGGGTCGCGTGCGGCTCCGCCGCGAGCAGCCGGGCATACAGCTCCGCCGCCTTCCGGCCGGCGGGCGGCGGCCGGCCCAGCCGGGTCCCGTCCGGGGCCTTACGCTCGCCGAACAGCAGGTCATACGGCTCCCGTTCCACGACCTGGCCCGGCTCGAAGCCGAGTGCCCGCGCGCCCGGGCCCCACCACCGGCCGGGCGGCTCCCCGCCGCCCTCCGCCGCGCTGATGTAGTAGCCAGCCGCGTCCTTCTGCGCGGCCCTGGCGGCCTGGCGCCACATGTACTCCAGGTCATAGCCCTTGGTCAGCGTCACCACGACCGCCACCGCTAACCGGCTCCCCGCGTGACCGCGCCCGCGCCGAGGATTTAACAACATGACGGATCATCGGAGTCTGGCCCCTGCATCAACGGCCATCCTCTTCCCGCAGCGCACTCAATCCACGCTGTCGGGCCGTACCGCACGGTCAGGCCGCTCACTGCCGCCTGTACCTGAGTAGCGTGTAGAGGACCGAGGCATCCTGCGAGCAGAGCCCCCGCGTGCAGTCGGCCTGTGTCGGTATCTAGTGAGAGAGTCTTGTAACGTGGGAAACCTGTTTGAGCTGGTCACGCCGCGAGATGACGTCTTGTCAGGAGACCTGACTGAGGCGAAGTTCGCTGCAAGCCTTGAGGAAGTAGCCGCAGGCACAGCACCAGATGCGTATGGTGACGCGGGAATTTTCTTCGCTGGGACGTATCCGTCGGGCGGCTTGCGGACGCTTCTGAACGAGGCTCTGGGTCGGCTGGGTGGCGGCAAGCCAGATGGAGCGAGCGTCATCAGGCTGGAGACGAACCTGGGCGGCGGCAAGACCCACAATCTGATCGCGTTGTACCACGCTGCGGAAGGCAGGCTGCACGCAGACCTGGCCGGTGAGTTCATGGATCCCGGCCTGTTGCTAGGCGAGCCGATCGACCGCGTTGCAGTGTTTGTCGGTACCAGCTCAGGGGCGACGAGCTTTCCGCCAGTCGCGGGAGTCACGCCCCGAACCTTGTGGGGCTATCTGGCATTGCAGGTTGGTGGCGCTGACGCCTACGAATATGTGCGGGCTGACGACGACGCGCTTACCGCTCCTGGTTCAGACGCCCTCAAGAGAGTGCTGGGCGGCCGCCCTGCTCTGGTGCTCGTCGATGAGATCGCCCGCTACTACCAGGTTGCCCGTGGCGTACGGGTTGGTGACACGACGCTCGCCGGGCAGACCACGGCCTTCCTCATGGCCCTCATGGAGGCCGTCGATGCGCTACATCACGCGGTGCTGGTCATCACAACGACCGGGCTGACGGACGCCTTCGGCGATGACACCGCGGAGGTACTTGAGGCCATCGGTCAGGCGCGATCTTTGATGGCACGCAAGGAACTTGTGCTGCGGCCTAGCGAGGAAGCTGACCTGCCGAAAATCTTGACCCGGCGACTGTTCCGTCCTCTGCAGCCAGGTTCCGCAGCGCCGGTCGGTTCAGCGTACGCAGAGGCCGCCGACTCGGCGTACAGTGCCGGCCTGGACCTGCCGGAGGGCATGACCGGCGCCGGCTGGGCAACTGAGATCACCCGCACGTATCCATTTCATCCAGCGCTCATCCGCGTGCTGGACAAACGGCTCTCGACGATCCCGAACTTCCAGCGCACCCGTGGCGCGTTGCGGCTGCTAGCCCGCGCTGTCCGGCGACTGTGGGACGAGCGCCCCGAGGGCGTGCAGCTCATCCACCTGCATCACCTGGACCTGCGCGACCGCGTCATTGCAGAGGAGCTGTCGAGCCGCCTCGAGCGCCCGCAGTACGAGCCGGTCATCCGCGCAGACATCGCGTCCCAGCCTGGTGGCGAGCCGTCCCACGCCGAGCGGGTCGATGAGCATATGGGCACCGGATTGGGTCGGCGTCTCGCCAGCACCATCTACCTATATTCGCTAACCCGAGACGTACCCGGGGTTCCAGCTGCCGAACTCTTTGGAGCTGTGCTATCCCCAGCTGACGACCCGAACCTGCTGCAGAAGGCACTGGATGGGCTTGAGAACAACTGCTGGTACCTACACGCCGACGTTCGGGGATACCGGTTCTCCACCGAAGCCAGCCTCGTCAAGCTGATACAGGAGGCCGAGAGGGAGATCAGCCTCCCGAAATCCCGCGCGCGAGCCACCAAGATACTCTCCGAGCAATTCAAGGATGGTGTCCTGAAGGTCCGTCGCGCCTGGGAGGATGCAAAGGTCCCCGACAACTATGACGACGCGTGGCTAGTGGTCCTGCACTGGGATGAATTCGACGACGTCCGCGGAGTCGACCCCCATGCCCCAGTACCGGCCAAGGTGCGGCAACTCTGGGAGAAGACGCCATCAGGCGGAGTACGCGAATACCGGAACAGGCTCGTCGTCCTGGCCCCTACCGCCGGAACGCACGACGCGATGGTCCGGGCGGTGCGCACTCTCCTCGCGCTGGAGCAACTGTCGAACAACGCGGAAACTCTAGCGGCCCTAAGCGCTGAGAAACGATCTGAGCTTAAGGACAAGGCAAAGGAGCAGGCGCTTCTGGCACGGGTCGCGGTATGCAACCACGTCAATCTGCTCTACGTGCCAGGTCCCGACGGCCTCGACGTCGTCGAGCTTGACGTGGTTACCCAGGCTTCGGTTCAACCTAACCAGACCGACGGAATTCTAGAGCGGCTCGCCGCCATGGACAAAACGCTCGCGGCAGGTGACAAGCCACTCGACCCGGGCTACATCAAGATCAAGCTCGGCGCCTTGCTTACGACCAGTCAGCCCACTCTGGAGCTGCTTCGAGCATTTGCCCGTCGCACAGACTTGAAGATCGTGCTAGACCGTGCCCAGATCGTCGCACTCGTCGGCGCTGGCGTCCGCAACGGAGTGTGGGAATACCAGGATCCTGAGCGTGGCGATGACGGCTGGGCCACCAAGGTCCGGCCAACAGCCCACGTACGGCTAGCCGAGGACACCTTCCTGCAACCGCCCGGCTCTGCGCCACCGCCGAAGGAGCAGGTCTGCCCATTCTGCGGCGCCAGCCACCCTGGCCGACCGTGCCCTGGCGCTGGGCCCGGATCAGAACAAGGCGGCGGACCGGACGGCGTGGCCGCATCCTTCACCGGAACTGGTGCCGCGGGCAAGGCATTCACGGATGCCCGCGCCGCCGCAGCGGAGACCGGGCGCACACTACTCAGAGAACTGGTGGTAGCCGTCGACCACGTCGGAGCTGGAGCGGGCACCGAGCTTACTCGCCTGCACTCGGTCGTCCCGTCCAGCGCCCTAGCCGCCTCCTTGACATACGACGTCGACGTCACCGTGGTCCTGTCAAACCCGTCAGACACGGCAGTGATCCGCTACCACGGCTCACCAGCCGACTACGCGCCACTGAGAGATGCGCTCAAGCAGCTGCTAGCTCCACGCCAGGCAACCCTTAAAGCCAGCCTGCAGGCCATCTTCGACCCGCCGCAGGAACTGTCCGGAGACGCAGTCAGCCGAATGGCCCAGGCTGCCAGGGACACAGGTCCAACCAAGTGCACTGTCAGACTCGTCACCGAGGGGGATCGATGACACGCGCTGAGCACTACCTGTGCACCGTCAGCCGCGATCACGATGGGCGCATCACCGCCGTCGAAGTCGCAGTTAATGACCTTGATGGCAAACACCGCCACATCCGCGTGAACGGCAACCGCGCGGCGCACGTCGCCGGACCGCTGCAGGAGGTGCTCCGCAGCGGGGGTATGCATGGTCGGCAATGGAGTTCGCCGAGGCCGGTCGAACTGCCTCCCACGCTCGGCGCCCACGTCGAACTTCTCCTGCGGGCGGTCAAGCCGCTGCAGCGGCTTGACCGTCTCGGCGCCGTAGCGGAGGGCGTGGCCGAGATGAGCCGCGAGGAAGCCGGTTACTGGCACGCCCAGACCCAGCGGCGCCACGGCCTCAGGGCCCTGCGCGTCCTGCTCAACGAAGGAACCCGCAGGTGACACGACCGCTAATCGAACAGTGGCTTCCCGCGGCCGCGATCGGCGCCGAGAGCCTCCGGGACGCCAGTGCAGCTAAGAAACCGCCCAATAGCCGCCTGCATGTCTGGTGGGCGCGACGGCCACTCACTGCCAGCCGGGCAGCCGTCCTCGCCTCGGTGCTGCCCGCTTGGCCGCCAGAGGCAGAAGCGCAAGACGACGCGCACGCCGCCAAGGTGTTGGCTGGCCTGCAGGCGGAGTTTCCTGGCGGCGAGAGAGACTACCAGACGTGGTATCGCGAAGCACTCGGCATCCTCGGGGATCCGGTTGCTGGACGTGCCGCAATCGAGGCAGCAAATGCTGCTGGCATCAAACTTGAAGGAAACGGTTACGGATACCCGCGAGCCTTCACCGTCTCACCCGACGAAACGACGATCGATCGGGTTCACCGTCTTGCCGCCCTGCGAGCCAATATTGGACGGCGCAGCTTCGTGCTCGACCCATTTGCCGGCGGCGGCAGCATTCCATTCGAGGCCGCGCGGTATGGATGTGACACTATTGCCAACGAGTTGAATCCCGTGGCAACAGCTATCTTGCAGGGCACTGTAGTACTCCCGGCACAGCTCGGGCCAGAATTCTCGCACATCATCAAGTCTTACGGCCAGCAATGGTCTGACCGCGTGCGCGCGCGTTTGTCGACGTTCTTCCCGCACCCTGATGGCGAGACCACCGTTGCCTACATCTGGGCGCATACGGTCCCTTGTCCAACGACGGGTCGGCTGACGCCATTGGCACCTGATTTCTGGCTCGCCCGTGGGAATGCGGGCAGGGATGTCGCTGTCGCGCTCGACGTGGACCGCGCGGCCGGAACGTACAAGCTGGGAATCATCGACGGCCCAGATGCGCAGCGGTGGGGCAGCCGGTCGACGTACAAGCGGGGCGTTGCCGAGAGTATCTGGACTGGCGAAACCTTCTCAGGTGAGTACATCCGCAAGATGGGTGTCGAAGCCCGCATAGGACAAATGCTTCTGGCGGTGTCGATTACTCGCACCCGCGTTTCCGCTCGCCAGTTCCGCGCTCCGTCCGTCGCTGACCTGGAGGGCGTGGCCAGAGCCGAGGCGGAGCTGTCGCGGTGCCTGCCCGGCTGGGAGATCGCCGACCTCGTGCCGTACGAGCCGATCTTTGAAGGCAAAGAGACTAAACGCAGCGTGGACATGGGCCTGACGCGCTGGTCAGATATGTTTACGCCTCGACAGCTTCTCACGAATGTCACCGTTCTTGAGGAACTCCAGGGACTGGTCGCTGAGGCCCGCGCCTCACTCGGTGATGAACGGGGCCGGGCTCTGGGATTGTATCTGGCTCTCGCTCTTGATAAAGCGGTCGACTATAACGGGATGCTCAGCAGCTGGCATGCTACACGGACCACTGTCCGCAATACCTTTGATAGGCATGATTTTTCATACAAGTGGTCTTTCGCGGAGTTCGATGGCGCTCATTCGCTTCTGCCCTGGGCGGTCAGCCAGGTGGCGGATGCCTACGAGGGAATCGCGAAGCTCGCTTACCAGCCCGTTAAGCTTGACGCACCTGAACGGCGGGACTTGGCCCAGGTTACTCGCGGCTCCGCAGTCTCGCTGGCGCTGCCCGATGCGTCCGTTGACGCTATCGTCACTGATCCGCCTTACTACGACAACGTGATGTATGCGGAGTGCTCCGATTACTTCTATGTCTGGCTTAAGCGCTCGCTGCGTGACACGTGGCCAGAGTTCGCAGATCTTGTTCTGACGGATAAGGAAGACGAGGCAGTTGCCAACGCGTCACTGTTCAAGGACGTCGCCTCTCCCGCAGTACGGGGGCGCAGGCAAAGCGGGGCTGGTAAGACTGCGGCGGAACTTGCAGATGCCCGCTACGAAGAACTGCTCAACCTATCGTTCCGGGAGGCGTTCAGAGTTCTCAAGCCCGACGGCGTGCTCACGGTGATGTTCACTCATAAGCGCGTGGATGCTTGGGACACCCTGGGAGCGGCTCTGCTCGATGCTGGGTTCTCGATCAGCGCGTCGTGGCCAGTGCACACCGAAAGCGAACAGTCATTGCACCAGGCGAAGAAGAACGCTGCCGCCTCGACGATCCTACTAGCTTGCCGCAAGCGCATGAGCAGCGAGCCCGCGTACTGGGCCGACATCCGGCGGCACGTGGAACGCGCTGCCGAGGACGCCGCGCACAGGTTTGCCAGCATTGGCATGACCGGGGTCGACCTGACTATCGCTACGTATGGGCCAGTGCTCTCCGTGCTGTCGGACCGGTGGCCCGTCTACAGCGGGGACCTTGACGCGGACGGCAAACCGGGGATGCTGCGGCCCGATGCCGCGCTGGACCTGGCCCGCGAACGGGTCGCCGTGCTTAAGAAGCGCGGGCTTGTTGGCGGGAAAGACGTCGACTTCGACCGGGTTACTGACTGGTGGCTGCTGGCCTGGAATGACTTCAGGGCAGTAGAGTTCCCGTTTGATGAGGCGCGGAAACTATCCATCGCAACTCATCTGGAAGTCGATGACCTTGCCAAAGTACACAAGATCATCAAGCAGGGCAGCGGAACGGTGACCTTGCTCACACCCGCCCAGCGCCGAACAACTGGCCATCTTGATCCCGACGCCGCTTCGTGGCCCACGTGGCTGGATCGCCTGCACTCGCTGATGCTCGTCTACGACGAGGAAGGACTCGGGGCGGCGCGGTCATGGCTGGCACGTACCGGGCTGGCCGATGATCCCCGATTCGCCGACACGATTCGTGCCGCCCTTAACGCGGTGCCTCGCGTGAAAGACAAAGGCAGTTTCGCCCGGCCTGAAGCCCGCATTCTGGACAGCCTCCGAAATGCACTATTCGACCAGATTCCCGCACCCGGAGACGAGATGGCGGCGTCTACCCAGGAATCTCTGTTCGAGATCGAGGGCGAACTCGGGTTCAAACTGCCCGGCGAACTCGGTTACGAACCTTAAGACGAGACGCACCCATGCCTCAGAACCCAGAGCCCGCCGAACCACCATCGGAGGACCAGCCTGGCCTCCGCGGCTTGGCGTTCAAGCCCGGATACGACTCCAGTGATCTGGTCCTGGACACGTTCTACGTCCCCGCGTTGTCCCGTGCCCGCAGCTACGACCGGTCCGTGGGGTATTTCCGCTCGTCAGCACTGAGCGTGGCCGCCCGGGGAATGTCCCGCTTCATCAATGGCGGCGGCCAAGTACGGCTGTTGTGCGGTGCGGAAATCAGCGCCGCCGACCGTGACGCGCTGCTCGGCCGCGCCACTCTGGACGGCGCCTTCGCCGCCCGGCTGGCCGAGCGGCTCCTCACCGACCGCGAAGTCGACCGGCGGCGCCTTGAAGTGCTGGCCTGGCTTGCTCGTGAAGGTCGCCTCGAAGTGCGCATCGCGGTCGCGGTCGACGATCATGGAGTTCCGCGGGTGGGCGGAGACCTGGAACCATATTTCCACGAGAAAATCGGGGTGCTGCGAGACGCCCATGGCGACGGTATAGCCTTCCAAGGTTCGGTGAATGAATCCGCGACCGCGTGGACCATCAACTTCGAGTCTTTCTCCGTCTACACGTCGTGGGATGCCACTGCCACCTACTTCAGCTTCTGGGCAAACAAATTTGAGCAGCACTGGGCCGGTGACCTGACAGGCTTCCGGGTCTACGCCCTACCGGATGCAGCTCGCGAGCAGCTGATCAGCCTGGCCCCCGACATCGCTCCGGGTGAGCGCGACCCGGAAGAGCCGCCCGCACTGGGAGACGACGCGGTCGTGGCCCATTTCCTACGTGCGGCGCCACGCCTGGTCGGCGCACAAGCACTCGCTGAAGCCACCGTCGGCGTGCGCCTGTTTCCGCATCAACGGCAAGTCGGCGAGCGCCTAGCCGGCCTGTATCCGCGCTCCTGGCTGGTGGCCGACGAGGTCGGCCTGGGCAAGACCATCTCCGCCGGGATGGCGCTACGGCGACTCTGGCTGGCGGGCCAGGTTAAGCGCGTCCTGATCCTCGCCCCCGCAAACGTGTGCCGACAGTGGCAAGACGAGCTTTTCGAAAAGTTCGGCATGTGGGTTCCGCGTCTGGACAACCAGAGAATCTACGGGGCCCACCCGTCCGACGTCCGGAATGTCCTTACAGGCGGGAACCCATATGCGGAAAACCCACTGCTGATCGCCTCAAGCCACCTCGCCCGCCGCAGAGAACACCAGCAGCTCATCCTGGCGGCCGCGCCTTACGACCTGGTCATCATCGATGAGGCACACCATGCGCGGCGCAGCCACGCCGAAGAAGACCGGTACCGTCCCAGCCGGCTGCTGGAATTGCTCGACGCAATCCGCGCTCGCGGCGCCTCTAAGGCGCTCTGGCTGCTGACCGCGACTCCGATGCAGGTCGCGCCGGTGGAGTTGAGGGACCTGCTGGTGCAGACAGGGCTGCAGGGCGCCCTCGCCGACGAGGATGCGTTCCTGCGCTACTTCCGGGAAGTAGCCAAAGCCGACGATCAGCGGACGGCGTGGGCATGGCTGGATCAGGTTCTGCGCGAGACCCCCCGCCTGCCGGCGACCGGCGCTGAGGACACAGTCTTGAGAGCGATCACGAGCGCTGTTGGTGCCGTCGAGGCGACGCTGATCGAGCGGTTCGGAACAGCCGAGGCTGACGGCGCCGAGATCGTCCGCCAGCTGTCTCCGGCTGGTCGGGACGCCTTGCGCGCCTGGTTGCGGCTGCTGAGCCCGGTCGGCCAGTATGTCACCCGGCACAGCCGGGAAACCCTGCGGCTATACCAGGCGCGCGGTCAGCTCAGCGAGAATCTCGCAGCGCGCGACGTCAGGCCTGAGGTGATCCCGTTCGACGCGGACGAGCAGGCACTGTACGACCAGCTGGACGAGCTGATTGACCGCCTGATGGAAGCCCATGGCAGCCGGAAGGGCGCCGGGTTCGTGCTGACCGTGTACCGGCGCCGG